>ERZ894206.1177-NODE-1177-length-13796-cov-7.506149_pt1 | contig 13796 bp, 10 predicted proteins | sample MGYA00380287_ERZ894206 | MGnify/ENA primary metagenome ERZ894206 (study PRJEB32331, sample SAMN06328483) | human gut metagenome | biome: human gut microbiome; feature: stool | host: Homo sapiens | collected 2013-04-12 ...
GAGTCAACTTTTTCGACACGGCGGACATCTACGGATTCAACGTCAACCACGACCATGCCAGCTCGCGTGTGCTCGGCCGCGCGTGGAAGGACGCCGGGCTCAAGCGCGAGGACATCTTCCTGCAGACGAAGTTCGGTATCAACATCGACTTCAGCGACCCGAACAACGTGCACGCCACCCGCTACGACTTCTCCGCGAAGCACCTCATCACGCGACTCGACGAGGAACTGGAAGCGCTCGGCACTGACTACGTGGACTTCGCGCTCCTGCACAGGCCCGACACCCTGATGGAGGCCGAAGAAATCGTCGAAGCGTTCACCACCCTGCACAAGGCGGGCAAAGTGCGCCACTTCGGCGTGAGCAACGTGAACCCGTGGCAGGCGGAACTGCTGCAGTCCTGGCTCGGCGACGACCCGGCCATGAGGCTTGAAGCGAGCCAGCTGCAGTTCGGCCTGATGCACGCGCAGATGGTCAGCGACGAGCTGATGACCAACTCCGGCGCCGAAGGCATGGTCGTGGCCAACCATTCGGACGGCCTGCTGTCCTACTCGCGACTGCGCCACATGACCATCCAGGCGTGGAGCCCGTTCCAGTCCGGCACGGAATACGGCCCGTTCGTAGGCAACGAGCACTTCCCGGAGTTGAACAAGGCGCTGGACGAAAAGGCCGCCAAGTACGGTGTGAGCGCCAACGCCATCGCCACCGCATGGGTGCTCAGGCATCCGGCGAAGATCCAGATCGTGCTCGGCTCGATGAACCCCACCCGGCTGGGCGAAATGCTCGACGGTGCGGACATCGATCTCGACAAGCAGGATTGGTGGGACCTGTACGTGGCCGCCGGCAACCTCATTCCGTGAGTTTTGCTTGCGATTGGCCGGTTTGCGGTCCGCGATTGGCGGGCCGCCAACCGGCCAACCTGGCAATCAGTGACCGGTCGGCAATCAGAAGAAACGGCCGGGGAAACCGGCGCTGATGGTGGCGTGACGGTCGGCGTCCAACGTGGCGCAATCGAAAACAAAAATGCTGCGCAGTTCATTCGGATCCGCAACGAACAGCGCCGTAGCCAACCCGTCCGCCACCGCAGTCGGATAGTCGCCAAATGACGCGGATCGCACCGCAACCCAGGCGGCTTCCGTTTGTTGCACGGGCAGGCCGTCGATGGCGTTGAGCAGGTGGTGAATCGCCAGATGCGTCTGTTCGTTCACCGCCACCTCCCAATGGCGACGGCTGGGCGCGCTCGCACAGAACGCGCCATCGCCGATCAGTGCGACGCCGACCGCGCAGGACGGATCATCCGGATCCTCAAGCGCCACACGGATCGGCTTGTTCGTGCGCGCCAGCAGATCGCCGCCCGCATCAATCACAAATTCCGGGGCAGCGCTTTCGCGTTTGCTGTCTGAGGTGGAAGATTGGCATGTCGGGTTGGTCGTTTCGGCTGACTTGACATGCGATGTGCGCGAAAGTTCTGAATCGGTGAGCAATCCGCCCAGCGAATCCACCAGATAACCCTTGCCGCACGCGCCGAAATCCACATGAACCGGACTGCGTGTAACCAATGTCGTACCACTCGAACGAACCACATCACGACCCCATACGGCCCGTCCGTGCAGCGCGCCCAGGCGCTCGCCGGCGTCGGCTTCAACGGTGAAACTCAGCGCGGGATCGTAACCGAGACGAATCAGGTCCTCGCCCACGCACGGGTCGATCGCACCGCGCGTGGCGGCGTGCAGCGCGTCGTACAAATCAAACAGCGGGCCGGCCCAATCGGGAAAATCGAAATGCCCGCCATGCTCCGCATTGCCGATGTGCGCAACCAGCGAATCAGCGCGAAACCGCGAAAGCGCATGCTCGTATTCATCGATGAACCGTTCCATCTCGCCGCGCAATTCCGCAGTGATCGGGTGAGGCGTCGAAATCAACAACCCCGTGCCGAGCGCCTTGGGGAACGCGGCGGTGTACGGCATACGATGCGCGAGCGGTGCGAGGGAATCCATACCCACGATGCTAGCGCGTGCCCGGCTTGGCGTAGTTCGTGCTTGGGCAACCTGATATGCGCTATATGTGGCATGAGGCATCGCCTTATTTTGATACCCCCGTAGCTTTGTATGGTTACGATTATGCTAATCGTGATTATGCAAGTCGCGATTATACAAACCGACGCTTTGGCATGGAGTTCGCTTCACGTTTTCGGGCGGACGGGGGTGTTGCGGAACGGCGGTGAGCGTCACAATGTGAGACGACACGCGGAAAACGGGAAAAATAAAAACGGCGGAATTCCAGCGTTTTTCCATGCGCTATACAACAAGACCAATTAAAAATCAAGACTGTTATTCAAAAAAGTTTCGTTCTATCTTGGCTTCCGATGCGCGCTTCGTACGTCGGGTACGTCGGGGAAAGCGCGCCGAAAAGTTTTGAGAAGGAAGGTTTGGAACATGTCATCCCGCGTCGTGCAGCGCCACGCAGCCGGTTCCTACGATTCGTGCGGTTCGCGCGTCTCGGCTTCCGGCCGTCTCATCACGCTCGTCGCCGCGCTGATGATCGCGCTCGCCACGCTGTTTGTCGGCACCGCGATGCCGCAGCAGGCGTCCGCCGCCGACGACAGCCAAACGAATTTCGATTCCTGGACCGAGGTGGCACAGAATATCGCCAAGCAGCTCGCCACCGCCGAGAACGACTACAACGACGGCAACTACAGTCAGGCCGTCACCGACTTCCAGACCGCGCATTGGATCGGCTACGACGCCTCCAACTTCTCGAAGGCCGTCAACGACACCATTTCCGCCGACAAGCAGCAGGCGTTGCTCACACAGTTCACCGACTTGGAAGGCCTCGCCTACCAGCAGAGCCAGGGCGGCGCGATCGCCGGCAAAATCAACGCGCTGAACGCGGACCTTGACACGGCCGCGCAGACGCTTGACGGCAACGCGAACCTCGCCGACCCCAAAACCTACGCGAAGCAGCGCGCCGAACAGACCGCCGCGGAACGTAAGAAGCTCGACGCGGCCAAAAAGAATTCCTCCAAAGGCAAAGGCGACCGCACGTGGAGCGAAGTCGCCAGCGAAATGAACGTCATCCTCGACAAGGCATACAAGGCCGCCATCTCCGGCAAGGGCGCGGAAGGCTCCAGCCTCGTCAACAACGCGTACTACCAGTACTACGAAAAGCTCGGCTTCGAAAAGAACGTCATGAACGCCATCTCCGGCGACCGCGTCTCGCAGGTGGAATACCAGTTCAAGATGACCCGCAAAACCATGCGCGACGGCGGTTCCGACAAGGAGATCAAAAAGCTTGTCGACGACCTGAAAAGCTGGCTCGTCGAAGACGCGGCCACCCTCGACGGTGGCGCGGCCGGCAACGTCAACGCCTTCACCAAAGCCATCACCAGCTCCGCCGGACAGGCGTTCCTCATCCTGATCCGCGAGGGTCTCGAAGCGCTGCTGGTGGTGGCCGCCGTGGTGGCCTACCTCGTCAAATCCGGCAACCAGCGTTTCACCAAGTGGATTTACCTCGGCGTGCTCGCGGGCCTTGCCGGCTCCGGTCTGATCGCCGTGCTCTTCACGTTCCTGTTCGGAGGCTCCGGTCCGGTCCAGGAAATCAGCGAAGGCGTGTGCGCGCTGATCGCCATGCTCATGCTGCTGTGGACCAGCAACTGGATGCTCAACAAAAGTTCCGTGGAAGCGTGGAACCGTTACATCCGCACCAAAACCGAGTCCGCCGTGGCCGACGCGCAAAACAAAGTCGCCGCCGGCGAAGGCGTGGGCCTGGGTATGGTCGTTTCGCTCGCCATGCTGAGCTTCCTAGCCGTGTTCCGTGAAGGCGCCGAAACCGTCATCTTCTACGAATCGATCTACTCGATGAGTCGCGACGCGCAAGGCATGTGGATCGGCGGCATCGCCGCGGGTGTGGTGCTGCTCGTCATCTTCCTCGTGCTGCGCTTCACCTCCGTAAAGATTCCGATTGGCCCGTTCTTCCTCGTTACGTCGATCCTGATGGCCGTGCTGGTCGTCATCTTCGCCGGCGGTGGCATCCACGCGCTCATCGAAGGTGACCTGATCGACGGCCACTATCTGTCCAGCGTGCCCACAAACGACTGGATCGGCCTGTATCCGTACGTCGAATGCCTTGCGGCACAAGCGATCGCGGCGATTGCCGTACTCGCGCTGTTCGCCGTCGGCTTCGCACGCAAACGCAAGTTGCGCACGCCTGACAATCGCAAGTAATACGCAAATTTTCCGAGATTTACCGATATTTTTTCCACATCCAACAACAAAGGAAAGAGAAATGAAGAACAAGAAGATCGCCGCTCTGCTCGGCATCCTGCTGGCCGGCTCCATGGCCTTCTCCCTGTCCGCATGCGGCAATTCCAACGATTCCGCCGCTTCGGACAAGTCCAGCGCCTCCGCGTCGGCTTCAAAGGCCGACGACTCCAGCAAGGACGATTCCAGCGATTCCGCCGGTTTCGAAGAGATCCAGGTCGATGAGAAGCACTCCGACCAGGAATGCGGCCCGCTGACCGTCAACGCCGTCTACTTCCAGCCGATCGACATGGAACCGTCCGGCATGGGCCTCAAGGCCGCCGATGCGAGCTTCCACCTCGAAGCCGACATCCATGCCAACCAGAAGGGCACCGAACTCGGCTACGGCAAGGGCGATTTCGTGCCGGACCTGACCGTCAACTACGACATCATCGACAAGACCTCCAACGCGTCCGTCGCCTCCGGAACCTTCATGCAGATGAACGCCTCCGACGGCCCGCACTACGGCGCCAACGTCAAGCTCGACAAGGCCGGCGCGTACAAGCTCGTGCTGAAGATCGAATCCCCGGAGAAGAAGGGCTGGATGCTGCACGTCGATCCGGAGACGGGTGTGAAGGGACGCTTCTGGACGGAACCGATCGAGGTCACCTTCCCGGACTGGAACTATACGCCGCAGGAGTGGTGATCTCCTAGCGTAGCCCGTTCGCGGTTTCGGTATGCATTACCCGACACGCTCAAGGCCGTTCGGCCAAGCTTACGGTCGGGCAATGCATACCGAAACCGCTCTCTCGCGTTTAGGGGGATGGATTCACCTCTGCGATTGTGGAGGGGGTCCGGGAAATCCTCGCATTTTAGGGGAGGGATGAGAGGGGTGGGACTCTTTGGGATGGGGCGGAATGGGAATCGTTGGGCTCTTTGAGTTGGGTTTTTGGATGAAAGGATTTTGGGATGCTGCTGCAGTTTGTGACGGTGTTGCAGGGGGTGTTGGCGCCGGCGCTGCTCGTCATGGCGTTGAGCGTCATGCTCACCGTCGGTGAGGGGCGTGACAAGCCTCTGAGCGCGTACTGGCGGCTGGCCGGTTTCGTTGTTGGTTTCGCCGGCGCAGTCGTATTCGCCGCGCTGCGCGCCACCGCCGTCATCACGCAACGCACGTTCGTCAACTATCCGACCCTGTGGTGCTGCGTGATCCTCGACGTGGCCGTGTTCGTCATCGTCCTGTTCGCCCGCCGCATCACCGCCGACTGGCACAACCACCGCGCGCTGCTCGACATCGCGAATCTCGTTGCGGCGCTTGCGATCGCGGCCACCACCTTTCGTGCGCTGCCCGACGTGATTCTGCGACTGACGATCTTCGTCGAGCCGGGCGATCCCATCTTCACTTCCGACATGCTGTTGCGCGCGCTCGGCTTCGCTTTGGGCGCGGCCGTCGCAATCATCGCCGCGCTTATCTTCCGCACGATGCGTTCCACCGCCGTCCGCTGGTCGTTCACGACGGCGGTGCTGCTGTTGGTCGCGCTGTTGTTCGCACAGCATTTCACCGACCTTGCGCAGATCCTCCAATCCAAACGCATCGTCAGCTTCCCGACCGCCGCCTTCCTCGCGCTCGTGTGGGGCATCAACCATCAGCGCAGCCTGACCATCGCAATGGCGCTCGTCTTCGCCATTCCGGCAATCGCCAGCATCGTCATGGGCTTCAAAGTCAAGCCGACCGGCGCCAACGAGGCGATCGCGCGCACGCATATCGCGTTCCGCCGCCGCGCGAAAGCGGCCGGCGCGTTCAGCCTGGTCGCCATGATCTGCGTCACCGTGGCCCTGACGTACGGCGTCGCGCAAACGCAGAAAGTCGTCACGCTGTCGCCGCCGGAAGACTACTCGCTCGCCGACGGCGTGGCCACCATCAAATTCAGCCAGATTTCCGACGGCCACCTGCACCGCTTCGAATACCGCGCGAAGGACGGCACCTCCATGCGATTCATCATCATCAAGAAGAACGGCGGCGCGTACGGCGTCGGCCTCGACGCGTGCGACAACTGCGGCGACGCCGGCTACTACGAGAAGGACGGCAAAATCATCTGCAAGAAGTGCGATGTGGCCATCAACCTCGCCACCATCGGCTTCAAAGGCGGCTGCAACCCGATACCGTTCGACTACCAGGTCAAGCCGGGCAAAATCGTCATCCAAACGTCCACGCTCGACGCGCTGTCGAGCCATTTCCAGTGAGCGCCGAGAAAGGTAAGGGGGTGCCATGTTCTTCCTGAAAATGATCTCTCGCTCGTTCAGCCGGCAGTTCAAACGCCGTCTGCTCATCGCCGTTACCGTGTGCCTGTCCGCCACCGTCAGCGTGGCTATGCTCGGCGTGGTGTTCGACGTGGGCGACAAGCTCAACGCGGAGCTGAGCACGTACGGTTCGAATATCGTCGTGCAGCCGAAGTCCGATGCTGTGGTGAGCGATTTGTACAATACCGGCGATTCTGCTGGCTCGGCTTCGGGTAGTTCGTCCGGTTCGGACGGGGGTTCCACTTCCGACGGCTCGGCTGCGGCGGACAGCGCCGACCCGACCGCGTTTCTGAAGGAGTCGGACGCGCAGAAGATCAAGACCATCTTCTGGGCGTTCAACATCACCAATTTCGCGCCGGAATTGAACATCCACGCGGATGCGGGGTGTGTCGGTTCGGGGGCTGGTTCGGCTGGCTCTGCTGGAACGGCTGGTGCGTCAGGTGCGGCTGCTTCCGCGGCGAAATGCAAGGCGACCAACGTGCCGATCGTGGGCACGTGGTTCGCGAAAACCCTGCACATGGACTCCGGCGAGTCCACCGTGGCCGGCATGAACGGCATGCGCTCATGGTGGAAAATCAACGGAACCTGGCCGAAAGACGACAGCGAGCAGGCGATGGTCGGCAGCGCGCTCGCCGCGAAACTGGGCGTGAACGTCGGTGACAGTGTTACGCTCGACAAGACGATCGCCGTCGGTGCGGACGACAATACGAACGGAGGTACCGGGAAAACCGGCAAATCCTCCACCGAACGCAATCGCGTGAAAGTGAAAATCGTCGGCATCTTCGATTCGGGCGATTCCGACAACAGCGCCATTTATATGCCGTCCATCGCCGCGCAAACGCTTGCGAATCTGCCGAATTCCATCGACAAGATTGAAGTCAAGGCGCTCACCACGCCCGACAACGACCTCGCGCGCAAGGCGTCGAAGAATCCGAACGCGCTCACACAGGACGAGTGGGAGACGTGGTATTGCACCGCGTATCCGTCGTCGATCGCGTACCAGATCGAAGAGGTGCTGCCGGGCGCGGTGGCCAAGCAGGTGCGCCAGGTGGCCGCGCTGCAGGGCGATGTGCTGAACAAGACGCAGGCGGTGATGGTGCTGATGACCGTGCTGTCGCTGGTTGCCGCCGCGATCGCCGTGGCGAACCTGATGGCCGCGTCGATTGGCGAACGCGGTTCGGAATTGGCGCTGTTGAAGGCGATCGGCGCCACGGACGGCGCGGTTTCGCGCCTTATGCTCGCCGAAACGGCGGTGATTTCGCTGGTTGGTGCGATTGCCGGCGCGCTGCTTGGCTCGGGCGTTGCACAGATCGTGGGGCACGTGGTGTTCGGTTCGGGCATCACCATGCGTCCGATGGTGTTCGTGTTGGTTTTCGTGTTGCTGGCGGTCACTGTGCTCGTGGCCTCGCTTTCGTCGATTCGGGCGATTCTGGGCTTGCGTCCGGCGGAGGTGCTGCATGGTAGGTGAGTTGTGCTTGGCTTTCGTAGGGGGTGTGCGATGACGAATCGCAAGATGTTCTTCACTATGCTGTGGGGCGCGGTGTTCCGCCGTCGCTCCCGTGCGATGATGGCCGTGATCGCGTCGCTCGTCGGCGCGGCCACGCTGTTCTGCCTTGCATCCGTGTGCGTCGCGGTGCCGCAGCAGATGAACGAGGAAATGCGCGCGTACGGCGCGAACCTGATCGTCACGCCCGCGTCCGCAACGGGCAAATCGCAAGGCATCGATACTGCAACCGTACGCAACGTGACGGCGCTCATCGGCGCCGGACACAGCGTGAAATTAGCCGCATACCGGTATGAGAGCGTGCGCATCAATTCCGCGCCGTACACCATCGCCGGCGTGGACGTGAAAGCCGTCCGCGCGCTCAATCGCCATTGGAACGTGACGGGCGATTGGCCCGGCTCGGGCAACGTGATGGTCGGCCGCGACGTCGCCGACGCGCTCGGCGTGAAGGTCGGCAGCCGCATCACCATCGGCTACCGCGCCGCCGACGCGTCTGCTTCAGCGTCTTCTTCCGCGTCCGCAAAATCCGATTCGGACGAATCAACTGAAACGGCAGAATCGTCCGCGCAAGGCACGCAGAGTACGCAAACTACGCAAGGCGAACAGACCACGCAAGCCACGGAAAACGGCCGCGTCTCGTCCGACATCATGGATAACAACGGCACCGAATTCCGTATCGCCGGCATCGTCGACACCGGCGGCAACGAGGATTCCATCATCTACGCCACCACCGCGGACGTGGCCAAACTCGCCGGTTCCAAGCGCGGCGCCGACGTGGTCGAATACTCCGTGAACGCCATGGGCGACGAGCTCAACGACATCGTCAACAACATCAATCGCAGTGCCGACAAAAACCCGAACAGCGCCGTCAAAGCGCAGACCGTCACCAGAATCACCTCGTCCGACACCCGCATCATCGCCATGCTGCAGACCCTGTTCTGGATTGTCTCGCTCGTCGTGCTCGTGCTGACGCTCGTCGGCGTGGGCACCACCATCAGCTCCATTGTGAGCCAGCGTCGCAACGAAATCGGCCTGCGCAAGGCCCTCGGCGCCGATTCACGCGCCATCGGCGTCGAATTCTACGTGGAATCCGGCATCTACGGCTTGATCGGCGGTCTGCTCGGCACTGCTATCGGCTATGTGCTGGCGCGTGTGCTGTGCGCCACCGTCTTCGGTCGCGCGATCGGCTTCGACTGGCTGCTCGGCGCCGGCTCGCTGCTGCTAAGCGTGGCGATCGCCGTCATCGCCTCCATTCCGCCGGTCCGCCGCGCCACCCGTATCGACCCCGCCATCGTTTTGAGGGAGGAATAATCATGGACAACGAACATATGCTGCTGGAACTCGACCACATTTCCAAGATTTACGGCGATCTGCACGCCGTCGACGACCTGAGTCTGACCGTTCCGCAAGGGCAATGGCTGGCGATTGTCGGCTCGTCCGGTTCCGGCAAAACCACGCTGATGAACATGATCGGCTGCATGGATACGCCGTCGAAGGGTTCCGTCATGCTCGAAGGCCGCCGACTGGAAGATCTGAACGCCCGCCAGCTCGCCGACGTGCGCAAGAACATGATCGGGCTCGTGTTCCAGAAGTTCTACCTCGTGCCGCATCTGACGGCCGTCGAGAACGTGATGGTGGCGCAGTACTACCATTCCGTGGTCGACGAGAAGCAGGCGATGGAAGCGTTGGAACGAGTGGGATTGAAGGAGCGTGCGCATCACCTGCCCGGCCAGCTGTCCGGCGGTGAGCAGCAGCGCGTGTGCATTGCCCGCGCGCTCATCAACTGTCCGAAGCTGATCCTCGCCGACGAGCCGACCGGCAACCTCGACGAAAAGAACGAGAAGATCGTGCTCGACCTGTTTCGCCAACTGCACGAGCAGGGCACGACGGTCATCGTCGTCACGCATGACGCGCTCGTCGCTTCCTGCGCACAACGTGAGATCATGCTTAACCATGGCGTGCTCGTCGGCGAACAGTGGAACGACGAGGAGGCGAAACGTGCGTACGAGGCGGCCGGTGGCAAGCCTGCGCACACCGGTTCCGCCGAGGAAGGCGCGCAGAACGGGGGTATTGCGATTTCGTTCGCCGACCCCACGAAAGCCGCGAAAACCGGCGATACGGACGCGGCCAACGTTGCCGTTGCGGCTGGCGTTGCCGACGATACGGACGTAGAGCCCGACGTCACGAAAGGGGAGCAGGCATGAGCACCGCACAATCGAACGCAGTCAAAGTCATCGCACTGTCCGCGGCGAGCATCGCGCTGCTATCGGCATGCGGCGAGCCGAAAGCCACGCCGATGGACGACGAATACGCCGGCAATTCCGGCGAAAGCGTGCAATCGCAGGAAGAGAAGTCGAAAACTGACGGCAAGGCGTCCGGCGACACGGCAGACGACGGCGACGCCACCAAAAACCGTGCCGACGCGAATTCCGCAACATCCGACAAGCAGGACACCGGCAACTACGCGGATGGCGACTATTCGATCAACGGCCAGTACGGGCCGGTCGGCGAGGACACCATCGACGTGCATCTGACCGTTAAGGACCAGAACGTGACGGCCGTGAAGATCGTCGGCCATCCGTTCACGTCCATCTCCAAAAAGCATCAGAACGACTTTGCCAAAGCCGTGCCGGACGCGGTGGTCGGCAAGCCGTTGAAGGACCTTAAAGTCGACAAGCTTGCCGGTGCCAGCTGGACCTCCGAAGCCTTCAACAAGGCGTTGGAAGTGGCGCGTCAGGAAGCGTCAATCCAATAGCCCATTCCTTCTGAAACCGACACGGCATGCCCGTCTTGCGTCGGTGCGGACGGTTTTCCTGTGGTTACCGTGCGGATTCGGCGCATACGTTCGGCCAGAGCAACGTGGCCATGTTCTCGGCCCAGGAATCAGACTTGCGTTCCTTGCCGGATTGCCGTTCCCCTCCGGCTTCCTGTCCCGCCAACGCTTTGCAAGCCAGCATGGAACCCAGCACCGTGCTGAACAGGAACGTGTAGTCCAAACGGTTTTGAAACACTCCGTCGGCGATGCCACGTTCCATGAACCCCACGAACCGTTCTTCGGCCGGCGCTAGAACTTGTGCTGCGATCGCCTTCAGCGTGGCGTTGTCGGAAGACAGCACCACGCCCACGGCTTTCAATCCGAGTTCGCTGTCGAAGCAGTCCTGGATGCGTCGCAGCATGGTGGCCAGTCCGCTCCGCGACGGCTTCAAATCGTTGAAATTCGGTAGTCCGGCAACTTCCGGTTGGATGCGTTGCAATAAATCGTCGGCGTTTCGGTAGCGTCGGTAGATTGTGGTCTTTGCTACCCCTGAACGTCGTGCGACCTCTTCGATGGTCACCGCTCCGATACCATCGGAAATCACTATCCCCAATGTGGCTTTCATGATTTTGCGGTCGGTTTGCTCCCGTAATCGCTCACGTCGGCCACGTACTGTGCCGACGTCTTCCTGCGTGGTTTTTTGCACCGTCTTTCGCGTGCCCTCTTGCGTGGTTCCGCCCATCATGCCGCGATCACTTTCGTGCTTTCCAGCTTGCTTACGTACCAATGGTTGAACTTGACCAGTGGAATGCGCAGTAGCAGGCCTATCAGCAGCAGCGGCGGAATGAACAGCAGTAGCGCGCCAATCGCAAACCAGTAATCGTTACTGTAGATTCCGCCGATCGCCGCGCGCATTGCTGTGATTGAATGCGTCGCAGGCAGGAACGGGCTGATGCCGCTGATGATTTTCGGCAGCACGGCCAGCGGATATGCGCCGTTCGCTCCGGAGATCTGCATGACGAGAAACAGCACGCCGATGGCTTTGCCGACGTTGCCGAAGCTGGCCACGAGCGTGTAGGTGAAGAACGAGAACACTAGGCTGCTCACCCAGCCGGACAGCATGAACAGCAGCGGATGCACCGCCTGGACATGGAGGAACAGCAGACTGCCTCCCAAGGAGAACGTGCTCTGCAATAGTCCGATCACGCCGAACACACCGTAATGTCCGAGAAACAGCTGATGCGGTTTCGGGTCGCCGAGTTCCTTGCGCACCTTACGCGAGACGGTGGTCTTGAGCGTCACTGCCATGAGCAGCGAACCGACCCACAGCGGCAGGATCGTGTAGAACGGTGCCATCTGCGAACCGAAGTTCTTGACTGGGAACACCGCGTTGCGTTTCACTTTTACAGGGGCTGCAAGCGCGGCGGCCAACGAGTCGGTATTATCGCTGAGCACATCTTTGACGGCGCTCATATCGCCGCTGTTCAGCGCATCGGTCAATGTTCCTGTGAATGCGCCCAGTTTTTTGCCCGCGCCGGCCAGACTATCGGCGGTGGAATCCAACACGCTGCTGATGGCGGTCAGATTCTTATCCGCGGTCTTGGTGGTGCCGTTCAGATTGCCCAGCGCGCCTTTCAGATCGGCCGCTGTGGCATTGAGCGCGGTGGTGGTGCTGGTAATGGACGTGGCGATATCGTCAAGTTGCGGTTTCAGTTGGCTCTCATAGTCGGTTTTGATGCCACTGACGGACGTTGCCGCCTGCTGCGCCAGTTTCTTGATCTCCGCACGTTCGGCCGTGGTATCGCTTACTTTGGCGTCGATGTTGTCGGCGCTGCCATTCAGCGCCGATGCTAGGTCGTTGAGCTGTGTGATGGTGGTGCCGACGTTGGTTTTGAGATGGTCGATGGCGTTCCTCACCGCTTCCGGCAGCTTTTCGTTTGCGCTGAGCGCGTCGAGCGAATCATAGATCTGCTGGTAGCTTTGCGCCTGCTTGCTGATGTTCGTGGCCTGGTTGCGTAATGCGTTGGCGGTGTTGCCGGCCTGCGTGCCCGCATTGCCGAATAGGCTGTCCACATCTGCTTCCATGGCTGTGAAGCTGTTGGCGGAATCAGTCAGAGCCGTGCCCAGCGCGGTGGTGCCGGTCTTCAACGCGCCCGTCAGATCCTCCACGCCGCTGCCGGCTTGCTTGAGTGTTGTTCCTACGCTTTTCGCATTGCCGCTGACATTGGCGATCAGACCGTCGGAGGACTCAAGCAGATGCCGTGCGCTTTGGGTCAGCGTGCTGAACGTGCGGAGCGTTCCGGAAGCGTCGGTGAGCGTTTCCGCGAAGTCGCTGATATTGCCGTTGAACTGCGTGAGTTGTTCCTGCGCGGCTGGCTTGTCGAGTTGGTTGGCGAGCTGCGATGCCACACTCAGCGCGGTGCTGGTCAGTGTTTCGGAGAACGTCTCGTTGACCTGCGCGCTGACCGTATCGGCGCCTTGGCCTGTGATCTTCGGAGCCAAGGCGTTCTTCTTTTCATTGTTGTAGTAGGCGATTTCGGCGTGGTTGCCATCGGATGCGAAGAACGTCATCATACGGGTGCTGAAGTTCTTTGGAATCACCACAGCTGCGTAATATTTGCCGGATTTGGTGCCGTTGATGGCTTCTTTTTTGGTGGTGAAGGTCCAGTCGAGCTGATCGTTGGAACGCAGCGTGTTAACCACTTGGTCGCCGATGTTGATCTTCACTGGAATGAGGTCGGACCGGTATCCGTCGTCCTCATTGGCTACGGCGAATTTCAGATTGCCGGTATTGGCGAACGGGTCCCAGCTGGCGGCCACGTTGAACCATGTGAAGATGCCGGGGATCACAACGAGTCCGATGACGATGATGATGGAGACGACGTTGCTGGTGATTCGCCGGATGTCGCCGACGAACAGTTTCCAGATGGTTTTCATGCGTTGCTCCTTTCCTCGTTGTTTTCGTTGTTTTCGGTTGTCTCGGTTGTCTCGGCGGTCTCGGCGG
>ERZ894206.1205-NODE-1205-length-13368-cov-8.000447_pt1 | contig 13368 bp, 15 predicted proteins | sample MGYA00380287_ERZ894206 | MGnify/ENA primary metagenome ERZ894206 (study PRJEB32331, sample SAMN06328483) | human gut metagenome | biome: human gut microbiome; feature: stool | host: Homo sapiens | collected 2013-04-12 ...
GTGGTTCATTGCTTGAATTGTGTCCTATAACATTGAGAGAAGCAAACGAATTTGTTACACAGTATCACAGACACCACAAAGCAACTACAGGGCATAAATTTTCTATAGAAAGGAGGGAGGGTGATAATAATGACTAAAGAAGAATTAAATAAATTAATTATCTTAAATACTAACATTAAAACAGGTGAGCCCTTATTTTGGGTTTCATATCCGTACTTGTTTAAAATTGTTTATGAAGAAAGTGATTCAATAAAAGAATATAATGATTTTGTTCACGATTTTGGAAAACTATTAGATGAAAGCTTGCGTATAGAGGAGGACTAAAAATGACTTTATTAATGGGTGTAGATGTTAGCAAATATCAAGGGGTTGTCGATTGGTCTAAGCTTAAAGAGTATGGTTACACATTTGCAATCATACGCGGAGGCTATGGTATGTATGAATCACAGGTTGATCCATATTTTACGAGAAATATAACTGAAGCTGTCGCCCAGGGTTTTAATATTGGCGTTTATTGGTTTAGTTATGCTACCAACGTAACAGATGCCGAGAATGAAGCCAAACTATGCTATAAGACCATCAAGCCATATTTGTCTAATATTACTATAGGAGTATTTTTTGATTATGAGTATGATTCGGTTGATTATTATTACCATAGATACCAAAAAAAACCAACATACGAATTGACTAGAGACATGTTTTTAACATTTCATAATTATTTACATCACTATAATATTAAAACCGGGATTTACACTAATTTTAATTACATTATTTCATATTTTAAAGGACTTGACTATGATAGCAAAGAATTTTTATTATGGTTTTCCGACCCTTCCAATAAATATAGAGATAACTATTCATGGGATATTTGCCAAACGGGAATTTTAGATATTGACGGGGGTAGCTTTGATATTAATATCATGCAAGCGCATACAGTGGAAAATCCGGATGAAGATAATTTTACAATTTATACTATTAGATCAGGTGATACACTTTCAGAAATAGCGTCTAAATATGGGATGTCTTTATCTGAACTGTTAGATTGGAACCCTGAATATATAACGAAACCAAATGTTATATACGAAGGCCAAATCGTAAAAGTAAAGAAGCCTATAATTACGCTTATTGAAGTAGGTGACATAGTAAAAATAAAAAAAGACGCGAAGTATTATTATGGTGTGAATACTGTAATTCCAGAATATTGTAAAGGCATTGACCTGACTGTTCAACAAGTAAAATCAGACCGTATACTTTTAAAGGAAATATATTCTTGGGTGAACATTATTGACGTAGAGAAAGCCGAGTAATCGGCTTTTTTTACTAAAGAAAGGAATTGATAGAATGGAAAAAGCTAAAACGATTTCAATTACTGTTTCACGTGAAACGCTCGATATTTTAGATAGAATTGTTTTATTGACTGATAAGACGCGCAGCGCAGTTATTAGGGATATGGTCAAGGAATCATGGATTGATTATTGTAGAAAGCAAGGTGGTTTATTTGAATAATAACAATTTAAAGCTAGGAGACTACAACGTTTATAATCCATATAGCTTAGTTAGAAAATTTAGTGAAAAGGAATTAAGGCATGAATATACCAGACTAAGAAGCATAGCGATGAAAAGGCTTGACAGATTATCAAAAACAGAATTTAATCAAAGTGCTACATTTAAGGCTAATTCTCAAGGTTTTCCGACAGCTAGAAGTTTGAAGGATGTAAAAGGGTTGGCTTATGAATTAACAGCAGTGAGCAAATTTGTTGCTAGTAGTTACTCGACCGTAAAAGGCCAGAAAAAAGCAAAAGCTGAGATGTTAAAGTCCTTACAAAAGAATTACCCCAATATAACAGATGAAAATTATTGGAATTTTATAGAGTTTATGAATTATGCGCGTGAAAAATATGGAAGTAAGCTATATGATAGTGAACAAATAGCCGAGCTATTCAACGTGGCACAAGCAAAGCAAATTCCGCAACATATATTATTAAGAAGAATGAATGTATTTAGAAAACACATACCCGAGATTCGGGAGCTACCGGATTTTGATAGGCAAGCGGTAGGAATGAGCAGGTCTAAATTATACGAGAAACTAAAATTCTAGGTGATTAATATGTTGTTAACCAATCAATATACAACTGATTTAAAGCAAATTAAACGGCAAAAGCGCCCGGTTGGGAATAATGCTTATAAGGGTGAGCCGTTTTATTATAAAGACATTGTGTGCGCTTTTGATATAGAGACTAGCAAGATTAAATACAAGGAAGAATACGACAAAATAAAAAAGGAGATTGTTCCACGGTATCAATCTTTTATGTATGTGTGGCAATTTCAAATGGGGCTTGAATATACGATTGTAGGTAGAACATGGGAAGAGTTTTTAAAAATATGTCAGCAAATTTGCAGCCAGCTAAGAGACAATGAACGGCTGGTAATATATGTGCATAATTTATCTTATGAATTTACGTTTTTATCTGGGATATATCATTTTAAACCTGAAGAAGTTTTTGCAGTAGATAAACGCGCTATTTTAAAATGCACAATGTTTAATAAGCTAGAATTTAGATGTTCTTACAGGCTTTCTAATATGTCATTATTGGAATTTACAAAGGCTGAAAATGTAGAACACCGTAAATATAGCGAAAAATACGATTTTGATTATAATATTATTCGTTATCCATGGACACCATTAGATTCCGATGAATTATTATATTGTCAAAATGACGTTCTGGGATTGGTTGAAGCTGTGCACAGTCGGTTAAAAAATTACAACGATACTTTATATACTATACCACTTACTAGCACAGGATATGTTAGAAGAGAAGCAAAAAAAGCCATGCGCGGGGTTAATCGCGTATGGCTTAGGGAAATTATGCCAGGGTATGAGGTTTACAAAGCTTTGCGAGAAGCATTCAGGGGAGGCAATACCCATGCAAACCGTTATTATGTGGGAAATATTGTTGAAAATGTTAAAACTATGGACCTAGAAAGTGCATATCCAGCGGCACAAGCGTGCTTTAAATTTCCTATGTCCCCATTCAAACCAGTAGAAGAAAAGTATATTTCATATGATAGATTAACCGATTTATTAAACAAAGGAAAGGCGTTGCTCATGCGTGTAGCCTTTTATGATTTCAAATTAAAAAGTAAATACTGGGGCTTTCCTTATTTAGCAAAGGCGAAATGCAGGGAATGCGTGGGGACTATAGAAGATAATGGCAGATTATTACAAGGCCAATATATTGAGACTACCATAACCGATATTGATTTAAAAATTATTATTGATGAATACGATATTAAAGATATTTTATTTATAAATTGTTATTATTCCAATTATGATTATTTACCGGATTGTTATCTTGAATTACTTAAAGTATGGTACACAAAGAAAACAGAGCTAAAGGGTGACGATGCGCACGAATACGAATATAGCAGATTAAAAGCGCTATTAAATTCTATATATGGCATGACTGCCCAGGATCCAGTAAAGGAAAGTAATTTATATATTGATGTAGAAGCCTTTGAAAACAGGGAAGCTGTTCAAGAATATATAGGAAATAATATTGACGATTTAGATTTATTTGTTATTGATAACCGTAAAAGTGTTGAAGAATTACTTGAAGAACATAATAAAAGGGCATTTTTACCTTATCAATGGGGCGTGTGGACAACATGCTATTGTAGATTAATGCTTGAAAAGGGTTTGAAGTTGGCGGGAGATAATGCTATTTATTGTGACACTGATTCTGTTAAGTATTTGGGTTCTGTAGATTTTACAGATTACAACCAAAGACAGAAAGCGATAGCAAAGGAAAAAGGATTTTCTGCAATAGATAACGCTGGAAATCGTCATTATATAGGGATGTTTACGCCTGATAAGGATTACACTAGGTTTATAACCTGGGGTGCTAAAAAATACGGCTTCACCTATATTAAAGACGGCAAAGAAAAAGTCGGCGTGACCATTTCGGGTGTCAATAAAAAGTTAGGAGGTGAAGAACTAGAAGAGCATGGAGGTTTAAACGCGCTTTTAAATAGTGGAAATGGGCCTTCTTTCACCTTTGTAAAGGCGGGAGGTACAGAAAGCGTATATAATGACTTTCCAGAGATAAAAGAAATAGAAGCAGAGGGCCGGATGATACCTATAACCCGCAACGTAGTGATTAAAGATTCAACCTATCAGCTTGGAATAATTCCCGAATATAATAGGCTATTACAAGATTGTCATTTGTTTCTTAAATGTCTTGACATGGATTGAAATATAATATATTATATATTTAATACTTACATTATAAGGAGTGTGCGCAATGTTAAACAATGTTACTTTTGTTGGTCGTCTTACAGCAGATCCTGAGCTTCGCAATACGCAAGGAGGCAGACCAGTAGTTTCCTGCAATATTGCAGTACAGAATAACAAAGAAGAGACGGTTTTTATTTCAACTGTTTTCTGGAACAAGCTGGCTGAAACGCTGTCTAAGTATTGCAAAAAAGGCAGCTTGATTTCCGTTCAAGGCTTTCTTAAAAATGATAAATATAAAGATGTGCAAATTTTGCGCGTGGTAGCAGTTCAATTTTACATGCTAGAGCCTAAAAAAGATAATAATCAAGACCTACCTTTCTAAAGTATTCAGAGCGAAAAAACAGCCGTCCGGCTGTTTTTTTGCATTACAGGAGTGTTAAGAATGAAAACAGAATGGTTATATACACCGGACGAATGGCTGAATGTTCCAGAAATTGTAAAGCGCTGTGAAGCGCAGGGCATTACCTTTATTTATATAGTGGGAGGACGTGGAACTGGTAAAACGTATGGAGTTTTTGATTATGTTTTAACCAATAATATAGGCTTTACATATTTAAGGCGTACACAATTAGCCTTTGATACTATATTAACTGACGAATTAAATCCATTTAATCAATACAATGCGGACCACAACATAAATATAATAATGAAAAAAAACACTAAGGTATCAGCGGGTATATTTTATGGTGTTGAGCAAGACGAGGTTATAAAACCAAGTGGCAAGGCTATTGGAGTAGCTGGGGCCTTGACAACCTTTTCTAAATTGCGCGGCCTTAGCGGTGAATGGATGAAACTATTCTTTTATGATGAATTTATACCAGAACGACACGAGAAAAAAATAAAAGGTGAAGCTGCTGCTTTTTTTAATGCTTATGAAACGATAAACCGTAACCGTGAGTTTAAAGGTCAAAAGCCTTTACTTGCAATAGCGGCGAGCAATAGCGAAGATATAGGCTGTAGCTTATTTTTAGAGCTAGGCTTGATTAAGCATTTCATGAATATGGAGAAAAAAGGCATTGAGGTTAAATTCATGCCAGAGCGTAAAATCTGTTTAATAGATTTGCGCTATTCTGAAATTAGCCGTAAGAAAAAAGAACAGGCCTTATATATTCAAACCAAGGGCACCCGCTTTTATGACATGTCTATTAGTAATAAATTCGACTATAATACAGGGAGTAAAATTGAATCACATTCTCTAAAGGGCTATAACGCTATAGCGGCGATTGGAGAAATTACTATTTATGCGAATAGAAAGGGCGACTATTATATATCACATCATAAGTCAGGAAATCCTGAAACGTTCACAACTGACGACATAGGCATAGCAAGATTTAAAAGCCACTATATACATTTATGGATGGATTACATGGATAATCTGATAACCTTTGAAGATGAAGCCTGTGAAATCGCATTTCAAAAATATTTTGATTGACAAATAGTTATATAAGAAGTAATATATACTTATGGTATTCCTAACAAACCGGCCAATGTGCAGGCCTCGGAAGGGCGCGCCGGTATAGTTCAACGCACACTAGGAACTTGATTGATTAGGGCCATAACAAAGAAAGGGGGTGAAGTAATGACTTGTGCAAGCTTCATCCCCTTTCTTGTTGTTATAGTATTTATTATCTTAGATATTATAACCGGATTAGTAAAAGCCTTTTATAACAACTCGTATTCATCAAGTGAAATGCGCAAGGGAGGCCTTCGGAAAATTGGGATTTTCCTAGCCGTTGTATTGTGTTATATGGTTGAAGTGTGCTTACCTTATTTAAATGTTACAATTAATATTCCAATAACCGTTATAGCGGCGGTGTACCTTGTATTTATGGAAATAACTAGCATTATTGAAAATCTCAGCGCATTAAATCCTAATATTAAGGATTTTCTGGAAAGCATTATAAACAAAATAAAGGGAGGTTCTAAAGATGAAAGTAAATGATATTGTTGAGCTATGCAAAGCGGGCTTCAAAGCTGACCAGATTTTACAGCTTGTTGCCGCAGAGCATAACGAAGGGCAGGGCGCGCCTGCTGCGCCTGCTGCGCCTGCTGCGCCTGCTGCGCCTGCTGCGCCTGCTGTCGATAACTCAGCTATTGAATCAAAGGCGCTTGACCAAATTAACGCAACGCTAAAATCCTTGACTAGCGCAATTCATGCAAATAATATTAATACTTTAGGCGGTGATTATCCTAAAGAACAAAGCGTTGATGATATTATAACCGCCGCAATCATTAACCCACCTAGTAAAGCGTAATATCTTTACAATTAACGAATATATGAGGAGTGATCATGAATGAGTGTTAATCAGCTAACAGTAAACCAGGCTGCAACTGTTTTTAATGAAATTGTACATCAGGCAACAGGTCAAACGAATTTGAAAGTTACAGACACCTCGTCATTTGTTTCAGCGGCAACAAATGTTTTGCTCACTGGATATGATAAGCTATTGACGGCTATGTCTCAGGTTCTTACAAGAACTATTTTCAGCGTAAGACCATATAACGCTAAATTTGCAGGGCTTAGAGCGGGCCCGCAACGGTTCGGAAATCATACGCGTAAAGTAAATTACCTTGATGATGATTTTGAGGATTCGCCCGCCTTTGAATTACAGCAGGGACAATCTATTGACATGTACACCGTCAATAAGCCTCACGTTGTTCAAACAAATTTCTATGGCTTTAACACCTACGCCAAGCATAAAACCTTTTATGATAACCAGCTTGACATGGCTTTAAGAAATCCTGAAGAGTGGGCACAATTCTTCAATGGCGTTATGGTTAATATTAATAACCAGATTGAACAGGTACATGAAAACGTAGCAAGAGCTACTATTGCAAACTTTATTGGTGGTATTAATGTTGCTAATCCTACATGTGTTGTTCATCTGCTCACAGAATATAATGTTTTAACCGGTCAAGAATTAACAGTGAATGACATTTATAAATCAGACAACTTTATAGCGTTTGTGCGCTGGCTATATGCTAGGATTGAGGTTTTCAGCGAACGTCTGACGGAACGCACTCAGCTGTGGCATGTAAATATTGAAGGGAACGAAGTAAAGCGGCACACGCCTAAAAACAAACAAAAGGTTTACTTGTTCAATGATTTCATGAGCCAGGCACGCACGATGGTATTGTCTGATTTGTTCCAGCGCGATAGTATGAAAATGGTTGACTATGAAGGGGTTAACTTCTGGCAATCCATTGATTCGCCAGACAGCATTGACGTAACGCCCGTATATACAAAGGCAGCGGATGGCACGCTTGCCACTGGCACCGAACAAAAAATTAATAAAGTCCTAGGCGTTATTTTCGATGAGGAAGCAATGGGTTTTGTTCCTAAAAATCAAGCTATGGGTGCAACTCCGCATAACGTCGCAGGCCGTTATACTAATCTATGGTGGCATTGGGACGAATGCTATTATAATGATTTTACGGAAAACGGCATTGTTCTTCTACTGGACTAACAAAAAAAGCCCCGAATAACGGGGCTTTTTTAGGAGGTGTGAGCGTTGGAATGTTATCTTTATACCTTTTCTAAAAAACAAAATAGCACTAAAAGACCCGCAGACAACACAGGCACGAAAGTAAATATTAATTTTATTAGTCCCACTGATATGCTAAATCCTAATATCGAATTAATTCTTGATTCTGAACCATACGCCTATAATTACGCTTTTATTTGGAGAACTCATCGCTATTATTTTGTTTCTAACTGGACATGGGACGCCGGCCGATGGATTGCTTCTCTTTCGGTTGACCCTTTAGCAAGCTGGAAGCCAAAAATAGGACAACAAGAAATATATGTGTTGCGTGCAACTTCGGGCGCTAATTATTATATAAAAGATCCTTATTATCCTATTACTAATAAAATTACTGTTGATAAACAAGTTACTGCTGATCTGTGGGCATTATCACAAATAGGCACACCATTAAATAATGGTACTTTTGTTATAGGATTGGTTTCTGATAGTGGAATCCCTAAGTATTATATGGCTGATTATTCAAGGTTAACTAGGTTTATAGACTTTATTTACTCTGATAATTTTTTAAGAACCGTATCAGATGGATGGTCGCAGTTTGATCAAAGTTGGAAAACTCGTTTTAATCCTATTGATTATATCACATCCATTATATGGTTGCCATTAACTCAATCAACAATTTTGGATGAACCAACAAGAATAGGGTACTGGGACGCGGTAGCATTAGGTACTTTGGTTGGTACTGAGTTTATACGTACAGTAACGTTTTCATTACCAGACCATCCGCAATCTACACCACAAGCATATTTAAATTATGAACCCTTTAGCAACTATTCTATATATGTCCCAAGGGTGGGCATAATTCAATTACCATCTGATTTAGCGCGACAAGGTAATAACACTTTAACTGTGCGTATTGATGGGGTTACTGGCAGGGGTGTTATTACAATAACATCTAATGCTGGGACATATTATAAAGAATCTTGTACTATTGGCGTACCTATACCATTGTCAGGAGTTAGACAAGCCGGACTAGATTCAATATTTTTAACAACTTCATTACTGCCGATGGTTACTAATTTAGCAACAGGCAATATTGCAGGTGCAGGACTATCCGCAATATCTGCATCATATAATATTAGTCAGCGACTAACGCCGCAATCCTCAAGTATTGGAGGATCTGGAATTATTAGTGAAGGAAATGCTTGTATAGTAAATTCTGTTTTTAGACATATAACATCATCATCAATTCCAGATTTAGGCTCTCCAGTCTATGCAGCTAAAACCATTAATAGTATGAGTGGTTTTATTATGGGTTATCATGCTGATATTGAAATCCCATGCACTGATATTGAATTAGAATCTATTAGAAATTATATAGAAGGTGGTTTTTTCTATGAATGATATTTACAGACAAGGCGCTCCATATGATTATAACCATATTAATATTTATAATAGCGAAATTTCACCCTCTACAGTACACAGCCAAAACGTGGCTTTAACGGGCTATTTTAGGCGCTATTTACTTCAGAAAGCAATGAGTACCTTTAAATGGAAGTTCCCCGAATTTTGGGCCGAAAACTACCTATTATACTGCCTTTATTGTTGGGGTAGCTTTGCTATTTTCAATACCGATAAATTCGGGGTTATTGCGAACGGCTGCACACTTGGCGGCTATAATGTATTTTATCAACCCTTGTTTTGTGTGGTGGCTAATCCGCTTTTAAAAGGCTCTAGGAAGCTGATTATTGATAAGCAATGCACTTTAATTTATATGCAGCCTGATTATGGCGGAATTATGGATTTAGTCAATTATTATGCTGAATTGATGGCGATTACCAGTGAGGCGCTTTCTTTAAATATGTTTAATAGTAAGCTAACCTATGCATTCGCCGCTAGAAATAAAAGTACAGCGGAAAGCTTCAAAAAAATGCTTGATATGGTGAACCGTGGAGACAGCGCCGTATTTTATGACAATAAGCTAGTTAATAATCAAGGGGATCCTTTGTTTCAGTATTTTCAATCTGACCTAAACAAAAATTATATTGCAAGCAATATTTTGGTAGACCTTCAGAAAATAGAAAATCAATTTGCGCAAGATATTGGTTTACCAAATGCCAACACCGAAAAGAAGGAAAGGCAAATTGTCGACGAGGTTAACGCTAATAATGTAGAAACCTTTACACGCTGCGATATGTGGCTTAAAACATTAAAAAAACAATGCGAAAAAGCAAACAATATGTTTCAAACGGATTTAATTTCTGTTGATTGGCGTGTAAATCCTTTAGAGAATGGGGGAGGTGCTATGAATGAAGGCATGGCTGTCGATTCTAGGCCTGTATAATTATGATAATTCAATTTTTAATTTGTTTGTTGTTCCTGATGGGATGGATAAAGAGCTAATTATTAATAATATTCTATTAGAATGTGCTGAAATGGAAATTATATACCCGGAGCCTGATATAATGAAAAATGCTATCGGGCTATGGTCAAATAAACAGCTAGAAAGCTGGGAGCGTATGTATAAAGCCATGCAACTAGAATATGACCCTATTTATAATTATGATAGATTTGAGGAATGGCTTGATAGCAATACAGCAACAACACATTCAAATACCAATTCTAATTTAAATAGAAAAGGTAGTACTAAACATCAAGTTAATGCATTTAACAGTGGAATTACTGACAGCAATATTGATAGTATTGATAATACTGATACTGATAATACAAACACTAATTCTAATAACTCAGCAATTGGAGCACATTCCGGGCACCTATATGGCAATATCGGGGTAACTACTAGCCAGCAAATGCTCCAAAGTGAAATTGATATTTCTAAATTTATAGTAGCCGATTACATTATAGACCAGTTCAAAGAAAGATTCTGTTTATTAGTTTATTAATGAAAGGATGATTATAATGGCATTTGAGCAATTTCCTTATAGCAATTTTCATGATTTAAATCTTGATTGGATATTAAAAGAAATTAAAAACGCAACTGATGAATTATCGAAGATGACCGATACTATTAATGGATTTGGTGTAACATTGACCGAAGCTATTGATTATATTAATAATTATTTCGATAACTTAAATGTGCAAGATGAAATAAATAATAAGCTTCAAGATATGGCAGATAGTGGAGAGCTTGCTAATATCGTAGCTCAATATATGAAAACACCTTTCTGTTACAATTCATACGAAGAAGCAGCAGCCGATAAATTAGCACAAGGAGCTCGTTTTATAGCGAGGCGTTTTTATAAAAATCAAGTATTAGTACTACCCGCTATTTATATAGTATTATCGGCTGATAATTCTAATAAATTATTAATTCCTTTCTATGATAATCTGGCAACTCGTTGCGATAATACCACAATATATCCTGAACAATTAGGCGCTGTGGGGGATGGTGTAGCCGATGATACGAATGCTATTGTCTCCGCAACCAAATACTCAACCTTAAAAATTAATATCTTATATACGCAATCTTATAATATATCGTCGAATATTATAGTTAATAAAACATATAATGATATTAGTAGCGCAACTTTCCCTAATAAAAAAATTCTTTATGAACATGATTTACAGTCAAATTTCAATCCTAGTTATTATAGAATTGATTTAGCTAAACTAAACACTTCTATTACTGGAAAATTACAGTCTTGGTGCTATAATAAAACTTCAAATATTTTTCAAATATGCATGGCAGGTAATGATTCAATTAATGGACAAATTGTAACATTAAGCAGAGATCTTTCAACCGTTACATCTGTACGATCTGTAGTTATATATCATGGTAATGATATAACTTTTAATCCGAATAATTATATATATGTGATTGCACCTATGCATACTAATGGTGAAATTTTAATTTGCAATGCCAATTTTAGTACTATAACCTCTAAAATATTACCGGAATTTGCTAATTATCAAGTATCACGGGTTTCATATGATGAGGATAATAATATTTATTATGTACAAGCGGGTAGTTATACGGGAATTTATGATGATGATTGGAATTTATTAAAATATACAACTGTGGATATTACATACCCGTCTAAAATATTACCATATCAAGGAAATTTTAATACTACGCAATCAGGATGTGTATACAAGGGATGTTATTTGATAGGAGCTTCGTTATATCAAGGCAACAACTTAACTTATCCATCATTCCGGTTAGCTCCTGTTATGTGGCAGAGTAATAATTTCGGTAATATACTAGAATATCCATTATTTAATAAATGGGATGAAATGGAAGGAATTGCAGTAGCTGACGATGACATATTAGTCGCTAGTTCCGTCGGCACACTGATTTCTATAACTAAATTAACTCCTGTTGCCGCTGGACAGCCTATGCGTCAAAATGTCAATGCAAATTCTCCGTTAGAGTTGTGGGTGGATGAATCTAAAACGACATGCGGTGACGGTCTTTCAAAAGAAAATCCTTATAATTCATTGCAGGAGGCTATTGATACATATAATGGTAGACCTATCCATATATATCTATTAAGTGATGTAAAAAATAACATTAAGGTTATGGCGGCCCCTTATTTGGTTTATATTGATATTGATACATCTATATCAAATGTTAATTCAACAGGTTCGTTTACCTTTGATTTTTGTAACTTAGTAATCATTAAAAAAATTAATTTCAATATTAATAATGCCACTGCTATATATACTGATTATGTGTCCAATATATATATTAATGAATGTAATTTTAAAGGTAATACAACATCCGGAAGCATTAGAATGGTTGACGCTACTTCTGGCACTATAATGAATATTAATGGTTGTAAGTTTACTAATTGTTTTACTGCCGTTCGTAGTTCTACTAGCTCAGAAGTTATAGCCGGCCAATGTACTTTTACAACCTGTAACCGTGGAGCGTCCGCTACATATGGCGGCGTAATACATGCTAACGGGTGCATATTTAATTCAGTTACAACAGAAGTTTATAAAGATTCTAATTCAGCAGCCTTTAAAAATGGTACAACTGTATAATAAAAAGCCTAACGCTTAGCGTTAGGCTTTTTTTCTTCAATATTTATACTGCCAATGCGATTAACTAAAAAATCATAAATACATTTATGACAAGGCATATTTTTGGTACATAAGTATCGATTTTTATTATTATAACAAAAATCACATTTAGCTAAAATAATACTAATTGACTTAACAACATCCTTTTCCTCCATTGCTCTTACTCGTTCCGAAAGTACACGCATAGTGCTTGAATTCCTTACAAGGTCTTCAGTAAAGGACTTTTCTAATCTCATAACTTCCCTTCGTAACATTAATTCTATTTGTTCAATTGTCTTCTTGTTCATTATTCAAATCCTCCAGTTCCTTAAATAATTTACTTTCATATGGCAACCATTCACGCTCATAATATTCCCCATCGTTATAATCTAACGGAACATATACCGCCTTTATTAGGTCTTCATCTAATCTTACATAGGTATTATGACACAATCTAAACATGTCATACATTAAACGATTGTCATTAAATTGTACTACTATTTTAGGCACTTCCTCCGGATTTAACTCCTGCATTTTAAAGTATCTGAATTTAGACATAACACCACA
>ERZ894206.1243-NODE-1243-length-12872-cov-9.944137_pt1 | contig 12872 bp, 6 predicted proteins | sample MGYA00380287_ERZ894206 | MGnify/ENA primary metagenome ERZ894206 (study PRJEB32331, sample SAMN06328483) | human gut metagenome | biome: human gut microbiome; feature: stool | host: Homo sapiens | collected 2013-04-12 ...
TTAGCGATATTATCAAGCGGAACTTTTCCCTCACCCTCACCAAACTCAACTTTTACGTTGATATGTCCGTCTGGCTTTTTGTGGGAAAGCAGTACTACCGTCTCCACATGCGTGTCATTTTAAGACATATCCCCACAAATCAACAGAAAAAATATAATTATCTTTATAATATGAATAGCAGTAATCAATAACCTACTACATTTATCCTTAATGTTTAATCAAAAAATCTGACTTATTCTCTTCATAACTCTTAAGAATACTTATAAAATGATTGCTTTTAATTGCATCGTAGTTATTCATTTTCTTTAATTTTAAATAATTTTTCTTCGCAATTTCCATGCTGGTATGGCTTATGTAACATGCTGCATATTCACTAATAGATGGAACAGCCCAAAGATATTTCTCTGATTTTACTACTTTGTTATCTTCATCATATATAATCGATAATGTTAAGTAATAAATCGTAACCATACGCGTTTCTGCTATAGAACTTGCAAGCTTCACCTGAAATCTATCGACTTCATTTGCACCTATACTTTGTGAAACATTAAATACTTGTTGTTTCTCTTTCCCTAAAACCACATCATAAGTATGAGAGGATTCTACCAATTGATAATGGGTCATTTGCGGATTGATCATATTATAGTAATCTAATATATCGAATGATATCTCTTTTATATAGGCTACTTGGTCTCCAATGTTTCTTATCCGTTTGTGTAATAGACTACTGCATAAACAACATTTAATACAGCATAGGAGGTTTCCCTTTGTTATCCACAACTTTTCTGACATAACCTTCCCACTTTTGAATTATTTGTATCCATTCTTTAGATTTAAAATAATCATCTAAATTGCAATTCAAATCAAATTCTGGCATATACACCCCAAGAACACCCTTTTCTAATATTCCTTCTGCAATAACCCCTTTCTCTCTCAGTATTAAAACAGGCAATCCCAATTGGAAAGCCATAGCCGGTTCAATTTGACAATATGGACTAGTTAACCATTTATTGGATAAATCATACTCCTCCTCGCCAATATCACTAATCGGTTTTCCTGTTCCTTGTTTAATTAAACTTCTTCTAAACGCTATTGTTACTAATCCATTTGATTCTAACATCAACCTTCTTATTGCTGTTAATGGCGCATCCATATCATAATCTGTCACCCCTAACGTTCTTGGTTGTAACTCTCTTTCTTCAAAATAATGAATTATTCTTTCAATAAATTCTTCTTGCCTTTTTTTAAATGGTCTTGGATAACTCAAAAAGATAGAACTACTCATTAAATCTCCTCCATAATTTCAAAATATCTTAATGCATCCTTTATCGCTTCCACTTTCTCCGCTGTCGGATGCTTCCTCGGCTGTTTCAATTCTTCTACCGCATTAGGAGCATCATACATTGGCAAGCCTAAATCTCTCTTTACCTCTGCGATATATGCGGTATGTACCTTGAAGCCATATTTCGCTTCTATGTACTCCTTTATCATTTTGTAGGTCACTCGTTCCTTGGGCTTGTATTCTTCGGCTCTTTTAGCGATATTATCAAGCGGAACTTTTCCCTCACCCTCACCAAACTCAACTTTTACGTTGATATGTCCGTCTGGCTTTTTGCGGGAAAGCAGTACTACCGTCTCAATGTGTGCGGTGTGGGGGAACATATCTACGGGTTGGATTTTTTGGGCTTTGTAGGGGCTGTTTTGGGTTAGGTAGGCTAAATCCCTTGCCAATGTTTCGGGGTTGCAGGAAACATAGACAACCTTTTTCGGAGACATTTTGATTAGTGAGTCGAGAAATTTTCGGTCACTGCCGGCTCTTGGCGGATCCATGAACACAACATCGGGCTTTTCGTCCTCGTCTGCAGCTTCTCTCATGAACTCGCCCGCATCGGCTTTGTAGAAACGGATATTTTTCAGATTATTTGCTCTTGCATTTACGATTGCATCCCTCACGGCATCGCCGTTAAGTTCTGCACCGATAACATTGCCTGCGCCGTTTTTGGCGGCAATTATGCCGATTGTGCCGATTCCGCAGTAGGTGTCAAGCACGGTTTCGTTGCCTTTGAGATTTGCAAATTCAATTGCTTTGCCGTACAAAACTTCGGTTTGAACGGGGTTAATTTGGTAAAAGCTTTTCGGCGAAATTCTGAACCTGCAACCGCAGAGAATATCCTCAATATAACCCTTGCCGTACAGCACTTTCTGATTGTCACCGAGTACAAGGTTGGTGCGGTAGGGGTTTATATTTTGCACAATGGTTGTGATTTCGGGAAACTGTTTCAGAATCGCTTTTACAAAATTGTTTTTTGACGGAAAAACAGGTGTACCTGTCACAAGCACAAGCATAATCTGATTTGTCGCAAAGCCTCTTTTCACAAGAATGTGACGGAGAAAACCTTTGCCTGTGTCCTCGTTATAGGTTGTCATTCTGAAAGAGGGGAGGAGCTTGCGTACTGCAACGATGATTTTGTCGGCAATAACATCCTCTGTCTGACAGCTGTCAATTCCGACAACATGATGACTGCCCGACTGATACACACCCGAAATGATTTTGCCCTTTTTGTCCGTATAAAAAGCCGCCTGAACCTTGTTGCGGTAGTGGTAGGGAGTTTTCATTCCGATAATTTTTTCAACGGTGCAAAAGCGTTTGAGAAGTTTTTCGACTTTCCTCTGCTTGAATTCAAGCTGTTCGGGATATGACAGATTTTGCAGTTGACAACCGCCGCATTTTTTGTAAACGGGACAGCTTTGTTTATTGGTTTCAGGTCTGTTACTCATAATATTTCCTCACATTTTATTGCATTGTATATATCCTTTATTTTATCATCAATCATATTGATATGCAACAGAAACAAACCCTAAATGGCAAAGAAAAACGCAGGAGGGAAATCCGCTCCTGCGCTTTCTGATTATTAACCGGTATATCGAAAAAATGAGGATTATCAGGTTATTTGTAATCAATTAAAGATTTGTGTATCCCATAAGGCTTTCGTCAACCTCTTTGGCAACATCTCTGCCCTCACGAATCGCCCAGACAACAAGTGACTGTCCTCTGTGCATATCGCCTGTAACAAATACATTTTCAACATTTGTCTTGTGTGAGCCTTCTGCCGTTGCAACATTGGTTCTTGCGTTTGTTTCAACACCGAATGCCTTGGTTACATAGTTTTCACTGCCGAGGAATCCCGCCGCAATGAGTACGAGTTCAACATCAACCTTGTATTCTGAGCCTTCAACTTCTTTCATCATAAGTCTGCCTGTTTTAGCATCCTTTTCGGGCTTAAGCTTAACAAGCTCCGCACCTACAAGATTGCCGTTCTTGTCAGCAATAAACTGCTTAACGGTTGTCTGATAAACTCGTGGATCGTGACCGTAAACTTCAATAGCTTCTTCCTGACCGTAGTCTGTTTTGCAGACTCTCGGCCATTGCGGCCATGGGTTATCGGCACTTCTTGTGTCGGGAAGTTTAGGCATCATTTCAAGCTGGAGAACGGATTTTGCACCGTGTCTGATGCTTGTGCCGACGCAGTCGTTACCTGTGTCGCCGCCGCCGATTACCATTACATTCTTGCCTTTTGCGCTGATGAATGTACCCTCTCTGAGGTTGCAGTCAAGAAGTGACTTTGTTGTTGATTTGAGGAAGTCAACGGCAAAGTGAATGCCGTTAGCCTCTCTGCCGGGAACTTTGATATCTCTCGGATTTGATGCACCGCAAGCAAGGATTACACGGTCAAAGTCCTTGAGAATTTCGCTTGCTTTGATGTCTTTGCCGACATTTGAGCAGGTTTCAAAGGTTACGCCTTCTTCTTCCATAATGTTAATCTTGCGTTCGATAACATCTTTTTCAAGCTTCATATTCGGAATGCCGTACATAAGCAGACCGCCTACTCTGTCATTGCGTTCAAATACCGTTACAGAGTGACCGCGCTGATTGAGCTGGTCGGCAGCGGCAAGTCCCGATGGACCCGAACCGATGATTGCAATTTTCTTGCCTGTTCTTACCTTTGGAATTCTTGCGTCTGCAAGACCTTCTTCATAGGCATTTTCAATGATTCCGTATTCGTTGGCTCTTACGCTGACAGCGTCACCGTTTGCACCGCAGGTGCATGCCTTTTCACAGAGAGCAGGACATACACGGGATGTGAATTCGGGGAAGTTGTTTGTAACTTTAAGACGGTTGTAAGCCTGTTCCCAGTTGCCCTTGTAGATGAGGTCATTCCATTCGGGAATGAGGTTGTTAAGCGGACAGCCTGAGAATGCAGAACCAATCTGCATTCCTGCCTGACAGAAAGGCACGCCGCAGTCCATGCATCTTGCACCCTGTTTTTGCTGATCCTCTTTGCTGAGGGGATCGTGAAATTCGTCAAAATTTTTGATTCTTTCTTTTACGGAGTATGCCGGGGCATCCTCACGCTTATATTCCATAAATCCTGTTGGCTTTCCCATAAATATCCCCTCCTTATTTATTATTCACAATTTCGTAGAAAGCTTCAATCTGTGCCTGCTCGTTTGTAAGACCTTTTTCTTCATAAGCGGCAATTGCAGCCATCATTCTCTTGTAGTCGTGCGGAATAATCTTCTTGAATTTCGGAAGATACTCGTCAAAGTTATCAAGGATTTTCTTGCCTCTCTGTGAACCTGTTGCTGCAACATGTTCTTCTATAAGCGTTTTGAGTTCGATTATATCGTACTTTTCTGTTACCTCAGAGAAGAGAACCATTTCCTTGTTAAGCTTTGTGTAAAGATCTCTTTCTTCATCAAGAACATAGGCAACACCGCCGGACATACCTGCGGCAAAGTTTTTGCCTGTTTTGCCGATAACAACAACCCGACCGCCTGTCATATATTCACAACCGTGGTCGCCGACACCCTCAACAACTGCTGTTGCGCCTGAGTTTCTTACGCAGAAACGCTCGCCTGCAACACCGTTGATGAATGCCTTGCCGCTTGTTGCACCGTAAAGTGCAACATTACCGATGATGATGTTGTTACCTGCGTCAAATGTTGAGTTCTTCGGAGGATAAACTACCAGCTTACCGCCTGAAAGTCCCTTGCCGAAGTAGTCGTTTGAGTCGCCAACGAGTTCAAGTGTGAGTCCCTTTGGAATGAATGCGCCAAAGCTCTGACCGCCCGAACCGTTGCAGACTACTGTAAATGTATCGTCATCAAGGTTGTTGTAATGCTTTCTTGTAACCTCAGAACCGAAGATTGTACCGAATGAACGGTCTGTGTTCTTAACATTGACTTCAACCTTTTTCTTTGTGCCTTTTGCAAGAACCTTTGCAAATTCTTTGCAGAGGATTCTCTCGTCAAGTGTTGATTCAAGTTTGAAATCATAAAGGCTCTTTTTGTTGTATTCAACCTTTTCCGAAACAAAGTTTGTATCAAGAATGTTAGAAAGGTCAACCTCGGCAGCCTGTCCTGTGATGCCTTCTTTTCTCTTGATGAGGTCAATTCTTCCGACAAGCTCATCAACGGTTTTTACACCGAGCTTTGACATATATTCACGAAGTTCGCTTGCTACAAACTTCATAAAGTTTATTACATATTCGGGCTTGCCACAGAATCTTTTTCTGAGCTCGGGGTTCTGTGTGGCAACACCGAACGGGCAGGTATCAAGGTTACATACTCTCATCATTGCACAACCGAGAGTTACAAGCGGAGCAGTTGCAAAACCGAATTCCTCTGCACCGAGCATTGCTGCAATTGCAACATCACGGCCGTTCATAAGCTTACCGTCGGTTTCAATAACAACCTTGTTACGAAGGTCGTTCATAATGAGCGTCTGATGAGCCTCGGCAAGACCGAGTTCCCACGGCAGACCTGCATTGTAGATTGAGTTTCTCGGAGCAGCGCCTGTACCGCCGTCATAACCTGAAATAAGGATTACGCCTGCACCTGCTTTTGCAACGCCTGCGGCAACCGTACCTACACCGCATTCCGAAACGAGCTTAACAGAGATTCTTGCGTCTTTGTTAGAATTCTTGAGGTCGTAGATAAGCTGTGCAAGGTCCTCAATTGAGTAAATGTCGTGGTGCGGTGGGGGAGAGATGAGCGATACACCCGGTGTTGAATGACGGGTTTTTGCAATCCAGGGATAAACCTTTTTGCCCGGAAGATGTCCGCCTTCGCCCGGCTTTGCACCCTGAGCCATTTTAATCTGAATTTCGTTTGCAGATGTGAGGTATCTTGATGTAACACCGAAACGACCTGACGCAACCTGCTTGATTGCAGAACATCTGTCAACCTTCTGTCCTTTTGTGAGAAGTCTTTCAAGGCTTTCGCCGCCCTCACCGGAGTTTGACTTGCCGTGAAGCTGATTCATTGCAATCGCAAGTGTTTCGTGAGCCTCCTGTGAGATGGAACCGTAGGACATAGCGCCTGTCTTGAAACGCTTTACGATTGAATCAACGCTTTCAACCTCATCAAGCGGAACAGGAGTTTCTGCAAAGTTGAAGTCGAAAAGACCTCTGATATTTACAGGATCCATTTCTTCGGAAATCATATGAGAATACTTTTTGTAAAGCTCATAGTCGCCTGTTCTTGTTGCCTGCTGGAGCATATATATAGTCTGCGGATTGTAGAGGTGTTCTTCTTTGCCGCTTCTGAACTTGTGTGAACCACGGGATTCAAGCTCATCGCTTACACCGAGGTCAAGCGGATCAAATGCCGCTGTGTGAAGTTTGTCAACATTCTCTTCAATATCCTTGATTGTGATACCGCCGATTCTGCTGACTGTGCCTGTGAAGTATTCGTCAATAACATCCTTGCCGATACCGATAGCCTCAAAAATCTGTGAGCCCTGATATGACTGGATTGTTGAAATACCCATTTTTGACGCAATCTTTACGATGCCGTGGAGAACTGCGCTGTTGTAATCGTCAACTGCTGCGTAGTAGTCCTTGTCAAGAAGGTCATCACCGATAAGCTCGTGAATTGTTTCCTGAGCAAGATACGGGTTGATTGCACTTGCACCGTAACCGAGAAGTGTTGCAAAATGATGAACTTCTCTCGGCTCACCGCTTTCAAGTATCATTGCAAGTGAAGTTCTCTTCTTTGTTGCAACAAGGTGCTGATGAAGAGCGGATACTGCAAGAAGTGACGGAATTGCAAGATGGTTTTCGTCAACTCCTCTGTCGGAGAGGATAAGAATATTTGCACCGTCATTGTAAGCCTTGTCAGCTTCAATGAAAAGTCGTTTAACAGCCTTTGAAAGTCTTGTGTTCTTGTAGTAGAGAATCGGGATAACCGCAACCTTAAAGCCCGGAATGTGCATATTCTTGATTTTGAGAATATCGGTTGATGTAAGAATCGGGTTGTGAATCTTCATAACCTTGCAGTTTTCGGGACGCTCCTCAAGGATGTTGCCGTCCTCGCCGATATAAATTGTTGTTGATGTTACAACTTCCTCACGGATTGCGTCAATCGGCGGGTTTGTAACCTGTGCAAAGAGCTGTTTGAAGTAGTTGAAAAGCGGCTGCGGTTCTTTTGAAAGAACTGCAAGTGGACTGTCTGTACCCATTGCGGCAATTGACTCTGTGCCGTTCTTTGCCATAGGAAGGATTGATGTCATAACATCTTCGTAGGTATATCCGAAAGCCTTCTGGAGTTTTTGTCTTTCTTTATATGAATGCTCCTCAACCTTCATATTAGGAATTTTGAGGTCTTTAAGACAAACAAGATTACTGTCGAGCCATTCGCCGTAAGGCTGTTTTGACGCATAATACTCTTTAAGTTCATCGTCATCAATGAGTCTGCCCTGAACCGTATCGACAAGAAGCATTTTGCCCGGGCGAAGTCTTTCCTTTGTAACAATCTTTGCGGGATCAATAGGAAGTGCGCCGACTTCCGATGAAAGAATGAGGTTGCCGTCATTCGTGATGTAATATCTTGACGGACGCAGACCGTTACGGTCAAGAACCGCACCCATAATATCACCGTCAGAGAAAAGGATTGACGCAGGACCGTCCCACGGCTCCATCATTGTTGCATAATACTGATAGAAGTCCTTTTTCTTCTGGCTCATTGTGCCGTTATTATCCCACGGCTCCGGAATTGTAATCATAACGGCAAGAGGAAGCTCCATGCCGCTCATTACGAGAAATTCAAGTGTGTTATCAAGCATTGCAGAGTCTGAACCCTCTGTGTTTACAACAGGAATAACCTTGTCAAGGTCGCCCTTGAGATGCTCCGAACGCATTGTTTCCTCACGGGCAAGCATCTTGTCAGCGTTGCCTCTGATTGTGTTGATTTCACCGTTGTGAACAATCATTCTGTTAGGATGAGCTCTCTGCCAGCTTGGATTTGTGTTGGTTGAAAAACGGGAGTGAACCATAGCGATTGCAGACTCGTAATCATCGTCCTGAAGATCAAGGAAGAAGTTACGGAGATCGCCGACAAGGAACATACCTTTATATACAATAGTTCTGCTTGAAAGCGAAACTACATATGTGTCTTCATTACTCTGTTCAAAAACTCTTCTTGCAACATAGAGCTTTCTGTCGAACGGAAGACCTCTCTTTACGCCGTGAGGTCTTTTGATAAAGCACTGCATAATTGCAGGCATACATTCAACAGCTCTGTGACCGAGTACCTCGGGCTTTGACGGAACATTTCTCCAGCCGAGAACTGTAAGACCTTCTTTTTCTGCAATGATTTCAAACATCTTCTTTGCCTGATTTCTTGCAAGCTCATTCTGAGGGAAGAAGAACATACCTACAGCGTAATCTCTTTCGGAACCGAGCTTAATGCCGATTTCAGCAGCTGCCTTCTTAAAAAATTTGTGTGAAATCTGGAGAAGAATACCTACGCCGTCACCTGTTTTGCCTTCGGCATCCTTACCTGCTCTGTGTTCGAGAGTTTCAACAATTGTCAGAGCGTTTGCCACGGTGTCGTGTGACTTGATACCCTTAATATTAACAACAGCTCCGATACCGCAGTTATCATGTTCAAACTTCGGAGAATACAGAGTCTTGTTGTTCTCTCTGACTGTCTGTTCCATTAATGATCACCCTTTCCTGTTAATCACAAAAATTATTCAGCGGACTTTTTATATACATATATATGTAAAAGGAAGTTTGCTTTCGTAAACTTATCGGTTTAAAGTGGCAATTAATGTTCTGCCGGTTAATAATCAATCATATATATGTAATTGTAAAATGCCCAATCTCTTCTCAGCGGTAAAACCGCTATGCTCAGCCTGTGCTATATCCTGCAAAGGTGAATGTGCAGGTCGGCTGATGTTCTGAAATGCCCTGTCATCGTTGATCAAGAAAAATCAGCACTTAGATTATATAACTATACATTGTGCTTTGTCAAGGGAAAATAAAGGAAAATTGCAACTTTTAAGAGTAAAACTTTCATTTTACTGTGATTGTTGTAGAAAATATGCAACTCTTATTGGTATTTCAGTTTAATTTTGCAGGAAATTTAATAAAACTTGCAATTTCAAAACTTTTTTCAAAAAATGTATTGACAAATTCGCAAAAGTGGAATATACTAACAACATCAAAGACAGCAAGGGCGCTGTGAGCTGAGGCTTACAGTGTCCTTTTCTGTTTTTATAAAGCAAAAATCAGACCATTAAAATTTATTTTCAAAATGGATAGGAGAGAATTAAAATGGCAAAAGTTCCCGAAATTTTTGGCAGCATGGTATTTAATGACCAGAAGATGCAGGAAAGACTTCCAAAGTCAACTTACAAGGCTTTGAAAAAGACAATCCAGAACGGTGAACCGCTTGACCTCAGCGTTGCAAATGTTGTTGCGGCTGCTATGAAGGACTGGGCAGTTGAAATGGGCTGTACCCACTACACACACTGGTTCCAGCCGATGACAGGTATCACAGCCGAAAAGCATGACAGCTTTATCGCACCGAACGGTGAAGGTCAGGTTATCATGGAGTTCTCAGGTAAAGAGCTTGTAAAGGGCGAGCCTGATGCTTCTTCTTTCCCAAGCGGCGGTATTCGTGCCACATTCGAGGCAAGAGGCTATACAACATGGGATCCGACATCATATGCATTCGTTAAGGACGGAACACTTTACATTCCTACAGCATTCTGTTCTTATACAGGCGAGGTTCTTGATAAGAAAACTCCTCTTCTTCGTTCAATGGAGAGAATAAATACAGAGGCTGTAAAGATTCTTCATCTTCTCGGCAAAGAAAATGTTACAAGAGTTACAACAACAGTAGGTCCGGAGCAGGAATACTTCCTTATTGATAAGGACGCTTACGATCAGAGAGAGGATCTTATTTATACAGGCAGAACACTTTTCGGTGCAAAAGCTCCTAAAGGACAGGAACTTGATGACCATTACTTCGGTGCAATCAAGACAAGAGTTGCTGCTTATATGAAAGACCTTGACGAGGAACTCTGGAAACTCGGTATCCTTGCAAAGACAAAGCATAACGAAGTTGCTCCTTCACAGCACGAGCTTGCTCCTATCTTCACAACAACAAACATTGCAACCGACCACAACGAGCTTACAATGGAAGTTATGAAGAAGGTTGCCGAAAGACACGGTCTTGTTTGTCTTCTTCACGAAAAGCCGTTTGCAGGTGTTAACGGTTCCGGTAAGCACAACAACTGGTCAATTTCAACCAACACAGGCGAAAACCTTCTTGAGCCCGGCAAGACTCCTGAAAACAACCTTCAGTTCCAGCTTTTCCTTGCAGCAGTTGTAAAGGCTGTTCACGAGTATCAGGATCTTCTCAGAATCACGGTTGCATCGGCAGGTAACGACCACCGTCTCGGCGCTAACGAAGCACCGCCTGCAATCATTTCAATGTATCTCGGTGATGACCTCGGCGAACTCGTTGATTCAATCATCAATGACAGAGAATATGTAAGCAAGGGTAAGCAGAAGATGAGAACAGGCGTTGATGTTCTTCCTGACTTTATGAAGGACACATCGGATCGTAACCGTACATCACCTTTTGCATTCACAGGTAACAAGTTTGAATTCAGAGCACTTGGTTCTTCACTTAACATTGCCTGCCCTAACTATATGCTCAACACTATGGTAGCCGAAGAACTTTCAGAGTTCTACGATGAGCTTAAAGATGCGGATGATATGGACGCAGCTATCAAGGCTCTTGTTAAGAAAGTATTCACAGAGCATCAGAACATTATCTTCAACGGCAACAACTACGCTCCCGAGTGGGTTGAAGAGGCTGAAAGAAGAGGACTTCTTAACCTCAAGTCACTTCCTGACGCAATGGAACACTTCCTTGACAAGAAGAATGTTGACCTCTTTGTTAAGAATAAGATTTGTTCGGCAGACGAAATCCGTGCAAGATATGAAATTGAGCTTGAAAGCTATTCTAAGCAGATTAACATTGAGGCTCTCACAATGATTGATATGGCTAAGAAGAACATTCTTCCTGCCGTTACATCATATGTAAGAGATCTTACGGATACAGCACTTGCCAAGAAGGCACTTTCAGACGCTATTCCTACAAGTGTTGAGGAAGACCTTATTACAAGCCTTTCAAACAAACTTGTATGTTTCTCAAAGAAAACTGCAGAGCTTGAAGAGGCTGTTATCAAGGCAAGTGACTACAGCGATGACAACCTCAAGTATGCTAAGTACTACAGAGAAACAGTATTTGCACTTATGCAGGAACTCAGAGCTGTCGGTGACGCAATGGAAACAGAAACAGCTTCGGAATACTGGCCTTATCCTTCATACGGCGAACTTCTTTTCGGTGTGTGATTGATAGAACCTCTATTTATACTAAATAACATTATTTATATTGTATAACAGGTAACACAACGGCGTGTGATTGACAGAATTAAACTGTCAACTCCACGCCGTTTTTGTTATTTTGATAAAAGGAGAGATTTATATGGCAGAACTAATTTACGGAGGCACAGGCGTCTGGTTTATGATTGGCGCATTACTCGTGTTCTTTATGCAGTGCGGATTCGCAATGGTTGAAACCGGTTTTACAAGAGCTAAAAACGCAGGTAACATCATTATGAAAAACCTGATGGACTTTTGTATCGGTACGGTTGTATTCAGCTTGTTAGGCTTCGGACTCATGATGTCTGAGGACTATGTTGCAGGATTCATCGGTGTTCCCAACCTCAATATGTTCACAGACTGGATGAACTTTGATTGGAACTCATTCGTATTCCAGCTTGTATTCTGTGCTACAGCAGCTACTATCGTTTCAGGTGCTATGGCAGAGCGTACAAAATTCTCGGCATACTGTGTTTACAGCGCAATTATTTCACTCGTTGTTTACCCGATTGAAGCGGGTTGGGTTTGGAACGGTCAGGGTTGGCTTGCACAGCTCGGCTGTATCGACTTTGCAGGTTCAATCGTAATTCATATGGTCGGCGGTATCTCGGCACTTGTCGGCGCAATCATTCTCGGACCCCGTATCGGTAAATACGGCAAGAACGGCAAGGTAAACGCTATCCCCGGTCACAGCATCACACTCGGTGCTCTCGGTGTATTCATTCTTTGGTTTGCATGGTACGGCTTTAACGGTGCCGCTGCTGAAGACGGCGCTCGTCTCGGTCAGATTCTTCTTACAACAACAATTGCTCCGGCAGTTGCAACAGTAACAACCATGCTCTTTACATGGATCAAGAACGGCAAGCCTGATGTTTCAATGTGTCTTAACGCATCACTCGCAGGTCTTGTAGCAATCACGGCAGGTTGTGCAGATGTTGACGCAATCGGCGCAGCAGTTATCGGTATCGTTTCAGGTATCCTCATCGTAGTAGCAGTTGAATTTGTTGATATCAAGCTTAAAATAGATGATCCTGTCGGCGCATTCTCGGTACACGGCGTAAACGGTATGTGGGGCGGCCTTGCAGTAGGTCTTTTCGCAACAGGTAACGGTCAGAACGGTGTTACAGG
>ERZ894206.1267-NODE-1267-length-12512-cov-7.081400_pt1 | contig 12512 bp, 10 predicted proteins | sample MGYA00380287_ERZ894206 | MGnify/ENA primary metagenome ERZ894206 (study PRJEB32331, sample SAMN06328483) | human gut metagenome | biome: human gut microbiome; feature: stool | host: Homo sapiens | collected 2013-04-12 ...
CGGTGGTGTGAGAGGTCGGTTCTCCTATTTATTTAGGGGAGACTCCTACTCGATTGCAATTATCCAGTTGTGCTCTTTCTAAATTCATCCGTGCCATCTGTCCGTGCTTTTCCATTCTGGCGCATTCTCATGATGGAAATAGTATTATCACACGCTGTAACGTCCCCGGCTTTCCGTGAGGAAACGTTATTTCTCCCATTCCAACCCGTTCCCCCGCAGCCCCTGCACAAACTCCTCCGGCAGCGGCGCGGTGAACGTCATCCGCTCCCCCGTCCTGGGGTGCGTAAATGCCAGCGTGTACGCGTGCAGCATCAGGCGGGGGACTTTCGCGCCTCTTCCTGACCCGTAAATCGGGTCGCCGCAGACCGGATGCCCGATGGACTTCATGTGCACGCGGATTTGGTGCGTCCGCCCGGTCAGAATGTGGACGTCCAGCAGCGTCACGTTCCGCCCGCGCGCAAGCACCGTCCAGTCCGTAATCGACGGGCGGCCTTCGGGGTCAATCGCCATTTTCTTGCGGTCTTTTTTGCTCCGCGCGATGGGCTGGTCGATGCGCCCACTGTCCTCGCGCAGATTCCCTTCAACCAGCGCGCGGTAGTGCTTCTCCATCTGCCGCTCCTGCAACTGGCGGCTGAGGGCAAGCTGGCTCTGGTCGTTCTTCGCCACCAGCAGCAGACCGCTGGTGTCCTTGTCCAGCCGGTGGACGATGCCGGGGCGCAGTTCGCCGCCGATGCCGCTCAAGTGGTCAAGGTGGTGCAGGAGCGCGTTGACGAGCGTGCCGTCCTCATTGCCGGCGGCGGGGTGAACGACCATTCCGCAGGGCTTCAGGACGACGGCGAGGTCGTCATCCTGATAGAGAATTGTGAGCGGAATTTCCTGCGCGATGGGGACAGCAGGCTTCGGCGCGGGAATCGTCAGGATAACAATCTGACCCTGTTTTGCCTTTGCGCCGGATTTCGTCTCGACTTTCCCGTCCACCGTGACGTTTCCGTCCGCCATCAGCGCCGCCACCCGCGAGCGAGTCAGCCCAGCGGCTTCGGACAGGGCAACATCCAGCCGACGGCCGTCGCCGGGGATGGAGATAGTGTGCGATTCGAGTGCGTCAGGCATCATTTGCGTCATGATTGATTTTCCTCCAATCTTCCGTGCGGAACACGATGCAGTACGCCATCAGCACCGTGCCGACGACGAGCGCAGCGTCCGCAATATTGAACACTGCGAAGGGGAACAGGGTGATATCCAGCATATCGACGACATAGCCCAGCGCCAAGCGGTCGTAGGCGTTGCCAAGCGCGCCGCCAATCATCAGCGCCGCCGCGGTTCTGCTCCATCCGCTGAGCTGATAGCGGCGGAGGACGAGCCATCCGGCGATAACCGCGGTGACGGACACCACACCCAGCATCCACGAGCGCCCGCTGAACAGGCTGAACGCCATGCCCGTATTTTCAACATAAATCCAACGAAGAATGCCGGGAATGAGGGTGCGCTCATCCGGCAGCGCGACGGCGAGGGCTTTGGTGAAGCGGTCAAGCGCGAGGGTCAGGAGGATGAGCAGGAGAGGCAGCAGCCTTTGGGAAACGGGTTTGCGCATGGTGATGATAGCCCTTTCTGGTGATGATGATTTGGAAAGCGGCGGAATCAGGTCGCGCCTATTGACGCGACAATGTGGAAATGGCGGATAGAGCAGCTTGGGGCGCTTCTGCGGAAGCGCGAAGTTACGGGCAGGGACGCTTCTTAGCTGCCGCTGCCCTTGCCTTCCACGAGGTTCAGCAGCTGGGTCAGGAAATCCCCAATAATCGGCAGATTCCTTTGCACCAGTCCTTGCAGCAGCCACACCACCAGCGCGCCCAGAAGCGTAAACCCAACCGCTGTCCCTAATCCTCTTGCAATTCCGCCTACAAACTGCATCAGAAGACGCTTCTTCCAGTTCTTCTCATATGCAACAAATTCACTGAGCCGCAGCTGCTCCATCCGCAGCAATTGCTCCTCCATTTTGTTCGCCATCCAGACCGCCCATTCCTTCATTCTCGCACCTCTTTTTTGCGGTTTTCATTTTCTGATAGAATCGCACGATCATGCAGGGGATTTCGCCTCTGCGGAGGTGACCAAAGGGCAATGAAAACAGACGAAGTCTGCGATCGCCCTTTGGAAACCTTCGGTCGCCACTACCGGAGTTGACTGCTTCCACAACGCAGGGATTTCGCGCCTGCGGGCGCGCCAAGGGGGGCTTTCCGGTCGCCCCCTTGACCCCTTCGGCGTGCACTACCCCCATGTTTCTGGGCTTTTGTTTTTGCTGGTCAGCATTCCCCCGAATTGGGCAAACGATGCAAAGACCAGAAAAAAGGTGGACAAAAAACAAAAAAACACGCGAAAAACGCTTGACATAGCCTATTAGTTATGCTAAACTAACGCTTGCGAATCGCCGGATTAGTTGGAATAAACTATCCGCAAAAGGACTGACACAAGGAGGTCATGGAACATGATGCCGTTGGGCATGGTGGAAATTGGCGAGTCTGGCGTGATTGGCAAAATCACCGGACAGGATGAGGTGCGTCAGCATCTGGCGGAGCTGGGCTTCGTGATGGGCGAAAGAGTGACGGTCGTCAGCAAAATGGGCGGCAATCTGATTTGCGCTGTCAAGGATAGCCGTGTTGCGTTGAGCCAATCCATGGCTATGCGTGTGCTGGTGAACTGAGGAAAAGGAGGCAGAAGGCATGAAAACCCTGAAGGATGTCAAGGTCGGGGAAACCGCGGTGGTTGTCCGTCTGCATGGTGAAGGTGCCGTCAAGCGCCGCATCATGGACATGGGACTGACCCGCGGGACGGAAGTCCATGTGCGCAAGGTTGCGCCGCTGGGCGATCCGATGGAGCTGACCGTGCGCGGCTATGAGCTGAGCGTGCGTAAGGCGGATGCGGAAATGATCGAGGTTCAGTAATTCTGTTTCCCTTACGATAAAACCTGATTTCGCGCAGGCTTTTTCCTACCTTATACGTTTCAAACCTACTAACATAGGTGCAACCGAAGCAGTCCAGAGGGCGATCGGAAAGCCCTCTGGTCGCGTCCGCAGACGCGAAACCCTGCATCAGCACGCGCATATAGGTATGAAGAAGTCATCAACGCAATCGCGCGAAAGGGTCAAGGGGCAATGCCCCTTGCGGAGTCCAGAGGCGGAGCCTCTGGTGGGGTTAGTTAAGACAAATTCGCATAAGGAGGCGCCGAAAATGGCGATTACGATTGCGCTCGCAGGCAACCCGAACTGCGGCAAAACGACCATGTTCAACGCGCTGACGGGTTCTCGTCAGTTCGTCGGCAACTGGCCGGGTGTTACGGTTGAAAAGAAGGAAGGCAAGCTCAAGGGCAATGACGATGTGGTCATTCAGGACTTGCCCGGCATTTACTCCCTGTCTCCCTACACGCTGGAGGAAGTCGTCGCCCGCAACTACCTGGTGAACGACAAGCCTGATGCCATCCTGAACATCGTGGACTCCACCTCCATCGAACGCAACCTTTACCTGACCACGCAGCTGCTCGAACTCGGCACGCCGATGGTCATCGCGATGAACATGATCGACGTGTCCCGCAAAAACGGCGACAAGATCGACATGAAGAAGCTGAGCGCAGCGCTGGGTGTGGAAATCGTCGAGACTTCCGCGCTGAAGGGCGAAGGCAGCGTGAAAGCGGCTGAAAAGGCTGCCGCTGCTGCCAAGAACCGCACGATGGGCGAGCATCCGCACGTATTCACCGGCTCGGTGGAACACGCGCTGGCGCACATTGAAGACCTCATCGGCGACAAGGTTGAACCTCGCTTCCTGCGCTGGTACGCCGTGAAACTGTTCGAACGCGACGAGAAGGTTGTTGCGGAACTGAAGCTGTCCGAAGATGTCAAGAAGGGCATTGAGGAAGCCGTCTCCTCCTGCGAAAAGGAAATGGATGACGACGCCGAGTCCATCATCACCAACCAGCGTTACGCCTACATCAACACCTTGATGCAGAACGCGGTGAAGAAGGGCAAGGCAAAGGGCAGCCTGAGCGTTTCGGACAAGATTGACCGCGTGGTGACCAACCGCGTGCTGGCGCTGCCGATTTTCGCGCTCATCATGTTCCTCGTGTATTACATTTCCGTGACGACGATTGGTACCCTGCTGACGGACTGGACGAATGATGTGTTCGTTGCGGAAATCGTGCAGGGCAACCTCCAGACTTGGCTGGATAGCGTTGGCTGCGCAGGCTGGCTGAGCGGTCTGATTGTTGATGGTATCGTCGGCGGCTGCGGCGCAGTGCTGGGCTTCGTGCCGCAGATGCTGGTGCTGTTCCTCCTGCTGGCTATCCTTGAAGACGTTGGCTACATGGCTCGTATCGCCTTCATCATGGACCGTATCTTCCGCAAGTTCGGTCTGTCCGGCAAGAGCTTCATCCCGATGCTGATTGGTTCTGGCTGCGGCGTTCCCGGCATCATGGCTTCTCGTACCATCGAGAGCGACCGTGACCGCAAGATGACCATCATGACCACGACCTTCATCCCCTGCGGCGCGAAGATGCCGATTATCGGCCTGATTGCCGCGGCTGTGTTCGGCGGCAGCGCGTGGGTCACGACCTCTGCGTACTTCATCGGCGTGGCGGCGATTGTTATCTCCGGCATCATGCTGAAGAAGACGAAGATGTTCGCGGGCGACCCGGCTCCCTTCGTCATGGAGCTGCCGGCGTATCACTTCCCGTCTGGCCGCAACGTGTTCCACAGCGTGTGGGAGCGCGGCTGGAGCTTCATCAAGCGCGCTGGCACGGTCATCCTCCTGTCCTCTATTGTGATTTGGTTTGCGAAGACCTACGGCTGGGCGCCCGCGGCGGACGTGCAGCTTGAAGCGCAGCAGACCTATCAGACGGAACTGGCTGATTACAACGCGAAGGCAGAAGCTGGAACGCTGGAAGAAGACGAGGAAGCGCCGGAACTTGCGCCCGAAATGGATCGCGCGGCTGGCTCTTGGGGCGCTGTGGCGGATATGGACAACTCCATCCTTGGCAAGATCGGCAACCCGGTCAGCGTGGTGTTCAAGCCGCTGGGCTTCGGCAATATGCCGTCCACGGTCGCTACAGTCATGGGTCTGGTTGCGAAGGAAGAAGTCGTTGGCGTTCTGGGCGTGCTGTATGGCGCGGATGACGCGGCGGACGTTGTTGACGACGAGGACATGACCGAGGAAGAGAAGGCGGAAGCCCTCAGCCCGATTGCGACGGCGTTCAACGAGTCCTCCAACGGTCACGGCCGTCTGGCGGCGTATGCCTTCATGATTTTCAACCTCCTGTGCGCTCCCTGCTTCGCGGCCATCGGCGCGATGAAGCGTGAGTTCAACAATGCCAAGTGGACGCTGGCTGCGGTTGGCTATCAGTGCGCGTTCGCGTACACCATCGCCCTGATTGTCTATCAGCTTGGTCTGCTCTTCAGCGGCGCTGGCTTCACCGTTGCGACGGCGATTGCCATCCTGCTGCTGGCTGGCCTGGTGTATCTGGTCGTTCGTAAGAATCCTTACAACGACAACCACCTCACGCAGAAGGTTTCTGCCTGATTTTCCATCGGGCTTAACCGAGGAAAGCGCCGCTGCATCCGGTGCTTTCTGAGACCCCTCTTGTGAACGCCGGAGGGCTGGCGCGGGTTCTGCATCATCTGCGCTTTCCCTCCGGCATATGTTCTATCGCGCAAAAGCGGTTTTCCTCCATCCGCACAGGCGCAGAAAGGAACGAATCATGGCAACGTGGATTGTTGGCGGTGTACTTCTGGTGATTGTTGGCGCAGTCATTTGGAAGATGATCAAGGACAAGAAAAGCGGCAATTCTGCTTGCAGCTGCGGCGGCGACTGCGGAAAATGCAAGGGCTGCCACTGATTTTTCTCAAAACTTGTCAGACAAAAGCGCGCTTCCCGGAAACTTCGGGAGGCGCGTTTTTGATAGGTGGATGTGTTCCGCTGTTCTTTTCCTGTCGCCATCCTATGCAGCGCGCGGCGGATGTGGTATAATACTATTTCCAAATTCACCTGCGCCATCTGCTTGCGCCTTTTCCGTTCTGTCGTCCGGTCGTTCCATTTAGCGTAGCGCTGCTACGCTGCGTTTCATTCACGTTAGCCAGAATGAAAAATTCGCGGCGCATCTTGGCGCATTCTTATCTGGAAATAGTATAATCAGCATGGAAGCATCACAAAACCCGATGAATCACGTCTCGAAATCCACAAAATCCATTTATATGCTGATAAGGAGGACACCCCTCATGAGCAACGCTCTTACCGCCCGCCGTTCCATTCGCAAGTTCCAGCCAACGCCCGTGTCGCCCGACACCATCCGCGCTATCGTCGCCGTCGCCGCGTATGCGCCCAGCTGGAAGAATTCCCAGACCACACGCTATACCCTGCTGACCAAGCGCGAGGAAATTGACCGCGTAGCGGACGAATGCACGATGGGCTTTCAAAAGAACATCGATACCCTGCACGGTGCGCCCGCGCTGGTTGTCCTCACGACCGTGAACGACCGCAGCGGCTACGAACGCGACGGCTCGTTTAGCACCAGCAAAGGGACGCACTGGCAGTCCTTCGATGCGGGGCTGGCGGCGGAAGCCTTCTGCGTCGCCGCGCATGATGCGGGGCTTGGCACGGTCATCCTCGGCATCTATGATGAAGCGAAGGTCAAGGAAGTGCTGAATCTGCCGGAAACGGAGAGTGTGTCGGCGCTGATTCCGATTGGCGTGCCTGCGGAATCTCCTGCCGCCCCCAAGCGCAAGGATGTTTCGGAACTTCTGCGCATTCGATAACCGTTTGACAAAAATCAGCCAATTCGCGCTTGTACTCAACTGCCCGTTGTGCTATGATAAAGGAGATGAATGACCCGCCTATCTGATCGGGTCGCAGGGAAAGGAGTTCCCCATGATGAATCTGAACGAAACTGCGGCGCGTCACGGCTTTTGCGTTGACCGCGTGCGCGAAAGCGAAGAGCTGCACGGACAGATGGTGGAAATGCACCACGAAAAGACCGGCGCACAGCTGGTTTGGGTGGATAACGGCGAGGTGAACAAGACGTTCTGCGTCGCGTTTAAGACCCTGCCGGAGGATTCGACCGGTGTATTCCACATTCTGGAGCATTCCGTCCTCTGCGGCAGCGCAAAGTATCCCGTCCGTGAACCGTTCGTCGAGCTGATGAAGAGCAGCATGGCGACGTTCCTGAACGCGATGACCTTCCCCGACAAGACGATTTACCCCGTGTCCAGCCGCAACGAGCAGGATTTCCTGAACCTGACGGAAGTGTATCTGGATGCTGTGTTCGCGCCGCGCATCCTGCAAGACCCGAACATCTTCTATCAGGAAGGCTGGCACATTGAGCTGGACGAAAACGGCGCGCCGCTGTACAAGGGCGTTGTGTTCAACGAGATGAAGGGCGCCATGAGCGATGTGGACGAGCAGATTTACCAGAAGACGCTGGATGTCCTCTTCCCGGACAACTGCTACGGCTGGAATTCCGGCGGCGACCCGAAGCACATCCCCGACCTGACCTACGAGCAGTTCCTGCGCATGTACCGCCGCTATTATCACCCGTCGAATGCGCGCATTTATTTGGATGGCGCTGTGCCGCTGGACAAGGTGCTGACGCTGGCGGAGGAGTACCTGAGCTGCTTTGACCGGCTGGACGAAAAGCACGAAATTCCCATGCAGAAGCCCTTCGCCGCTGAAGCGGAACAGGCGTATGAAATCGGCGCCGAGGAGGATACCGCCGACAAGACCATGCTGACGCTGGCGAAGATTGTTGCGCCGTGGTCGGATACGGTGCGCGTTACGGCGACGGAAATCCTCTTTGATGTGCTGACGGGCAGCAACGACGCGCCGCTGAAGAAGGCGCTGCTGGCAACGGGCAAGTGTCAGGATGTAGGCATGTCGCTGGACAACGCGATGGCGCAGCCGTACATGATGCTGACCCTGCGCAACATTTCAGACGGCAGTGAGCAGGAACTGCGCCAGATGATCCGCGACACCGTGCAGCAGCTGGTCAAAACCGGGCTGGACAAGGACGCGCTGACCGCCTCCATCAACAGCAGCGAGTTTTCCGCCCGTCAGCCGGGCGAACCGTCGGGGCTGCTCCGCTGCATCCATTCGCTTGATTCGTGGCTTTACGGCGGCGACCCGATGCAGCCGCTCCTGTCCGAAGAGCGTTATCAGAAGCTACGGGAAATGGCGGCGGGCGACGGCTTTGACCGCCTGATGGCAGAACTTCTGCTGGATGAAAGCACGATGAGCATCATCCGCACTGTGCCGTCCCACACGCAGGGCGACGAACTCCGCGCGGAGGAAACGGAGCGCCTGCAGGCGATTCAGGCCGCGTGGACGGACGCGGACAAGGAAGCGCTGCGCGTGCAGAACGAGAAGCTGACCGCGTGGCAGCAGACCCCCGACACCGCCGAGCAGCTGGCAACGCTGCCCGTACTCTCCTTGAGCGAAATCAGCGCAGACCCGCTGCTGATTCCCGCGGCGGAAGCGCAGTGCGGCGCGGCAAAGGTTATCACGCATGATTTGCCCATGAACGGCGTTACCATCATGCACTGGTATATCTCCCTGACCGATTTCACCCTGGATGAACTCAAACGCCTGTCGATACTGCCCGAACTGCTGGGCAAACTGCCGACGAAGCGTCACGATTCGCTGTCCCTCTTCCAAGCCATCAAGCGCGATATCGGCAAGCTGACGTTCCAGCTGCGCGTCATGTCCCGCTGTGCGGAAATGGCGACGCCCGTGCTGGACGTGAGCTGCTCCGTGCTGGATGCGAACGTGGACAAGGCAGCCGCGCTCGTGCAGGAAATTCTGACCGAAACGTGCTTTGACGACAGGGCGCGTGTGCAGACGCTGATTCTCCAGTTGAGCGAGATGGCGAAGCAAAAGATCATCAGCGACGGCCACAGGATGGCAATGTACGCCGCGTCGGCGACGATGAGCGCGGCCTCTGCGGCGCAGGAAGCCTTGAGCGGCTTGAGTGCCTGCATGGTGCAGAAGGCGCTGCCGGAGAATTTCGACGCGCAGTATGCGGATCTCCTTGCCCTCTGCGAGCGGTTCAGCAAGGACAGCGCGGTGCAGTCCCGCATCACGTTCAGCTTGTCCACGAATAAGGCGCTTGACCCCGCCGCGATTCTCTCCGCCTATCCAGCCGGCACGCCCATCCCGGATGCCGCGCCGTATGTCAGCGACCTGCCTACCAAGTGCGCCTACCGCATTCCGTCGCAGATCAGCTTCGCGTCGCTGGGCTATGATTACCGCCGCGCGGGCAAGGTGTACAGCGGTATTGCGCGCGTGATGAGCAACATCCTGTCCCTAAGCTACCTGTGGAACGAAGTCCGCGTGCAGGGCGGCGCATACGGCGCAGGGCTGAACACCAGCGAGACGGGGCGCATGGTCACTTACTCCTACCGCGACCCCTCCCCGGCGCGTACGCTGGGCATCAACCGCAGCATGTCGAAGGGTCTGCGTGACTTCGTGGCGGGCGACGAACGGATTGACAAGTACATCATTTCGACCGTCGGCGAAAGTGAACCGCCGCTGGGTTCGGAGAATCAGATTCTTGTCAGCGATGAAAACCTGCTGTGCGGCATCACGCCGGAGGATCTCTGCCGTGAGCGCGCGGAAATGCTCTCCACCACCAAGGACGCGCTGCTGACGTGGTGCGGCGTGCTTGACCAGATGGCAAAGGACGGCGGCGTGTGCGTCGTCGGACATGACGGCGCGATTGCCGCTTGCGAGAAGGAAGATTTGACGGTTCTGTAAGGGATATAACGTAAAAAGACCCGCTGTTCACCTCGATGTAAGGGATGGACAGCGGGTTTTCGTAGGTCTTATACTATTTCCAAGTGAGTATGTGTAAGCAGATGACGCAGGCGAATGCAGGAAATAGTAACCGTTCACTTTCTCCATTCCACCCGAATCTCAAACGGCATCTGCGCATCCATCGATTCGTCGTTGTCCCAAATGTGCACCTGATAGCTTTCCGGCACGCCCAGCACGATGAAGTACAGATACTGCGTTTCCTCCGGAATATCGAAGGACACAGCGCCCTCATCTTCGGCGCAAACGTCGCTGTACACGCGCGTGCCGTCCGTCAAGTATGCCACGAAACCGTAGCGCCAGCCCGGCGCAGCATCCACCGCGTTGTAAATGCGTGTGTGACCCGTCAGGTTCTCCGGGGTGGCATCGTTCCCGATATAGTACAGACCGGGGTCGTCCGCCGCCAGCGCTGAACCGGGCTGCAAGCCGCGGAATGACACCGTCACCCGGCTTGCGCCTTGATGGTCGAGCGGAATTGCACTGAAGCCGTTCGCTTCCGGGCAGGACGCATAAGCGATTCGCTGCCAGCCGTCCCCGACATCGTACAGTGTCGCGTTATAGCGCCCCTGCCACGCCGCACTGTATGGCGCAGCCGCCGCAAAGTCGAACGTGACCGCATGGGACGCATAGCGGTACAGCGCGTCGTAGAACGCGTTCGGGTCGTTAGCAAGGTACAGGCGCATGAACGTCTGATATGCATCCTCCGGGTAGGCGCTTTCCCGCCAAATCCGACTGTACGCATCCAAGCCGTACTGCTCGGTCAGCGCGTAGAACCACCAGTAGTTCTGATAGCGGGTGTACTCGTTTTCCAGCGCACGGTGGTACTGCTGAAACCACGTTTCCATCTCGTAATCGGTGAACATTTCTTCCGGATAACTTTGCCAAGACTGCCACTGCGCGCCGATTTCCCACAGCGCATTGCCCGCGTTCTCCGCGTAACCGTAGCGGAATCCGGCGCGGCTGTCATCCGGCGCACCGCTTTCCAGCGCCTGACAGTATGTCAGATACTGAAAGCAATGCCCGATTTCGTGCGCAATCACTGACCCGGCGGGCTGACACGTCGCGGGCGAAATCCACAATGCGCCGATGCGGTTGTCGTACCCCGCCCCCGTCGCGACCCAATCCGCCGTATACAGCAGGTAGATTTGCAGCTTGTCGCCGCCGGGCAGGGGTTCATCCGCCATGTGCAGCCGATCTACGTTCTCCGCGTAGAACAGCTCCGCCTTTTCCAGCAAATCCGCTGTATCCACCCGCATGTCCGGTGCGGCGTTCAGCGGATTCTCGCAGAACCCCGCCTCCCAGAACAGCAGGAAGTGCTCGCTTTCGGCGCTCCGGGCAAAGCTCCAGCGGCTTTCGGAATCGTCGTAGTCCATCGCCGCGTTTTCTTGCGGTTGATAGAAGCCCGGATGCGCCGTCTCCGCCAGCGAAGCGGGCGTCAGCGTCGAAAGCAGCAGCAGAGACAGCGCCAGTATTCGCCTGAGTTTCATATCCTTATTCAAACCATCCCTTCGGCAGCACATCCCGCTGATGCAGCAGCATGTCGTCGAAGAGCTTCTGCCCGTCCTCCAGCGTCACGCCGCCCAATTGCGGGTCGTTCATGAACGTGGAGAAGCCGAGCTTGCGGTCGCAATGCAGCGCAGCCTGCAAGGTGTTTTCCTGATTGTAGACGTGGCGCGCCACCAGCGGCAGGATGTTCGCCGGCATGTCGCCCGCGCAGATTGGGTCGATGCGCCCGCGCGAGAACAGCGCGTTTGTCTCCACCACCGCGCCAATCGGCAGGTTCGGAATCTGCCCCTGATTCGGCACGTTCACGTTGCTGACCATGTTCCCCAGCCCCAGCAGCGCCTTGAGCAGCAAATGCCCTTCTTCGCCCGACGGCGTAAGGTCAAGCGGCTCTTTTCCGCTGAGCAGGTCGTCCGAGCGCTGCATCCGCTTCTTCAGGTCGTCCTCGCGCCATGACACGGGCGTCAGGTCGAATTTCCACTGGTGCGCTGTCTCCGGGCTGTGCAGATACCACTGCGGCAGGAACTCCACCAGATGGCGGTCGCCCGCTGCTGCAATCGCCCCATAGCGCTGGAACAGATCGAACTTGACCTTGTGCGCGCACGCGAAATGGCTGTTCATCCAGTTGTCCGACCCCAGCTGAATGCCTTCGGGATGCTCCTCCACAAAGCGGGCATACAGCGGCATCAAATCCATGCCCTGATAGCTGGCAGAGGTAATCCAAGTGAAGTGGTTAATGCCGGTGACAGTGGTGTACAAGTCCTGCCGCTTCACGCCGGGAATGTGCTCCTGCTCATCCAGCATCGCGCACAGCACCTTCTGCGTGCCGAACACCTCGTGGCAGCAGCCGAACGCCTTTACCTGCGGGAATACCTCGTACAGCGTCCGCACGCAAAGCGTCATCGGGTTCGTATAGTTGATGACGAACGCGTTCGGCGCGAAGTCGCGAATCGCTTCGGCAATCTCAACGAACATCGGAATTGTGCGCATTGCCCGCATGAAGCCGCCTGCGCCCACCGTGTCGCCCACGGACTGATATACGCCGACCCGCTCCGGCAGGTGTACATCGCCGCGCATATGCGCAAACGTTCCCGGCAGAATGCTGATGACGACGAAATCCGCGCCCGTGAGCGCCTCCTGCAAGGAACTGCTGACTTCAAACGTCCACTTGG
>ERZ894206.1271-NODE-1271-length-12482-cov-10.223304_pt1 | contig 12482 bp, 19 predicted proteins | sample MGYA00380287_ERZ894206 | MGnify/ENA primary metagenome ERZ894206 (study PRJEB32331, sample SAMN06328483) | human gut metagenome | biome: human gut microbiome; feature: stool | host: Homo sapiens | collected 2013-04-12 ...
CTATTTTGGTATTCTTTGTTTGTTATCTTTTCCATCATTGTACTTTTAACGGGCGATTGATGCGTAGTTTGTCCGTGCAGGATTAGTTTACTAACTTCACGGGCAAAAATGATTTACGCATACATTAGGGTGAGTACCGATAAACAAACTGTCGAAAACCAGCGATTTGAAGTGCAGAATTTTGCCAATGAACGCAAATTAGTGATTGATAAGTGGGTTTCGGAAACGGTGTCAGGCACAAAAGCCGCTAAAGACAGAAAGTTGGGCCCACTTTTAAAGAGAATGAAGAAGGGTGATACCTTGATACTATCTGAAATAAGTCGTCTTGGCAGGAACCTAATGCAAATTATGTCGATGCTCAACCTCTGCATGACGAAGGAAACCTTTGTTCTAACTGTTAAGGAGAAATACGAGCTTGGCAATAACATTAATAGCCAGGTGCTGGCATTCGCTTTCGGGCTGTCAGCTCAGATTGAGCGTGATTTAATTTCTCAACGTACTAAGGAAGGACTGGCACGGCGTAAAGCAAGCGGTCAGCAATTGGGCCGGAAGAAAGGTGACAAGAATACTCATTATAAGCTGACCGGTAAAGAAGGTGTTATCCGGACTATGCTTGACTATGGTTACTCGAAGGCTGCTATCTGTAGAAAACTGAGATGTAACTTTAAAACGCTTGATGATCATCTTGAAAGAATGAATGAAAAGCCTTGTGAATTAGAAGAGATAATTAGTACCTTTGCGACATACGATTATGCCCATTAACAGCCCGTATTAGGTGTTGTTGATGGGCTTTTTTGTGCCTAAAATCCCGTCTTACTTTTCACAAGCGAGGCGGGATAACGACATGTATCAGATTGACCGTTAAGACCAATCTGATAACAAAGGTAGTATTAATAATTAAAATAGTGAAAGGAAAATGAAAGATGTATTAGATTTCTTACATGCGTTAGATTTGACTAACCTGTATCGTCATATCGGGGTGACATTGATGTGCTGGTTAGTAATGTTCATCTCCGTACTGATTGATATGTGGGATGGCGTACAGACTGCGAGGGTAATGAAAGAGAAAGTAGATAGCAAGGGATTACGCCGTACATTTGCTAAAGCTGGCGATTATTGGCGTATGATGCTGTTTGGACTGATGTTCGACACATTGGGATTACTCTTTACTTGGTATGTATTGCCATACATGACGATCATCATCACGGTTGGTGTATTGATAATCGAGTTTCGGAGCGTATGGGAACATAATAAGAGAAAGCGTAGCCATGCGGCAGAGTTACCCGGAGTGATAGCCAATATCGTTAAGTGTGCATCGGAGAAAGACGCTTTGGAATTAATCAAGAAAATAAAGGATGTGCAGAAATGAAGTACTTTACAATCGCTGAATTGATTAAGTCCGATACAGCCGACCAATTAGGAATTGATAACCGGTGTAAGAAAGAACATGTAGTCAATATGACTGCATTAGTAGATAATGTGCTGGACCCATTGCGGGAAGCATACAGGAAGCCAATCAGGGTGAACAGTGGTTTCCGTTGCCCGGCACTCAATAAAGCCGTGAAAGGTTCAGCTACGAGCGACCACATGACTGGACGGGCGGCGGATATAACCGGAGGAAGCCCGGCTGAGAATAAGAAGTTGTTCTGTCTGATCCAGGAGCTTGGTCTTCCCTTCGATCAATTGATTGATGAGAAGCACTTCTCATGGGTACATGTCAGCTATCGGGAAGGTGCAAACCGTAAACAAGTGCTTGCGTTATGAAGAAGCTGCCTTGGATATTAGCCATATTGCTGGCTGTGGCTTGTGTGGTTGCTTGGTTCCGTCCGCACGAGCCTCTCCCGGCAGAAATACATACCGAGACAAAGGTAAAGACTATTGTAAAGGTTGATACGTTACTTATCTCGTCGCCTATGGCTCCTCTGTTAGTTTTCCAGCTGACAGATACTATTCGTATTGGTGATACGGTAGTTTATCGCGAGCAGGCTTATTATGAGGATAGTCTTTACCGGATATGGGTGAGTGGGTACCGGCCGAGATTGGATAGTTTGATGGTATTTCCGAAGACGGTGTATCAGACGGTGACGAATGACATCTACCATACCATCACACCGAAGAAGAAGCGTTGGGGAATTGGGTTGCAGGTTGGATATGGTTATCCATTTGGGATATATGCCGGTGTAGGAGTTAGCTACAACCTTTTTCAGTGGTAGTACGTTACCAGCCGAGGCTTTTTAATGATTGAATGTTAATAATAATCAAATATGATGATATTTTTTTCTTTTAAAATAATCATATTTGATTATTTTGTTGTATCTTTGTCACGTAATCAAAATGGTTACCGATGTTGCAGCATTGAATTAGTCAAATCAAAAGCGTGCACCGGCATGACGGGCAAATATTATGATGACAAACAGAATCCTGAGAGCAATTAAAGTAAAAGAAGAAATTGAGGCGTCTTTGTTCACAGAGACAGATTTACGCGGCTTATCCAAGTCTGAAAAAGAGTATATTCGAGAAAATGGATATAAGTGCTATGTCGATATTTCTGGTTTTAAAGGTTGTGTTATCCGATATTACATGTTTATCAATCGAAACCTTCTTGGTAAAAAACAACTTTACGCACTTACAAAAAAACAGTCTCTACTACCTAACGGACATGATATTTCAGAGAGTGCATATAATTATGAATGCTGGCTGCTTTTCAATGCAAACGAGAGATTGTTCTCAAAGTTTAATTATGAACGTCGATTTTGTACCACTCCTAATATGAGAATGATATTTGTATAATTTAAAAAGAAGCCCTACCTGGTTGCAGCCAAGTAGGGCAAAATTCTTCTTTTCTAAGTCAAATCAAAAAAACAAGAATTATGGATACAAATATACTCAGATTTTTTCATGCACCAATTCGATTCACTACCTTTATTACTTTATATTGTAATATATCAGATAAAGATAAGCGGTGTATGTTAAGATATAAAAGATTATCTAATTTGATAGAATTATTTGAGAGAAAGAATGATGTGAAAATATATACCACATCCTTTGATAGGGAAACCATTGGACGGTTTGTTCGCTTTTTGGATAATTGTATATCTGAAAGAACACATAGACATTACCTTAGAAGTACAATCATTAGTTTTATGGATGTCCTAAAGTCACTACTCAATATTGCTAAAGATATGAATTATAAGGTTGATTTAACAGGAGTCAAAAACTTTAAAATTCAATCAGAAGATTCTGGAGCTATCTTTTTGTCTATCGAAGAATTGCAGAAACTCAATAACTTAAAACTCAATCCGCGACGATCTCAAGTTAGAGATTTATTCGTTATTGGCTGTTTCACGGCTCTTAGGTTATCTGACTACTCATCATTGAGTGAGGCTAATTTTGATATGAAGAATAATCAGATACGAATACTTACTCAGAAAACCAAAGAACCGGTAGTTATCCCAATGCATCCTGTGGTTCGGGAAATTATAGAGAGAAATGGTGGGTATGCTTTTTTGCAATACGGAAGATCAGAGTATAACTTTAACAAGGTCCTGAAAAGAATAGCTCAAAGTGCCGGATTTACAGAAGAGGTGTTAATTGAACGTACAAGAGGGGGACAGATACATAGAGATATAAAGAAAAAGTATGTGCTGGTATCATCCCATACTGCACGCCGCACGGCTGCTACTAACATGCACCTTGCTGGGATTCCCGATTTTCGGATAATGCTCATTACTGGGCATAAATCATGGAATTCCTTCTGTCGCTATATACGTATCGGAAAGGATGAAAATGCAAAAGAACTTCAAAACCATCCTTTTTTCAATGGAAAATTTTAAATTTGCGGAGGATTAAGAATGAAACAGATGATAAGAGAGGCCATTTTAAAAAGATTGAAAGAGCAAAAAATAACCCAAAAGCAGCTTGCTGATGATGTTGGAGTGACATATCAGAATTTTAATAGCTTCTTGAAAGGGAAACGTGAATTCCCTCTTTCGGATATTGAAAGGATATTAGCATATCTAAAATTAGATATTAAGGCAGCCCAATAAGCTGCCTTTCCTTAATACATCTTAAAATATTGTACGCATATTTGCGTACAATAAATAAAAAGCTTATCTTTGTTGTGTCATAAAGGTTATGGCTTTAGAAGTGGGGGCAACACTATAAAATCTGCATTAAAATCATGACTTATACCACATCAAGAACCTACAATCAGGTATTTGAGGATATTGAAAGAATTGTTGAAAGAATCAATTCTAAAGTTCCTAACATGTTAGCTGTAGAGCTTAACGAAAGCACTGCAATTATTACAGCTAACAACGGCAAAGAAATAAAAAGGATGTCGTTGGATGTCTATAATGCCTACTCTGTAGTGGCATCACTCTCTCACAAAGTTTTCAACGATTAATTCTTTACTTAACGCTGCGCCATCGGCATGACGGGCAATCAATATGATTAATAATATTAAAACTCTTGAGCAATTAAAGGATTTTATAAATAGTAGTGACTCATTTGGTTATAATGCATGTGATGTTGTAAAGGATTATGCAAATAAAAATGGGCTGAGGGTTGAGTCAGAAGGAGCTTGTATTTGTGTATACGAAGGTAAAATGAGGCTTGAATATTCTGATGACGGCGCTTGTTTGTTCGATGGTGCACCTGTAATGCGCACTGAAGAAGAAGAAAAAATTGTTGCTGAAGCTTTTGCGATGTTTGGATGCAATGAATCAATTGAATAAAATAATTATGATGGATAGAGAAAATAAAGACCAGGCCTACCTACTCGGTAGGCTTACAGCTATCGTAAGCAAGATTGAGGATAAGCCGCTTTTGTTTGCCGCAGATGTAAACGTGAATCCCTTACAGAAGATGTCTTTCTCTTTGGTCGAGGCATTAAAAAAGACAGATAGTCCGCTGTATGGAGAATTACAAGAGGTAGTTGCCGCACTTGGTGTTGACTATCAGTTACCCTCCTCTCTTATAGCTGCTGATGCTGGCCGTATGTGGGTGGGGTATTATCATCAGAAGTCAGAAATGAGCGTATATGAAGAAAGAGTGAGGATTGGTAAACGTATAGCAGAATTGAGAAAGGAAAAGGGGCTATCCGTCAGAGCACTCGCAGAACTTGCTGGCGTCAGTTCTCAAAATATCACTAAAATAGAAAATGGAAAGTATAATGTCAGTATAGACATACTATCAAAAATCACTAATGCGCTGAATTGCAAGTTGGATATCGTAAAATAAGATAGCCCGATAAGCTGCCTTTTTCTTACCTTTGCAAAAAAAATAGAATTATGGAGTATAAATATGACGAAGAGAGTGTGAAAGCCCTAATTAGCTGGGCTGAGAGCGCACAGTTACCCCAAGAGGTTACATTGAGTGCTGCGGAACATATTACTGACACCAGTATTTATGTACGTGCTAATATCAACGACATTAAACAGCACTATCCGGATGCTTTTTATAATGCAGCTATTAATCGGTTGTATAGGCTGAAAGAATTTGTAGAAGGGACGGCGGAATAACCGTCCTTTTTTATGCTCTTTGCAAAATTGATGGATCTGTTGGTGCTTTTTTTATAAAGTCATTCTCTATAATATAGGCGTCCATCAGTTTTGCATCATAGGGCTTCAATAAAGATAATATTTCTGTTTTTGATAAGTCTGGATTCAACCATTTTCCTTCATCCTTTGGAGATAAGATTGCCGGCATACGGTGCTTAGTATTGTGGATGTAATCTGTGAGAGGATTGGTACCAGTCGTTATGATGGAAAATGTTGTATGTTCCTCTCCAGTCACTTTATCCAGCCAGGTATCGTATATTCCTGCCATAGAGAAAATAGGCTCGTCCTTCAGGTAGATATAATAGGGTATCTTCTTACTTCCCTCATGTCTCCATTCAAAGTAACCAGTTGATGGTACGATACAACGTTTCTTCATTATCGGCTCTCGAAATGAGGGCTTATCGAATATTGTGTCGGCCCGGGCATTAAGAGTCATTCTCCGGATCTCGTCAGCATTAGTTTCGCCTTTCGTCCAGAATGGTATTAATCCCCAATTGAAAACCTGAACTTCATCACTCTTTGTGATTATTGGGTATTTTGGAAAGTTGAAAGCATTAACATGATATTGCTCATTGAGAATGTCTTGGTATATCTCAACTACATCCGACTTCCGGTCATATCGAGCAGCCAGTTTGATTGCCTTAGCACTCATGGAATTATGGAAACACATAGCTTACTTACATTTGACGATTATTATTTCATTGATACTAGTAGTATAACATTGAGATAGTTGTTCTTGTTTAAGTTTCCAATCTCTTCCTGAACCCTGTATTGCAAGTTTGACATGATGCTGAAACTTTCCATTAATCTTATCTACTACTTGCATCAGTCTTTCTCGTTTCTCTCGATCGACAGAATCAAAGAGTCCCAATTGTGCATTATCAGTTATTTCAGTGATGATAACCCCTGCTTTTTTGTATTGGTATCCAGGAAGGAAAATTCTTCTTAATCCCTCCAGCGCATAATGCACTATTTCTAAAGTATCAGAGGTAGGAACCGGCAGTTGTACAATTGTATTCTTCCAATATTGAGGAAGATCCTCCCGGAAGTTATTTGTATGAATGAAAACCATTAGTGACTGGGCGAAAGATTTCTGTTCCCGAAGTTTTTGCGCACAAGTGGAGGCATGAGTTGCGATAGCCTCTGATATGGTATCAATATCTTCTACCATTTTACCGAAAGACCGGCTTGTACATATTTGCTTTTTAGCTGGTGGTGCCGTTTCCATATCAATACACGATATTCCTCTCAGTTCTTTCCAGGTACGTTCACCGACAACAGTCATATTCTTTCTAACCCATGAACCGGGCAGTTGTGTAAAATCAAAAGCGGTCTTTACTCCTTGTTTTTCCAACTTTGCCGCTTGCCGGCGACCAATCCCCCATACATCGCCAATTTCAAACAGTTTTAATGCCTTAATTCTCTTTTCTTCGGTGTCAATGATACACAGCCGGTTGTAAGCCGGGTACTTCTTTGCAAATTTGTTTGCCATCTTTGCAAGTGTTTTGGTTTGAGCAATACCAAGACTAACAGGTATGCCGGTACCACGAGATACTTTCCGTACAATGTTTGCTCCGAGTGATTGCAGGTCTTTAATCCCTGCCAGATTGAGAAATGCTTCGTCAATAGAATAGACTTCAATTTCAGGCGCCATGTCAGCTAACAGTGACATAACACGCCCAGACATGTCACCATATAGGACATAATTTGAAGAGAACACGGCAATATCGTATTGCTTTACCAAGTCCTTTATCTGATAAGCCGGAACTCCCATCTTAATGCCTAATGCTTTGGCTTCATTTGAGCGTGCAATTACGCATCCATCATTGTTACTTAGTACAACGACGGGTTTTCCATTCAGTGAGGGGTTGAATGCTCTTTCACAGGATGCGTAAAAATTGTTGCAGTCTACAAGACCATACATCAACGTTTCCTCCGATTCTTCTTGATTGTATAGGTTACTATTCCCCAAACTACAAATTCATTTTCTGGGGTTACTTTTATAAGGGGATAATTAGGGTTTGAAGGGACAAGCCAAGCGGCATCTTTTTCTAATCGTACACGTTTGAGGGTATAATCGCCATCAATATAGCAAATAGCGAGGTCGTCGTCAATCAGTTCCAGCGATTTATCTACAACGAGAATATCGCCATCTTCAATACCTTCATCACGCATAGAATCTCCGGACACCCGTGCATAAAAAGTTGTGGCCGGATGCTGGACAATTTCTTTATTCAGGTCGATAGCTTCTTTCAAATAATCCTGTGCCGGACTGGGAAAACCAGCACGTACACCTTCATCTGCATACGGAAGTGGAAGACTGGAAGATATATCAATCTTATGTATTTGAAGATTCTTTTTCATCGTGGCAAATAAACAAAGAAATCTTGTGATTAGTTGTCTATGATAGTCTATATTTGTATTTTTTATGAAAGAAGGTAGCCTTACGACTACCTTCAGGAATAACAAGCTCATCAGCACACATCAACAACTCATGCTTGGTATTCTGCTGTAGTTACTAACGAGCTTTGAAAAAGTTTAGTCCGGACACAAAAAAAGTGAGGGGAACCACCCCCTCACTCAAAGTCAAACCAAAAACTCGAATTATGGCCGAGTCCTTGATGTCACAAAGGTAGTAAGTTATTTTAGATTATCAAGCACTTTTCTTATAGCTTGTGTTGCCATTTCAGGTGTGACCTTGATGTATGAGTATAAGCTTTTAGCTACATTATCAATTTTATGTCCGAGAATATAATCAATTACACTCGTATTCACGCCAAGCATAAATGCATGTTGGCTAAAAGATTTCCGTGCGGAGTAAAATACTAAATTTTTGATACCTGTTGCTTCTGCTAACCTGTGGATATTATAACCGAGGAATTGGTGCATTGATGTTAACTCTTGAAAAGTGCCACCAAGTTGCAATTTACCATCTTTGTTTTTATACTTCAGTATTATGGGAATTGCTTCTTCCGGTATCTCAAATTCAACATACTTATTCAATTTTGCTTGCTTCTCCGTTTTGGTTCGTATGTAGCTTAGTAACGGTGTACATTCATCGAAGTTTATTTTTAGTAAGTCGATCATGTTAATTCCACCCAGATAGTATGATAGCATGAATATGTCACGGCATTTTTCAATGCTTTTCTTCTTTGTCTGCAAATCTCTAATAGTTTTAACTTGCTCGACAGTAATCCATGACTGGCGCACTGTACGTTCAGGCATCTTATAACCTGTAAATGGGCTAATCGTAAATTCTGCATATTGGCACCTTTGAGAATATTTAACCAAGGCCACTAACAGAATCATATTTGTTCTTATCGAGTCACCTTTTAGTTTGCGATCACGAAGCCATTTATCAAACCCTATTACAGTCCTTGGTGTTATATGCTCAACTAACATATTTGGGCCTGTATAAGCCTCAATAGACCTATATATCACATTGTATAGAGCGATTGTTCTTGGTTTGAGATCTGTAACTTCGATGTACTCTTTGAATACAGAAGATATTGTACGTTTCTTCCTCTTCTTGGTATTTTGTATGAGGTCGATTAGTTCAGAACAGGTAAGGCACTCCATGTTGCTAATTTCGTCTATCAGCCTTTGAATTTCGTTCACGCTCTTTCTCAGCTTTGTATTTAAGAAAGCTGCATCGTCTCGCTTAACTACCTGACCGTTTTTAAACTCCTTTTCAGAGTCAATTTTAACATCAGTAATTATGTAGCGTGTTTCTGAATTATGCGCTATTGCAATTCTTACTTTGTGCTTTCCTCCTTTGAGGACTTTTGCAGGCACAATAACTGTACTAATACTTGCCATATTTTTCGACAATAAAATGGAAATAAAAAATGGGTTTCGACAATTTTTCGACAATTAAAAAGGGTCATATTTGACCTTTTCTTAGTACTCTATACTAATAAGACCGCTTGAAGTTCAGTCATTTAGTATTTTTATGGGGCTTGAGGCATACAAACAATAGCAAAATGATAGAATAATGAAAAAAAAGTATGTATATTTGCACGTCTCTAAGGATGGAGCACCTTATAAATAAGTCGTATGAAGAATATTTTGGTAATTGGAGCAACTGGACAGATAGGTTCGGAACTCACATTGGAATTGCGTAAACGTTATGGAGATGACCATGTTATAGCCGGATACATTCCGAGTGCTATGCCTAAAGGAGAATTGAAAGCATCGGGGCCTTCTGCTATTGCCGACGTAACCGACCGTCAGTCTATTGAAGTGGTGGCGCGCCAATTCAAGATTGATACGATTTATAATCTGGCGGCTTTGCTCTCGGTGGTTGCCGAAAGCCGTCCGGCCATGGCTTGGAAAATTGGTATAGACGGATTATGGAATGTGCTGGAAGTGGCGCGTGAATATGGTTGTGCAGTGTTTACTCCGAGTTCTATCGGTTCGTTTGGAGAAGCTACACCTCATGTAAAGACGCCGCAAGATACGATTCAGCGCCCTCGTACGATGTATGGGGTAACCAAAGTAACTACTGAATTGTTGAGCGATTATTATTATACTAAATATGGAGTAGATACTCGTGCGGTTCGTTTTCCGGGCATCATTTCCAATGTAACTCCTCCGGGAGGGGGGACTACAGACTATGCGGTCGATATTTTTTACTCCGCAGTGAAAGGTGAAAAGTTTGTATGTCCTTTGAAACCCGGTACTTATATGGATATGATGTATATGCCTGATGCGCTGAATGCAGCCATTTCGTTGATGGAAGCAATTCCAACACGTCTGAAGCATCGGAATGCTTTCAATATCGCTGCCATGAGTTTTGATCCGGAGGAAATCTGCCGGGAGATAAAAAAGCATGTGCCCGATTTTGAAATGGTATATGAGATTGATCCATTGAAGCAATCCATTGCCGACAGTTGGCCCGACAGCTTGGATGACAGTTGTGCTCGTGAAGAGTGGGATTGGAAACCGCAATATGATTTAGAGTCCATGACGGTGGACATGCTTGAGAAGTTAAGAGCTAAACTAAATAAGTGACCTTCAGGGGCCGGTAAAGAATGAGAAAAATAGGATTGGGGTTCTTTCTTCTCGTTTTCTTGGTGTCGTGCGGCAACAAGAAGACGAAGATGGATCCTTTTGCGACAATCACCAATTTGGTGGATTCAGCTGCACACAAAGCTGATACTGTACCACAGGCTGAAGTTGATAATGACCCTAAGCCAATAGAAGCGGATGAATCGTTTGATGATTTCGTCTATAGTTACGCTTCGGATGACGCTTTGCAACGGCAGCGGACTAAGTTTCCATTGCCTTTTTACGACGTTGATAAACCTTCTAAAATAGAGAGGGGGGAGTGGGAACATGATTATCTGTTTACCCAGCAGAGCTATTACACATTGCTCTTCGATGATGAAGATGACTTGGAGTTGGTGGGAGATACTGCCTTGACATCCGTACAGGTGGAATGGATTTTGCTGAAAAACCGTATGGTGAAGAAATACTATTTCGAACGTACCAAGGGTGTCTGGATGCTGGAAGCTATTAATCTTCGGCAGATAGAGCAGGGGGAGAATGAAGACTTCGTTGCGTTTTATTTGCGTTTTGTGACTGATAGTGTTTATCAGAGCCGGCATATTCGCGAACCTTTAGAATATATTACGATAGATCCGGATGATGAATTTTCTATCTTGGAGACTACACTCGACTTGAATCAGTGGTATGCTTTCCGTCCGGTATTGCCTGTAGACAAACTGTCCAATATCAATTACGGACAAAAGAATAGCGATTACTCTAATACGAAAATTCTGAAAGTAAATGGGATTGGAAACGGATATACCAATATTTTCTATTTTCGCAGACATCGTGGAGAGTGGGAGTTATATAAATATGAGGATACGAGTATTTAGGAAATTACGAATTACAAATGACGAATGATAGAGCATGAGATGAGAAAAATACCCAATACATTCGGACTTGAAGTAGAAGCTGCCGTGTTTTTGGAATACAGTTCAGTAGAAGAATTGGAGAAGTTGATTGCCGCCGGACGCATCACTTCTCCTTATCTACATATTGGCGGAGGGAGCAATCTGTTGTTTACCGGAAATTATGAGGGGGTGATATTGCATTCGCGTATAGGCGGCATTGAAGTAACGGCTGAAGATGAAGAAAAGGTTTCGGTGCGTGTAGGTGCCGGTGTGGTGTGGGATGATTTCGTGGGCTATTGTGCGGATCGGGGTTGGTATGGAGTTGAAAACCTGTCTCTTATTCCTGGGGAGGTGGGGGCTTCGGCTGTACAAAATATTGGTGCTTATGGCGTGGAAGTGAAAGATCTGATTTCTTTCGTAGAAACGGTGAACATACAGGGCGTGAAGCATGTTTACCAAACGGATGAATGTGATTATTCATACCGGAGCAGTGTTTTTAAACGGCCGGAAATGAAGCAGGTGTTTGTCACATATGTTGGTTTCTCTTTGAGTAAGAAAGAGTCTTATACATTGGACTATGGTACTATTCGTCAGGAACTTGAGAAATACCCGAAAGTTGACTTGAAGACATTACGACAGGTTATTATCGATATTCGTGAAAGTAAATTGCCTGATCCGAAAGTATTGGGTAATGCCGGTAGCTTCTTTATGAATCCTGTCGTTGCGCGTGAAGTTTTTGAAGCCTTACGGGAACAATATCCTCAGATGCCTTTTTATGAAATAAGTGCTGACCGGATAAAAATTCCTGCCGGTTGGATGATAGACCAGTGTGGTTGGAAGGGGAAATCGCTGGGACCTGCCGCCGTGCATGATAAGCAGGCATTGGTGTTGGTAAACCGGGGTGGGGCAACGGGGGCCGATATCGTAGCTCTTTCGGATGCTGTAAGGGCGTCAGTTCGCGATAAGTTTGGCATTGACATACATCCCGAAGTGAATTTTATTTGAAGTAATCATGATTATC
>ERZ894206.1338-NODE-1338-length-11891-cov-7.945505_pt1 | contig 11891 bp, 10 predicted proteins | sample MGYA00380287_ERZ894206 | MGnify/ENA primary metagenome ERZ894206 (study PRJEB32331, sample SAMN06328483) | human gut metagenome | biome: human gut microbiome; feature: stool | host: Homo sapiens | collected 2013-04-12 ...
TGCCAACAGTATCTGTTTGAAGCTATAGATTCAATTATTAAACTATTTTATCACATGCTTATAAAATATAATTATTTGGAAATAATATGATAAGTATTTTTGGATATATGGAAAAGATTAAAATGTAAAGTTATAAAATGGGAATTGCTAAATCTTAACAATAGAGATGTATGTAAAATACAAAACAGTGTGTCTTAAAGGCTAATAAAAATTTTTTATACCGAGCCATATTTAAAACGCTTGTGGTAATTATAGCTAAAAAGAGGAAAACAGATTTGTTGACTTTTACCTGTTGACATATGTGTGTTAAGGTAGTAGAATAACATTGTAAGAAACTTGTATACTAGAATGCAAAGTATACAACTATACTAAATTTGTAAGGGGAGAAAGATTATGAAAAAGTTAAAACGCTTGACGGCTTTAATGCTAAGTTTTGCTTTAATTGCGGCAGCGGCTTTCGTCGTATCGGGCTGCTCCGGCTCCGCATTTTCAGGCAAGCGGATAGTTCGAATTTCACATTCACAGTCAGAGACGCATCCTGATCATATTGGGCTTCTCGCATTTGAAGAATATGTTGAGTCAAGACTTGGTGACAAGTACGATATTCAAATATTCCCCAATGAGATTTTGGGAGCGTCGGTTAAGGCTATTGAACTGGTTCAGACAGGAGCTATTGATTACTGCGTGGCCAGCACAGGAAATCTTGAAACCTTTGACGATATTTACCAAATATTCAGTATCCCATATCTCTTCAACAGTGAAGAGCATTATCACAGCATAATGGAAAACGATGAGATGATGAAAGGAATTTTTACATCCACTGACGCGTCAGGATTTGAAGCGGTGACATGGCTTGACGCAGGAGTCAGAAACTTTTACGCCACTACCCCTATAAGAACGCCGGATGATTTAAAGGGTAAAAAGATAAGAGTTCAGCAAAGCCCGACAAACGTTAAGATGATGGAAGCTTTTGGCGCCTCGGCAACTCCTATGTCATTTGGGGAAGTATATACGGCAATACAGCAGAACGTTATAAACGGAGCAGAAAATAATGAGCTTGCGCTTACTAATAATAAGCACGGTGAGGTGGCAAAGTATTACAGCTATAACGAACATCAGATGGTGCCGGATATGCTTATCGCAAACCTAAAGTTTTTGCAGGATTTGCCGCCTGAGGAAAGACAGGTATTTGATGAAGCGGCTGAGGTGTGCAACAGAGCTGAGCGTGAGAGCTGGAGTGACGCTGTGGAAGAAGCAAAAGATATTGCCAAAGGAATGGGCGTTGAATTTTTAGAAGTAGATGTTACTGCTTTCAGAGAAAAAGTTCTTCCTCTGCATAAAGAAATATTAAATGAAAATCCAAAGCTTCGTCCTATTTATGATGCTATACAAAAGGAGGCGGGCAGTAATGATTAAACTTAAAAATATTCTGACTAAGATTCTTGAGGTTATATGCGTCATAATGTTTGCGTTTATAACAATTGTAGGAACATATCAAATCGTAACAAGATATGTATTTAATGCACCCAGTACCGTTTCAGAAGAGCTTTTAACGTATTCATTTACCTGGCTGGCGCTGCTGGCCGCCGCTCTCGTATTCGCAAAAAGAGAACATATGAGAATGGGTTTTCTAGCTGATAAGTTTTCGGGAAACGCCCTAAGATGGATATATATTTTTTCAGAGCTTTTAGTTATATTGTTTGCGGCGCTTATCATGATTTACGGCGGAACAAGCATAACAAAGCTGACAATGACTCAGGTTACAGCCTCGCTTGGAATACCAATGTCCATGATTTATGTTATAGTTCCGATATGCGGAATTTTTGTAATATTGTTTGGAGTAATAAATATATATGAACTTCTCCGCGCTAAGGAGGTTAAACCTCTGAGTGCAAAAAAGGAGACAGTTATCAGCAATAAAAGCGCTGTCGTACAAAAAGCAATAGTAAAGGGGGATAAGTAATTATGTCAATAGCAGCAATTTCAGGTTTAATAGTGGGCGTAGTTTTAATTGTCCTGCTGCTTGCAGGAGTACCGATTTCAATCTCTATTGGTATTTCATCTATACTTGCTATCCTTCCGATAATGGATTTCAACGCGGCAGTTTTGACAGGCGCGCAAAGATTGTTTTCGGGAATATCAGTATTTACCTTGATAGCGATACCGTTCTTTATTCTAGCGGGAAATATAATGAATAAGGGCGGAATTGCGACGAGACTGATAAATTTTGCATTACTGCTTACCGGCAGGGTTCCGGGAGCTCTGGCACATACAAACGCAGTAGCTAATATGATGTTTGGAGCGATTTCGGGTTCGGGCGTCGCTTCTGCTTCGGCAATGGGTTCAATTATAGGTCCTATTGAGGAAGAGGAAGGCTATGATGTTGAGTATTCGGCAACGGCAAATATTGCAACGGCGCCGACCGGACTGCTAATTCCTCCGAGTAACGTATTAATTACTTATTCCTTGGTAAGCGGAGGAACTTCTGTTGCGGCCTTGTTTATGGGCGGATATATCCCGGGCATATTGTGGGGGCTTGCTTGTATGGTGGTGGCTTTCTTTATTGCCAGAAAAAAGGGATATAGGAGCAATCGCCGCGTTAAAGCTAAAGACGCTGTGAAGATAGTTATGGACGCTATACCAAGTTTGCTTTTGATAGTTATCGTTATAGGCGGAATCATTGCCGGTATATTTACGGCTACCGAAGGTTCTGTAGTTGCGGTGGTGTATAGTTTGATTCTGTCGTTTTGTTACAGAACAATAAAGATAAAAGATTTATATAAAATATTTAAAGACAGTGCAGAGACAACCGGTATCATTGTTTTTCTGATAGGCGTTTCAAGTATAATGGCGTGGATTTTAGCGTTTACAGGTATTCCTGCGGCGATTTCAAACGCTTTGCTTGGAATAAGCAATAATAAAATTGTTATTTTGCTTATAATCAACGTTATACTTTTAGTTGTCGGAACATTTATGGATATTACACCGGCAATATTGATATTTACGCCAATATTCCTACCGGTAGTTACCAGTGATTTGATAGGAATGACGGCAATACAGTTCGGAATTATGCTGGTATTTAACTTATGTATAGGAACAATAACACCTCCTGTAGGTAACATTTTGTTTGTTGGAGTTAGGGTGGCAAAAACATCTATTGAGAGGGTTATAAAACCGCTCCTCCCATATTATGGGGTTATTATATTGGTACTTCTGCTTGTTACCTTTGTTCCGGCAATCTCAATGTTTTTACCGAGACTTATGGGATTTTAAATTTATATAAATTTAACTTTCGCATTGTTTGCCCCGTGCATTGCGAATAAAATAAATTGATGGGGCAGATAGGAGAATAAAATATGAAAATGACACTGAGATGGTTTGGCGAGGGCAATGACAGCGTTGAACTCTGGAAGATAAGACAGATTCCCGGAGTAACAGGGGTAATAACAACTTTATATAATATTCCTGTTGGGGAAGCCTGGACGTATGAAGATATAATGGAAATGAAAAATAAAGTTGAAGCTTCGGGGTTAAAAGTAGAAGGAATAGAGAGCGTTAATATTCATGACTCAATAAAAATCGGTCTGCCGGACAGAGACAAATATATTGAGAACTATATAACAACGCTTGAGAATTTGGCAAAGGCTGATATAAAGCTGGTGTGCTACAATTTTATGCCTGTCTTTGACTGGACCCGTTCAGAGCTTGCAAAAAAGCGTGACGATGGTTCAACTGTACTTTCATATGACCAGGATAAAATAGATGAAATAAACCCGGACGAGATGTTTAAGCAGATAGATTCTAACAGTCAGGGATTTGTAATGCCGGGCTGGGAGCCTGAGAGACTGGCACATGTAAAAGAGCTGTTTGAAGCTTATAAGGATGTAGGAGAACAAAATCTGTTTGACAATCTTGTATATTTTCTAAAAAAAATACAGCCGGTTTGCGAAAAACATGGTATAATGATGGCAATACATCCCGACGACCCTGCATGGCCTGTGTTTAATCTTCCGAGGATAATAAATAATAAGGAAAATATTTTAAAACTTTTAAATGCGGTAGACAGTAAGTTTAACGGTTTAACTTTATGTACAGGGTCTCTAGGTTCTAACCCTGATAATGATATATGTGACATTATCAAGGCGACAAAGGGCAGAGTGCATTTTGCTCATATAAGAAACCTGCGTCATCATTCTCCGGGGAAATTTGAGGAGGCGGCACATCTTTCGAGAGATGGTTCTATGGATATGTATAAAATAATGAAGACGCTATATGAAACCGGTTTTGACGGTCCTATACGCCCTGACCATGGAAGAATGATTTGGGGCGAGGTTGCGATGCCGGGATATGGTCTATACGACAGAGCTTTGGGAGCGACATACCTGAACGGACTTCTGGAAGCTATTGAAAAAGAGTAGGGGGAAACACTATGAAATTGTCAAGACGCTCAATTGTTCAGAATAAAAGTGAGTGGGAAAAGCTGGGTTATACTTTGCCTGAGTATAATATAGACGAAATGATTAAGAAAACTTCAGAAAATCCAATATGGGTTCATTTTGGAGCCGGAAATATTTTCAGAGCATTTCCGGCGGCGGTTTGCCAGAAACTTTTAAACAAGGGCATAATGGACAGAGGTATAATTGTAGCTGAAGGTTATGATTATGAGATTATAGATAAGAGTTTTAAAGATTTTGATAATCTGACTATTTCTGTAACGCTTAATACTGACGGTACTGTTTCAAAAGAAGTTATAGCCAGCGTAGCGGAGGCTTTAACTTTTGATTTTGATAACGAGACTGATACAGAGCGGCTTAAAGAAATCTTTTCTTCAAAGAGTTTGGAAATGGCGTCGTTCACTATAACAGAAAAGGGTTATAATTTAAAAGACACTAAGGGCGAATTTTATGACGGAGTAAAAGCCGATTTCGAAAAAGGACCTGAAAACGCTAAGACGTATATGGGCCGCCTGGCCGCACTTCTTTATCATAGATATAAGAATGGTGCAAGACCGATAACCCTGGTGAGTATGGATAACTGTTCCCATAATGGAATAAAACTTAAAGAAGCAGTTTATGAGTTTGCTAAGAGTTGGGTTAACAATCTTTTAGCAGACGGCGAATTTTTGCCGTATATACAATATAGTGTTTCATATCCATGCAGCATGATAGATAAAATAACGCCAAGACCGTCTGATGAGGTTTTAAAGATTTTAGAAGCTGACGGAATAGAAAATGCTGCGCCTGTTGAAACAAAAAAGCATACTTTTGTCGCTCCGTTTGTAAATGCTGAGAAGTATCAGTATTTGGTTATTGAAGACAGCTTTGCAGGGGGAAAACCTCCTCTTAATGAAGGCGGAATAATTTATACAAGCGCTGAGACAGTTGATAAAGCTGAAAAAATGAAAGTTTGCACATGTCTTAATCCTCTTCATACTTGTCTTGCAATATACGGCTGTCTTTTAGGTTATAATAAAATTAGTGACGAGATGAAAGACGATAATCTTGTTAAACTGATAAAAAAGATAGGATATGATGAAGGACTGCCGGTAGTAGTTGACCCGGGTATAATTTCACCTAAAGAGTTTATTGACGAGACAATAAATGAAAGGCTTCCGAACCCCTTTATTCCTGACGCACCGCAAAGAATAGCCTGCGATACTTCACAAAAATTGCCGATAAGATTCGGGGAAACTATAAAGGCGTATGAAAAGCTTGATAAAATAAAAGAGCTTAAATTTATCCCACTGGTATTGGCCGGATGGTGCAGATATTTAATGGGTATAGACGACAGCGGCAATGTTTTTGAGCCAAGCCCGGACCCTATGCTTGATTATGCCGGAGGAATTGTGAAAGACATTGAGTTTGGCTGTACTGACTTAGACAGTATTCATAATAAAATAGAAAAGCTTTTAAAAGATAAAAAGATTTTCGGAGTAGATTTATATGAGGTGGGATTAGGTCAGCTGGTAGAAAAGTATTTTTCGGAATTAAACGCCGGGCCCGGTGCTGTAAAAAATACTCTGATTAAATATTTAGGATAAGATTAAGCCGGAAGTTTTTCTTCCGGCTTATATATATGTAATTATCCTATTAAAAAGTTTTCATTTATTGACATAAAAATTTTTATGTGTTAGAATTGCTATGGAAATTTATTAATAAATAGGCGTTTTGTCTGGAGGTATCACTAATGACTGTCACGCCAAAGAAAAATGAAAAAGAAACAAACAGAGAATACGCATTGCGTGTTCTCGAGGAAAATATAATCTCTTTGGAACTTGCACCGGGGGATAAAATTAGTGAGACTGAAATAGCCAAGGAACTGAATTTAAGCCGTACTCCAATCAGGGAAGCTTTTATAGAATTGGAAGGGGTTAATATTTTAGAAATAAGACCTCAGATAGGGACGTTTATTTCTCTTATTGACCTTGATTTGGTTGAGGAGGCTCGGTTTCTTAGATTAATACTGGAAAAAGAAATTTCGAGAATATTGTGTGAAATCGAAGATTCTTTTATGTTGATGCCAATGGAGGAACAGCTTTTTAAACAGAGGCTTTGTTTGGAGCACAATAAAAGACGTGAGTTTTATGGTCTTGATAATGAGTTTCACAAAACGCTTGCGGCTATAGCAAATAGGAGCAGAAGTTATGAGCTGATACATAATATTCAAATACATTTTGACAGGATTAGAAAATTGAATTTAAAACGTGAGAGATGTCAGGGAATTTATCAGCAGCATAAAAGTATCGCAGATGCAATAAAAGAGCACGACGCTGAAAAAGCGGCAAATATAATAACAAATCATTTGTCGAATTATGAAACCGATCTTGAAAAACTTAAAAAGATTCATCCTGAGTATATAAAAGAAGATTAGTAATATAAATAGATATATTAATTTGTATTAGTTTTGAAAAAACAGAATTTATGATATGCACCCCAAAAGTCAGATACTTTTGGGGTGCATATCATATTGCAGGATTATTATGATAATATAATTTCTAGACTTATTTATAAACTAACGTATTAAACGTTTTTAATAGGACACGTCAAATTTATAAGAGATGTATGAATATCATCATACCAATAGTATATTTAAAATAGAGTAATCTTTTATAATGTTAGTTTGGAACAAAATATTTGTAATTAATAGTTTCATTATTTGTGAGGTATATGATTATTTTGATGACAAAACTACGTTTTATAAAAAACGTGTTTCATTGTTAATAGTAAGTTTACAGAATCGTAGAGTAATTTTTAATAGTATTTTAAATAAAACTTTTGACAATCTGATTCATAATAAAAATATTCCAATTAATTATAAATTATTATTGCAAATGAATTTTATTTGTTATATAATATTCAGGAAGTATAGATATAAAGTAAATTAAGTAAATACTGGAGGTCTTTAAAATGGCAAAAGAAAAAGTGGTTCTGGCGTATTCCGGCGGACTTGACACTTCTATCATTATTCCGTGGCTTAAAGAGAATTATGATTATGATGTTATAGCCGTATGCGGTGATGTTGGTCAGGGGAAGGAAACTGACGGTCTTGAGGAAAGAGCAAAAAAAGCGGGCGCTTCAAAGCTCTATATCGAGGATTTGCGCGATGAGTACGTTTCAGATTTTATTTTTCCGACTTTGAAAGCCGGTGCAATATACGAGGGTAAGTACCTTTTGGGTACGTCTCACGCACGTCCGATTATTGCCAGAAGACTGGTTGAAATAGCGAAAGAAGAAGGCGCCGTTGCTATTTGTCACGGTGCAACCGGCAAGGGTAATGACCAGGTTCGTTTTGAGCTGACAATAAAAGCTTTGGCTCCTGAGCTTAAAATTATTGCTCCTTGGAGAATATGGGATATTAAGTCTCGTGAAGACGCTGTGGATTATGCTGAAGCGCATAATATAGATGTTCCTGTTACAAAGAAAGATTTATATTCAAGAGACAGAAATATTTGGCACATCAGCCATGAGGGTATGGATCTTGAGGATCCCGCAAACGAGCCTCAGCTTGACAGTCTTTTAAAACTGGGCGTATCGCCTGAAAAAGCTCCTGATAAGCCAACCTACGTAACTATAGGATTTGAACAGGGCGTTCCTGTTTCTGTTGACGGTAAAAAGATGGATCCCCGCCCATTGGTTGAAAAACTTAATGAACTTGGCGGAAAAAATGGTATAGGTATTGCGGATATTGTTGAAGACAGACTTGTCGGAATGAAATCCAGAGGAGTATACGAGACTCCGGGCGGAACAATTCTTTATGCCGCTATTCAGGAATTGGAATTTTTGTGTTTGGACAGGGATACTCAGGCATTTAAACGTCAGGCTGCAATTAAATTTGCAGAGCTGGTATATGACGGAAAATGGTATACACCTTTGAGAGAAGCTCTCTCAGCTATGGTTGATTCAATGGAAGAAACCGTTACCGGTGAAGTTAAATTGAAACTATATAAGGGCTGTGTTACGCCTGCCGGAACCAAATCTCCATATTCACTGTATAATGAGGATATTGCAAGTTTCGGAGATAGTCATGAGCTTTACAGCCATAAGGACAGCGAAGGATTTATAAATCTCTTTGGACTGCCGCTAAAGGTCAGAGCTATGATGAATAAGAAATTTAAGAAATAAGGTTAAAATAATTTGATTACTATAAACTGAAGTACAGGAGAAAGATTATGGCAAAATTATGGGGCGGACGTTTTTCAAAATCTACAGACACATTGGTTGACGATTTTAATTCATCAATACGTTTTGACGCCAGAATGTATGCTCAGGATATTAAAGGGAGTCAGGCTCATGCAGAAATGCTGGGTCGCCAAGGCATAATTCCCGAGGCTGACGCCGAGTTGATTGTTAAGACGCTTGATGAGATAAAAGCGGATATTGAAAATAATAAGGTAGAGTTTGAAATAGATGCCGAAGATATACATATGAATATTGAAACGATCTTGATTTCCAGAATAGGCGATGTGGGAAAACGTCTTCATACCGGAAGAAGCAGAAATGATCAGGTCGCATTGGATATACGTATGTATTTGCGTGATGAAATTGATGAAATACTTAGTGATATAGAAGACTTGAAGTCGGTTATACTTAATATTTCAGAGAAGCACCTTGAAACAGTAATGCCGGGTTACACCCATCTGCAAAAGGCTCAGCCTATAACATTTGCTCATCATCTTATGGCTTATTATGAAATGCTGAGAAGAGACAGCGAGCGTTTAACAGACTGCAGAAAGAGGTTAAACGTTATGCCTTTGGGAAGCGGTGCTTTAGCCGGAACAACATATGACCTGGACAGGGATTTTGTAGCAGAGAAGTTGGGATTTGATTCAGTTACACAAAACAGCTTAGACGGAGTGTCGGATAGGGATTTTGTGTTAGAGTTAGCTTTTGATTTGTCGACCGTTATGATGCATCTCAGCAGATTGTCTGAAGAGATTATTCTATGGAGTTCGCACGAATTTAAATTTATTGAATTGGATGATGCTTACAGCACAGGCTCCAGTATTATGCCTCAGAAGAAAAATCCTGATGTGGCTGAACTTGTGAGAGGAAAAACCGGCAGAGTATATGGCGACTTGATTGGATTATTTACTGTCATGAAAGGCATACCTCTTGCGTATAATAAGGACATGCAGGAAGATAAAGAACAGATTTTTGACGCGGTTGACACAATAAAAATGTGCTTGCCGGTATTTTCAAAAATGCTTGCAACTATGACTGTTAATAAAGATGCTATGCTGACCGGTGCAAAAGGCGGATTCACAAATGCGACTGATGTTGCTGATTATTTGGTTAAGCATGGTCTGCCGTTTAGGGATGCGCATGCTGTTGTTGGCAGAATGGTGGCTTATTGCATTGAAAAGGATAAAGTTATAGACTCGCTTACCATAGAAGAGTTTAAAAGTTTTTCAGCTTTGTTTGATGATGATATATATGAAGAAATATCCCTAACAGCCTGTGTGAATCAGAGAAAACTGACGGGCGGGCCCGCTGTTGAAACTGTGAGAGCGGTTATAGAAAAATATAAAAATAATTAAAATATAGCAGTTAACTGCAGGAAGAGGAGAAAACAATGAAAATTTTCGTTGATACAGCCAATGTTGATTACATAAGAGAAGTAAATGATATGGGCGTAATTTGTGGTGTTACTACAAATCCGTCTCTTATAGCAAAAGAAGGGAAAAATTTTATTGATGTTGTAAAAGAGATTACAACCATAGTTGACGGTCCTATAAGCGCTGAGGTTATAAGCCTTGATACAGAAGGAATGGTCAAAGAAGCTGAAGAGCTCGTTAAGACAATTAACAATAAAAATTTAGTTATAAAAATTCCTATGACTCCGGCAGGTTTGGGCGCGGTTAAACAACTTACTGCAAAGGGAATAAAGACAAATGTAACTTTAATTTTCTCGGCTGCACAGGCTCTTCTTGCAGCAAGAGCGGGAGCCACATATGTTAGTCCGTTCCTCGGCAGACTTGATGATGTGGGACAGACAGGAATGACTTTGATTGAGGAAATTGTTGAAATATTTGATATCCATGCAATTGATACAGAGATTATTGCCGCAAGCATCAGAACACCTATTCATGCAATTGAAGCGGCAAGATGCGGAGCGCACATTGCTACAATACCGTATCCGGTAATAATGCAGATGACTAAACATCCTTTGACAGATATAGGAATAGACAGATTCTTAAAAGACTGGGAGACAGTTCCTAAAGATTAATAATATTTAAAGGTGTTTATCAAAACGGCGCTTTCATTTAATGGAAGCGCTGTTTTGTGTTAAATAGGTGTAAAAGTGAAATGACATAAAACGTCATATATAATCAAAATGGGAATAAATATGCAAAATATCCAAAGAAGTGATAAATAATAGGTTAAGTATTTGTAAAAAGTTAAGGGTAAAAAAGGATTGACAAGAAGGGTAAGAATATGATAAGATAATAAAGCTTTCGGTTGAGGCAAGAAAAGCTGAAAGATAGAATACTGTGAGAGTAAAAAAGGAACCGGAGAAGGCAAAAAAGTCCGGCTAAAACTTAGAGAGATAAAAGAACAGAAAAAAATAAAAAAAGTTCAAAAAAAGTCTTGACAAGTAAAAACAAACATGGTATACTAATAAAGTTGCTGCGGTGCAGCGATGGAGCTTTCTAATAAAGAGATTTGTTTGAGAGCTAAGCAGATGTTTGAAAAATAAATAGTGAAAAAGCGGTAATAAAGATACATTTAGATGTACTTATTACGACAATTGCACAAGGTAAGAAACTCGCAAGAGTGGAGACTTTGTCAATTCCAAAAAAGTTTTAGCGAACTTTACAAGTTGCAGCTGCGGAACAAAGTTCTGCGGGGGTTAAGAATAAATCAAAAGCTTGCTTTTGATTTAAGAGGAGCTGCTGCGGAGCGAAGAGTATAAATTTGTTTACAAATTTATGGGAAAAGCGAAGCGGGCTGCGACGAACGTTAGTATTCGATAAGAGCTAACAAACAATCGAGTATATTGGTAGACGAGAGTCTGGATATATAACAATATTAATCGAGAGTTTGATCCTGGCTCAGGACGAACGCTGGCGGCGTGCCTAACACATGCAAGTCGAGCGAGAAATTTTTAACGGATCCCTTCGGGGAGAAGATAAGGATGGAAAGCGGCGGACGGGTGAGTAACGCGTGAGTAACCTGCCTTTAGGAGGGGGACAACATTCCGAAAGGGATGCTAATACCGCATAAAATTATTGTATCGCATGGTATAATAATCAAAGATTTATCGCCTAAAGATGGACTCGCGTCCGATTAGCTAGTTGGTGGGGTAAAAGCCTACCAAGGCGACGATCGGTAGCCGAACTGAGAGGTTGATCGGCCACATTGGGACTGAGACACGGCCCAGACTCCTACGGG
>ERZ894206.1343-NODE-1343-length-11862-cov-8.285593_pt1 | contig 11862 bp, 9 predicted proteins | sample MGYA00380287_ERZ894206 | MGnify/ENA primary metagenome ERZ894206 (study PRJEB32331, sample SAMN06328483) | human gut metagenome | biome: human gut microbiome; feature: stool | host: Homo sapiens | collected 2013-04-12 ...
GGGTTATTCCTTCTCCAAACTGGCCATGAACTACCTGGTGGCAAAGCAGCAGGCGCTTTTCGCGGCCAGGAAAATTCGTGTCAACGCGGTTTTGCCCGGTTCTACGGACACTGGCCTGAAGGGCGATTTCCTAAAGCTGACTGGCAGCGAGGAGCGTCTGCTCGCCTTTACCGGCCATGCGCACCGTCTGGCCGCCAGCGAGGAAATGGCGATGCCCATCGTATTCCAGTGCAGCGACATGGCCAGCTACTTGTCCGGCGATTTGATGGTGGTGGATTACGGCTCCTCGCTGGAGGTGGAAGCGGGCATTCGCCCCAACGCCATGGTCTTCACCTTCGATATGATTCTGGAGAAAATGGCCGCAATGCATAAGTGAAATCTGCCGAAACGAGGAAACAGCGATGTGGAATGAGGTACAGTGGATCAAAATACCCGACATGGAGCTTCGCGACAAGCAGATTCTTCATGGTGATCTGGGCGGTCGGTTCGCGTATTTCCGCTTGGAACAGGAATTGCCGGCGGATGCGCGCTTGACAGCCCGGATCACGGCTGTTTCCCGTTATCGGCTCTGGGTCAACGATCAAGCCGTGCTGTCCGGCTCCTGCAAGGGCGATCTGAACCGACAATATTATGAAACAGTCTCGCTGACGCCCTATCTGCATGCCGGGAAAAACGTGTTTGCCGTTCAGGTGCTGTATAACGATCCCGACATTGCCAGGGATCAAACAGATGAACGCGCGGCCATTTACGGCGTGGTGGGTGCTGGAAACTGCCATGCTCTGGCCATTGACGGCGACATCACCGATGCTTTTGGCCGCGTGATTGGCACCATTTCCACGGGAAAAGCGCTCTGGCGGGTGTGGCTGGATCACACCTTCTATCTCAAATCATCGGAGTATACCGTCTATTTAGGCGCTACGGAGGAAAGCGTTGATGCCCGGCGTTCGCCGCTCGAATGGAAACGCCTGGACTTTGACGCTTCCTCTTGGTCGCTTGCCTGCGCTTCCGGGCCAGTCATGCCCTCCGCGCTTTTTCAGAGCGTCGGGCTAATTCCCAGAGTTCACCTGATGCCACGAGAGATTCCGCTGATGGAGGAAACGGAATCCGCCTTTGCGCGGGTCATCCGCAGAAAAAACGACTTGGTGCTTGACGCCGGAGTGGAAGTGAATGGTTATCCCTGCTTCTCTTTCAACGGGAATGCTGGCACAGAAATCACCGTGACCTATCTGGAGCACTTCGGAAACGGCGCGGACGGCGCCCGCATTGATGATATGGGCGGAACGGTGGAAGGCAGGGCCGATCATATCATTTTGAATGGTCATCTCGTCAACTATGAGCCGTTCTGGGTGCGTACCTTCCGCTACATTGTCGTCAAATCATCCGACGGTAAGCTGCCGGAAATGCCCGCGGCGCAGGTTTATCGAAAAACAGGTTATCCTCTGTCTGTGGAATCCACGGTGGATTCATCCACGCCATGGGTCGGGCGGCTTTGGGGCATCTGCCTGAGAACGCTCCAAAACTGCATGCTGGAAACCTACATGGATTGTCCGTACTACGAACAGCTGCAATTCATCATGGATACCCGGCTGCAAATGCTTTTTACCTATGCGGTGAGCCGTGACGCCCGGTTGGCAAAAAAGGCGCTGCTGGATTTCCACTGCGGCATGCGACCGGAGGGCTTGCTGCCCGGCAAAACGCCCACGGCCTATTGTCAGGTGATCTCCACCTTTTCTCTGCACTATGTCTATGCCTTATGGGAATATGTGGAACATACAGGCGATCTGGCGCTGGGCCGATGCTATCGCACAGACATTGACCGCATCCTTGATTACTATGAGAGCAAGCGAGATGAAACCGGGCTGGTAGGAAAGATCATCCCCTGGGCCTTTATGGACTGGCAGGATGATTGGAAGGATTTATCTGGCGTATCGCCCGCGTACTTTGAAGGCTCCAGCACCATCATCAATTTGATGTACGCATGGGCCTTGGCGTGCGGCGCGAAGCTCTATGAGGCCACGGGCCGTCCTGGAACGGCCATGGAATACCGCAAGCGTCGTGCGGAAATTCTCGAAAAAGTGCGAGCTTTGTGCTTCAGCGAGGAAGCAGGAATGCTCCGCGAAGGTCCGAATTGCAGGCAGTTTACACGACACGCCCAGGCCTGGGCGGTCATCAACGGACTGTTTGATCCCGCCCAGAGCCGCACAGCATTGAAAAACGCGCTGGCTTGTCCACCTTGCTCTTTTGCCGCTTCCTACGAATGGTTCCGTGCGCTGGAACAGGCGGGCATGGAGGACGAAATGCGGCAGAGTCTGGATGCGTGGATTGGGCTGATTGACCGAGGCAATACAACCTGTCCAGAAGAACCTCGTCATCCCCGCAGCGAATGCCATGCCTGGAGTGCGCTGCCCTTATATGAGTTGACGCGCACCATGGCGGGGGTTCGCCCGGAAGGTCACCGAGTTGTTATCATGCCGCACCTGTATGATTTGGATGATCTTTCGGGCACAGCAATTACGCCTTCCGGGCCGGTTCACTACTGTTATCAGAAATGCGCTAATGGACAATGGCGCTACGAGGTGCAGCTTCCTGAAAACACGGAAGGATTGTTCATTACGCCCTCTGGCAAGCGGATTCCCTTCACCGGGCAGCTGCTCATTACGGTATAAGGAAGGTCAAGAACTTGCTCCTCATCATGATTTATCTGGTGTTCTTCTCCGTCGGACTGCCCAATTCGATGCTGGGCGCGGCATGGCCATCCATTCAGGGAGAGCTTAGCGCTTCGGCGGAGTGGATGGGCGTTATCGCCGCGATCTGCGCAGGAGGCACCATTTTATCCAGTCTGCTTTGCGTCCGCATTGTGAACCGCCTTGGTATAAGCCGGACAATCTTTTGCAGCCTCCTGTTGACCGTTGCGGGGCTGATTGGTTATCTGGCAGCGTCCTCTCCCTATATGATTTGTGCGGCAAGCCTGCTGATCGGTTCAAGCGCCGGATGTCTTGTGGCTACATTGAACGCCTATCTTTCGTTGCACTATGAAGCGCGGCATCTAAACTGGGTGCATTGTTTTTGGGGCGTTGGCAGTATGGTTGGCCCCGCTTTGCTGACGCTCAGTTATCAGATGAACCACACTTGGCGAGGCGGCTATGTGTTCGCTGCCTGCTGCGTGGGGCTGATTTCCGTTTTCTTTACCTTTACACTTCCGCGCTGGAAAGCAAGCCGCGCATCCTCTGAAAATGTTGGAGATTCTGCTGGCGAAGGCTTTGTTTCCAATGGCGAAGCAATGCGCATGCCTGGCGTTAAGACAATTCTGCTGCTGTTTCTTTCGTATTACGCCGCGGAGTCCTGTATGACCCTTTGGATTACTTCCTTTGCCGGGGAAGTTTATGCACTGTCCGAGAGTCAGGCGGCGTTGATGTCCAGCCTCTTCTTTTTGGGTATTACCGCTGGACGCGGGATTTCTGGGTTTGTTAATATGCGATTCAGCAGCTTCACATTGGTGCGGTGCAGTGTCATCCTCATGCTGACGGGGATTTTGGTACTGCTGTTGGGTTCCGGCTATATCATGTGTGTCATCGGTGTGCTATTGACTGGCCTTGGGTGCGCGTCCATCAATCCCTGCATAGTTCATGAGCTTCCGTTGCTGGTTGGCAGACGCGCCAGTCAGTCGGTGACAGCCCTTCAACAAGCGGCATCCTCTCTCGGCTCTATGCTTATGCCTCTTGTGACGGGTTTCCTTTTTGGGCGCTTGGGCGTAGCGCTGATGCCCTGGTGGATGCTTTGCTTTGCCGCTGCATTGTTTATCTTGCTGCGTATGGTAGAGCGGAGGAGAAACACGAAAGTGAATTGACTTGTATCGACACATCGACTGAGGAGGTACGCTACCATACTGCCGAACTTCAATGCTTTCTATTGAACAAGTCGATTAGGGCTGCCTTTGGACGTTCACATGCTTGAAAACGATACCGGGGAATACCTGTGCTTTTTACGTTGGAGGTTTGCATCGGGAACCCGTGAAGAAATCCATATACTGTATGTTGAAAAACTGATCGAATCCCACTTTGCCATAGTCTCATTGGATGATCGGATGTAGCCGTGGGGGATAATGTTTAGTATGTATATCCTGCCTCGTTTTCTGCTTATGATACGATCAATTGTCCTGGCAATTAACAAAATATACTTTGCTTTGGTCTCAGCGTAGAATTGCCCCGTATGTTTACGGCAAAAAAAGTGATGCAAAAGGACACCTGTGAACAAAATATGAACGAGTGCAAGAATATGCAATCGGTTCCTTTCCTTCCCTTGGTTGCTTATCAGCAAACGGGAAATCCACTGTCAACAATGTGCATAAGTACAGGCGAACCCCTTGTTGTTGACTGAGGGATTTCCTGTCTGCTATCCTCTTTACAAGGGAAGGATGGTAAGGCTATACACGATTCCTACATTTTTATCGAAGACTTTCTGTTCGCTTTTCGTGACCGAATGCATCAATTCTAAGGCAATACCGCACAAATGAGTTGGTGCGGAGGCGAAAAAAGCATCGCCTACGCTGCCAACGAATTGTGCGGTATTGCCCTAAAAGATGTAAATACCATTACGACTGTTGATACATCAACGCAGGGAGCTTCATGGGATGGCGAAATCATGTCGTTGACAAGGTTGGTTCAGAACATTGCAGTAAAGACGCCTGATGGATCATATGTGGATCTGCCGAACGAAGAAATTCTTTGGGGCTACTTTACTTTGCAGGATGCCGTTGATTTTGCACGCTATGCCGTTGAAACAACGATAAATACCATGCGTTTCAAGAATGTTGTTGAAACAGTAGGGGGAAATGTTGATATTCTTGTGATCACACCTGACGAAACAAAGTGGTTGCAAAAGACTGAGCTCAAGTGAGGTGACAAACATATGTTTTTTACTAATGTAAAAAGAATCCGGCCTTGAATCCCTCCTCGTCAACTGGCTGGTCAATCACAACAGCTACGAGCAGGGCCACAGCCACGACTTCAACACGGAATATGCCCTTGATACCGCGCGCCTGTTTCGCTTCTTAAAAAACACTCAGCCGGACGCGGTGAAAAAGCTCCAATTGGAAACCAATCCACAAAAAACGGCGCAGTTTCTCGCCCGTGTCCGCGATGAAATCACCAAGCGCGGCATTGTTGATGTGCTGCGCAAAGGCATCAAGGCTTATCCCGCCAGCCTCATCATGTTCTATATGACGCCCAGCGTAAATAACCCCGCCGCCGCAGCGCTGCATGCGAAAAACATCTTCAGCGTCACGCGCCAGCTCCATTTTTCGCCCGACTCCACGAAGCTGTCGCTGGATCTGTGCATCTTCATCAACGGTCTGCCGGTCATCACCTTCGAGCTGAAAAACCAGCTGACCAAGCAGAACGTGGACGATGCGGTCTATCAGTACCAGCATGACCGCAGCCCGAAGGAGCTGCTGTTCCAATTCACCCGCTGCATGGTTCACTTCGCCGTGGACGATGCGCAGGTTAAGTTCTGCACCCGCCTGCAGGGCAAGGAGAGCTGGTTTCTGCCCTTCAACAAGGGCTACAAGGACGGCGCAGGCAATCCGCCCAACCCGGACGGCCTGATGACGGATTACCTGTGGAAGCAGATTCTGACCAAGGACATGCTCTCGCGCATCATCGAGAACTACGCCACGCTGGTCGAGGAAAAGGACGAGGAAACCGGCAAAACCCGGTACAAGCAAATCTTCCCGCGCTATCATCAGCTGACGGCGGTGGAAAACCTGCTGGCTGATGTGAAGAAGAACGGCGTCGGCAATCGCTATCTCATCCAGCACAGCGCGGGCAGCGGCAAGTCCAATTCCATTGCATGGCTGGCACATCAGCTGACCGGGCTGGAGGACGCGCAGGGCAATCTTCTGGTGGACTCCGTCATCGTGGTCACAGACCGCGTGGTGCTGGATAAGCAAATCCGAGATACCATCCGACAGTTTGCGCAGACGCGCAATATCATCGCATGGGCGGAGCACTCCGGCGATCTGCGCAAGGCCATCGAGGACGGACGGCGCATCATCATCACAACCATTGGAAAATTCCCGTATGTTCTCCCCGAGATTGGCGAGGATCACAAGGATCGGCATTTCGCCATCATCATTGACGAAGCACATTCCAGCCAAAACGGAAAGACCGCGGGCACAATGAACATGACGCTGTCCGCTATCATGTCCGACCCGGATATGGATAACGAGGACAAGATCAACGCCATGTGCGAGGGCAAAAAGCTGCTGACCAATTCCAGCTACTTCGCCTTCACCGCCACGCCGAAAAACAAGACACTGGAGACTTTCGGCACGGCGTACGAGGATGCCGGTGTCATCAAGCATCGTCCTTTCCACGTGTATACCATGAAGCAGGCCATTCAGGAGGGCTTCATTCTGGACGTGCTGAAATACTACACGCCCATCGACAGCTACTACCGGCTGAAAAAAACGGTGGAGGATGACCCGATGTTCGACAAAAAGAAGGCACAGAAAAAGCTCCGCGCCTTCGTCGAGAATCAGACGTTCACCATCGCGCAAAAAGCCGACATGATGGTCAGCCACTTCCACGAGCAGGTCATCGCCAAGGGCAAGATCGGCGGTCAGGCGCGCGCCATGATCATCACCAGCAGCATTGAATACTATCACGCTGTGAACAAGTGCCTGGCCAACCGGCACAGCCCATACAAGGCCATCATCGCCTTTTCTGGCGAGAAGCAGCTGGACAAGGATGCGGCAGCAGTGACCTCTGCTGGGCTCAACGGTTTCCCGGACGCCGCTATTCCCAAGACATTCAAAAAGGACCCGTACCGTTTTCTGATCGTGGCGGATATGTTCCAGACTGGGTATGACGAACCGCTGCTGCACACGATGTATGTGGACAAGCAGCTCTACGACATCGAAGCGGTGCAAACCCTCAGTCGCCTGAACCGCGCCTGTCCGAAAAAGTACGACACCTTCGTGCTGGACTTCTTCAACGATCCGAATGACATCATTGAGTCCTTTTCCCGTTACTACAAGACCACGCTGCTGTCCGGCGAAACCGACCCCAACAAGCTGTATGATCTGATTGCCGACATGGAGAGCTATCAGGTGTTCAGCGATGAGCACGTCGAGCAGCTGGTCAACCGTTATCTGGACGGCGCAGACCGCGACCAACTTGACCCTGCTCTCGATGCCTGCGCATCCGTGTACAAACAGCTCGACACAGATGGACAGATCAAGTTCAAGAGTGCGGCAAAGGGCTTTGTGCGCACCTACGGCTTCCTGAGTGCCATTCTGCCCTATGGAAACCCGGAGTGGGAGAAGCTGTCGATCTTCCTGAACATGCTGATTCCCAAGCTGCCCTCTCCGCAGGAGGATGATCTGTCCCAGGGAATCCTGGAAGCCATCGATCTGGACAGCTACCGCATCGAGAAAAAGGAAACCATTTCGCTGATTCTCCCGGACGAAGACGCCGAGGTTGGGCCTGTGCCGATGAGCACCGCCAAAGGAAAGCAGGAGCCGGAGATGGACGTGCTCTCTGCCATTCTCTCGGATTTCAATGATATGTTCGGCAACATCGACTGGAACGACGCGGACAACGTGCGCAGACAGATTCTTGAAATCCCGGCGATGGTCAGTCGGGATGAACAGTATCAAAACGCTATGCGCAACAGCGATAAGCAGGAAGCCCGGACAGAAAGCGACCGCGTGCTGCAGAAGGTCATCTTCTCCATCATGGCGGACAATATGGAGCTGTTCAAGCAGTATACGGATAATCAGGATTTCAAGAAATGGCTGAGCGATCTGGTGTTCAACCTGACCTACAATAAGAACGGGAAGCCGTATCAACCGCAGAAATAATAAAGAGGAAAACAAATGGTGGGTGATTTCAAGGGTCCGGATGGCGTTGATTATTTTGATAATAGCCTCAATATCGTAATCAGCGTGGCAACCTCATGATCGGAGAGCCTTCATGAATCTCATCCCCAGCTCCCTTTCATCTCCGTTTATTAGCGTGTCCACCTTTCCCTCGCATGCTCATCTGTTTTTTGAACAGCCTGGACTTCTGCATCATGCTTCTGAATGCCCGAACTTCTTCCTCTGTGATCTTCTCCTCCGGGATCTGCATCTGAGCACAAAGCTGTTTCAAAAGCACCGTCGTTTCATCCTTTTGATCAAGTATCGAGTGCATCAGCACCTTGATTCCATCCTGTGCAGGCGTTGTTTCATCTGCCGTAGTGGTGTCCTTGCGATGATTCTCCCGGATGGTTTCAGTGATCTCATCCATATCTTCGTGAATGATATACGAAAAGTAATCCGTCTCATTGATTTGCGCCACCTCAAGCGTGCGCATATAAACATCCATCTCATCAGGCGCATATTCCTTCATGACCTTCTGGCGCGCCACTTCCAGTACCGTGTTCATATCCTGAATTCGCATATCCGCGATGCGATCTACGACGATCTCGATGTCTGCCATCAGCTGGCGGAATCTGGGGTGCGTCATCATTTCACAGAGCAAGCGGTTATTGATCTTCCCGCTGCGCAGCAGCTCCAATACTTCATCACTCAGATGCAGGGACGCCACGTCCACATCTGAGTGATTTTTTTGTTCTGTCAAGCCCAGGAGATAATCGGTGGATACGCCATAGAACTTTGCCAGCTTCTGAATGGCGTAGTGATTGATGTCGCCGCAATCCTCGTTCTCATATTTGCCAAGTGCAGACTTCGATAAGCCGGTCTGCTCCGCCAGCTGTTCCAGCGTCAGCTTCTTATCGATCACACGAAGGTCCTTCAGACGCTCGGCCATTGTCAGTTGAACGTACATTTTCCAGCCTCCATAACCAGTTTCAACCCTATCATACCACATTTCCATAAGCGTGGAAAGACAGGGGTTTTTGCGGGTTTTCCATCGTTTCGGACATAGGCCAAAGCATGGGGGTTGTCAGGTATACTGTCTGCGTTCCACAGAACACAGAACCTTGACAACCCATCCCGAAGCCCTTTGCCCGATATACCGCCATGACCTTCCGGTTACCCCTGCGTCCCCCTGGCAAGCACCTTCCCCGGAAGCAAGCGCCTCTCACGGACTGGCTGTGAGCCAAACAAGGTTTCTAGCCGGGAACAGGCAAGGGACACTCATACAATAGATTTCCAAATAAGAAACATAACCTTTACTCCAAACAACCGAAAGAGAGGTACATTATGAAACAGCTTAAGAACATGCAAATCATCGGAATTGACAATGGCTATGGCAACCTGAAAACCGCCAGCGGTATCTTCCCCGCCAGCGTGCTGACCTTCGACCACGAACCCATCCATGCACAGGATCTGCTGGTTTACGACGGCAAATACCACGTCATCGGCAGCGGGCACCGGGAGTTCGCCCCGGACAAGGTCAGCAACCCGGATCACTATCTCCTGACGCTCGCCGGCATCGGGCAGGAGCTGTGGAAGAACAGGATGACCGAGGCCTGCGTGTACATCGCCGCCGGTCTGCCCCTGACCTGGGTGGAATCCCAGCGCGAGAGCTTCCGGGCCTATCTGCTCCAGAACGACCATGTGGATTTCATCTGGCGCGGCATCGAATACCACGTCGATATCGTGGGTGCGGACGTGTATGCGCAGGGATTCTCCGCCATCGTGCCCATGCTCAGGCAGTTCAAGGGCGTGAACATGCTCTGCGACATCGGCAACGGCACCATGAACATCATGACCATTCAGGACAGGCGTGCCGTCATGGACCAGTGCTTCACGGAGAAGTACGGCACCTACCAGTGCATGCTCCGGGCACGCGAAGCCCTGACGCAGCGCTTTGGACGCACCGTGCCGGATACCGTCATCGACGAGGTGCTCCGAAACGGCGATGCGGACATCGGGCGCGACTATGTGGACACCATCCGCAAGGTCGCTGCGGGTTATGCGGCAGAGATCATGCGCAGACTGCGCGAACATGAATACGATCCGCAGACCATGCGCCTGTGGATCGTGGGCGGCGGCGGATGCCTGCTGCGCCACTTCGGCGAGTTTGACCGTGACCGCGTGACCATCATCGACAACATACACGCCAACGCCGAGGGTTATGAATACCTTGCGGAGCGGCGCCTCAGGCGCGAGGGTATTGCCGGATGAGCCAGATGTTCCGCACCACCCTCCGGCTTGATCTGGACAAGCCTGCCAGCGCAAATGCTGTCGCTCTGCTGCGTCAGCTTCATGCAGAGCGCGGCTTGTCCTACAGCGCGCTGATCGTTCCGGCGGTCAATGCTTATTATGGCAAGCCAACCATGGATGAAGGCTTGCGGGAGACGATTCGTTCCATCGTCCGGGAGGAGCTGACGGTTGCCCCTATTCAGCTTGGTGATCTGCTGCAAGTGCTGAAAACCGCTACTCCCGCAGCAATTCCCCTATCTCCTTCCACTCAGGATGATGAGCCCGACGACGATGATCTCGACGATGCGCTGGACAGCTTCGGATCCTCGGCAGCTGGAAGCTGTATGCGGGCAGCTCCGTGGATGCGGAACAGATGACCTTCCTTGCGGATGGCAGCATGACGGGCTGCGCGGTGCTGGCAGACGGGACGCGCGCTGATTTCTGCGGCACATGGGAGATTCAGGAATACGATACCCGCCGCGAACGCTACTGGAACGAGTCGGAGTTTGAACTGACGCTTTCGCGCGGCAGCGTTACGGAACAGTATGGGCTGCGGATTTGCCGCCAGATGACGGCGGATGGCGGATATAAGTACGCACTGATTCTCTCCGACGGCACAAAGGAAAGCAGCATGGTACTGGAATAAAGGAGGCGTGATTTCTCCCAAACGCCAGCCGCCCTCCCGATTTTTCCGGAAGGGCGGCTGGGGTCAGTTCCATTCAGGCTGCGTCAAAAAGTCGCGGATGTTTCGGTGCTTGATGCCGTCGCGGCTCATGTCAAGCTCGTCCATCGACACCACATATTTGGGGAAGTTGTCCGGCACGGAAGCGTAAACGCCAAATTCCCGCTGAATCGTCTCTTCGGAAGCCAGCAGATAGCATACCTGCACATAGAGCTTTTCGTGCTGCTTCTGCCCGACGAAATCAATCTCCCGGCTGCCGATTTTACCGACGGTGACGGTGTAGCCGCGGCGCAGCAGCTCCATGTAGACGATGTTTTCAAGAATGAGGTTGATGTCCTTCATGTTCCCGCCGAACACCGCTTCCCGCAAGCCGTGGTCTGCCATATAGTATTTCTCGTTCGTCGCGAGAATCTGCTTGCCTTGCAAATCCTCCCGATTGACCTGATAAAACAGGTACGCTTCGGTGCAGTACTTGATGTAATTCAGCACCGTTTCGGGCGCAACCGTGCGGTGTTCGCTTTTCAGAAATTTCGCAATGGATGTGGATGCGAACGTTGTGCCGATATTGCCGATGACATACGCCACAATGCGGGCAAGCAAATCCACATCGCGGATTTTGTTGCGCCTGACCACATCGTTGAGAACAACGGAGTTGTAGATGTCATGCAGATACTGCCTGCATGGTTCGGGCGCATAGCGGAGATTGGCAAGGTAGGGCATCCCGCCCAGCGTCAGGTACTGCTGAAAAGCTGCCGCGTCGGATGCACCGGGTTCAACCGTTCGGTAGAGTTCGAGAAATTCAGCAAAAGAGAAGGGGTAAATGGTAAATTCCACATAGCGCCCGCCCAGCACGGTCGCCAGTTCGCCGGACAGCAGCTTGGCGTTGGAGCCGGTGATGTAAATGTCGCAGTCCAGCTCAATGCGGAAGGAGTTTATGGCTTTTTCCCACTGCGCAACTTCCTGAATCTCGTCAAAAAACAGGTAAACTTTGCCCGCAATGGCAGCTGCCCGTTTCAGCACCTCTTCGTGC
>ERZ894206.1344-NODE-1344-length-11859-cov-9.206794_pt1 | contig 11859 bp, 9 predicted proteins | sample MGYA00380287_ERZ894206 | MGnify/ENA primary metagenome ERZ894206 (study PRJEB32331, sample SAMN06328483) | human gut metagenome | biome: human gut microbiome; feature: stool | host: Homo sapiens | collected 2013-04-12 ...
TGCCACCGGAATATAAAGATTACAAACTAATTGGAAATTATTCCGGCTGTAGGGAGTGTCACATTACCCCTGACTGGCTCTTAATTTATGAAATTAGTAATGAAGAACTTATTTTGTATCTGACAAGAACCGGAACACACAGCGATTTATTTTAGGCTTCTTAAGACAAGGCAAAAAATTGCCTTGTCTATTTTACTATCCAACAATATTGAGATTGTATATGTAGTTAAGGTCAACATTTGTTGATATGCCGTTAATTCTACCGTTATCTGAATACTGCCACACATCACAAGTGATTGACGGCTTTATATACCATTCTGCGTTCCAAATGGAAATGCCGTTATTTTTTAAGGTTTTGCGATTGAGCAGATAGTCATAAACGCTTGCTGAGGAATACACACCCGATTTAAAGCCGTTGCTTTTGAGTTTGTTACAGAAATTGACTGCCATTTTTGTATAATTGCTGTTGCTTGTACTCATTGCAGGCTGATATTCCATATCGTAGTAAACAGGAAGTTCAAACTTTTTACCCTTGATACAACTAAGGCAAGCATCTGCTTCTGCTGTTGCCGTTGACGGTGACATTGCATAGCTGAACCAATATGCTCCGACTTTAAGACCGGCATTTTTTGCGTTTTTATAGTTTGTTTCAAACATATTGTCTTTCTGACTTTTTTCTTTACCGTATCCGGCTCTTATAATCACATAGTCATAACCGGCTGATTTTACCTTGCCAAAGTCAATTGAACCTTGCCAAGTTGATACATCAATACACTTTGCAGCACTTCCCGAAACAGTTAATTTACATTTTGCTGTTTTGCCGTTGTAGGTTTTATATGTAATAGTCACCGTACCTTGTGATTTAGCAAACACCTTGCCGTTTGAATTGACGGTAGCAATCTTGCTGTTACTGCTTGTCCAATCAGAACGATAGCTATACGCATTACTGTTGAGAGTAGCCGTCAATGTTTTGCTCTGCCCAACCTTTAGAGTAGCCGAAGTGTAATTCAGACTAACACTTGATGGAGCAGATTTGACTGTTACCTTACAAGTAGCTTCTTTTCCATTGTTGAGCTTACATCTTATCGTAGTAGTGCCGGCTGTTTTTGCAGTAACAAGACCGCCTGCCTTTTGGACGGGAGCAATTGCGGTGTTATTCGAGTAATAAAGTCTGTAGTAGGCTGCTGTATTGTTCGGAATACTGCTGTTCAAGTCATATTTTTCACCAACACCTAAAGTAATACTTGTTTTATTAAGTGTGATACTGTCAGCAAGTTTTTTGACTGTTACGGTACAGCTTGCAGTCTTGCCGTTATATGTTTTTGCTGTAATCTTTGACGTGCCGACACCGACAGCAGTTATTTTGCCGTTTTCATCAACCGTTGCAATTTTTTTATTGCCTGTTGAAAATGTAACCTGAGATAAATTACCATTTGTCACAGTTGTACTTAAAGCATAAGATTCTGTTGTACCTAAGACTATATCCGTTTTATTCAGCTTAATGCCGGTCGGTACAGTAGTAGGCTTTGGAACAGTTGTAGGTTCTGTAACTGCTTCCGTTGTAGGCTCTGTAACTGCTTCCGTTGTAGGTTCTGTAACTGTTTCCGTTGTAGGCTCTGTAACTGCTTCCGTTGTAGGCTCTGTAACTGCTTCCGTTGTAGGCTCCGTTGTTGATTCTGCTGTTGTCGGTTGTTCTTCTGTTGGCTCTTTAATCAGACCTACGATAATCTTCTGTACAAGTGTTGAATCAACAACGGTAATCACACCGTCTTTATTAAGGTCATACAGCTTAATTTGTTTTTCATCAAATGTTGTCATACCTACAACATTCTTCTGAATAAGCGTTGCATCTTCGACTGAAAACTTTTTGTCTGTGCTTACTGCTCCTGCACTAAAGGCACAAAGGCTCACAAGAGTAGTGGCAGTAAGTAAGCCCGAAATAATCTTATTTTTCAGTTTCATAACTTCCTCCTATATAATTTTTTTGCGTTTCTATATATTAGACAATTGAAATGTCGAAAAGGTTCATTTTTTACGAAAAATAAAATATTATTAAAAAAGAGTACATAGACAAGCTACGCATCCGAAAAACACATAGCCCTTTTGTTTGGCTTCTTTATTTTAGCATACATTATGTGAAAATTCAATATTTTATAAAAGCTTTCAAAAAACTAAAATTCCGATTACTAAAAAATTTAATTATCTAGCTTCGTATTCTTTTATTTTAATTTATTTAAAGGAGATATAGTTATGGACAATAACGATAAGATGATTAGAGCATTAGTGGAGCATTGAAAGAAGACAAATGACCTTGTGGTGGCTTTTGAAGATTTTGACGGTCAAATGCACAGGCATATGATTCATTTGCCAAATGAAGATGTTGACAAAATTCTTAATACTGGGATTATGGTGACGGTTCAATTTATTATGTTGAAAGCCGAAAGAGCTATGCAGGGCAAATTACTCTTGATATTAACGGAAAGAAAATGCGTAAAAACGCCTATGGCAAAACAGAACGCATTGTAAAAAACAAATTGCTTGAGTACCGTATTCAAGCAAAAGCAGGCTTGTTTGATGAAGTAGATAACACTACAATATATGAGCTTGCCGAAAAATTGATTGAAGAGCAATTCGCTCTCAATGAGATTAAACAAACATCATATGACCGCAAGAACGAAACTTTAAAAACACTTAGCCCCATTTATGATATTGCATTGCGTGAGATTACAGAGGACGAAATAAAGCGTTTTTTCATTTCTAAAATATCTTACTCACAATCCTATTTAGATAAGGTATATCAGCTTTTAAAGGTAGTTTTCAATGAGGGTATGCGAAAGAGAAGATTATTCCGGAAAAACCTATGCAGAACATCAGAAAGCCAAAGTCAAAGATATTAACTTTAATGACCGTACAATAAAGATTTGTAAGACTGTCAGCAGAGGTCTTAACGGCAAAACATATATAAGCGGCTCAACAAAGACTAAAGCAGGTATGCGTACAATCTATTTTAATGATGATATGGCTAATTTTTTAAAACAGTGTATCGGAGATAAAAAAGACGGTCTTATATTTGCTTCAAGTGTGGATAAACTTGTCACAACTAATCAGGTAAATTATCAATACGCAAACACGCTGAAAAAGTATAATATACTTGATAAGAGCGTTTACGGCAGAGTGGATTTACATTCACTTCGTTATACATATGCAACAAGGTGTATAGAATCAGGTATGCCTGCAAAGGTTCTCCAAAATCTTCTCGGTCATACCGACATAAGAATTACACTTGATACATACTGTGATGTTTTCCAAAAATACAGTATGGAAAATCTTGCTGTTGCTGACAGCTATATGAAGAGCAATAACATTGCAATAATATGACTGTCCGAAAATGTACTGTCAACTTTACTGTCACACCCTGAAAAGCCAGTAAATAAGCCACTTGTCAATGCTGCCTGCACCGAATGATGAACCGTGATAACTTCTGTAGCGGCTGAATACTTTGTTTCTGCCTGTGAACATTCTTGCAATCTTTACTGCATTTTCGTTTGCGTCTGCACCTGCATTTGTAAAGAATACCTTTCCGAAGCTGTCGGGAAGAAGATTTATAATCATCTCTGCAAGCGTTGACTTTGCCTCTGTGGCATATGACGGACCGACAAAACAAAACTTGTCAACCTGTTCCTTGATTGCATCACCGATTGCTTTATTTCCGTAACCGAGATTGAGGTTTACAAGCTGTGATGACATATCTGTTACCGTCAAAATCGTAAAAGTAAATTCCGTCTGCCTTTGCAACGGGAATCGGATTAAGATTACCCTGCTTGCTCCATGACTGGAGGACATATTTCTTATGGTTTTCAACAATTTTCTCAGGTGTCATAATAATTTCCCCTTTTTAAAATACCAAAAAAGATAAACAGAAAAGGAGCCTCCTTTTCAGAAGCTCCTTTGCTTTGCGTCTTTTTTGTTTATGCCATTATTATATCATCAAAATATGGTTATGCAATATTTTTCGGCACAATATTCTTTGTGCTAAAGCACAATGTTTTCGGAGATATTTCTTGAATTTATGACCTTTTCGTCATTTTACATACAAATTTCGTGAAATATCCACTTCTTGTTTGTATGCTGTAATTAACAATTACTCGTTTTCCTTTTTCTTTGTTGTGCCAAGGCTGAGTATAATTACGGAAATGATAATCATTACAACACCTGCGGCACACGGAATTACGTCACCGTAAATCATATTGAAACCGCTTTCTGTTGCAGCCTGTCCGCTGATGATCGTATATTCACCTGACGGCATACTGCTGAGTGAATATGTTGTGCCGTCAATTGTAACATTGAAATTTTCCGAACGAATCATTTCGTCTGTAATACCTGCGCTTTTAAGACCGTTATCGCCAAGGTTCATATTTGTGCTTACAACTTCGCCGTTCTTAACGATGATTGTATCACCCTTGCAGCTTTTTGCAATATCAGCACCGATAACAGACGAATAGTCGCTTGTATTTGTATCAATAATAACAATGCCACCCTCTGTTCTTACAACGCAAGCCATGAGGTTATACACACCGTCCTCGCCCTCAACGGCTGTCGGCTCTGAAATGCTCTTGACCTTCATACCCTTGAGGTTAGCCTTGAACTGCTTTGTTGTTTCGTCATCAAGGAAATTTGTGCCGACCTTTTTATCGTCTGACGATGCGATAATCTTGCCGTCAGCGTCTGTCATAACAAATGAATTGATGCCGAGGTTCTTTACAAGTGCGGCATTTGTTTCAGCCGAAGTATTTTCCGTAACAACACTCGCAATTACATTTGCCTTTTCAAAAAGTGAGTTCATAAACTCAAATTTAGTGTAGTTATAGTTATCGCTGTATTCTGTAAGCTGAGCCTTTGCGTCATCAAGATATGTCTGATTTGAGCTTTCTGTTTTTGTTGAAAACAAATTGCAAACTACCGAAACGCAAACCATAACAACAGCAACAATAACTGCCGTTACAACTGCAACGCCTTTTTTTACCGATTTAGAATTACCCATTGTAATCTTCCTTTCAAAATGCTTTGCTTGCATAAAATAATACCATTATTCGACTTTGTTTTCAAGCACGGTTTGTGAAATAATTAACAGCTGCACATAATTTGACAATATTCTGCATTAACCGATTTAGAGATACAGCTCTGCGAAAAAAGATAATTTGAAAAAAATGATACATCTATGATACAATGGCAATATAAACTGTGTCTTGGAGGTGGGGTTGTTGGCTGACATATTGATTGTTGAGGACGAAAAGAATATTTCAAATCTTATTGAAATGGCTCTTTCTCGGCACGGGCACAAAACCGATTGTGTGTTTGACGGCGAAAGCTGTGCCGATGTTCTGGAGAAAAAGCACTTTGACCTTATTCTGCTTGATGTTATGTTGCCGAAAATCAGCGGTTTTGAGCTTATGGACTACATCAAAGGCTTTGACACACCCGTAATTTTCATTACTGCAAAATCAGATATATCGGACAGGGTTTACGGGCTTAACCTGGGGGCTGACGATTACATAACAAAACCGTTTAACATTTCGGAACTTCAGGCAAGAGTTGATGCGGTACTGCGAAGATACAACAAGGCAAAAACAAAACTCAGCTTTAAAGACATAGTAATTGACACAAATTCAAGAATAGTCACCAAAAACGGAGTACAAATTGACCTTACATTAAAGGAATACGAAATACTTCTGCTTTTTGTACGCAACAAAAACATTGCCCTTTACCGTGAAATGATTTACGAAAGGGTATGGAATGAACCGTATATGGGTGATACAAGAACCGTGGATCTGCATATTCAGCGGTTAAGAAAAAAGCTTGATTTAAAAGACAACATTCAGTCTGTGTATAAAGTCGGTTACCGTCTTGTTGAATAAGCGGAGGGAAAGCCCTAATGAAATTTTCGTGGAAAATATTTTTTATTACCTTTCTTATTATAATTACTTCCTTCGGTGCGGGAGGTTTTCTCCTCATCAACACCGTTTTTACAAACACGCTGAACAACCGTATTGACTCAGCCAAAAAGAACAACAATTACATCACAACGGCACTTTCGGTATATGCAGACAACAATCTGCCCACCTACGGAAACTTGGAATATCTGCGCGTTTCGGCAATCGGATTTGCAAAACAAATTGCAGGCAATTCGGATTCTAAAATCAAAATCGGTTCAATAAACGAGCTCAGCTTTTCGGCAGAAAATGAATTTGCCCACGGTATGTCGGTAAATTCCAGAAAAAGCAGAGTAGTTACTGAAAACAAAAAATACTATATTCAAACAATAAGCAAAATTCAGCTTGTAACCAAAAGCTGTTATATTGAAACTGTTGACGATATAACAAGCGTGTACAGCGACCGTGATATGTACTGCACAATTTATCAGTTCATTCTCATAGGCGTTGCGTTGTTTGCATCAATTCTGCTTGTAATCTTCTCAAAGCTTTTGACAAGACCGCTTGTTAAGTTAAAGGATGCGTCAAAGGAAGTTGCCGAGGGCAACTTTAATATGAGAGTAAAGGAAAGCCACGGCATTACATCTTCAACCGAAATAACCGAGCTTTCGCAGAGCTTTAACACCATGGCAGATTATGTTGAAGACTACATTGAACAGCTAAAGCTTGCAACACAGAATCGTGACAACTTTATTGCGGATTTTACCCACGAGTTAAAAACTCCGCTGACATCTGTTATCGGTTATGCGGATATGCTCCGTTCTTATGAAATGGAGCCTAAACAACGCAGAGAATGTGCCGACCTTATCTACAAAGAGGGCAGTCGGCTTGAGGCGCTTTCGCTTAATCTGCTAAACCTTATAGTTTTGAAAAATGACGAAATCAAAACCGTAAACATCAGAACGGACATAATTGCCGATGACATTAAAAGGTCTGTTCTCTTTATTTTGAAAAAATACGGTGTGAAATTAAAATTGAATGTTGAAAAAGCAGAAGTCAACGCAGAGCCGTCGCTCTTGAAAACGCTTTTGTACAACCTGATTGACAATGCCTGCAAAGCGAGTGAGAGCGGAAAGCCTGTTACACTCACGGGATATGTTGACAGCGACAGATACCGTTTTTGCGTTACCGACAGCGGTTGCGGAATTGCGGAAGATGACCTTGTCAAAATCACCGAACCCTTTTATATGGTTGACAAATCCCGTTCAAGAAGTATGGGCGGAGCCGGACTCGGGCTTTCAATCTGCAATGAAATTGCAAAGCTTCACGGTTCAACTCTTGAAATTGTCAGTGAAGTCGGCAAGGGTACGGACATCAGCTTTACGGTAAGCCTTGCCGATAATTCTGAGGAAAGTGAGGATTTTGAAGATGAAATTTAACCTTAAAAAATCCGCAAAATATATCATCTGCACTCTGCTCACCTTGACCGTAGTCGCAACCGTTGTGTTTCTCCCCCGCTTTTATTATTCGGTAACGGACAATCGGGATTCGGTTGGAAACACGGCGGAAACATTTAAACTTACCGCCGATATAACTACTTTGAGCGGCGGAGAATTTTTGAAACTCGTTTCAAGCGAAGATACCGTTTGGGTTCTTCAAAACAATGCTCCGAAAGCAGAAACTGTAATCAGCTATGCCAAAAAAGCGATAAGCAATCTTGCAAATTCGCTTAAAGACACAAATTTATTTTCCAATATTGCAGGCTACATTCCGCAGTTTTTTACATTTGACAGCTGCAGCGGTTACAAACTTACAATGCGCGGAACACTTGACGGCAATGTAATCGTTTCGTCCGATTTTATGTTTGTCGCATGCAACTATGCCAAAGAGGGCGCACGATACGGACTAAACATAACAATGCTGTTTGACACGGAAACCTTTACAATTTATGAGCTTAACATTGATACAACCTACCTGTCGGACAGCGGTACCGAGAGTGAAAATCCGCTGTATTCGGTTATTCCGTACAGCGACAGTTATGAACAGGAGTTGTCCGATGCACTCATAAAATACTGGGGTGTCAGTTCCGATTCAATAACGGTTAATGTAAGTCCCGAATCTTTCAGCATCAACATCTGCCCGCAGCCATTTTTGGAATACAGCAAAATAAACAACGAACAATTTGATTATTATGTGTTATGAAACAACTATGATACATTTTTGAACAAATTCAGAAACAAGCCTTTTGTATAGTATAGATACACTTACGAAAGGCTTGTTTTTTTATGGATATTAAAGAGTATGAGGAATTTTGTAAAAACAGTAAATACGGAAACTTTATGCAGTCGGCAGACTGGGCAAAGGTTAAAAAGGGTTGGATTCCCGAGTATGTTGCAGTTCGTGACGAAAACGGGAAAATCAACGGCTGTACACTTGTGCTTGTAAAGAAAATACCGATTCTCAACACGGCTATGCTTTATGCACCGAGGGGCTTTGTATGCGACACTCACGACAGTAAAACCGTCAGAAAAATATTTGAGCAGATAAAACTGATTGCAGAAAAATATCACGCATACACACTCAAAACCGATCCGCTGATTGACGAAACCGACTTTATCTCGATTAAAAATCTTGTTGACCTCGGCTTTGTTTATCACGGTGAAAAGCAGGGATATGACAACACCCAATGCAGAGAAAATTATGTGCTTGACATAAAAGATAAATCGTGTGATGAAGTTTTTGCAAATTTTAAATCAAAATGGCGGTACAACATCCGCCTTGCAATGAGGAAAGGCGTTGAGTGTAAATTCTGCGGTGAAGATGAGCTTGACGATTTTATGGAGCTTATGAAAGAAACAGGCAGGCGTGACGGCTTTGAAATTCGTTCGGAAGAATATTTCAGAAATTTTTTACAGGCATTTCACGGCAACGCAAAGCTCTGTATCACAAAACTTGACGGAAAAGTTTTGTCGGGTGCATTGCTTGTAAATTATGCAAATGTTGCAAGCTATGTTTACGGCTGTTCATCAAACGAATACAGAAAATATATGCCGAATTATCTTATGCAATGGACGATGATTAAGTACGCAATTGAGAGCGGTTGCCACACATATGATTTTTGCGGTATTCCCTATTGGTATGACGAAACGCATAAAAACTACGGTGTATATCGCTTTAAACAGGGATTTAACGGCAAAGTTAAAACCTATGCCGGCGAGTTTGACTATGTTTTCAGAAACGGAGTAAATCACATTGCCGACCTTGCACTGAAACTGAAAAAGCTTGTGTGAAATATTCATCTGCGTTGAATTTGCAAACCGTATATGCTAAAATGGAGTGGGTAAAATTATCCCACTCCATTTTGTATCGGAGGAATTTTATGTTCTGCGATTTGCATACACATTCAACATTTTCGGACGGCACATTTTCACCTACGGAAATCGTTTTAAAAGCCAAAGAAATCGGGCTTGACGCCGTTGCACTCTGCGACCACAACACGGTTGCCGGACTTGACGAATTTGTTTCGGCAGGTAAAAAGTACGGCGTAACCACCGTTGCGGGGATTGAATTTTCAACCGAATACAATTCAAAACAGCTGCACATTGTCGGTCTGTTTATCAAGGAAGAAAACTATTCCGACATAACCGAAATTATGGCTGAGTCGCAAAAATTAAAGGAGGAAAGCAACAAACTGCTCGTTAAAAATCTTGCGAAAGACGGCTATATTCTCGACTATGACGAAATCAAAAACAGCACGGTTGACGGCTTTGTAAACCGTGCAAACATCGCCGCCGCTCTTATGCAAAAGGGCTATGTTTCTTCTGTCAAAGAGGCATTTCAAACCTTGCTTATGTCGAAGTTCGGCTACTATGTTCCGCCGAAAAGACCGTCATCTCTGTATATAATTGAAAGGCTGAAAGGTTTCGGTTCAATATCCGTTCTTGCACACCCGTTTCTCAATATGAACGAAGATGAATTGAGAGAATTTCTGCCAAAAGCAAAGGCTTGCGGTCTTAACGCAACGGAGGCGTACTATTCGCTTTTTGACAATGCCGAAACAGAGCTTGCCGAGAAAATCTGTGACGAATACGGTCTTTTGAAAAGCGGCGGAAGTGACTTTCACGGAGCAACAAAACCCGATATTTCGCTTGGAGTCGGAAAAGGAAATCTTGCGATACCGACAGAAATATACAAAAATCTTGCTAATTGTTATCACAACTTCCGATTATAAAATCATCGTCATTATGCAATGCTCCCTGCATTTTACAAACACAACAATTTAATTTCGACTCAAACAACACAAAACAGCGATGAAGAATAATCACCGCTGTTTTTTTGGTTTTATATATCAAGGCTGTCTGCTCTGAGAAGGAAATCATAAATTCCTATTACAAGAATACCTTTCTCCGTGTACCATGGTGCAGGAGTGTCTTTTACAACGATGATTTTCTTGAAAGAATCATCTATACGCAAAAGAGAATTTGATTCCTGAGCCATTTTCTCACTGTCGGGTATTGCAAAAGCCGACTGCACATAATAACGCTTTGAACCCTTGTTGCAGACAAAATCAACCTCAAGCTGTTTGCGTATAGGATTACCGTTTTTATCGTTTTGAACAACATTGACAAGTCCCACATCAACATTCAAATCACGGTTGACAAGTTCATTGAAGATTATATTTTCCATTGTATGATTTTCTTCAATTTGTCGAAAATTTATTCTTGCATTACGAAGTCCGATATCCGTAAAATAATACTTTTGCGGAGTATCAATATATTTTCTGCCCTTTATATCATATCTCGATGCCTTATTCACAACAAATGCGTCACAAAGATAATCAAGATAATTCTTAATTGTCGCAGAACTGATGACTTTATTTTTCTTTGACTTAAAAGTATCACATAATTTTTTGGGATTTGTCAAAGAGCCGATAGCAGATGAAAGAATGTCAATCAATTCCTCAAACTCTGCTTTGTTTTTAATATTATGTCTGCCGATAATATCGTTAATGTATGTTTCCTTAAACAAATATTTTAAAAACTCAATTTTTTGTTCAGAAGTTGAAAGTAAAACAACAGGCGGAAGTCCTCCGTATAAAACATACTCATTCCAACCGTCGTACTTATTTCCGTCATACACAGACATAAATTCTGCAAATGAAAGAGGATTCATATGAAGTTCGTCCCCTCTGCCTCTGAATTCCGTTATAACATCCTTTGACAGAAATTTTGCATTACTTCCCGTTACATAAACATCAACATTGTTCATTCTCATAAATCCGTTAAGTACAGACTCAAATTCATCAAGCAGTTGGACCTCATCAAAAAGAATATAGTACATCTTATCATCTTTTATCAGGTTCTTGACATATGGGTACAAAATCTCGGGATTCCTATATTTTTTGTTTTCAAATGAATCAAATGCAATTTCAATAATATGGCTTTCGTCAGTTCCGTTTTCAAGAAGGTAATTTTTGAACAAAGAAAATAGAAGGTATGATTTTCCGCATCTTCGTATTCCCGTTACAACTTTAATCAATTTATTATGCATTTTTGAAATCAGTTTATTCAGATAAAAGTCTCTTTTAATCTCCATTTTAATCGCTCCGTTTAATTTTTGTGCAAGTTCTAACAAATATTTTCAGTAAGTACAGTTTAACGCATTTTCTTTTAAAAGTCAATTCTATTTAATATTTTTGCGCATTATTGCACAAATATTCAGTAAGCACTTGTTTGTCGGCAGTTTTATTTCTTAGCAAGAACAATAAATCTGAAATAAATATAAAACAAAAATCCTATTGAAAATTACTGCAAAACCTTGCGTAAAAATTCAATAGGATTTATTTTCAGTTCAAAATCTTTTCATAACCTTTTTGATTCAGGGTTATTTAATTTTAAGTGAAATATCAAAAGCCTTAACTGAATGAGTG
>ERZ894206.1351-NODE-1351-length-11763-cov-9.749658_pt1 | contig 11763 bp, 8 predicted proteins | sample MGYA00380287_ERZ894206 | MGnify/ENA primary metagenome ERZ894206 (study PRJEB32331, sample SAMN06328483) | human gut metagenome | biome: human gut microbiome; feature: stool | host: Homo sapiens | collected 2013-04-12 ...
CTTTTTCTCGAAATTTGGGTCGCGGGGATGATGTGGATGGTTTGGGCGCAATTATAAGGGGTATCCTAAAAAGAAGGAGTGTTTTATGCCATTAAAAATAGATGATCTTTTGCGTATTCCGCAAAGTGATATGGACAAAGTTAAAATAAAATTTAATCAGCCAAGCCCGGATGAAGATCCGCTGGATCTTTATAGAAAGAATCCGGATATTGTAAATACACAGTGGTTGTTTTGGAGAGAACAGAGACGTTATTTCTATGAAGGCCAGATTGCAGTTTGTTTTTTGAAAATAGGCTGGGATAAGTGGCTTTTGACAACGATAAAGAAAATTACGAAGGATCTTAATATTGTAGGTGGAATATCTTATGACGGAGATGAACTGCCGGAGTATAAACCCTACTATGGAAGATTGATCATACAGTTTCATAAGACATTTCAAGCACAGGGGATTTACTATAAAAATGTATGTGATGAACTGTTAGTGAACCAGCTTCTCCCTGCTGCATTTGATGGCTACGATTTTCCGGGATACGATGAGGTAAGGCTTACATGGGAGCAACTTGAAATTATCATCAAACAGCATAAAAAGGACTGGATGGCAGCCTTGCAGAATCAGAAAGCGGTTTATCTAATTACTGATAGAAGTAATGGAAAATTATATGTCGGCTCGGCTACAAGCGACAACGGGATGCTGCTGCAGAGATGGGCAAACTATATTGATTCAGGGCATGGCGGCAATAAAGAACTGATTGAATTGGTAAATAAAGAAGGCATTGATTACATAAAGAGAAATTTCCAGTATTCCATTCTTGAAAATTATAATGCAAAAGTGGATGACAGCGTGATTCTCGAAAGAGAAAGCTGGTGGAAGGAAACTCTGCAAAGCAGGAAATTCGGATATAATGCGAATTGAGTGAGATGTGACGAAAATGGGAAAGGAGCAGCTTATGGACCAAGAACTATTCAACCCACAATCTTCTTCTGTAAGCTCCTCCCGAATCATTTACACGCCATCAACCTTTGCCCGGACATCGCTGCTCCATCTGCAGGAGGTTGGCTCTTTGCAGGCTGTTCACCCGCATATATCTCAGAGAGAGAATCTGGTGTCGTTCCTGTGTTTCATTGTTCTGTCTGGCGAGGGAGAACTTTCCTATGAGGAGCAAACATATCAGCTGAGCGAGGGAGATTGCGTATTCATAGACTGCCGAAAAGCGTACAGTCATTCTACCTCGAATGACCTCTGGTCTCTCCAGTGGTGTCACTTCTATGCACCGTCCCTTCCGGCTGTGTATGAGAAGTACAAAGAGCGAGGCGGTCGGCCTGTATTCCATCCAGATGATTTAACACCGTTTAGATTACTTCTGACAGACCTCTATAACTTAGCTTCCTCATCCGATTACATACGAGATATGCGGATCAATGAGAAGCTGGGAAGTCTGTTGACGCTCCTGATGGAACAGTCTTGGCATCCGGAGAGCGCGACAATAAGCCGGAAGAGAATGGAACTGGCAGCCGTGAAGGAATATTTAGACGATCACTTTACAGAGAAAATCATGTTGGAAGAGTTGGCAGAGAAGTTCTTCATCAACAAGTTCTATCTGTCCAAAATCTTCAAAGAGACTTACGGAACGACGGTTAATAACTATCTGATCTCAAAGCGGATCACCAGAGCCAAGCAGCTGCTTCGCTTCACCAATATGACTGTGGATGAAATAGGCGCTGCGGTCGGCATGGAAGATGCAAACTACTTCAGCCGGATGTTCCGAAAAGTAGAAGGAATCAGTCCAAGGGAATATCGGAAACAGTGGTGACATGGAGGCACAGCGAGAAATCGCTGTGCTTTTTTTGAAAAAGGAAAGACAAAGAAACCGGCCGGATGGCTGGAAATTCTGAGAAAAGAGGAGAGAAAGAAATATGAAGAGCTTGTATTCAATGTTTTTATCCCAGGCCTATCAGGACTGCTGGGATGATTACAACCGTTCCATGAAACTGAAAAACTTCCCCAGATGGGATTATGTGATCCTGACGGCATCCAATGACCAGCAGGCAGAGGGATTCCGCAGGCAGATCGAGGAGCGCAAGGAGTATCTTCCGGCAGGGACAAGATTTGCAGCGATCCCGGACCGGGGTGGCGAGCGTGTGGGTTCCGGCGGTGCGACGCTGGAGGTGTTAAAGTATCTCCATGAGCAGGAGGGAGACTTCCGGAAGCTGCGCGTTCTGGTCATCCATTCCGGTGGCGACAGCAAGCGTGTGCCGCAGTATTCCGCACTGGGGAAACTGTTCTCGCCGGTGCCCCATCAGCTGCCGGATGGACGCAGCTCTACGCTTTTTGATGAATTCATGATCTGCATGAGTTCCATGCCATCTCGTATCCGTGAGGGGATGGTGCTGCTGTCCGGGGATGTGCTGCTTCTGTTTAATCCGCTGCAGATCGACTATAACAATGTCGGTGCGGCGGCAATCTCCTTTAAGGAGCGCGTGGAAGTCGGAAAGAACCATGGTGTGTATGTGAACGGGGAAGACGGCAACGTGAAATGCTGCCTCCAGAAGAAGTCAGAGGAGGAACTGCGAAAGGCCGGTTCGGTGAATGAGGCAGGCTGTGTGGACATTGACACCGGTGCGCTGATCTTCAGCACCGCCATGATGGATTCGCTGTATTCCCTGATCGGGACAGAGGAAGGGTATGACCGGTATGTCAACGGGAAGGTGCGCCTGTCCCTGTATGCGGATTTTCTCTATCCGTTAGCGGAGGACTCTACGCTGGAGCAGTTTTATCTGGAAAAGCCGGAAGGGGAATTCTGTGAGGAACTGACAGAAGCGAGGGAACAGGTGTGGAAGGTGCTCCGTCCTTACCGGATGAAGCTGCTGCGTCTGGCTCCGGCGAAGTTCATCCACTTTGGCACGACAAGGGAGATTCTGGCACTGATGTGCGGCGGCGTGGATGCGTATGCCAGCCTTGGATGGAGCAGCCGTGTGGCAAGCAGCATCAGCGGCAGCACGGCCGGGTATAACAGCGTGCTGAGCAGCCGTGCCTCCATTGGGAAAGACTGCTATTTGGAGGTATCCTATGTCCACAGCCGCGCAAAGGTGGGAAACAACTGTGTCCTTTCCTTTGTGGATATCCACGATGAGGTGATCCCGGATGGGGTGGTTCTGCATGGGCTAAAACAGCGTGACGGGAAGTTCGTCGTGCGCATCTTTGGCGTACAGGATAATCCGAAGGAGAACCGGCTGTTTGGCAAAGATCTGGATGAGGTGGCAGAAAAGCTTGGTACGGATCTCTGGGATGGCGGAAACCATACCCTCTGGACGGCAGAACTTTATCCGGAGAAAGACACCGTGAGGGAAGCGGTGGCGGCGGCGCTGAACCTGTATGCGCTTGTGACCGGGGAAGGCAGGCTGGAGGACTGGAAAGAGAGTCCGCGCAAGTCGCTGTGTTCCGGTTTCAATGCGGCTGACCCGGATGCCATCATCGCATGGAATCGCCGCATGGCAGACCTTGTGATGATGGATGAACTGGCAAAAGCAATCCGCGGACAGGTACCGGCACAGACGCTTCCGAAGCGTAAGGCACTGACGAAGATCCAGAGACACTGGCTGGAAAAACGTCTTGCAAGGGCAGATTTCAGTGAGAAGCTCCGCCTGCATTATTACCTTGGTGTGGTGCTGGAGGATGAGAACGAAGTACAGAAGTGCTTTGGGACCATCCAGTCGGAAGTGCTGGAGGCTACGGTGCGCAGTCTCAGCTATAATGAGAAGGCACACATTGTGAAAGATACCCATACCGTGGAACTGCCGCTGCGTGTGAACTGGGGCGGCGGATGGAGCGATACCCCTCCGTACTGCAATGAGCATGGCGGTACGGTGCTGAATGCGGCGATCCTGCTGAACGGTGAGAAGCCGGTGGTGGTGAAGCTGGAACGCATCGATGAGCCGAAGGTGGTCTTTGACAGTCGTGATATGGATGTACACGGGGAGTTTGAGGAGATCGGTGAGTTACAGCGCACCGGAGATCCGTTTGATCCCTTTGCCCTGCAGAAGGCATGTCTGCTTGCCTGCGGGATCATTCCGATGAAGGGGCGTAATCTGAAAGAGGTGCTGGAGCGTCTGGGCGGCGGCTTTGTCATGCATTCGGAAGTGACAAACGTACCGAAGGGGTCCGGCCTTGGAACCTCCTCGATCCTTTCCGCTGCCTGTGTGAAGGCGGTGTTTGAGTTCATGGGGATCGGATATACAGAGGAAGATCTGTATTCCCATGTACTGGCCATGGAGCAGATCATGTCCACCGGAGGCGGCTGGCAGGATCAGGTGGGCGGCGTTACACCGGGGCTGAAGTACATCACTTCCATGCCGGGAATCGACCAGAAGCTGAAGGTAGTACATGTGGAAATCCCGGAGGAAGCAAAGAAGGAACTGGACGAGCGTTTCTGCCTGATCTACACCGGTCAGCGCAGGCTGGCAAGAAACCTGCTCTGTGACGTGATCGGACGGTATGCCGGCAATGAGCCGGACAGTGTGTTTGCGCTGGAGGAGATCCAGAAGGTGGCGGCGCTGATGCGGTTTGAACTGGAGCGCGGCAACGTGGACGGGTTTGCGAAGCTGCTGGATTACCACTGGGAGCTGAGTAAGAAGGTGGATGCCGGAAGCAGCAACACGTTGATCGAGCAGATCTTCAGCAGCATTGAGGAGCTGATTGATGGCCGGCTGGTCTGCGGCGCAGGCGGCGGTGGATTTTTGCAGGTCATGCTGAAGAAAGGCGTGACGAAGAAGCAGGTGGCAGAGCGTCTGCATGAGGTGTTTATGGACAGCCTTGTGGATGTGGCGGACTGTAAGCTGTTGTGGGAATAAGAGATATATTGTGTGTTCGAGACTTTCGCAAAACTGCATGGATACAGTTGCGTATATTTCGTAGGCACTAAAAAACCAATATTATGCTAATAAAGCACTACTTTAACACTTAAGAGAATGTGCCTTAATTTATAAAATACAAGTGTGCAACAAAATGAAGCACAATCCATCAAACGTCAGAGAGGAATAAAATACATGAAAAAGGCACTTATCACGGGTATCACTGGGCAGGATGGTTCCTATCTGGCAGAGTTTCTGCTGGAGAAGGGCTATGAAGTCCACGGCATCGTTCGCCGTGCTTCCATCTCCAACACCGCTCGTATCGACCATCTGATTGAGAAGAACGCGATTACCCTGCACGACGGAGACCTGACCGATTCTTCTGGTCTGATCCGTCTGGTGGGCGAAATCAAACCCGATGAAATCTACAATCTGGCTGCGCAGAGCCATGTCCAGGTTTCCTTCGATGCGCCTGAATATTCCGGCGATGTAGACGCGCTGGGCGTTCTGCGTGTGCTGGAGGCTGTCCGCGTCTGCGGGCTGACGAAGACCTGCAAGGTGTATCAGGCTTCTACCTCTGAGCTGTACGGCAAGGTCGAGGAGATTCCCCAGCGTGAGACCACCCCGTTCCATCCCTACTCTCCGTACGCTGTCGCAAAGCAGTATGGTTTCTGGATGGTCAAGGAGTATCGCGATGCTTACGGGATGTTCGCCGTCAACGGCATCCTGTTCAACCATGAGTCCGAGCGCCGTGGCGAGAACTTCGTTACCCGTAAGATCACGCTGGCAGCCGGCCGCATTGCCGAGGGTCTGCAGGATCATCTGGAACTGGGCAACATGGATTCCCTGCGTGACTGGGGCTACGCGAAGGACTACGTTGAGTGCATGTGGCTGATTATGCAGCAGGATAAGCCGGACGACTTCGTTATTGCTACCGGTGTGCAGCACACTGTCCGTGACTTCACCGAGAAGGCTTTCGCAGCCAATGGCATCACCATCCGCTGGGAGGGCACCGGTATCGACGAGAAGGGCTATGATGCAGCTACCGGCAAGATGCTGGTCTGCGTGAATCCGCAGTGGTTCCGCCCGACCGATGTGGACAACCTGTGGGGCGACCCCACCAAGGCAAAGACCGTTCTGGGCTGGAATCCGCAGTCCACGACTTACGAGCAGCTGGTGGAGATTATGGCCAAGCACGACCGTGAGCGTGCAAAGCGCGAAAAGGCACTCAAGGCAGTTCTGTAATTTGGAAAGAAGGCAATCTTATAATGATGGAAAAGAATGCGAAAATTTATGTCGCTGGTCATCGCGGCATGGTGGGTTCTGCAATCGTCCGTGAGCTGCAGCGTCAGGGTTACACCAATATCATCACCCGTACGCACAAGGAGCTGGATTTGACCCGTCAGGATGCCGTGGAAGCGTTCTTTGCACAGGAGAAGCCGGAGTATGTGTTCCTTGCTGCTGCTAAAGTAGGCGGCATCGTGGCAAATCAGGAAGCGCTGGCCGATTTTATGTATGACAATATGACGCTGGAGATGAACGCCATCCACGCTGCATGGAAGAATGGCTGCAAGAAGCTGGAGTTCCTCGGCTCCTCCTGCATCTATCCCCGCATGGCGCCTCAGCCCATGAAGGAAAGCTGCCTGCTGACCAGTGAGCTGGAAAAGACCAACGAGGCTTATGCGCTGGCAAAGATCTCCGGCTTGAAGTACTGCGAGTTTCTGAACCGCCAGTACGGCACCGACTACATCAGCGTCATGCCCACCAACCTCTACGGCCCCAACGACAACTATCACCCCACCCACAGCCATGTGGTTCCGGCCCTGATTCGCCGCTTCCACGAGGCAAAGGTTAACGGTGTAGAGAGCGTTACCTGCTGGGGCGATGGCTCTCCGCTGCGTGAGTTCCTGTATGTGGACGATCTGGCAAATCTGTGCGTCTTCCTGATGAACAACTACTCCGGCAACGAAACCGTCAATGCCGGTACGGGCAAGGAACTGACCATCAAGGAGCTGACCGAGCTGGTCGCCAAGGTCGTGGGCTACACCGGCGAGATCAAGTGGGATACCACCAAGCCCAACGGTACTCCCCGCAAGCTGCTGGATGTGTCTAAGGCTACCAATCTGGGCTGGACTTACAAGACGGAACTGGAAGACGGTCTGCGCCTGTCCTACGAGGACTTCCTGAACAACCCGATGCGTGCAGAGCGCTAATACGATTTGAAAAGGTCGTGTGTCTGTGCAGGACCACGGCCTTTTTTGCAGATGACAGGAGGAAAATTATGAATCTGGTGTTATTGTCTGGAGGTTCCGGTCAGCGTCTATGGCCGCTTTCCAACGATATCCGTTCCAAGCAGTTCATCAAGTTCTTCCACCGGGAAGACGGCGAGCTGGAATCCATGGTGCAGCGCGTTTACCGTCAGATCAAGGCAGTCGATACGGATGCAACGGTCACCATTGCCACCTCCAAGTCTCAGGTCTCGGCCATCCACAATCAGCTGGGTGAGAATGTTGGCATCAGCGTGGAACCTTGCCGCCGTGATACCTTCCCAGCCATCGCACTGGCAGCTGCTTACCTGAAGGATGTGCAGGGCGTCGGCGAGGAAGAATCCGTTGTCGTCTGCCCGGTAGACCCCTATGTGGAGAATGATTACTTTGAGACATTGAAAGCGCTGAGCGACCGTGCTGCCGTCAGCAGTGCAAATCTGGTCCTGATGGGCATTGAACCGACCTATCCCAGCGAGAAATACGGCTATATCATCCCCATCGGCAAAGAGCAGGTCAGCAAGGTGTCCATGTTCAAGGAAAAGCCAACGCAGGAAGTGGCAAAGGACTACATTGCAAAGGGAGCGCTCTGGAACGGCGGCGTGTTTGCGTTCAAGCTGGGCTATGTGCTGAAACGTGCCCATGAGCTGATCGATTTTGTGGACTATAAGGACCTGTTCAACAAATACGACACCTTGAACAAAATCAGTTTTGACTATGCCGTGGTGGAGCACGAGCCGGAGATCGAAGTCATGCGTTTCGCAGGCACTTGGAAAGATCTCGGCACATGGAACACCCTGACCGAAGCAATGGACAGCCAAGCAGTAGGTGAGGCGCTGTTTAATGAGAAGTGCGAGAACGTCCATGTGGTCAATGAGCTGGATGTGCCTATCCTCTGCATGGGTCTGAAGGACGTGGTGGTCTCTGCCAGCCCGGAGGGCATTCTGGTCTCAGATAAGGAGCAGTCCAGTTACATCAAGCCCTTCGTCAACACACTCGACCACCGGGTCATGTTCGCTGAAAAATCGTGGGGAAGCTTTAAGGTCATCGACATCGACAAGGCTTCCATGACCATCAAAGTAACCCTGAATGCAGGCCACCGGATGAACTATCACAGCCACCAGCACCGGGACGAGGTATGGACGGTCATTGCTGGCGAGGGCAAGACCGTCGTGGACGGCATAGAGCAGAACGTGAAGGTAGGCGACGTGATCACCATGGCCGCAGGCTGCCGCCATACTGTTATTGCCAAAACAAAACTGAAGCTGATCGAAGTACAGCTGGGTGAAGCAATCGACGTCCACGACAAGCAGAAGTTTGCACTGGAAGATTGAGATGCAACAGGAGACTGTTGGGAAGGATGCTTTTCCCTGATACATACATTCAACGACTAAATTGTGGAGTGTATATCATTTATGCATTAAAGAGCCGCTCATATAGCGATAGCAATCGGAAGAATTTTTCCAGCGCCTGATTTCCCTCCCCGCGCAATGGGACAGTCCGCTTTGCGCGTGTTGATGTTTTTTCAACTTGCATACAGCCATCAGCTTCTCTATAATAATAGGTAACTGTGATCAAACGATCGCGGAAAGCGAAAAGGAGCGTTGGCCTATGAAGATTGTTTTGCTGGAATCACTTGCCGTCAGCGATGAAGTCCTCCAGAAATACACGCGCGATTTGGAGCAGAAAAGGCACACCTTCTGCGTGTATTCGCGCTGTGATGATGAAGCAGCCCTTTGCGAACGCGCGAAGGATGCGGATATTCTCCTGCTGGCAAACATGCCGCTGAAGGGCAGCATCATCCGCCAATGCACGCATCTGCAATTCATTGATGTGGCGTTCACAGGCGTGGATCATGTGGATTTGCAGGCTGCCAAGGAGATGCATGTGGCTGTCAGCAATGCATCCGGCTATTCCAATGAGTCTGTTGCGGAACTTGCGCTGGGCATGACGATTGACTGCCTGCGCAACGTGGAGGCGGTCTCCGCGCGCTGCCGTCATCAGGGGACGAAGGAGGGGCTTGTCGGCCGTGAACTCGGCGGAAAAACGGTCGGCATCATCGGTTTCGGCAAAATTGGCAGGCGTGCGGCGGAATTGTTCCATGCCTTTGGCTGCCCGATTCTTGCATATGACAGCAATCCCATTGCGCAAATGCCGGATTATGTGCAGCAAACTTCGCTGGATGAACTGCTGCGCCATGCGGATGTTGTCTCCCTGCATTGCCCGCTTGTGGAAAGCACGCGCGGCCTGATGAATGCGGAACGTATCAGCATGATGAAGCATCGCGCAATCCTCATCAACACTTCGCGCGGCCCCGTTGTTGATTCGCAGGCGCTGGCCGATGCGCTGAACAGCGGACATCTTGCTGCGGCAGCGGCAGATGTGTTTGAAATGGAGCCGCCCATCCCGCGGGAACATCCGCTGCTGAACGCGAAGAACTGCCTGGTGACGCCGCACATTGCTTTTGCCAGCGAGGAATCCATGCTTCGGCGGGCTGAAATTGTTTTTGACAACCTCTATGCTTTCTTGCATGGCGAACAGAAAAACGTGATTTTGCCGCGCTGAGGAATTGCCCATGAAAATTTATGTGAATTGTAATCAGCCTTTCCCAGGTATGGGGACGAAGGCTTGCCCCTTTTCAACCATTCAGCAGGCTGCCGACGCTGCCATGCCGGGTGATGAAGTGCTGGTTGCCCCCGGCATTTATCGGGAGGATGTACACCCTCTGCGTGCCGGCAGCGAAGAAAACCGGATTATCTACCGCGCCGAAGTACCGGGGCAGAGCGTGATTACCGGGGCAGAAGTGCTGTCACAGTGGGAAGAATGCGGCTGCGGCATCTGGAAAACCGTTATCCCCAACGACGTACTGGGTGAGGATAATCCGTTTGCGGATTTGATTTCAGGCGACTGGTACTACGATGATGCCGCCGAGCCTGTACACCGGGCAGATATATATCTTGACAACCGATCCCTGCGCGAGGTTTTTACGCGGGAGGCGCTGCTTGCCGCTGAACCGTCGCCGTATGCGTGGGATACGGGATTCTCCCGCAATGTTTGGATGAGCGAACGCACAGAGACAGAAACGACCCTCTATCTTCATTTGCTCTGCGGTTCTCCTGATGGTCATCTTTTGGAGTACAGCGCGCGCCGCCATTGCTTCTACCCCATGAAAACGGGTATCCATTCCATCACGCTCTCCGGCTTTGTTTTTTGCAAGGCAGCGCCGCAATGGGCGCCGCCGACAGCGTATCAAGAGGGCATGGTTGGCCCGCACTGGGCAAAGGGATGGGTCATTGAGGACTGCGAACTCTACGAGAGCAAGTGCGTTGGCATTTCGCTTGGCAAATACCTTCAGCCCAATAACGAAAACAAGTGGCGCCGCTTCGGGCTGAAACATGGAACGCAGAATGAACGGGACGCCATCTGTCAGGCGCAGCTGGAAGGCTGGGATCGGGCGCATGTCGGCAGCCACGTTATCCGCCGCTGCAACATTCACGACTGTGGACAGGCAGGCATTGCCGGGCATCTTGGCTGCGTTTTCTCCGTGATTGAGGACAACCACATTCACCATATCAACAACAAGCAGGAGCTGAACGGCGCCGAAATCGGCGGCATTAAGCTGCACGCCGCCATTGATACCATCATTGCGCATAATCACATTCACCATTGTACACGCGGATTGTGGCTGGATTGGCAGGCGCAGGGAACGCGCGTGACGGGCAATACATTTCACCACAATCAGCCGCTGTGCGGGCGGAAAATCCGCACACAGCTGAGCTTTGGCGAAGACATTTTTGTTGAGGTCAGCCATGGCCCGACCCTGATTGACCACAACCTTCTGCTCAGCCCAATGGCAGGGCGCATCAGCACACAAGGGATTGCATTTGCGCAGAACTTGATTGCCGGTTCGTTCACCTTTGTCGGTGCGGGAACAAACAACGCGGGGCTTTCCCGCCCTGATTCCGTGCGCTACACGCCTTACCACGTGCCGCATCAGACGGCGGTGGCGGGCTTCATGTCTATTCTCCACGGCGATGCACAATTTTGGAATAACCTGTTCGTGCAACAGCCGATTTCTGAGGAATATACTGCCTACATCAACAGCATTGGCAAAAATCAGCTGTGCGAAATGAACCTCATCGTCGGTACGCTGCCCTATCAGGGCTTCCCGACAGAAAGCGAATATCTGTCACAATTTACGCCGGAGCGCATTGCAGGCGACCGCGGCATTTACTATGGTCATCTACCCGTCAAGGCAGGCGGAAACGTCTATCTGAACGGCGCGCAGACGGCGGATTGTGATATTGGCAGTGTCACCGTGTCAGCCCCTGTGACTTTTGCAGTTACGGAAAACGGCTTGACAACAAACCTCTATGATTTTCTTCCACCGGTGGATACGAAGTGCGTCTGCAGCGATGTGCTGGGCAGTGCCTTTGAGCCTGAGCAGCGCTATGAAGCGCCGGATGGATCACCGCTGACGCTTGATACGGATATGTGCGGACAGAAGCATGTTCCCTCTCCGCTGCCGGGGCCGTTTGCCGCACCAATTTCGGAACTGCATTTTTAAGGCGACACCGCACAGCCGGGCGAAGCCTTATACTATTTCCAGATTCACCTGCGCCATCTGCTTGCGCCTTTTCCATTCTGGCGT
>ERZ894206.1374-NODE-1374-length-11554-cov-19.452474_pt1 | contig 11554 bp, 9 predicted proteins | sample MGYA00380287_ERZ894206 | MGnify/ENA primary metagenome ERZ894206 (study PRJEB32331, sample SAMN06328483) | human gut metagenome | biome: human gut microbiome; feature: stool | host: Homo sapiens | collected 2013-04-12 ...
ACTGTGCTGGCCATGGTCATGGCTCTGGCACTGTGCACCACCGCTTTCGCGGCGGCTCAGCAGTACGATGCCTTTGACGCCGAGACCGGCGCCACCGAGACCGAGGATGCCTATCTGATGTATGTGAAGGCAACCAAGACCTCTATCGCCTTCTATTGGCTTGCCGAGAACGAAAGTGACACCTTTGACAGAACCACTGACACTATGTATGTCAAGGTCACTAAGACTGCTGATGCTGACATCGTTCTGAAGTATGCCGACAAGAACACTGTCGCTATGTACTTGGCAAAGGTTGATGCGGTTGATTATGCTGGCACTGGCGTGGCTTTCACCGAGATCGGTTCCAAGTGCGGTCAGTACAAGCTGGCTGCTGGTGAGACCGTGAACGACAAGTTCTATACCGCTACCGCCGCTGCCGATCAGAAGGTTCACCTGTTCAAGGCTGTTGACACCGCAAGCGGTAGCACCGTGAACCTGCTGGTTGATGGCAAGGTTGTCATTACCAGCGATCTGGGTACTCTGGCCGCCAACACTGTTGGTCACACTTGGGTTGTCGACGTTGAGAAGGGCGCTGCCAAGTGCTCCAACTGCGGCGCTACCGGTAAGGTCTACAAGACCTTCGTGGAAGTTCCCAATGGTGCTGACGCTGATCAGGTCGCTGGCGTGTGGGTCGTCGCTGACGCTTCCAACACTCCCACCGACACCAAGACTGATGGCAACAAGTCCCCCAAGACCTTTGACGCTGGTATCGCTATGTACGTCGGTATGGCTCTGACCTCCGTCGCCGGCTCCGCCGTCGTCATCGGCAAGAAAAAGGAGTTCTAATTAAACTCAAAAAAGAGAAAGGCCCATTGGGCCTTTCTTTTTTTGCGCTTAATTATCTCTGGCCTAACGGCCGGGGATAGATAATATCTCACCCCTGACGGGGTGAGATAAATATATATCCCTCCCGCTGCCGCGGGAGGGATAGTAAATGCTACTTTCCTACGGGGCCTTTCTTTTTTGCCTTTAATTATCCCACCCCCTGACGGGGGTGGGGTGAATAGAGATTGCTTGCCCGCTGGGCCTTTCTTTTTTGCGCTTAATCAGCCCGCGCCTGTCGGCGCGGACGAAATAAATATCCCCCGCTGCCGCGGGGGATAAATATATATACCTCCTGCTAACGCGGGAGGGTTATAAGAGCTTCTTTTTACCCCTCATCCGTCAGCTTCGCTGACACCTCCCCCCCAAGGGGAAGGCTTGAGGGACTGCCCCGCGCCACCTGTCTCCCTGCGGGTCGGTCGGTCCACGGGTCTGACACGCCACCGGCGTGTCATTCAACACCGCGGACCCCTCGAGGGGAAGGCTAACGAGGGGGCGCCCCCAGGGGGAAGGCTTGGGGACGTTTTTATTGTGCTTTACACAGTGGGGCGAAAAGTGGTATAATACCGACAGAAATCAACACAAACGAGGAGGTCTTGTGATGAGATTGCTGTTCAAGGGCGGTACCGTGGTCACCGGCAAGGGCCCCCGCCGGGCCGATATCCTGGTGGAGGGCGAGAAGATCCTCGATGTCTGCCGCGATATTCCCGCCATCGGCGCACAGGTGGTGGACGTGACCGGGATGCTGCTGTTCCCCGGCTTTATCGATGCCCACACCCACTTCGATCTGGACGTGTGCAACACCACCACGGCGGATGACTTTGCCAGCGGCTCCCGGGCGGCGCTGCGGGGTGGCACCACCACCATCATCGACTTTGCCTGCCCCAACAAGGGCGAGACGCTGCACGACGGCCTGCGCCTGTGGCACAAGAAGGCCGACGGTAAGTGTGCCTGCGACTACGGCTTCCACATGACCATCGACGACTGGAACGAGACCATCGAGCGCGAGATCGACGATATGTACGCCGAGGGTATCTCCTCCTTCAAGATGTACATGACCTATCCGGCCATGATGATCGGTGACGAGGCCATGTACAAGGCGCTGAAAAAGCTGAAGGAAAAGGGCGGCATCTGCGGCGTCCACTGCGAAAACGCCGGGGTCATCGACGCGCTGATCGCCGAAAAGAAGGCCGCCGGCGAGAACGGCGTCCACTGCCATCCGGAGACCCGGCCCGACATCATGGAGGCCGAGGCCGTGGGCCGTCTGCTCCGCATCGCCGAGCAGGTAGACGTCCCCGTGGTCATCGTCCACACCACCAACATCGAGGCGCTGGACGAGATCGCCAACGCCCGCTGGCGGGGCCAGAAGGTCTTTGTGGAGACGTGCCCCCAGTATCTGGTATTGGACGACAGCGTGTATTATAACGAGGACTGGCTGCAGGCAGCCAAATACGTCTGCTCGCCTCCTATTCGGAAAGCGGCTGACCGTGAGGCCCTGTGGCGCGCCATCCGCCGGGGTGAGGTGCAGACCGTGTCCACCGACCACTGCAGCTTCACTACCCAGCAGAAGCTGGCGGGCCGCGACGATTTCACCGCTATTCCCGGCGGCATCCCCGGCGTGGAGACCCGCGGCGAGCTGATCTACACCTTCGGCGTGGCCAAGAAGAAGATCGGTCTGGGCGCCATGTGCCGCGTGCTGGCAGAGAACCCCGCCAAGCTGTACGGCCTGTTCCCGCGCAAAGGCGTGCTGGCCCCCGGCTCCGACGCCGATATCGTGGTCTACGACCCCAACGCCGACCACGTCATCCGCGCCGAGGATATGGTGGGCGCGGCGGACTACAACCCCTATGAGGGCGTGGTCACCAAGGGCTCCATCCGCCAGGTGTGGCTCCGCGGCAAGCCCGCGGTGTCCTCCGGCAAGGTGCTGGCCGGGCCGGACGGCAAATACCTGCCCCGGGGCAAGTGCCAGCTGTAAGGAGACGAGGCCATGTTGGACAAGACATTGGGCTATATCCTCTGCTGCCAGTCCCCGGCGCTGTTTCTGGCCGCGCTGGCGCTGCTGGTGGCGTATCTGGCCGGGCGCAAGCACAAGGTCCGGGCCTTCTTCCGCCTGCTGCTGTGCATTTTGTGTGCCGCCGGCGGCGTGGCGCTGTATTTCCTGGGGATCTACAAGGAGTATTTCACCATCCGGGACTTTTTCCTGATCCGCACTGCGGGCTGGATCGGCCTGGCCATCGCGGCATTCTTTGTGCTGCTGGCTCTGGTGCGGGCGTTCTTCGCTGCCGCTGATGCCCGCCGCGAGCAGAAGGCCGCCATCCGTGAGGAAAACGAGCGCCTGGCCCAGGAGGCCGCTGAAGCCGCGCAGGTGGAACCGGCCCTGCAAGTCCCTGCTGTGCCAGAGGCTTCCCCGCAGGAGCCGGTACCCGAGGCGGTTCCGGAGCCCGCTGCCGATTCCACCGTCGAGACTCCGGTGCCAGAAAGTGAGCAGCCGCAGGGCTAAGTTGACAATAATATAAATTATGGTAAACCCATCGGCCGCACAAAAATGCGGCCGATGGGTTTTTTGTAGGCAAAGCAAGGCTCCCGGGAAACAGATGATCTGTCTCCCGGGAGCTCCCCTCCTGTCGCGCGAGGCCTGTACCTCACGCCCCCTACGTTGTTTTATGGTAGCACTCTATGATTGTAGTTTCAAGAAAATCGGTGATTTCTTAACGCAGTTTTAACGGAACGCTAACAGGGGTGCGAAAAAGCCCTCCCCCTGGGGGAAGGTTTTTGCCCATTTTTATGGGCTTTATCGTCATTCTGCACAACAATCCCCCTTAAATTTCTGCCTATTGCGAATTGAATTGTTCGGTGACCGGTGATAAATTTAGGTTGGTATTTACCGAAAAGTGGTGAAACGGAGGGGTTTTTAAGATGAAACGATGGTTTTCCGGGCTTTTAGCGGCGGTTATGGTGCTGCTTTTGCTGCCGGCGTCTGCCAGCGGCACAGAGAGCTTTTACGCTTATCTGTATAGCAATCCAACCACCGCAGTCGGAGAAACCGCATTGGTTGGACTATACTTAGGTCAAAATTCCACATCGCGGGAGTACAACACCTATTTCTTCCAAATCGACTATGATGCGGAAAAACTCATATTCGCAAGCGCAACCATCGGCAGCAAAGTTCCTGATGTCATTGATCACTCTGTTCCTGGTCGTTTGACCATAGGCGGCTACGGAGAACCGCGCTCCGACAGTTCTATCATGCTGAATTTCACCGTAAAGGCTGCCGGTGAGGCCACTGTGAAATTGGTCAAGGCACAGATGGACGTCCGCGCCAACGTGGCAAAGGACGCCCAAACTGCCAGTGTACCGGCCGGCCAAAGCAACACGGTGACGATCCTGTGTGGCGGCTTCCCTGTTGTGCTTCCGGATTGTGCCACCGGCGCCGCTTATGTGACTGAAAACGGCGACTACACCTTCACCGCCGATCCCGGCTATAACTACGACTTTTCGGCCACTGTGAATAATGAAAAAGTTGACATCATCAACAACGACGACGGCAGCTATACGATCGAAAATGTCACCGGCAAGCTGGTCATCAAAGCCAACAGCGCACCCACTGTCAAAACATACGCGGTGACCGTCAAGGGCGACGGCTCCGGCGACGTCAGCGCCCCCACTTCCGCAACGCATGGGCAGAATTATACCTTTACGGTCACGCAGGCCGCCAACTACGACTACGCGGTGGCCGTAACGGTGAACGGCCAGCCGGTGACGTGCACTGTCAGCAACAGCGGCAGCAACGCCTATACCTACACGATCCCGGCAAAGTCCGTCACCGGCCCGGTGGTCATTACGGTGAAGAAAACTCTTCCATCCGGTACGACTATGATCACCTTCAACGGCAATGGTACCAGCGATGAATGGCAAAAGGGTGTATCGCGAGTAATAAGTAATGGATCCGACTTTGACTTTTACACCGATCAACATGATGGCTTTGATTACAGTATTAGTGCGGCTGGACAAAGTGGCATCATTCCCGTTTCCGAGACAGGCAAGACCGGGGAAATCGGTGTAAAATACACCATTCCTGGTCAATATATTACCGGTGGCATTATCACGATAACGATCACCAAAGCACAGCACTTTGATTGGAACGTAATCGTTTCCCCTTATGTGAATACTGACGGATCCACCATTTGGCTGATTACTGCCTCCCCTGATCCGAAGCCCGAGGAGACCAAGTCCCTCTATTACGGGGGAAAACCTATGCTTTGGTCAGAGAAATACAAATCTTACGCCTGGCTGTTGCCGAGCAGCAAATCGCAGGATACTGTGAAGGCTGATGCAGAAGCCGCCATCACTATCAAAGAAAACGCCGTCACATCTATCGAATACAGCGGCGACGTCAATGGCACGGGCCGTATCGATATCAACGACGCCCAGTATATCTACGACCTATATAACACCAAGCATTCCGCACTTGACATGGAGAAGTTTCTCCGCTGCGATGTCAACGGCAACCGCGAAGTAAGCGTCGATGACGTTCAGGCTGTTGTCAGCCTGCTGCTGCACTGATAAGTCAAAAGAGAAGCGCCCTTCAGGCGCTTCTCTTTTTCAGGCCAGTCAAAAAACTTGCGAAAGCCGTTATGCAAGGCTCTGCGGTGAAAGCCGCGGGGCCTTTTGTCAGGACTCCATGTGCTTGCCCAAAAAGGATGCCACGGTCTGGGCCAGCTTACACTCCGTCTCCCCTGCCGGCTTGCCGTCGGGAGAGAGAAAGAGCACCGCGCCCAGCACGTCGCCGCCGCAGAGAATAGGTGCCGCCACAGCGGCCCGGAACTGCTCGTTCTCATCGCTGATGGCCACACCCTCGCCGCAGTAGAGGCCACGCTGGTCCATGACCTGCTCCAGCGCAGGGGAGACAGGCTTGCCCAGCAGTTCCTTCTTCCCCGCCCCGGCGATGGCGATGACCGCATCGCGGTCGGTAACAGCGGCTGAAAAGTCCGTGCTGCGGCTGAGGGTATCGCAGAACTGCGCGGCGAACTCCTCCAACCCGCCGATAAGGGAATACTTCTTGAAAATAACCTCGCCGTCACGGGTAGTGTATATCTCCAACGGGTCGCCGTTGCTGATAACATTGGCACGAAAGACCTTGTCCGGACGCATTTTTGCGCTTTGGACGATGGTAATGGTTGAGATATCTCCCGTGCCGTCAGGAAAATTTACGGTATCCTCCACGATAGCCATGGCGGCAACGGAGTCCTCCTCATGCGGCAGCTCTCCGCAGCGGAGCAGACAGTCAATGTCGGCTTTCAGCCGAATTTCCAGATGATCCTCGTAGACCGTAATTTTCTCAATGATAAGCTGTAGATCCTTGCGGTCAAGATGTTCCTTGCTTAGCAGGTCATCAAAGACCTCCATGGCGGTTTTCGCCGCACGGTTCACTTGGATAATGGTATTGCGTTTGTCCGCCGCCATTTGAAGCTGATTTTGCAAGCCGTTGATGCGCTGAATCAGGTCATGCTCCAGCTCGTCATAGGTCTCCTCCAAAATGGCCTCCTGCTCCGGGTGCCGCGCCATATCCCGGATACGCTGGCGCTTGGTGGCTTTCAGTTCCTCCTGTGCGTCCAGCAGCAGGGTTTCCAGATTCTCCGCAGTGCGTTCCGTTTCACTTATGTCCTCCTGCTCGTGGGCAAGGTCGGCGTTGAGACGCTCCAGCATATTGGCGGAGTTGTCCTTTACCTTTTTGAGATACAGCTTCATCAACTCGTCCAGCTTGTCCACCCGGATGTGGTGGCTGGTGCAGCCGGACAGTCCCCGGCGGTGATAGGTGCCGCAGGTGTAGGCAGGGTGCAGATCCCGGCGGCTCATAGCAAACATGGGACTGCCGCAGTCACCGCATTCCAGAAAACCTGAGTACACATTGTCATTGATTTTCTTCCCGCGGTAGTGGTTGGTAGAGCGCTGTTCCCGCAGGGCGCGGACGGTGGCAAAGGTGCGGTAGTCGATGATGGCCTGATGGTGGTGTTCAATAACAATGTGTTCCAACTCATCCCGCTTGACATCCTTACCATTGATTTTGGCACGGGTGTACTTGCCCTGCCGCAGGGTTCCGATGTAAAAATCATTGTCCAGAATACCCTGCACCGTAACAATAGCCCAGTCCTTTTTCACCGTGCGGCGGGATTCCTCCCCCTCCGCCTCTTTGCGAAGCTGCTCTGACATCCGAGGGGTGGGCACACCAGTATCTGTCAGGTGGTTGGCGATTTTCTTATATCCCCAACCGTCCAGATAGAGCCGGAAGATTTCCCGCACGATCTCCGCCTCCGTGGGGACGATCTCAAACTGCTTTTGTTTGTTGAGAATGTAGCCATAGGGCGCGGCGCACAGCCACGCGCCGTCTGCCTGACGGCGGCGGATGACGGACTTTACCTTCTTGCTGGTGTCCGTCACCGGCATTTCGTTGATGAGAAATTGGAACTGGATTTTCAGCCAGTCATCGTCGTTTGGGAAGTCAATGTTGTCCCCGATGGAGATGATACGTACGCCGGCGTCCCGCAGATCCTCCAACTCCACCAAACCGCGGGAATTGCGGCGGGAGAAACGGGAGAAGTCTTTGACAATAAGAATGTCGTACTTGTGGCTCATCAGCCCTCGCCGCATTTCCTGATAACCCTCCCGCTGCTCGAAGGTATAGCCGGAGCGGTCACGATCCTCGTAGAAGGTCAGCGTGCTGTCGGGGAAGCGGTGCTTCACGAAATCTTCGATGATAGCCTTTTGGTTTTCGATAGACACATTGTCGCGATCCAGTTCCTCGTCCACCGAAATGCGTGCGTAGCCCGCGATGGCAAAGCGTTCGATCATAGCTTGTCACCTTTCAGATATGCAGCGATCTGCCGGTCAAATTCAGAGATGTAGTCGGCATCCTGCTTTTTGCGGAATTCCTCGTAAATGGTACCTGCTTTTTTCACTGCCGCCTCGTGGGAGATGCGGCCCTTGCCCTCCAGCACCTTGCGGCGGTTGTTGGTGAGGAACCGGTCTGTCTCCTCCAGCCAGTCCTGCATACTCATGAGTTGCTCGTCCTCGGCCATCAACTCGGCGTAGTCGATGAACATGGTCACAAGACGATTCAAGCGGCTCAATTCTTTTTCGTTCAGGTAGTTTTTGGCCACCAGCGTGTCGCTTTTCAGAATTTTTCCGTCCGGCGCGCCCTTCCAGTTAGTCAGACCCATGGTAGGACTGTCCAGGGTGGCTCGTTCGGAAATCAGTTCCGCCGCTGTCTTACCGGTGACAGCAAAGTGGAGCTTGTTCTGCACGAAGGCGTAGAACGCTTTCGTGGTTTCGCTGTTTTTATCATAGTCGTAGCTGCACTGCTCAAACACATCGGCAATTTTCTGGTAAGCCCGACGCTCGCTGGCCCGGATCTCCCGGATGCGTTCCAGCAGTTCATCAAAGTAATCTTTGCCAAATAGACGGCCGTTCTTCATCAGTTCATCGTTGAGGACAAAGCCCTTCTGGATGTACTCTTTCAGGGTCTTGGTGGCCCATTGGCGGAAGTGGGTGGCCTTTTTGGAGTTGACCCGGTAGCCTACGGCGATGATGGCGTCGAGATCGTAATGGTCAATGCTGCGCCGCACTTCGCGGCTGCCCTCCTTGCGAACTACCGAGAATTTCTCGGTAGTTGCCGCCTGCTCCAATTCACCGTCCGCATAGATGTTTTTCAAGTGCAGAGAGATGTTGTCAGCGGAGCAGTCGAACAATTCTGCCATGCCGCTCTGTGTCAGCCAAAAGGTTTCGTCCTTGAACACCACGCTGACGAACTGCTTGTCAGTACCGTTGTTGTACAGTAGAATTTCGCCGTGTTGTGGAAGGAGTCCACTCATAGGCACACCGCCTTTCTATCAAGATTGTTCTGGCTGTTGATTTGACTTTACAGATAATATTGTATCACGGTTTTTTTATAAAAGCAACCGCCAATTGCATTTCGTTTCACCGGTTTGACTAAGCGGTATCGGTCAGTACCGATACCTCTTGCGCTTTTTATTCCATCACCGGTACCTGCTGTTTCGCTTCCAGCTCTGCCGCGCGGTTTCGATTGTAGAGCAGGAGCTGATGGGTCTGCTCATACAGATCTTCCGTGCCGGACTGAAAGACTGCCACGGTGTATTTTTTGCCGTTGTATTCCTGATAGATTGGACGGAGCTGTTCACGCAAAGCGGCATCTGCCTGTTCCGAATGGCTGAGCCATATCTCTACGATCTTACGGTCATCATGGACATTGATTTCCAAACGCATCACGCTCCTTTTCCAATAGTTTCCTCTGCTTGCAAGACTTTATACCTGATGTCTGCTGTCATAGCCCTCCCATCGTTTGCTCATGCTGTTGCTTTTTCTGTTCTTCCCGCGCGGCGTGTTCATCCAATTTTTCTTTCACAGCCATAGCCGCGCCTGCGGCGAAGCCGATCACCGCGCCGAAGTTTTCGGCGGCAATCTTCGCCTCCATGCGCCGCCGCTTTTCCTCGGCGTCTTCATCCTCATCCAATAGCGATCCCGCGGCAGCCAGCCCGGCCACGGCGGGGATCAGAGGAACAGGCCGCGGATCGCCGCCGCGCCATACCAACCTGCCATCGCCGCCGTGCCAAGGATCAGCACCAGCAGGATCCACTTGAGGGCCACCAGCAGGCTGAAGTCCGGGAGCCAGTCGATCCACTTGGAGGAATATTTCTCGCTCAGATTCCCAACCCGTTCCAGCAATCTGTTCATCTCTGTCAGCGATTTCTGTATCTCGACCAGTGTGTTCTGCACTGGCGTCAGATCGCTGTACGGCTTCAGTTCCGGCAGGGTCTTTCGAATTTCCTCCAGCTCCCAGTTTATTCCGTCTGCCTGCTCCGCCAGCTTGTTCATCGCTTGCGGCAGATCGCACTGGATCACGATGGGCTGGATCGACTGCGGCTGCGGCGCGCTGTTCGGCTGATTCAGCCGTTTCAATTCCTCCATCGGTTTCCGCTGCTCGACGGAATGTTCTCTTAATGAGTTCTGCGCGTATTCTGAATTCACGTTCCATGGCCTCCTTGCAATACTTTTCCTCGTGTAATTTGCTGTCGCGGCATTTTAGTCCGTCCGGTGTGGTGTAGGTGATGTACTTGCGCCCGCTCTCCCACCTCACCTGATAGTCCTCGGATGCCATCAAGGAAACGAATGAGTCCTTGTCGGCGGCGTATTTCATGCACTCGTCGATGGTGTTCATGAGCCGCAGTTTCCAGCTTTGGCCTTTCAGCGCCGTGTGATACTCTGCGCCGCCCATGCCGCGGGCCTGCTGCGTTGGCGCATCAAAGACAGGAAGCCCCATCTCCTGACAGATCGCGTCGTTGCGCCGCATCAGCTCCTGGATCTGCTCCTTCGCCATGTGCAGCTTTTTGCCGGTTTCAAAGTTGACGGAGTTGATGACGCAGTGGGAGTGGATGTGCTCCCGGTCTACATGGGTGCAGACCAGCACCTCGCAGCCGTCGAAGTATTCCGCCAGCCGCCGCGCGGCTTCGTGGGCCTGCTGTGGATCGACCGCCGCGCCTTTTGGGAAGCTCTGCACCATGTGATAGAACATCACGCCGCCGTCCTTGTGGTAGAGGAGTTTCGTGTTCAGGAAATCGTCGTAGACGCTTTGCACTTGGCAATTGATGCCGCTGACGAGCGGCGCGCCCTCCCATGTGGTTTTCTTTTCCTGCATGACGTAGAGCATCACGCCGCGCATGGCGGCGCGGGACTGCGTGCCCCGTTTGTAGTTCACGAAATGTACGATGGCGATATGGCTCACCGCCCTTCCATGACAGCCCGCAACGCGGCGCTGACCTCGGACAGCTCACCGGCAGCTTTTTCCAGACCGATGACCTGCACCTTGCCCATGTTGGCGAGGACGGTGAGGCGGTTGATGTTGCTGCCGATGCCCTTGAGCTGGCGGAGCAGTTCTTTCTACTCGTCGATGACCACGATCCGCTTGCCGAGGCAGCAGGCGGTGACATAATCGCTCATGGACATATGGGCTTTCATCGCCAGCGCCTTGATCTTCTCCCGGTCGGCGGATGCCATGCGCGTGCTGAATTTGATATCTTTTTTCATGTTTTTCTCCAATCGTAGCTAAAAGTGGGTCCGGGCTTCCGCCCGGAATTTGGGTGCGGGGCCACGCCCCGCCCAGAGCGTTTGGCAGGGCAGCGGCTTCGCCGCAGACCAGACAAATGCGATGCTGGCCGTCGTCCGAGCGGACGACGAATCCCTCGTCCCGCCGCAAGCGGCAGGACTCGCTCTCTCTGTCGCTCGTCCTCTTCCCACCGAAACCGCTTCGCTGGGTTTCGGCGGGAGTCCTGTTGGGGGAGGTGATAAAAACTCCCGTTTTGCATTTTTTCGGTGCTTCTATGTGGGGGGGTGGTATCACTACCCTCGGCGTGCGCTTCATGCTGTTGAAACGCTGGACGCCCGCGGGTCACGACGGCTTATTTGCCGTTTTTATGCCGCCCCGGAATTCGCCCTGTGTGGGCTGAATATCCCCGCGGCGGGTACACACGCCACCCCGGTTCCTAACCGCGCACACAGTGGCTCACACGCCGAAACACGGCGGGTTCTCAGGGCCGATGGTGACGATGTTCTCGGCAGCGGGATCAGCGACACCATCGACCCTTTTCAGGCAGATCAGACGGTCGCCGTTGCTCTTGCGGAA
>ERZ894206.1378-NODE-1378-length-11527-cov-8.679568_pt1 | contig 11527 bp, 8 predicted proteins | sample MGYA00380287_ERZ894206 | MGnify/ENA primary metagenome ERZ894206 (study PRJEB32331, sample SAMN06328483) | human gut metagenome | biome: human gut microbiome; feature: stool | host: Homo sapiens | collected 2013-04-12 ...
CCGACGTAATTATCATCGTGGCCTGCGGCGAGCGTGCCAACGAGGTGGTCGAGATTTTCAAAGAGTTCCCCGAGCTGGTCGATCCCCGCACGGGCCACAAGCTCATGGAACGTACCATCATCATCTGCAATACTTCGAACATGCCCGTCGCGGCGCGTGAGGCGTCCGTTTATACGGGTATGACCATCGGCGAGTACTACCGTTCGATGGGCCTCAAGGTACTCGTTATGGCCGACTCGACTTCGCGCTGGGCGCAGGCGCTGCGCGAGATGTCCAACCGTCTGGAGGAGCTTCCGGGTCAGGACGCCTTCCCGGTCGATCTTTCGGCGATTATTTCGAACTTCTATGCGCGGGCCGGCCTGGTGAAACTCAACAACGGTAAGACGGGTTCGGTGACCTTCCTGGGTACGGTGTCGCCTGCGGGCGGTAACCTCAAGGAGCCGGTGACCGAATCGACGAAGAAGGCAGCCCGCTGTTTCTACGCCCTTTCGCAGGGCCGCGCCGACTCGAAGCGTTACCCGGCTATCGACCCGCTGGAGTCCTACTCGAAATACCTCGAATATCCCGAAATCGAGGAGTACCTCGACGGCCGTATCGAAAAGGGCTGGGTGGAGAAGGTCTATGCGGGCAAGACGCTCGTGCAGCGCGGCAAGGAGGCCAACGACCAGATCAACATCCTGGGCGACGACGGCGTGCCGGTGGAGTACCACGAACGATTCTGGAAATCGGAGCTGATCGACTTCGTGATCCTGCAGCAGGATGCTTTCGACGAGATCGACGCCAACTGCCCGATCGAACGCCAGAAGATGATGTACGAGATGGTGCTCGACATCTGCGACCGGGAGTTCGCGTTCGCCGGATTCGAGGAGTGCGCTTCGTTCTTCAAGGGCCTGATCAACCTCTTCCGTCAGATGAACTATTCGGAGTGGAAATCGGAGAAATTCGAGGACTACCGCCGTCAGATCGAGAAAACAGTGAGTGAAAAAGAATCCAAATAAGGCGCGGTATGACAACACGAGCATTTCAGAAGATATATACCAAGATTGAAAACATTACCAAGGCGACCGTGACGCTGCGTGCCGAAGGCGTGGGTAATGACGAGCTGGCCACCGTAGGCGGCAAGTTGGCCCAGGTGGTGAAGATTATGGGCGACCAGGTGACTTTGCAGGTTTTCGCGGGCACGGAGGGTATTACCACCGATTCGGAGGTAATTTTCCACGGCGAACCCCCGAAGCTGCGCGTTTCGGACAACCTGGCGGGCCGTTTCTTCAACGCCTACGGCGAACCCATCGAGGGCGGCGAGCAGATCGAGGGCGAAGCCCGCGAAATCGGCGGTCCGACGGTGAATCCGTTCCGCCGTATTCAGCCGTCGGAGCTGATCGCCACGGGCATCGCCGGCATCGACCTCAATAATACGATTGTGACGGGGCAGAAGATTCCCTTCTTCGCTGACCCGGATCAGCCCTATAACGCCGTGATGGCCAATGTGGCCCTGCGTGCCAAGGCCGACAAGATCATCCTGGGCGGCATGGGTCTGTCGAACGACGACTTCCTCTACTTCAAACAGGTGTTCGAAAACGCCGGTGCGCTCGATCGTATCGTTTCGTTCGTCAATACCACGGAGAATCCCCCGGTGGAGCGTCTGCTTGTGCCGGATATGGCCCTGACCGCTGCCGAATATTTCGCCGTCGATAAGGGTGAAAAGGTGCTGGTGCTGCTGACGGACATGACCCTTTACGCCGATGCGCTGGCCATCGTATCGAACCGTATGGATCAGATTCCTTCGAAGGACTCGATGCCCGGTTCGCTCTACTCCGACCTGGCGAAGATCTACGAGAAGGCCGTGCAGTTGCCCAACGGCGGCTCGATCACCATCATCGCGGTGACGACCCTTTCGGGCGGCGACATCACGCACGCCATCCCCGACAATACGGGTTACATCACCGAGGGTCAGTTGTTCCTGCGCAACGATTCGGACACGGGCAAGGTTATCGTCGATCCGTTCCGTTCGCTGTCGCGTCTGAAACAGTTGGTGATCGGCAAGAAGACCCGTGAGGATCATCCGCAGGTGATGAACGCCGCCGTGCGTCTCTACGCCGATGCGGCCAATGCCAAGACCAAACTGGAGAACGGCTTCGACCTTTCGGACTACGACGAGCGCGCGCTCAAGTTCGCTTACGACTATTCGGAGAAACTGCTGGCGATCGACGTCAATATCGAAATTACGCAGATGCTCGACACGGCATGGGAGCTCTTCGCCAAATACTTCTCGAAGGAAGAGGTGGCCATCAAGAGCGAACTGGTGGAGAAATACTGGCCTAAAACCGAGTAGAGCAATTCAACTCAAACAGAATGGCTATAAAATTCCAATATAACAAGACCTCGCTGGGCGAACTCGGAAAACAGCTGAAAATGCGGCAGAAGGCGCTCCCTACGATCAAGAGTAAGGAGTCGGCCCTGCGTTCCGAAGTGAAGAAGGCGAAGGACACCGCACAGGATTTCCAGCGGCAGTTGGACGCGCTCACGGCGCAGTACGACTACATGGTTTCCCTGTGGGGTGAGTTCGATGCGGACCTGCTGCGCATCGCCGACGTCGATCTTGCGGAGCAGAAGATCGCGGGCGTGCGTACGCCGGTGTTGCAGGACATCCGTTTCGAGGAGAAGGACTACGACCTCTTCTCGGCTCCCGTGTGGTTCGCCGACGGAGTCGATATTCTCAAGCGCCTCGCGCGCCTGGGTATCGAGTTCGAGGTGTTCAACCGCAAGATGGAGTTGCTGGATTTCGCACGCCGCAAGACTACTCAGAAGGTAAACCTCTACGAAAAGGTGCAGATACCCGGGTACGAGGATGCCATACGCAAGATCAAACGCTTCATGGAGGATGAGGAGAACCTCTCCAAGTCGGCTCAGAAGATCGTGAAAACCAAACAACAGCAAGCCGGGGAGGGCGCGATGTTATGATAGCGAGAATGTCGAAATACGACCTGGTACTCTATGCGGGTCAGAGCAGCGACTTCATCGAGAAGCTGCGCGGCCTGGGGCTGGTCGATATCACCACTACGGGTTGGGAGCCTTCGGACGAAGACCGTCAGCTGCTGCTTACGATCGACAACCATCACAAGGCGGTCGAGACCCTGAAACGATTCTTGGAGGACGAGCGCTTTGTCAAGGACGAGCAGCCCATCGCCGACGGCGGCGAGGCTTTCGACCGCTACATGGCCGCTACGCAGCAGGCAGCGGCGCTCCGTTCGGAGATCGCACGCTTGCAGAAAACCGCCGACGAGCTGCGTCCCTGGGGCGATTTTTCGGTCGATACGCTTCGCAAGTTAGCGGACAAGGGCGTGGTGTTGCGCTATTTCTTCACCAGCCGTGCGGCTTACGAGAAGGATATCGAGGCGTGGTCGGAGCGTTATACGATCGCTCTGGTGCACGAGGGTGAAACCTTCGATTACTTCGTGGTCGTGACCCGGCCGGGCGAGGAGGTGGTGCTCGATGCGCAGGAGGTCAAGGCGCCGACGATGGACTGTCGTCAGGCCGAAGCCCAGATCGCCGAGGCTCGCAGGAAGCTCGCGGAGCTGGATCGGGAATTTTCCCGTGCGGCTCTTTCGGTGGAGGCGATCCGCCGGCATGGGATCGAGCTCAAGCGGAAGTTGGAAGAGATTCGCGTGAAGAATACTGCGCAGCCTGAAGCCGACGGTACGCTGGTTATTCTGGAGGGGTGGGCCGAGGAGTCCGATTCCGCGAAGGTAGATGCTCTGCTGGCCGAATACCCCAATCTGATTTTCCTGAAGAGTACGCCGACCCCCGAGGACAATACCCCGGTGAAGCTGCGCAACCGTCCCTTCGCCCATCTGTTCGAGGTGATCGGCGCGATGTATGCGCTGCCCAAATACGGCACGATCGATTTGACACGCTTCTTCGCGCCTTTCTATATGATCTTCTTCGGCTTCTGTATGGCCGAGGGCGGTTACGGACTGGTCATCATGCTGGGCGGTTTGGCCGCAGTGATGCTGGGTCGCAAGAAGGGGAGTTCAGCCATGAAGGAGATCGGTATGCTGACGATGCTGTGCGGATTTTCGGGCATGGTCTTCGGCCTGATGTCGGGCTCGTTCTTCGGATTGCAGCTTTCCGAATGGGAGTGGCTGGGCAGCCTGCGCGATCACCTGCTGACACCGGACATCCTCTTCCCGCTTTCGATCGGACTGGGTGCCGTGCAGGTGCTTTTCGCCATGATGATCAACGCTTATGTCACGGCCCGCAGCTTCGGCCTGCGCTATGCGCTGGGGCTGATCGGCTGGATCATCGTGCTGGTCGATAGTGCTGCTGCGTTCCTGTTGCCCGAGAGCGTGGGCTTCACGTTCCATTCGGTCGCTTATCTGGTGATCCTGGGCGTCGGCCTGGTGCTGATGTTCTTCTTCAATTCGCCGGGCAAGAATATCTTCGTGAACTTCGGACTCGGTATCTGGAATACCTATAATAATGTGTCGGGGCTGGTGGGCGATCTGCTGTCGTACATCCGTCTGTTCGCCATCGGCCTTTCGGGTGGTATTCTGGCGATGGTCTTCAACCAGTTGGCCGTTGGTATGAGTCCCGATATTCCGGTCGTGAAGCAGCTCGTGATGTTGCTGATCCTGCTGCTGGGACACAGCATCAACCTCTTCATGTGCGTTCTCTCGTCGGTGGTGCATCCGCTGCGTCTGACGTTCGTGGAGTTCTACAAGAACGCCGGGTTCGAGGCCGCAACGCGCGTCTTCACCCCGTTGAAAAACGAATAAACTAAATGATAATCAATATTAACAACTAAAACAAAATTCGATTTATGGAACCTATTACGTTGGGCTATCTCGGTATGGCCATCATGTTTACTCTGGCGGCCGTAGGCAGTTGCTACGGCACGACGATCGCGGGTAGCGCTGCTGTCGGCGCAATGAAGAAGAACCCGAATGCCTTCGGTAACTATGTCATCCTGTCGGGTCTGCCGGCATCGCAGGGTCTCTACGGCTTCGCGACGACCTTTATGGTGATGAATTACCTGACCGATTCGGTTACGATGCTGCAGGCGGCCGCTATCTTCGGTTTGGGTATCTTGGTCGGCCTGGTGAACTTTTTCTCGTCGTATCGTCAGGGCCAGCTTTGCGCCAACGGTATCGCTGCCGTAGGTAACGGTCATGACGTGGGTACCAAAACCCTGATCCTCGCCGCTTTCCCGGAGTTGTACGGTATTTTGACCGTGGCGATCACCTTCCTGGTAACCGGTCTGATGAAGTAATCGAAATCCCGGATTTCGAAAGAACAGGCGGAGCTTCTGCAAGCTCCGCCTGTTTGTGTTTTGTGAGGAAGAGGGTGTGTGTGGAGGGGTTTTGGAGAAGGCATGAGAGGGGACGGTTCGATTCGAGGTGGAGTAAATTGCGGGGTTCGGCAATGTTGCTGTGTCCCGGCAGATCGGACGGTTACGGGGTGGAAACCGCTGGAATTCCGGGGTGTCTTCGGAATCCGGTCATGTCAGTCATAGACGGCTGTTTTGTGTGGTCGGCTTTGTTGGGTATGCTGCTTTATTCTGTTGTTTGGAGCGCTTGTTCGATTTGCTCGATCAGCAGGCGTTGTATTGTTGCGTCGTAGTCGGTTTCGGAGAGCAGGATTTTGCCATTGGGACTGATGATAAAGTTGCGGGGAACGTATCGGGTGGCGTAGAGCGAGTAGATTGACATGTCGGGATCCAGACCTACGGAGAATGCGATTCCCAGCTCGCGGCAGAACTCTTGAACGGTCTGCTGCGTTTCGCCTCGATTGATTGGAAGGAAGCGAAATTTCCGGTCAGCAAAGCGATCGACGATTTGGGTTTGCATCTGCTGCATTTGTTTCCGGCAGGTCGGGCACCACGTGGAGAAGAAGGTAAGCAACACCACGTTGCCTTGCAGGTCGGACAGGGTGATCGCTGTGTCGTCGAGCATTCCGACCGTGAAGTGAGGGGCCTCCTCTCCGACGCGGACGAGCGTGGTTTCCTTTTCCGTCGGGATCTCTTCGGAAAGGCAGCCCGTTAGGGCGAGTACAAGCAGGAACAGCACAATAGTCGGCTGTACGGTCCGGTATAGAAGTCCGAGATGTCGTGTAAGTCCGGATCGAGAGAAGAATCTTGTCTGTCGAAGAGCAGGCCGTAAATATGCCGTCATAGGGAGTTGGTTATAATCGTCGGGTAGAGTTCAAAATTCGTTCCGAATAAAAAAGCCGGAATTTTCCGGCTTTTTTTCGTGCAGGGAAATACCCCTCTTCAGTTGATATGGCTTGCCGCATGGGGATCGTTACCGCATTCGGTAAAGCTGGTCCCGCAGACGAGGCGTGAAGCCCGCCTCGCGGATCGCTTGTTGGATGCCTGCGGCATCGAACTGGTTGTGCGCCCCGGCCGAAGAAACGACGTTCTCCTCGATCATGATCGAACCCATGTCGTTGGCGCCGCTGTGCAGCGCTACCTGAGCGGTGGCCTTGCCGACGGTGAGCCACGAAGCCTGGATGTTGCGGATGTTGTTCAGAACCAGTCGGCTGACGGCGATTATGCGAATGTATTCCAATGGTGAAAAGCGGGTTGCAACTCCCTGCCGCTCCAATTCGGTGCCCGACGAGCGAAAAATCCAAGGGATGAAGGCCAGAAAGCCGTAATGTCCTTCGGGACAGCGGGCCTGCAGGTCGTGGATGCGCAGCAGGTGGTCCACACGCTGACGGGATGTTTCTACATGGCCGTACATCATCGTCGCCGAGGTCGGCAGGTTGAGGCAGTGGGCTTCGTGCATCACCTGGATCCACTCCTCGACCGAAGGTTTGGCGGGCGAGATGGCTTTCCGCACGCCGGGATCGAGGATCTCGGCCCCGGCACCCGGCAGGGAGTCCAATCCGGCGGCGATCAGCCGTTTCAGGGTGTCGAGCGTGGTGAGGCCGCTGATGCGGGCGATGTGCGCCACTTCGGGCGCTCCGAGGGCGTGCAGGCGTACCTGCGGATAGAGGCTCTTGAGTGTCGAGAAGAGCTCCTCGTAGAAATCGATCCCCAGCTTCGGGTGTAGACCGCCCTGCAGCAGCAACTGGTCGCCGCCGAGGGCGAGCATCCGCTCGATTTTCTCCTTGTATTCATCCAGCGTAGTGATGAAAGCCCGCTCCGTCTGGTGGGGTTTGCAGTGGAAATTGCAGAAGTGGCAGCCCGAAATGCAGACGTTGGTGATGTTCACGTTGCGGTCGATCTGCCAGGTCACGACCTCCAGGTCGGGCACTACGGCACGGCGCACGCGGTCAGCCGTGAGAGCCAGCTCCTGCAGGGGGGCCTGTTCGTAAAGCCAATACGCCTCCTCCGCCGTGAGGGGATCACGCTTCAGACATTTTTCGTATATCTCTTCCGCACGGTTGGGGCCGGTTCCGGCGGTTCGCTGCGTCTGTTCCCGGATCATCGCTTCGATCCTTTTTTGCCCCCTTTGCGGGACGTTTTGCCGCCCTTACCCGGTCGGGACGTGCTTTGGCGGCGTACCGGAATCGCTGCGTGCCCCTTTACGTCGTTCTCGCGGGAGTCGGCCGCCGCATCGTGCACCAGTTCGAAATCGAGCTGACGGCGTTGCAGATCGGCCCGCTTGACGCGGATGCGCACGGCATCGCCCAAGGTGAAGACCCGTCCTTTGCGGCGTCCATAGACCTCGTAGCGGTTCTCGTCGAACTGGTAGAGGTCGTCCTCCATTTCCCGCAGCGAAACCATGCCTTTGATGTGAGTTTCGTCCAGCTCGACGTACATGCCCCAGTCGCTCATGCCCGAGATATGGCCGTCGAAGAACTGGCCGATTTTATCCTGCATGAACTCCACCATTTTGTACTTGATCGAGGCGCGTTCGGCTTCGGCAGCGATCACTTCCCGCTCCGAGGCGTGTACGCAGAGTTTCTCGAAGGTGTCGCGGTCGGCCGATTTGCCTCCTTCGAGGTAGCGGGCCAGCAGCCGGTGGACCATCATGTCCGGGTAGCGGCGGATCGGCGAGGTGAAATGCGTGTAGTAGGGGAAAGCGAGGCCGTAATGACCGATGTTATCGGTCGAGTAGAAAGCCTTGGACATCGCACGTACGGCGAGGTTCGAAATGACGTTCTCCTCGATGCGTCCTTTGGCCTGTCCCAGCAGCTTGTTCATCTCCTTGGCCACGGCGCGTCCCTTGTCGGCCTTGAATACGTAGCCGAAGCGCAGAACGAAGGTCCGGAATTTTTCGAGCTTCTCCTCGTTCGGAACGTCGTGTACGCGGTAAACCATCGTGCGCCGCACGGCACGGCCGTTCACTTTGTGATGTCCGCAGAATTCGGCGACCTGTTTGTTGGCCAGCAGCATGAACTCTTCGATGAGCTGGTTGGCCTCCTTTTGCTCCTTGAAATAGACGCTCAGGGGTTTGCCTTCGGCGTCGAGTTTGAACTTGGCCTCTTCGCGCTGGAAGCTCACGGCTCCGTGCTTGAAGCGTGTTTTGCGCATCCGCTGTGCCAGACGGTTGAGCGTCAGCACCTCTTCGGCGAAGTCGCCCTTGCCGGTTTCGATGATCTGCTGCGCCTCCTCGTAGGTGCAGCGGCGGTCGGAGTGGATGACCGTGCGGCCGAACCATTTGTCCAGCACCTCGGCCTCCTCGTTGAGCGTGAAGACCGCCGAGAAGCAGAGGCTCTCTTCGTCGGGGCGCAGCGAGCAAAGCTCGTTGCTCAATTTTTCGGGCAGCATCGGGATCGTGCGATCGACCAGATAGACCGACGTGCCGCGCTCCTCGGCTTCGGTGTCGATCACCGAGCGGGGTTGAACGTAGTGGGTCACGTCGGCGATATGTACGCCCACCTCCCATACGCCGTCTTCGATCTTGCGGATCGAGAGGGCGTCGTCGAAGTCCTTGGCATCCGCCGGGTCGATGGTGAAGGTCGTTATCTTGCGGAAGTCGCGCCGGGCGGCGTAATCGGCTTTGGTGATCGTCGAAGGAATGGCCTGGGCCGCATCTTCGACCTTTTGCTCGAAATGGTAGGGCAGGCCGTATTCGGCCAGGATGGCGTGCATCTCGGTATTGTTCTCTCCGGCGCGGCCCAATACCTCGACCAGCTCTCCGGCGGGGCTTTTGGAACCCAGCGCCCAGTCCGTGATGCGGATCACGACTTTGTCGCCGTGCTGTACGTTAGGGTTGTCCCGCTTGGAGAGATAGACGTCCATCGGCATGCGCCGGGGATCCATCTTGACGAAGATGGCGTGGTCGCTCACGTCGGCCGTGCCCACGTATTGCTTGCGGCTGCGCTCCACGATGCGGGTGATCTCGCCTTCGAGGGACCCGGCGTGGGAGCGGCGGGTGATGACGAACTCCACGCGGTCGCCGTCCAGAGCATTCAGCGAATTGCGCTGGCTGACATATACGTCGTTTTCGAACTCCTCGGAGCGGATATACATCGCTCCTGTCGAGATCATCTGTACGATGCCCTCCTGGCGGGGACGCTCCTTGCCGCTGAGACGGTACTTTTCCTGCCCGCACTCCTCGATAGTGCCCTGGGCGAGCAGTTCCGTGATGATTTCACGGGTACGAAGACGGCCCTCCTTGGTGGCGCCGCCCGAGGCCGAAGCCAGATGCTTGAGGGAGAACTTGTTGTTCGGGAATTCCCGGAACAGGTTAATGATCAGCGAAGAGCGGTCGAATGCGGCCGACTTCTTCGTATTTTTCAGTTTATTCATCGGTTGAAATAGTTACGGGCGAGGAGTTCCATGAACCGGATGCCGGTCGGAATGGCCGCCTCGTCGGGATTGAAGGTGGATGTATGCAGTTTTCCGGCTCCGGGACCGACGCCCAGGCGGTAGAAGATCGCCGGGTAGCGGGTGCCGTAGAAGCCGAAATCTTCGGAAGTCATGCGCAGGGGCAGCATTTGAAAGGGAATTCCTTCGGTTTCGGCCAGTGCGACGGCCTGCCGGATCAACTCCGGGTCATTGACCACGCACGGGTAGCCGGGGGTGAAGTGTACCCGGGTTCGTATGCCGTACGAGGCGTCGTTCGCGGCGGCGAGTTCTTCGATCCTGCGTTTCACTTCGGCCCGTTCCCGTTCGTCGAAGGTACGCATCGTTCCCTCCATATAGACCCGGTCCGGGATGACGTTCGTAGCGCCCGCAGCTTCGACCTTGCCGATCGAAACGACCCGTTCGGGCGTGTTCAGGGCCGTGAGGTGCAGGATCAGTTGTGCGGCGGCGCTCACCGTGTCGCGGTGTTCGGCACGCATGGCCGCGTGGCCGCCCGCGCCTTCGAGCGTGAGGCGCAGTTCGTCGTTGGAGGCCATGTACTTGCCCGCGCGGAAGCCCAGCGTGCCCGCGTCCAAAGCGGGTTCGACGTGCTCGCCGACGACGGCCAGCACCGTATAGCCTTCGAAGGGGTTTTCGGCCAGCACTTTGGAGGCTCCGCCGGGATTCGATTCCTCTCCGGGTTGGAAGATTCCGAAAAGAGTACCCTCGAAATTCCGCTCGGCGGAGAGCCGGAGCAGGGTGCCGTAGAGCACCGCTGCGTGGATGTCGTGCCCGCAGGCGTGCATCACTCCGTCGTTCTCGGAACTCCACGCCGCGCCGCTCTGTTCGCGGATGGGCAGGGCGTCGATGTCGGCTCGCAGCACGACGGCTCGCCGCAGGTCGCCGCGTCCTTCGATTTTGGCCAGTACGCCGGTTCCGGCGATCGGACGGCAGGGGATGCCTGCCTCGCGGAGCGCCTCGGCGATGAAGCGGGCGCTCTCCGTTTCGCGGAACGAGAGCTCCGGGTGGCGGTGCAGGTGGCGGCGAAACTCTACGGGTGTCATGGTTAAGTGTTTAATAGCAATTACTTTGCCCTATTCGGAATTAGAATACGTTGCGGGCGATCTTGCGGATGTTGTCCGTGCGTCCCATCGTGTAGAAATGGATGATCGGCACTCCGGCCGCCTTGAGCTCCTTGGCCTGGTGGATCGCCCATTCTATCCCGACCTCGCGGGCCGCCTGTGTGTCCTCGCCGCAGGCCCGGACGGCCTTCACCAGCTCTTCGGGCAGGCTGACGCTGAAGGTGCGGGGCAGGATCTCCAGGTGCTTGGGCGTCGAGATCGGCTTGATGCCCGGGATGATCGGTACCGTGATGCCCGCTTTGCGGCAGCGCTCCACGAAATCGAAGTACTTGCTGTTGTCGAAGAACATCTGCGTCACGATGTAGTCGGCGCCGGCATCGACCTTTTCCTTCAGGTATTGGAGGTCGCTCTGGGGATTCGCCGCCTCGAAATGCTTTTCGGGATAGCCCGCCACACCTACCGAGAACTTGGAGTGGTGGCACTCCTCGACTTCGCCGTCGATAAATTCTCCCCGGTTCATGGCCTGGATCTGGCGCACCAGGTCGGCGGCGTGGGCGTGTCCCTGGGCGTAGGGGACGAAGCGGGGTTCGTTCTGCCGCTTGTCGCCCCGCAATGCCAGCACGTTGTGCAGCCCCAGGAAATCCATGTCGATCAGCGAATCCTCGATGTCGTATTTCGACCAGCCCCCGCAGATCAGGTGGGGAACCAC
>ERZ894206.1411-NODE-1411-length-11234-cov-26.364791_pt1 | contig 11234 bp, 9 predicted proteins | sample MGYA00380287_ERZ894206 | MGnify/ENA primary metagenome ERZ894206 (study PRJEB32331, sample SAMN06328483) | human gut metagenome | biome: human gut microbiome; feature: stool | host: Homo sapiens | collected 2013-04-12 ...
ACTGGACAAGTCCTGTTCTTCCCTCTTGCCCTGCGGGGCAAAGCCTTCGGCTTTAGCGTGTTACAAGAACACGCTGTAATGACACCTATAATAAGCATTTTCTTTGTAATGCTTATTATCAGGTATTTATCTATTCATATTTCTATAAAAAAGTAATTACCATGCCAAACAGCAATCGAAAAACAATATTCACTACCATTTCCATAGACAAGGAAACGGCAGCTTTGGTAGAAAAGCTATGCAAACGCTATTCACTGAAAAAGAGTGAAGTTGTAAAGTTGGCGTTCGGGTATATAGATAAGGCACATATCAACCCATCCGAAGCACCTGAATCTGTAAAATCAGAACTGGCGAAAATAAATAAAAGACAGGATGATATTATCCGTTTCATCCGTCACTACGAGGAAGAACAACTAAATCCTATGATACGAGCAACAAATTCTATCGCTTTACGTTTCGATACTACCAGCAAAACTTTAGAAGCTCTTATTCTCTCGCAACTGGAAACTAGTCAAGAGAAACAAACAGCCGTACTTAAAAAGCTAAGTGAACAATTTTGCAATCATGCCGACGTGATTAACAACCAGTCCAAGCAAATTAACGCACTTTACCAGATACACCAACGGAATTATAAAAAGCTACTTCACCTAATACAACTCTATTCGGAACTTTCTGCTTGTGGTGTGATGGATAGCAAAAGAAAAGAGAATCTGAAAGCTGAAATCAGCAATCTGATAAACACATAAAGCTATGCACATTGATTTTGCCTCACCATCTAACGGTACATATAATAATGCTAGCAGTAGCCGACAGTTGGCTAATTATTTAGAGCATGAAGATTTGGAACGCATGGAAAAAGGTATTTACACCGAAGGCTTTTTCAATCTAACAGATGATAATATCTATAAGTCAAAGGTGATAAAGGATATAGATACCAATATAGGGCAACTTCTGAAAACAGATGCTAAATTTTATGCTATTCATGTCAGTCCATCAGAAAAGGAACTCCTTGCAATGGGTAATAGCGAACAAGAACAAGCCCAAGCTATGAAGCGGTATATCCGGGAGGTATTTATTCCAGAATATGCCAAAAACTTCAATAAAGAACTATCTGCTTCGGACATTAAATTCTATGGTAAGATTCATTTTGATCGTAGTCGTTCTAAAAACAAACAGAATATGCATTGCCATTTGATTGTAAGCCGGAAAGACCAAGCCAATAAAAAGAAGTTATCCCCACTAACCAATCATAAGGATACCAAGAACGGAGTAATCAAAGGTGGATTTGACCGGGTAAACCTATTCCAACAGGCAGAACAGGGTTTTGATAAGCTATTCGACTACAACCGCCAACAATCGGAATCATTTAACTACCACAATACAATGAAGAATAGTTCTATACCTAAACAAATTGAATTACAGGAACAAAAAATCTATGGCGAAAAAAAGAAAGAAACATTTCAATCCGATGAAAAATATAACAAGATTTTTTGCAATCTTGCTAGTAAACAGGACAACAAATACCCTTATAATCTGCAAAATAGTAATGATTCTCTTTTGTCTATTTTCTCATTGGGAGATGGCAACAATTACAATACTACATTGGCAGAAGAATTACAAGCACAGAAACACAAGAAGAAAAAGAAAAAAGAGATAAGACGATGATTGAATATGATGAAGTAAGACACGATATGGACTGCTACCTGATGGAGTAACCTTGAACCTCAATTATTAAATAAGTCCAAAGACTTTTTTTGCAAGAAAGTCTTTGGACTCAATATTTAAGATAAAAGCCTTCTTATTTCAGCTTCCCATCCAGAACGATGTTCGATTCGTTTCTTAACAAGACTATTCTGAATTATCTCTGCTTTAGTTAGCTGAGAAAATTGTTCCCAATCATCTTCAAAAACATACGTTGCGTTCCCATAAATTACATTCTCCATTATAAATAGATTTTTAGATGGAAACTTAAATACCAAATATCCTCTAAAACCACCAGCCCCATAAACTAGCCCAGAAGGTCTAAAACGGAGAATCGTATCAATATTATGTTCTTGAACTTTTGCTTTTCCGGTTCTATTACTGGACAAGTTTCCAGCTAACTGAGCTAATCTATCCCAAGGGTAGTCTCCTTCTGGAAGAATACGCCAATTAACCCTTGTAGTTGGAATTGATGATATCGCTGGAAGCAAATTTTCAGTAAGGATCTCACAAGAGCCAAATAACTCTAAAAACAAATTAATAACATGCTTAATTTTAGATACACTCAAATCATCCCTATGCAATAAAGGCGATGTAACATATAAGTCACCAGAAATATCTACAATTTTCAATTCTATTGAGGGAGCTGGAATATCTTCTCTCTGATACCTTTTATAAGGAACATCTACATAATGATAATCACCATGCCAGTCTTTTATACAAACTTCTCTATATTTAGTTTCCATAGGTAAGTCTCTCCTTTTTATGAAACTACCATTAGCATTTAGCCGAGAAACAGCACCTAAAGCGCGAGGTAAAATCTGTTCTCCACTAATGAGTGGAATAGAAAAGCCAAGAAGATTTAATTTATCAGCATTTATTTCACTTGCTTTTTTTGATACAAAAAAGTTGTCATTATCATGAATCCCAATCAGATAACTATCAATATTCCTAATACGTACTTTATCTATCATATTCTAACCTCTTGGAGGAAAAGGATCGTTACCATAACTATCTTTTTGTCTAATACGACCATCTTTTCCGTGAATTACTAACTCCGACTGCTCTTTCCGTGCAATCGTACGGGCAATTTCTATTGCTTCTCTTTGAGTTTGGGTAATTCTTGTCTTTCTACTATTACCCTCACCTCTTACAGCCCACTGATCACCAGAAGGCACAACATGTTGATTTTTCTTCATAAAAATCAAAGTAAAATTATTACTAAACAATAAGTAAACGAGGGTTGTTATAGCATAAAAACATCAAAAGGACTTTGGAATTGCCGATTTTTGTTTTAGCTTTGCACGTGAAATAACGGGATTTCTTAAAAGTGACTACCTTCTAAGGAAGTTACTACAACCCACAAAAGCAAATTCTGAAATAGAGAGCAGCCGCCAAGTAGCTCTCTTTTCTTTTTTATAGTCGTTAATTGCTATTTACTATACCATATCTTCATCTTTTAGTTTATTCCAGTTTAAAGTGTTCACATTAGCAAAAAAAGGTATTGCACCATATTTGCCTTGCAGATAGCTCTTACGGATATCTACTCGTGGTTTAAAGTTTGCCAATGATGTTAATCGAGTAGAGCCATCTCTTTCTTTTTCAACAAACCAAACCTCATCTGTACGAATAAAATCTACATCTAGCAAATGGGACTCGTGTGTCGTACAAATTAGTTGAGTATTATTGGCATTAGAAAGTTGCGAAAAATAATACTCAAATATTTTTTGAGACATTATAGGATGCATACTACGATCAATTTCATCAATTAAATAGACAGCAGAATTGAATTGAAGATCAATAAGCATTGGAATAAAATCCAACAATCGAATAGAACCATCAGATTCTTCATCCATATCAAAAACAACATCCTCATCTTGACTATTCTTGTGTACAGTCATTTGTTTGTATATCTTAGTTTGACCTTCTTTATCCGTTTCGAAGAAATATACAGATTGTTGATCGGAAGAAGCAACACAACAGTTTTCATCCGGTTTAGCTTCTGATAGTATTTGTGATATTAGCTTTTTAGGTAAATCTGTTTCTTCCTTATTAGTTGCTACTTTTTTAAGATCAGAAATACCTGTATTAAAGAAATGCAACAACCTTTTAGTCACATTAGAAAACTCATCATCTTTTTCCAGTCGAAAGGACAAACCCCGAAAACGAGTTTCTGGAAAAATAATTTTCAAATTATCATCAAACCAGTTATAAACATTACTAATCGCAATTATACCTTTTCCATTTCTTTTATGGTATTCGGACAAAAAACTTTTATCTATTGGCGTTCCTTCTGATAGAAATTTTACAAATTGCTTAGATTCTTCATTTCCTTCAATCTCTCCAAAGAAGTAATTAACATAATCTACCTCTTGTATACGCTCAAATATTTTTTTCTTTGCCCGACTACTAATTTGATACAACCACTCCTTCTTAATCCCTCTGATATTAAATATCACCCCATACGAGTAATACAAAGAATCTGCCTTAATCTCAATTTCCAATTTAGAATCCACCTTTTTTTCAGGTGCCAGCTTAAATACATCCCAATTATTTCTAGGGAATCTTCCTAATGCAATGTTTTTCAAAATATTCACACAGCGAATCATATTGGATTTGCCAGAAGCATTAGCTCCATAAATAATAGATGATCTCAAAACCGATATATCATCTCTTTTTTCGGCTCTATATACATGTGCCGGAAGAGATGTACCTTTCCCTGCAATGAAACTAATTTCGGTTTCAGAATTGAAAGATAGTATATTTTCAAATTTTGCTCTCAGTATCATTCTTGTCTTTATTTTCAATTTTGATGCAAGCATACGACACAAAATGCAAATAAACAAGAAATTTCGTCTTTTTCTTTAGAAAAATCACCAACGACTGATATTTAGACATGGAAGCGATTGAAAAAGTGAAAGGATATTAGGAGTGTGTATAATATTAAAGATATATGTGTTTTTTCAACCAATTGTTTCGGTAGTATTCAAATGGCAAGCAAAACTATGAGAAATTACTATAATAAAAACGCCCTTATCGGTACTGGCAGTTATACAAAACAACTTCTATTTTTGCAAATTCAAAAATAAAAAATTATCTTTGCCCTCAGTATTCTCCATGAGCAAACTACCGCAAAAGCACGTAGTAAATCAGTGGGTTAAATCATGGGATATGCTTGAAGCTAAAAATATAAAATTTTAAATATCAGCGTGGTAACTCTATTAGGAGAATCCCAGGCGGATCACAAGAAAATCAGAGAGTTACATAAAAGTAGCTCTCTTTTTTTATGCCCAAATTGCGTTGGTTTACATGGTTCAGTTAAACCGAGAGTTAAACCAAGAATGGAAGCAACAGTTAATGTAACATGTTACAAATCAAAGGTTTTAAAGAATGGCGAATCACCGCTTATGGTGAGAATCTGTAAGAATGGAAAGAAGAAGTACAAGAGTATAGGAATCTCTGTCAATCCTGCGCATTGGGACTTCAAGAAGAATCTGCCCAAGCCCAAGTGTCCTAACTATGCAACATTGCTCATTCTCATAAACGAGAAGATTAGCGAATACCAACGAATCATCTTGGATAAGAAAGTCAATAACGCTGAGTTTACCGCCACAACTCTACTCCAAGCCACAGACACCCTACAATCCAAGCACCCCGTATCTGTTGGGGAAGGATTCAAGAACTATATCCAAGCACTCAAAAACGAGCATAGACTAAGATATGCAGGAATGTTTGAAGTGTCCTATTCCTCTTTTGTAAAGTTCAACAAGCATCTTGACATGCCATTCTCTGATATTGATGTTGCTTGGCTAAAGAAATATGAGCAGTGGATGAAGTCAAACAACTATGCGGTAAATACAATCGGAACTCGGCTTAGACATTTACGTGCGGTATTCAACCGTGCAATCGAAAACAAGCAGACCACCGCCTACCCTTTCAATTCCTACAAGTTGTCAAAGGTGAATCAGCAGACAGCCAAGAGAGCAATATCCAAGCAGGACATTCAAAAAATCATCAATTATAAAGGCAAGTCTGATATGGAATGTTTGGCGATAGACCTGTTCACGTTCTCCTACCTCACTGCTGGAATCAACTTTATTGATATGGCTATGCTGGAGCGGAGCAACATAGTGAACGGTCAGCTTGTCTATTACAGGAAGAAGACCAAGAAGCAAATCATTATCCCCTTGCAGGATAAGGCTGTTGAAATTATTCAAAAGTACAATAACGAGCGTTCGCCTTACTTGTTCCCGATACTTTCACCATTCCATAAGACGGAAGTACAGGTTGCAAACAGGCTGCATAAGGTGTTGGCAAAGGTAAACAAGCACCTCAAAGATATTGGTGATAAATTGAAGTTGCCACTACCCTTGACCACATACGTTGCCCGACACTCGTATGCGACAGTTCTCAAACGGGCAGGAGTTTCAACAGCTATTATCAGTGAATCTTTAGGGCATAGTTCGGAGAAGATAACGCAAACTTACCTCGACAGTTTCGACAATGAGCAGATAGGCAATGCCATGAAGAATTTACTTTGAAGCCATTGCAATATGAATGAAAAGTTATATCTTTGCATCAATTCTACAACGTGGTAGAAGATACGGGCTAAGACTTAAATAAGCCCTCCTAATGGTTCACGTGACAGTGCAGTTATCAAGTGAGATAATCAAGAAAGGCAACCATATAAGAAGTCAGTCAGCAATTAAATTCTACTATATAAGTAGCGGCTTCTGCAACTAAGTTCTCGGAGCAATGATCTCCGAAACTTATTATTGGATGAAGATTCATTCACACCTTGTAAGGGTGAATTATATCCAATCGTAAGGGAACTTGGTTGCAGGAGTTTTATTTATCCCCCCTTAGTCCAATTGTTAAATTTCTAAATTCATCAAATTATGCCAATGAATTTAAGAATCCGAACAATTGGATTGAGCCGCCAATCGGTGCTTGTCACTCCGACAAGTCTTAATCGGCTCACGAGTTTTACAACTTTATATGGGTCTGAACTCCATTCTTCGGGTGGGGTAACAAAATCATCATGCCCATATAATAACAGGTTCTTCCAAGTTTCTTACCCCCTAAATCCGATGAGCCATGAATGACACTACGCACAAGACATTGGAAGTGGAGGTACTGAACATCCACAAGGGAGAGTATCTGTCCGAAGCCTTAAAAAGACAAGGCTACCCCATGCTGCCGAGCAATGCCATTATTAATAAGGTAATGACAGGAACAGGTGCTACTTACATGGAATTGAACCCGAAGTTAAGTCCGAGAAATTCTATCGTAATCGAACCGTATCGTTCTGCGGTGGAGAACAAAGTGCAAGCATTTGACGAAGTGCAAGGAGTGTTCAAGGAAGTAACCGTTAAGAAACTGACCGCCTACCTCAACAACTCCAATATCAAATACAAGAAAATCATCACCACTCCCGAAGGGTTTCAGACCAAAGTCTTGAAGGCGGCCAAGAGCTTGAAGATGAACATCTATAAGGAGTTCTTCAACTTGTACGATGAATCCGAACACATAACGGAAGACACGGATTACCGTAGGAGCATATCTTCCCCAATGAAGGAGTTCTTCAAGTTCGAGGGAAAGGCTCTCGTATCTGCCACTCCGTTAAAGCCGAGCAAGTACACCTTAACTCTATTCCTGCGCCACCAATTCAAGTGGATAGAAATTAAGCCCGACTATGACTATCGGGAAGATATGACTTTGATAACGACCCGTAGTTTTTACAGTCGGGTGAAGCAGGAAGTAAAAAGACTGTTGGATAACGGCTCTCCTCATGTGTGCATCTTCTATAAGACAACAGAGGGTATATGTAACATCGTGGAATCATTGCTGCATGACGGAATAATAAAAGAGGATGATTACAAGGTGTTCTGTTCAAAGGAAAGTGCCGACAAGCTAAAGAGCCGTTTCTTGGAACACAGTACGGACAGGTTGGAACTTCCCCTAAGAAAAGTGAACTTGTTTACTTCTCGATTCTTCCCGTCAATAGACATCAATCTGAAAGAACTTTGCGATGTGCTGGTGTTGTCGAACTACGACCATGTGAAGCATACCCTAATCAATCCGTTTACCGAAGCCATCCAATGTCAAGGAAGATTCAGACGCGTCTTTCCAAACGGTAAGAGATATAACTCGCTTACGATTATCGCTTCAATTCCGAATGAACTTAAAGTTAATTCCGAAGAAGAAATTTACAAGGATATTGACGCGAGGATTAAATCTTACCGAGCCGTTCAAAAAGAAAAATTGAAAGATGATGATTTCACATATTATGATAAGGACTTAAAACGGTTACGGTTGAATGAAGTCTTAAATCCCGAACGGAACGGATTTGACAGGTTCGCCATAGAGCAACTATTACTTGACGAGCAGGTTAAGAGATATTACCTCTCACCCGATGCGCTTAGACAGGCATACGAGAACACAGAATATTTCAATGTGGACTTCCAGCCCGAAGATGAAGCGGTCGGTGAAGATGATATTTACAGAATCAAAGCAGCCAAGACCAAAGAGAAATGGCAGTTCATTGTATCCGTCTTAAGCAATATCAAGGAAGATGAAAATGCCGTACAGCTTATCCGAGCCAAGTGCGTAGAGGAAGAATGGCTCATCAATGCGTTCTTCAAGTTAGGGCGGGAAACTATCGAACAGCAGAAGTACAGCAAGACTGAAATCAAGAAGCTGTTGGAACAGACCGAGCAGAAAGAAGCCATGCAACGGAGATTCAGCCGAGAGTTCCTATCAGACATAAGACGTGAATTTGAAACGGAAACGGGTAACGATTTATATATCCCCGTAAACGATGTGCTTGATAGAATTTCTTACCTGTTGGACTATTACGGGATAACCTACTCCCGATATGGAGACGGCAAGAACGGTACAATGTGCAAGCTGTCCGCTCCTTTCATTGAGGAATATTTCGATGTGACACGCAGCAATCGGGGCAGTGCTAAAATCAAGCTGGAGAAGTTCAAAGATGAATTACTGAACCGACATTAAATGAAGTGCAGGCTGGCGCAGCCAGCCGGAACTTCGTTCCGTCTGACTGCACCCCTCTTTTAGTCCCCCTTATGCCTGCCGAAGAAAAAGAATGCTTTAATAATTGCACTACCACCTCACATCGTCTATTAAAAAGACATCTTCTGTTGGCAGCGTATATGTTCACAACTCTATTCCCGTAGCCGACCAATTACTCACTAATGCTCCGAACTTCCTTTGATTGAATATTTAGGGAAAGACATAGAACGAGCCTTAGATGCAAGCGAAGAAATTCACTTGTGTTTAGGGTTTGTTCTTGTTAAATCCGCTCAATTAATAACCCTTTAAATTTCAATTATAGATAGATTATGAAAGCTGATTACACAGTTGGAGAAGTGGAACTCACTTACAAATCCACATCAAAAACTCGGAGTAAAATTTATAGCTCGGAGGATGCTTACAAGGTCTTACTCCCCACATATAAGGAGGGTACAATCTGTTACAAAGAATATTTCAAAGTCTTGTTCCTAAACCAATCCAGCCAAGTTTTAGGTTACACTCTCATATCAGAGGGAGGGATAACAGACACAACCGTAGATGTCAGAGTAATTCTACAAGCTGCATTGCTCACCAATTCAGTAGCTATCATTCTTGCTCATAACCATCCAAGTGGTAACATGAAACCAAGCAGGCAGGATATGGAGATTACTAAACAGGTCAAAGAAGCTGCAAGACTTATGAGAATAACAGTAACAGACCACCTCATATTAACAGATGCAGGATATTATAGCTTCGCTGATGAAGGACAGTTATAGCGTATCATCTTAAAAGGACATTCAATTTTTAAGTTGGGTGTCCTTACTTACATAAGCTGAATGTTCGTTCAGCATTTGTAACCAACTATTAATAATTGTGAATTATGAAGACATACATAGCATATTTAAGACAATCCACCATGAAGCAGCAAATATCGGGTCTTGGTGTAGAAGCACAACGAGAGATTATACACAACCATGTAAAGAATAAACCCATACTTGCTGAATACATTGAAACGGAGAGTGGGAAGAAATCTAACAGACCTCAACTTCTTGCAGCTTTAGCGATGTGCAGGAAAACTAACTCTATTCTGATTGTAGCCAAATTGGATAGGTTGTCAAGGAATGTAGCGTTTACTTCAAAGCTGTTGGAGAGTGATATTGAGATTGTGTTCTGTGACTTTCCACAAGCTAACAGATTAATTCTGCATATCATCAGTAGCATAGCTGAATATGAAGCAGGATTAATCAGTCAGAGAACCAAACAGTCACTTCAAGCCAAGAAAGCAAGAGGTGTACAACTTGGTAAAGCGGAGAACTTGATGAATAAATTTGAACAAGCTGTTCAACATAGTATCGTTGCCAACAAGGCTAAAGCGGAGAACAATCCAAATAACATGAGAGCGATAGCACTGTTACGGTCACTATCAATACAAGGCAAATCTTTATCTGAAATGACTTGTCTGTTGAATGAGCAAGGTTTTGTTACATCTAAGGGATGCAAGTTTCAGATTACACAAGTCAAGAGGTTACTTGTCAGAGCAGGGTTGATGTCGTGAAGTCACTTTGAAAGGCAGGACAAATTTAGAGCAAGGTCAATTTTATATACCCCAATCTAAATTTGTCCTATCTCTAAATTCAGTCGGAGAAATTGACTTTAGCTTTATAAATCCATGTGGGTAACAAAATCTAAAATTCACTTCTTATAAGGGGATTTATCATTTTGATACCCGCATGGATTTACAGAGTATGGATGCAAATCTTATTAAATATCCCGTTCAGACCATGTTTGAGAGCATGGAAGTTACTATAAATCCTCACTTCATGCCTATTAATTTAGAACCTTTCGCTATCTTTGCACCAATTCCAATGAACTAATGAGATAGAGAGTTGGAAGGACATATTTAACGAAAGGTGTTATTGAAATTATCTTCCATTCTCAAATCTCGCAAATTTGACAACGGTACGAAGATGATAGCAGTAGCACCACATCATTTGATATATACCTACCTTATATATTCTTATAAGGCTTTAGATATTGTCAAATTGGTGTGGGCTATTGTTTTATCCGTACCAAAGGCAATGCGAGAGCCAGAGAATGAGATAAGACAGTATGTTCCCACACCTTTTTTATTGTAACAGCTTATCCATAGGGAACAGGTGGGCATAATATCATTATCATTATGAAATACTTGTTTATCTTTTTACTTATCATTGCATTTACCAGTTGTGGTAATTCTAACAAAACCGTCAATAGCGAGGATACTGAAACCGTCAATGGTTACAGATATGAAAAAGGCAGCGATGAAGCCTTTACAGGTACAGTTAAATTTAAGAACGGTACAACAAAGGAATATAAGGACGGCAAAGTCACATCAAGAACAATCTATCATGAGAATGGACAGCCTGCTTCTACCAAATATAAAGATGAGAATGGACGCTATTACAACCTCAAATCCGCAACTAAGCCCTTGAACGTCCTTATTGCGTTTACACGTCCTC
>ERZ894206.1428-NODE-1428-length-11119-cov-7.416757_pt1 | contig 11119 bp, 7 predicted proteins | sample MGYA00380287_ERZ894206 | MGnify/ENA primary metagenome ERZ894206 (study PRJEB32331, sample SAMN06328483) | human gut metagenome | biome: human gut microbiome; feature: stool | host: Homo sapiens | collected 2013-04-12 ...
GTTTCATTCGCGTTAGCCAGAGTGAAAAATTCGCGGCGCATCTTGGCGCATTTTCATCCGGAAATAGTATTATTTCGCTTGATACACCATTTCCGCCTGCTTCTGCGCAATCAGGCACAGTTCCGCCGCCTTGAAGGCGTGCGCCTGCGTCATCGCGTTTTCCGTGCGGTTCAGGCTGTCCAGAATCAAATCACCGAAGAACGGGTAGCCCGTCAAACCGGTCGCGTTGATGTACTGCTCGCCTTGGTCGTTGACGAGGAACACATGGTTGCCGCCGTCGCGCTCCGTACCGACATCCACATACTTGCGGATTTCAATGTACCCCTTCGTGCCGATGATGATGGTGCGCCCGTCGCCCCACGTCCGCAGGCCGTCCGGCGTGAACCAGTCCACGCGGAAGTAGAACGTCGTGCCGTTTGCACCGTTGATGGCGCAGTCGCCGAAGTCATCCAGCTCCGGATACTGCGGATGCGCGTAGTTGGCAATGCGGCTGCGGGAGACTGTGCCGTCCTCCTCGCCCGCATAGAACAGGTACTGCTCGATTTGGTGGCTGCCGATATCGCAGAGGATGCCGCCGTACTTCTCCTTTTCAAAGAACCACTGCGGCCGCCCCGCCGCGCCCAGCCGATGCGGCCCGAAGCCTTCCACATGGATGACCTTGCCGATAGCGCCCTGCTCAATCAGGTTGCCTGCCAGCACCGCGCCTTCCACATGCAGCCGCTCGCCGTAATAGACCATGTACTTCTTGTCCGTCTGCGCCACCATCTTCTTGGCGCTGTCCAGCTGCTCCAAGGTGGTGAAGGGCGCTTTGTCGGTGAAGTAGTCCTTGCCCGCCTGCATCGCGCGCAGCCCCAGCGCACAGCGCTCGTTTGTAATCGCCGCGCCGCAGACCATGTTCGTTTCTTTGTCGTTAAGCAGTTCTTCCTCGCTCCGGGCGACTTTCACCTGCGGGTACGCCTTCACGAACGCTTCCACCTTCTTCGGGTCGGGGTCGTAGACGTACTTCAGCGTGCCGCCCGCCTCCAGCAGGCCGTTCGTCATGCCGTAGATATGCCCGTGGTCAAGGTGCGCGGCGGAAAAGACAAATTCCCCCGGCTTCACGACGGGCTGCGCCTTGCCTTTGGGCGCATAATTCATGCCGTCAGATACTTTCATCGTGATGACCTCCCATTATTTCTGCTGATAATCGCTGCCGAGCGTAATCGTGCCGTCAAGCGACGCGGCAGACGTGGTTTTCTCGTAGAAATGCGGCACGGCGCGCATCATGCCTTTCACCGTGTAGAACGGGTCGTCCTTTTGCAGCGGCAGCGTGACTGTCTGCTTTGTTGCGCCTGACTTGTAGACGGCTGTAATCAGCTCAATCGTCCGGCGGCCATCCTCGCCGCCAATTGCGGGCAGGGTGTCGTTCTCCAGCGCGGAGAGGACGTTTTCCAATTCGCCCGCGTGCCCCTCGTAGGGAAGCTGCGGCTGCGCATCCACAAAATCGCGGATTTTCTGCTCTAACTCCGTATTTTCAATCGGGAAGCCGTTCGGTTTGGAGATGGACGCGTACACGCTGAACGGCGCGGCGACTTTCGCCTTCTCGCACTGGAAGACCAGCTCCTGCTCTTCGCCGTGATGCACGACGGAGGCCGTCAGCTGCGCCAGCGCGCCCGGATATTGCAGCACGGACAGCGACAAATCCTCCACCTCGGCGTTGTCGTGCGCGACGTTCGCCATCACGCTCGTCACGGTCTGCGGAAGACCCATCATCCAGCACAGCATGTCAATATGGTGGACGGCGTGGTTCAGCGTACAGCCGCCGCCCTCCTTCTCCCATGTGCCGCGCCACCACAGGTCGTAGTAGCAGTGACCGCGCCACCAGGCCGATGTGACGGATGCGCACAGCACTTTGCCCGCAAGTCCGCTGTCCAGCAGTTTCTTCAGGTTGCTGATGGGCTGGCGGAAGCGGTTCTGGGCGATAATCGCGAGTTTCTTGCCGCTTTCATCGCGGGCGCGGAGCATCGCGTCGCATTCTTCCAGCGACGCCGCCATCGGCTTTTCGCAGACGACGTTCTTGCCCGAACGCAGGCTGTTGATGGAAATGCTGGCGTGGACGTACGGCGGCGTGCAGACATCCACCAAGTCAATATCCTTGCGTGAAAGGATTTTCTGGTGGTCGTCGTAGACCTCCGCTTCGGTCAGGTGATAATCCTCCTTCATCTTCTGCGCCTTTTCCGGCACAATATCCACCAGCGCCACAATCTTGCAGCGCTCCGGGAAGCGCAGGTAGGCTTCCACATGGGCGTGGGAAATGTTGCCCGTACCCACGATGGCAATCCGAATCATGGCATTCGCTCCTTCTTCAATACTCAACGCTGCGTGATGCGTTATCTGCATGATAGCACATTGACATCAAGATTTCTATGCGAATCCTGTTTTCAATTCGGCGGATTTGGCAGATTGTCGTCCTAATCAGACAAAACAGCAATTAGTGTCCGCCGCTGCGCTGCTTGCGGTAGGCGTTCGGAGCCATGCCCGTCATCCGCCGGAAGCTGCGCAGAAAGCCGGAATAATCGCCGAATCCGCTGCGGTCGGCTACTTCACTCAGGCTTATGTCCGTCAGCAGATTCTCCTTCGCCAGCTGCACGCGGCGGTAGAGAATGTATTCGTAGACGCTGCGCCCGGCGTAGCTTGTAAACTCGTGCGAAAGGTACGATACGCTGATGGCGAAGCGGCGCGCAATGTCTTCCAATTTTAGCGGTTCGGTGAAGTGGTCGTTGATGTATTGCAGCACATCGAAAATCACATCGTTGACAACGCTTGGCTGAATAGGAGCAGTTGTTCCCTGCACGGCTTGGCAGACCATGACCATGAAGTCGATGATGCGCCCGTAATTGCGGAACTGCACCATCTCGTCCGGCATGTCCTGCTGCGCGGAGATGTCTATCAGCAGCTGTTTGCACGCCAGCGCATCCGGCTGCGGCAGTTCATAGTAGAATTTTCCGGACTGCAGGCGGCTGTCGAAGTAACGCTGGAGGTCAATCTGCCCGAAGCCAAGCTTTCGCAGCGTTTCCGGGCGCAGATACAGGAAGCCGCGCTCGTAGTTCTGCAGCGAACTGCCGCCCACCAGCCCGTGCATCCGAAACGGCGGCATGATAATCAGCTGATTGTTTTGCAGCGGAAACACGCTGCCGTCCACATAGTAGACCTTGCCGCCCTGATAGTGGATGTAAAATTCATAGAAATCGTGGCAATGCAGCCCGCCGACGGTGTGGTGTTCCGCTATGGCATAGCACGCTTCGTACTCCGCGTCTTCGCGTCCCATCGCGTTGTAGCCGTTGATGGTCTCCGTAAATCTCATCGTTTCAGCTCCTTTCTGGGTTCAGATGTTTTGATTATACAGCAGGATTCACATATTTTCAAGCAGGATTTACATTGATTGTGCAACTTGCGTCGGCTATAATCAAATTAACGATACGGAAACGGAGCGTGACGTTCCCGTAACAGGCTGCCTCGTGCAGCGTCTCCCGTGGTTTCCCGTTGGCAGTGCCAGTCAGATGTTGGCTGATGCTGCTGGGAAAAACAGCGGGTTCTTTGCATGAATTCTATTTTGCATCCCGCAAAAGAGAGTTGTTTTTGTACACCTTTACGGAAACCATAATTCGTTAGAAATGGAGGTTTTTGCTTATGACAAATCCCGCGAAAGCCGCTGCCCCGGCGCATCCGCGCCGCAAGCGCAAGAAACACTGGCTTCAGCGCGACTGGCGGCTGTACCTGATGCTGCTGATTCCAATTGTCTGGTACATTCTGTTCTGCTACAAGCCGATGGCGGGGCTTCAAATTGCTTTCCAGAAGTACAACATGTTCAATCCCGCCAAGAGCAAGTGGATTTGGCTGGACAACTTCAAGTTCGTTTTCGGCATGAGCGACTTTGGCATCGCGCTGAAGAACACACTGATTCTCAACGGGCTGGACTTGCTCTTCGGCTTCCCCGTCCCGATTATCCTCGCCATCCTGCTCAACGAAATGCGAACGCCCATGCTCAAGAAGTTTTCGCAGACGATGCTGTACCTGCCGCATTTTCTCTCGTGGGTCATCATCGGCGGCATGGTGCTGCAGATCTTTGCGCCGACGTCGGGCGTCATCAACTCCACGCTTCTGCGCTGGGGCTGGATTTCCGAGAACATTCCTTTCCTGACGGATGGCCCGACGTGGACGTTCACCTATGTGCTGGTCGGCGTGTGGCAGTCGATGGGCTGGGGCACGATTCTCTACCTTGCGGCGATTACCGGCCTGGACATGAACCTCTTTGAAGCGGCGCGCATTGACGGCGCGAACAAGCTCCAGCAGATTTGGCATGTCACCTTGCCCGGCATCCGTTCGACCATCGTCGTTCTGCTGATTATGAACATCGGGCGTATGATGTCCATCGGCTTTGACCGCCCGTTTATCATCGGCAATACCAAGGTCAAGGACTACTGCGACGTCATTTCCACCTTCGTTTACCGCGCCGGCATTACCAACAGCCAGTTCGCCCGCGCAACCGCCATTGGTCTGTTCCAGTCCATCGTGGGCTTGGTGCTGATTACGGGCGCAAACACCGTTTCCCGCCTGTTCGATGAACAGAGTATTTGGTAAGAGGGGAGGATTTGTCATGACTGCGATTTCCACACAGGCGCATATTTGCCCTGAGAAGAAGAAGAAACTCGGTGCAGGGCAGATTATCCTCATCATCGTGATGATGCTCTTCGTGCTGATCTGCACGCTGCCGTTCATCAACGTTATTGCCATGTCGATGTCCTCCAAGTCTGCGATTCTGCGCGGTGCAGTGTCGTTCTGGCCGGTGGAATTCAACGTCGATGCCTACAAGCTCATCGTCAGCGACAATTCGATGTGGCACAGCCTGCTCTATACCATCGAACTGACGGTAATCTACACCGTGCTGGCGATGGTAATGACGATTCTGGTGGCGTTTCCGCTGTCCATGCGTCGCCTCAAGGGGCAGCGCGTCATCATGTTCTTCATCGTCTTTACCATGTACTTCTCCGGCGGCACGATTCCGATTTACCTGAACGTGAAGGAATTCGGAATGCTTGACAGCATGTGGTCGCTGATTATTCCGGGGCTGATTTCCACGTTCAACGTCATCATCCTGAAGAATTTCTTTTCTTCCCTGCCGTATGAGCTGGTGGAGGCGGCGTCGATTGACGGCGCGACGGATTTCCAAGTCCTCACCCGCATCTTCCTGCCGCTGAGCTTCTCCTCGCTGGCGACGCTTTCCCTCTTCTACGCGGTCGGCAAATGGAACAGCTTTAACGACGCGCTGTACTACATCACCTCGCGTGACCTCCAGCCCTTGCAGCTCAAGCTGTACAACCTCATCAAGGGCAGCCAGTCGGTGGAAGTCGCCGTCGCGGAGGGCAGCTCGAATGACCTGAGCACCAGCGTGTCCGAATCCATTCAGTCCGCAACCATCATTTTCGCGACGCTCCCCATCCTGATTGTGTACCCGTTTGTGCAGCGCTACTTCGTGGCGGGTGTTACGATGGGCGCAGTCAAGGGCTAATACTAATTCTCATCTAAACCATGACATTCGCACAGCATCTTTTTCGCCCCGGCTTTGCTTCGTTCCGCTCGCGCGTACCTCCAGTACGCCTCGCTTCACTCAGCTTTGCCGGAACGAAAAATCTGCTATGCTCGATGCCATGTTTTAGAATCGAATTAGTATCATCCCCCCACATTCCCATTGGAACGGGCGGCAAAAGCCGTTCAAGATAGAAAGGAGTACCCTTATGAAAAAGTTTTTGGCTCTGGTTTGCACGCTGTGCCTGCTGCTGACGGCGCTTCCGCCGACGGCACTGGCGGCGGATGACGATTGGGTAACGCTCAATGTCGAAATGTACGACCGCTCCATTGCGGGCTTCAACGTGGAGGACTGCTGGCAGCTGCGCTACATTCAGGAAAACTTTGGCAACCCGAACCACATCAAGATTAACTGGATTCCTGTTTCCCGCTGGGAGGAAGGCACGATCCTGTCCACCCGTCTGGCGGGCGGAACGGCCCCGGACATCTGCATGACCTATGGCACGGATTTGGTGCAGCAGTACATTGACATGGGCGGCATCATGCCGCTGGATGACCTGCTGGCTGAATACGGTCAGGAACTGACGGCATTCCTCGGCGACGAGGTGCTGCAGTACGGTCAGTATGACGTGGGCGACGGCAAAGAGCAGTATTACCTGCCCGCGCGCCGCATCGTCGTCGCGACGCAGAGCATGTTCATCCGCAAGGACTGGCTGGAAAAGCTGGGCATGGAAGTTCCCACGAACGTGGAGCAGCTGTATGCTTACCTGAAGGCGGTGAAGGAGCAGAAGCTGGGCGGCGAGAACACCGTTCCGTATTCCTCCGACCTGTACGCGGCCGACCCCTTCTACGGCTGGATTTACCAGATGGATGCCTTCCTTGATTACAGCCAGATTACCGAGGAAGACTGGGTGGCGAACTTCAAGTTCCACTACATGCTGCCCGGCGCGAAGGAAGCGCTGCGCTGGATGAACAAGTTCTTCAACGAAGGTCTCGTTTCCGATTACTTCGGCATCGAGAACAGCAAGCAGACCGACAGCGACCGCGTGAACGGCTATGACGGCTTCTGGGTTGGCAACTGGGACGCGCCGTGGCGCATGGAAAAGTCCTACGCGCAGGATTTGGCGAAGAACGTTCCCGGCGCGAGCTGGATTGCCTGCGACCCCTTCAAGCCCGAAGCCGGCACGACCCCGCATGAAACCTACACCGCCGCTGGTCAGGCGATTTTCATCCCCGCGTCCGTGGATGAAAAGGTTGCCGTGGCTGCGATTAAGTACCTGAACTGGATGTGCAAGCCGGAATCCCTGTACGCACTCCAGAACGGCGAAATGGGCTACAACTACACCACCGTCAACGAAAACAACATTCCGACCGACCTGAAGAACATCAACGACACCGACGACGCGCACAAGATGCACGCGACCGACGGCGCGCCGATTTGCAACGGCTTCTACTACGGCTCTGACGAGCTGAACTACGCCGCGACCGCTATGGGCTTCCCCGGCTACGAAGACGTTGTGGCGGACAGCCTTGTGATTTCCAATGACGGCGCTTACGAACCTGTCAGCTTCACCCGTACCATTCAGTCCCGCATTGACTATGGCACGACCATCATCTCCAAGGAAGCGGAACTGCTGGTTCAGGTTGTGACCTGCAAGCCGGAAGATTTCGACGCAACGTGGGATAAGTACACCAACGAAATCCTTTCTGCCGGCGGTCAGCAGATTATCGACGAGCAGCGTCAGGCATACAAGGATGGCGCATACCGCGGCTTCTATCCGATGGCGCAGAAGTAATAAGCGCACGCAAACTTCACAAAAAGGGGGCTGCGTCTTGGACGCAGTCCTTTTTTTCGGAATAACCCTCCTGATATTTCTGTTTTTTCCTGATTGAAATTGACAAAGAGTCTGCTTGGCTCTATGATGGGAGTGTTTCGGTATGCTTCGACTTGGAATCATCGGTGCGGGCGGCATTGCCAGCCTGCACACCAACAATATCCTCAGCGGCAAATGTCCGGAGGTGCAGCTGACCGCCATGGCAGACCGCAAGGAAAGCCGCCGAGAGTGGATTCGCGCAACCGTGCCGAACGCTGCGGTTTTCTGCGAGGGCAGCGATTTGATTGCGTCCGATGCCTGTGACGCGGTGCTGATTGCAACGCCGCATTATCAGCATCCGACGCTGGCGATTGAGGCGTTCCGCCATGGAAAGCATGTCCTGTGCGAAAAGCCGGCGGGCGTGTACACCTTGCAGGTGCGGGATATGATTGCGGAGGCGGATAAGCATCCCGAGCTGACCTTCGGCATGATGTTCAACCAGCGCACGAATTGCACCTACCGCAAGATGCACGAGCTGATTCACAGCGGCGCAATCGGTGACTTAAAGCGTGTCAATTGGATTATCACCGACTGGTACCGCACGCAGTTCTATTACGATTCCGGCGCATGGCGCGCAACGTGGGCGGGCGAAGGCGGCGGTGTGCTGCTGAACCAGTGCCCGCATCAGCTGGATTTGGTGCAGTGGCTGGTGGGACTGCCGTGCAAGGTGCAGGGTTTCTGCCACGAGGGCAAGTGGCACAACATCGAGGTCGAGGACGACGTGACCGCCTATTTCGAGTACCCGAACGGCGCAACGGGCGTTTTCATCACCACGACCGCCGACGCCCCCGGCACGAACCGCTTGGAGATTACAGGCACGAAGGCGACGCTCATCTGTCAGGACGGCAAGCTCATCATGAAGAAGCTGGAAATGGACGAGCGTGAATGGTGCGCGACGTGTCAGGAAGGCTTCCGTGCGCCGTCCTACGAAACAATCGAGGTCGAGACGGACGGGCAGAACGGGCAGCATCCGGCGGTGCTGAACGCGTTTGCGGCGCATATTCTGCGCGGCGAACCGCTGGTCGCGGACGGGCGTGAGGGCATCAACGGACTGATGCTGTCCAATGCGATTCATCTGTCCTCGTGGCTGGGACATCCGGTGACTTTGCCGATTGACGAGAAGCTGTTTTTGGAGAAGCTCAATGAACGTCGGGCAACGTCGCGGGTAAAGACAGGGGAAAGCGTTTTCAGTGATACAAATGGGACATATGGGTCAAAGTAAAGAGGAGCTCCAAACACGAGGATAAACAGGCAGGCAAAGCAAGATAACGCGACCAACTCATACTATTTCCAAATGAGAATGCGCCAAGATGCGAAGCGAATTTTTCGCGCTGGCTAACGCGAATGAAACGCAGCGTAGCAGCGCTACGCTAAGTGGAATGAGCGGACGCAAGCGCGGAAAAGGCGCGAGCAGATGGCGCAGGTGAATTTGGAAATAGTATCAAAGCCCATTACAGCAGCTCATGATACTTGCGGATATACAGCTTCTTCATCAGCGTTGCCAAGACCATGTAGCCCAGCACAATCAGCGCCAGATAGGCGAAGTAGACAGGCGGCAGCGCACACAGCCCCAGCGGCGCGGCGAGGGGCGTGAATGGCAGCAGCGTCACGACGGCAATGCCGAGCATCGTCAGCAGCATCACCGGCAGGGACGCGTGGCTCTGGATGAACGGCAGCTTCTTGGTGCGAATCATGTGCATGACGAGCGTCTGCGTCCACATGGATTCGATGAACCAGCCGGTCTGGAACAGCGCGGCGAACTTGTCCTGCATCGCGGGGTTGGTCAGCTGCGCGAAGGTCAGACCGCCGCACGCCATCGGCGCAATCACGAAATACAGCAGCAGGTACGTCGCAATGTCGAACAGCGAACTGACCGGACCCATCCAGAGCATGAAGCGGCTGATGCCCGACGCATCCCACGTCCGCGGCACTTTGAGGTACTCCGCGTCCACGTTGTCCCACGGAATTGCGGTGCAGGAAATATCGTAGATGAGGTTCAGCAGAATCAGGTGCAGGGACGCCATCGGCAGGAAGGGCAGGAACGCGCTGGCAGCAAGGACGGAGAACATGTTGCCGAAGTTCGACGCAGCCGTCATCTTGATGTACTTCATCATGTTCGCGTAGATTTTCCGACCCTCGATAACGCCCTTTTCCAGCACCATCAGGTCTTTTTCCAGCAGGACGACGGACGCGCTTTCCTTGGCGATGTCCACCGCGGTATCCACGCTGATGCCCACGTCCGCCGCCTTCATCGCAGCTGCATCATTGATGCCGTCACCCATATAGCCCACGGAATGCCCCTTCTGGCGCAGGACGGTGACGACGCGCGCTTTCTGGGCGGGCGAGAGCTTCGCGAAGACGGTAATTTCCTCCGCCGCCTGCGCAAGCGCTTCGTCATCCATCGCGTCAATGTCCGCGCCGAGCAGCACGCGCTCAGCATTCATCCCAACCTGACGGCAAATGGCGCAGGTGACTTTCTCGTTGTCGCCGGTGAGAATCTTCACACCGACGCCGTATTCCCGCAGGGCATGAATCGCGTCACGGGTCGTTTCCTTCGGCGGATCAAGGAAAGCAAGGAAGCCGATGAGCACCATGTCCTTCTCATCCGCCGTGGAGAACTGCCCTTCCGGCGCGGGATTTGTCTTTTGCGCAACGGCAATCACGCGCATACCGCCGCCGTTGAGTTCATCTGCCTTGCGCAGGACGTAGGCGCGCACCTTGTCCGTCAGCGGAACGATTTTTCCCTTGCTTTCCGCATGGGTGCAGCACGCCAGCATCTCCTCCACCGCGCCCTTGGTAACCAGCTGGGTCTTGCCCTTGCGGTCGCGCACAACGACGCTCATGCGGCGGCGCTCGAAGTCAAACGGGATTTCGTCCACCTTCTCGAAGCGGGCAATCAGCTCATCCGCGCCAAGCTGACGCTGTTTGTCGATGACGGCAATGTCAATCAGGTTCTTGAGGCCCGTCTGGAAGTAGCTGTTCAGGAACGCGTGGCGAAGTACGCGGTCGTCCGGCTCGCCGTCTACGTTCAGGTGATATTCCAGTACCACCTTGTCCTGCGTGAGCGTGCCGGTCTTGTCCGTGCAGAGGATGTCCATTGCGCCGAGGTTCTGAATCGCGTTCAAGTCCTTGATGATGACCTTCTCGCGGCTCATGGTCATGGCGCCCTTCGCCAGCGAGGTGGTCACAATCATCGGCAGCATTTCCGGCGTCAGACCGACGGCAATCGAAATGGCGAACAGCCCCGCCTGAATCCAGTCGCCATCGCTCAGACCGTTGATGAGCAGCACAATCGGCACCATCAGCAGCATAAAGCGAATCAGCACCCACGAAACGCTGTTGACACCCTTCTCAAAGGTGGTCTTCGGCGGCTTGACGTTCAGCGCCTTTGCCATTGCGCCGAGCATCGTGTCATGCCCGACGGCGAGGACGACCGCCGTTGCGCTGCCGCTGACGACCGTGCTGCCCATGAACGCCAGATTGCCGCATTCGGTCAGGCTGCCGACCGTCTGGCAGACCGCGCCGGACTTCTCCACCGGCTCGCTCTCGCCCGTCAGGCTGGATTGGCTGAGGAACAAGTCCTTCGCGCGGAGGATGCGCACGTCCGCCGGGAGCATGTCGCCCGCAGACAGCGACACGATGTCGCCCACGACAATTTCTTCCAGCTGGATTTCCTTCTT
>ERZ894206.1439-NODE-1439-length-11044-cov-21.187733_pt1 | contig 11044 bp, 15 predicted proteins | sample MGYA00380287_ERZ894206 | MGnify/ENA primary metagenome ERZ894206 (study PRJEB32331, sample SAMN06328483) | human gut metagenome | biome: human gut microbiome; feature: stool | host: Homo sapiens | collected 2013-04-12 ...
CCCCGCCAGGGGGACGCCCGGAAAAGGCATAAGCAGGAGAACAACAAAACAGACAGTAATCAGAGCAGTAGAAAAAAGAAGAACAGTAGCAGTAGCAGTAGCAGTAGCAGTAGCAGGAACAACAACATCATCAGTAACAGACAAATGACAGGTCTGAAAAGACAGAAGCCCCCATCAGAACGTCCGCGTAATGAAAGGGGCGGCGCGTGAGCGCGGCCCCTTTCAGCGCCACCGACGCGCGGTTTTTTCCCGGCGCGGACAGACGGGCATTTATCCTCCCGCCAGCCCTGTGTCATCAGGCACGCAAACGAATAATCATCGTCGGGACATCGGTATAAGCAAACGTGCCGCGCGGCAGCTCCTCGCGGACGTCAGAAAACGGTAACAGCTTCTCCTGCTGGCGTGGCCCGTTGAGACAGACGGCAACCAGAACGCCCCCCGGACGCAACAGGGAAAAAGCCCGCAGGATATGCCGGATATCCTGCCCGTGACTGAACGGCGGATTCATAATGATCCGGCTGTAATACTGCACCGACTGCCATTCCATGAAGTCGCCACACTGTACCCTGACACCGTTAAAATTTTCCCGCAGATACCGGACCAGCCCGCTGTTAATCTCCACCGCATCACACATGGCCTCCGGCGCGGTATCCCGAATCGCCCGCAGTATGGCCCCGGTGCCGGCAGAGGGTTCCAGAATGTGATCACGGTTGCTGATTTCCGCCAGCGTCACCAGGCGATCACAGATCGGGGCAGGACTCACAAAAAGCTGAGATTCAGCCCGGATTTCAGCAACCGGCGCGGCGTTATCCAGCCTTGCGCGCATCAGCCGGATACGTTCTCTTAACTGACTGTGCATGTCATTATCTCCGTCATCCCCCGGGGATTTCCCGGGGGGATATACCTTATTTCTGTGGGATTTCCGTGATTTTCATGTCGGTGATATACACATTCACCAGACGGAAATTATTGTCCATTGTGCGGCGGTAGCGGTATGCCCCGTGGTCTTCTGCTTCTTCCACACTGCGCACGGCCTTACAGTCCCGGGGCAGGGCGGCCCACTGCGCCTTTGTCATTTCCCGGAAACCTTCCCCCGGATAGTTGACTACCGGCGGACGCTTCGCGGCCTGACTGGCGACGGCAGCCTCTTCTGCCGATGGTGCTTTGTAGTCCGTGATGCGATCGGGCGTCACTTTCATCGTGCCGCTGTACCCGAGAAAACTGTAATTTGGCGTTGTGACTGAACTCACCGCCCCGTTGCTTTTGTTCACGCGGATGATAGTCAGCCACTCGCCCCGGCTGAAAACCTGTCCGCCCGGCTCAAAATCCTGTGTCCGGGTAACCACGCCGCCGCTTTCGTCCAGCATGGCACGCTCATAGATCAGGCGGTTCTGATAGTGGTTAACCCAGCGTTGCTGATGCTGAATCTGCCGTTCATGACAGCGGATCGCAATTTCGCGGGCCTGCTCCGTGGTGATGATGTCATCATCCAGGGCCGACCATAACGACCGGCTCCCTTCATACTGGCTTTTTTCTGCCGGGCGCGGATACGTATCCAGCGGGAAACAGGCGCTGATATGGTCATGACTGCTGATGAGTTTTGCCATATTCAGATCCAGCGATTCAGCCCGCCACATCGTCAGATATTTCTGCGACTGTGCGATGGTCTTTTCAGCCTTGCGCAAATCAGCTTCGATTTTTTTGATACGACGCCAGCGAACGTCCGGGCGTTCTTTATACTTCGCGTGAAGCAGTGCCGACCGCGCCCGTTCTTCCCAGTATTCCGCACGTTCAAAGAGCATCACGGCACGTTTCATGCCGTTTTCAATACGCTGCGCATCACGACGGGCGCGGCGTTCGCTGTGATGCCCCACAAGAATGGGCTGACCGGGCGGGATCATCGCGGCCAGTCTTTCCACTTCATCAAGTGCCTGTGCGGATTCACTGGCCCGCTTTCCGCTGTATCCGGTAAACCGCTCCGCCCGTGCTTCCTGACGTTCAGCGAGCGTGCTGTCTTCATCCTCAATCTCTCCGGCAAGTGAGAGGAGCACGTCTTCCCGGCCCGGTGTCCAGGCTGGCGCGACAAACAGCGCCTGTTTGGGTGCCCAGCGGAAACCGGCATCATGCACTTTTTTATACGTCTCCGGGTCAAGACGTGACGCGGCATACAGGCGCAGTTTGTTGTCATCCGGTGAGTAGGTCGCGCGGTACATCTGCACAGGGCTGGCGGCTTCCGGGGCGGTCATGGTGATTGCTGCTAATGTCATAAAATGTTCTCCTTCCGTCTGTTGCCGCCCCTCGCGGGGCGGCTCACCTCATCAGTTAAAAGCGCGTTTCAGTTCGAGTGTGCGGAGCACCTGCCCGAAAGCCGTGTTTTTCATGGCGGGGATGTGTACACCACGCCCCCGGTGAAAACTCCGGGCTATGTGTCGCCCGAAGGCTTTCAGCACGGGGTCAATTTCCGGCGCGGGGATGTCTTCGCGTCTGAAACGGGGATGACGGCGGGGCTTTACAGCCGCTGCGGAAGGTGAAACAATACTTATTGTCATAATTTAGCCTCTTATGACGATTGACTGGAGCCGCAAAAACTGTTCGTGCAGTCTCTGCGGCATGGATTAAGCAGGTCCCTGACCTGCTTTTTTCATATCTGCATCTGACGTTTTCCGGTGTTTTCCTCCTTCTGTTCCTGCGTTCTCATTACCTGCCAGCCGGATGACTGACAGAACACATAAATGCGTATTGCCGGAGCCTGAAATAAATCCTGATTTTTAAAGAACATCACCCGTTGAGTTTTGGGAGCCGCGGTTTTGACGTTTCGCGGGAACCTGCTGCTGTATTCCCTGTGGTATGAACTTCACCCGTTTGAGAACCTTCGCCGCAAGGGGCATCACTGCCACGGCCTGACGCACCTGTCCTGGGCAGAACGCAAAATTTTTTACCGGGTTTTGGGTAAAAAATTTTGTGGGCTGTTCATTTACCCTGGACAGTCAGTGCGGCAGGTTGTGGCTGTCTATGCCCCCGGCGACAGGGACTCATACGGGTGTGTGGCACCCGGCAGGCAATGAGCAGGGACCCGCCGCAACGACGGAGAGCGCGTGCGCGAAACGGCGTTGCGCCTTACATCCCGGCGTCGTTTTGCCGGGATGCCAGGAGCGCAGGCCACGGCGCGACAGGGGCGGCGCGACCGGAACGGTCGCTGCAAGCCGGGGGTTTTGCGTCAGGGATGGAAGCCCGCCAGGGCGGAGACAGCTCCGCTGGCTCCGTTCACGACAGCCCGCCCCGCCTGGGGGACGCCCGGGAAAGCCATAAACAGGAGAGGAACGGAAAGAAGAGGAAGAAGAAGAACAGTAACCACAGAAACATAACATCAGGAAAAAACATTCCGGACACATCACAAACGGGAAGGGTAACGGGCGACGCGCCAGCGTGGCCCGTTACCCTTCCGGCAGGCGCCAGCCTGCCAGGGGGGTTCGCGCGGGCTGACAGGCGGCCTCCACCGCCTGCCCCTGTATCACCTGTTTCTGCTGCCCTGTAAGATGTAGTGACCGCCCAGGAAAACCGCCTGCTGATTCGCCACAAAATCGCAGATTTCATCAACAATCTGCGCGGTGGTGAGCGGTTTCTGCCCCATTTCACGACGCCGCGCATTAATCACGGCCCTGTAATTACGCAGAATTTCGCGGGTTTCTGTGCTGATATTCATGACATGTGCTCCCCGTCCAGCGCCTGTAACACAACGTCCATTGCTTCGCGTTCCTCCCTGACGAATGCGTCACCGTCGCCCCCGTTCTCACTCCCGACGGCATACAGGCGCTTCATTTCACTGCCTGCCAGCGCCATCACTTTTTCCAGCATCACCGCCGGGACTGTCACATGACGGCTGGCGCGCTTTTCTTCCATCAGTTCATTTACAATATCGGAAACAACTCTGTCACATGCGCCATATACAAAAGCATCGTCCAGCCGCTGCATGACGGTTTCCAGCTCATCGTCTGTCAGACTCCAGTCCTGGGCTATGTGACGCACATCCCCACGGGTCAGCACCACGGCAAAAACGCATTCACTGTCCGGCACGCCTGTATCCAGTACATCGCGGATGATTTCTTTAACAGTACAGTACATGTTCTCGTCTCCTTTACAGGGGCGGCATTGCCGCCCCGTCCGTTAATCAGTCAAGTGCCGCGTAAATCGCGTTGCATTCGGGGTGAAATTCGATGTGGCTCCACAACTGCGCATCGCGCATCCTGTACAGGTGTGTCAACCCTGCATCCCCGCTGTCGTGGTACAGCCACAACTGGCGGTTAATCACAAGGGAGGTAAGGATGATGCCTGCGGCATCAGCACTCACGGTACGGTCAAACCAGTTTTCACCGTTAACCAGATGAAAACGGTCGCCATCCGGCATCATGTAACCGCCACCGTCCGGCAGGCGGATGAAGTGCCAGAATCCGCCTTCATATTCCGGCATCATTTTTTTCGCCAGCGTGTACACAGATGCCTCGGCATACAGAAAATCCAGGCCAAACAGGTAAGGCAGAAAGGAGAGACGGTCGCACTCTTCAACATTCAGAGTGACAGGTTTCGCATATTGCATGATGTTTTCCTCCGTTGTTCACATATTCCGCGACACCGGGCGGTGCCGTGCCTCCATCTTTGCCGGGCCTGCAGGGTTGCAAGGGCGCAAGGGAAGCCGCAGCCTGACGCGCACGGCTGACGGGAGTTGGAGGGTGAGACCGCGAAATCTGAGCGGGTGAACGACCGGAAAATCACGGCAGACGGGAAGGAGGGACCGGGTGACCGCAGCGGTTCACCTTACCTTGCAACCCGCCCGCAGAAGCCCGGCTACGATGGAGGCACGGCACAGCCCGCACACGACGCTGAGGCCACATAACTGAAAACCCACAAGGCCATGCCCCACATGGCCGGGTAAAGAGGAGCCTGCGGCGACATCCTTTTGCTCTTTCCGGGGACCGACTGGAAAAGGCGGAGATTTTTCCCCGCCAGCGTCATCATTTCCGGATTTTTGCCAGGGCATCCGCCATGCTGCGGATTTCGTTCCGGGCTTCCCGGACCACCTCCCGCAGAACACCACGGTCAAACCAGCGGCGGGGCGGTTCATCCGGTATACGCAGCATATCGCAGGCCAGCCCACTGGACAGGATATGCTCCACACACTCACTGACCAGATACATTTCCACCGACGAAAAACGAGCGCCCCGGTTCAGGATGGCATCGAGCACCACGGGCAGGTTTTCGTCGTCTTCATCGAGCCAGCAGGGGTGATCGCTTTCCTTCACCACCAGGCGAAAGCGGCGCGTCTGGCGGGTCAGCAACGTCTGACCGGTGGTGGTCAGCGCCGCACGGATACGCCGCGCATCTTCTGCCACCTGGTAACTGACACTGCATACTGCATCGCGTACCGCACCAAGAACGGCCCTGATTTCGTCCTCTGCCAGCCACTCACCGGCATACGGGAAAGACACCTGCGTTCCGTCTGCCGGAAGTACCGGCAGCGACTGCCACTGACTGCCGGACAGAACAAGTTCCGCTCCGGTTCCGGTCAGTTTCTGAATGGCAGAGGCCAGGAGCGGCGGCAGTACGCCGCCGTGACGCTTGATAAGTAACGTCGCCAGCCGGGGCGCATCCAGCCGCACGTAAATGCTGATCCAGCCCGGATACTTCGGGTTACGCTGGTCAACATCCGTCTCTTCCGGCCAGCCCTGCGCCAGCAACAGGTTGCTGGCGTGGCGATAAATCAGTGCATTCAGCATTTCATTCATAATTCATGAACTCCCTGTATCGCCGCCCGGAGGCGGCGATAACATCAGTCGTTTTCGTGTGTGTTGTTTTTCAGCAGGATGCGGACCTGATTAACCACCGCCTGACGGCGGGTGACGCATTCCGGGACGGCGAGGCCATGATCCCAGGCGGCCCATTCACGTTTCCACAATGCCTGTTCAGCGGTCTGAATCAGGGACGCCAGCAGTTCAGCAGGGACAGTCACCTGGCGGTTTTCGCTCACGTTATTGATGATCTCCATCGCCACGCCGGAAGAAATACCGGATTCAGTCCGCTGGTCTTCCGGGATGTCCTCCAGGCGCGCCAGGACAGTCCTGATTTCATGATCGGTCAGGGCAATATCCATTCCGTCAGAGAGGGCCTGAATTTCTTCCGGGGACCAGATAACCAGCATCAGTGGCGTGTCTCCCGAATACTTTGCTGCCAGCTTCCGGCATAGCGTTTCGCATGTTCCGTACATTCTCGTCTCCTTCTCAATCTTTGAAGCAGGAATCCAGTTCCAGAATTTCGGTATACGCCTCCATGAACAGGCGATTGGCGCGATACAGCGTCTGGCGTGTCAGGCGTTCAACAAGCACATCGGAATCAAAGCGACAGCGATGCTCCATATCGTTCAGCCTGGCCCGAAGGTCACACATGGTGTTGGCCACCTCCGCCACGTCGGCGCGAAGTTTTTCGTGTCCGGCATAGTTCATTTACGCAGCCTCCGGTTCAAACCAGTTATCATTCGCGGCCCCCTGCTGCATGGCCCGTTGCACGGCGGCCAGTCGTTGCTGTCCGGCACGGTGATACTGTTCAAGCAGCTCGATACCGATATACCGGCGTCCGGACTGGAGGGCAGCGACGCAGGTTGAGCCGCTGCCTGCAAACGGGTCCAGCACAATCGCGTTCGGATGTGTGAAGCTCTCAATCAGTGGTTGCAGGCTGGTAACGGGCTTTTCCGTCGGGTGATGACGATTGCCTGAATATTTCCAGCCCAGCACATCCGGCAGAGGGTTACGGGGCCGGGCCGGACTGCCCTTTGCCAGGATGTAAGCGCATTCGTGACGGTACGCGACATACGCAGATTTGGATGTGTAGTTTTTGGTGAACACGAGGTGCCCTGCCACGCTGAATCCGGCGCGTTTCCAGGCGGCCATAAAGCGATCGACACGGTTCCAGCCGTAGAAGCTGACCATCAGCGCGTCTTTTTTGAGTACGCGGTACATCTCATTGCTGGCAGGTTGCAGCCAGTCATCATTAACATCACCGGCAATGGTGCGCCCGGAACGGTCACGGAAACCGACGAGGTACGGCGGGTCAGTCAGTATGAAATCAATGGCGTTATCAGGAATACGGGCCATAACATCGATGCAGTTACCGAGGACAAAACGGGACATACAAAACTCCTTCTCTTACAGAGGGCACCGGGAGGGCACCCCTGTGGTGCCCGTTCCCCGCTGCCTGTGGGCTGTTCACCGCGTCCGGTAACGGGTCAGGCCGACCGTGGAATACCGCAGCCGTCGTCTTTCTGACGGCAAGGCTATGCCGCGAAAGCGGCTTGAAGGGCGTTCATCAGAAAAGGGCGACAGGCTGGCGTACACTGTCACCGACGCCAGCCGGGAGCGGTAAAAGCGCCCGTCCCGTGCCCACCGGACGCGGGACACTGACCACAGGCAGCGTTTATGCCGCGCCGCGTCAGCCGGCGCAGTAAAAAGAGGAGCACGGCGACATCCTTTACCGGAAAAGAAACGGGCGGTTGCCCGCCCGTCTCCGTCATACTTCATCCGCCATAATGCGCCACATTGTCGACTATCCACGCAGGTCCGGTGACTTCCGGCAGCTCATCGTCATCTGTCGGGGAAGACCATTCCAGTTCCCCCCACAGCACATCAACAAGCTCTCCGCGCTCATACAACTGCCAGCTGTCAGCGCCAGTGATATAAGACGGTAATTCACCATTTGGATTGTCCGCTCCACCCAACATGTTGTTTCCTTAAGGTTCTCACACCAGAAAGGACATCAACATGCTGAGCAGAGAGGACTTTTACATGATAAAGCAAATGCGCCAGCAGGGCGCGTACATTGTCGATATTGCGACTCAGATTGGTTGCTCTGAACGGACGGTCAGACGCTACCTCAAATACCCTGAACCGCCAGCCAGAAAGACCCGCCACAAAATGGTTAAGCTGAAACCGTTTATGGATTACATCGACATGCGCCTGGCAGAGAATGTCTGGAATAGTGAGGTTATCTTTGCGGAGATTAAGGCAATGGGTTATACGGGCGGACGTTCCATGCTGCGTTACTACATCCAGCCCAAACGTAAAATGCGTCCGTCAAAAAGAACAGTTCGCTTCGAAACTCAGCCTGGATACCAGCTCCAGCACGACTGGGGCGAAGTTGAGGTGGAGGTTGCCGGGCAACGGTGCAAAGTTAACTTTGCGGTTAATACGCTGGGGTTCTCCCGCCGCTTCCATGTCTTCGCCGCACCAAAACAGGATGCTGAGCATACCTACGAATCACTGGTTCGCGCCTTCCGCTACTTCGGTGGTTGTGTGAAAACGGTGCTGGTTGATAACCAGAAGGCTGCGGTGCTGAAGAATAACAACGGGAAAGTCGTGTTCAACTCCGGATTCCTGTTGCTGGCCGACCACTATAACTTCCTGCCACGGGCATGCCGTCCACGCAGGGCCAGAACAAAAGGTAAGGTTGAGCGGATGGTGAAATACCTCAAGGAGAACTTCTTCGTTCGGTACCGCAGGTTCGACAGCTTCACTCATGTTAATCAACAACTGGAGCAATGGATAGCCGATGTGGCTGACAAACGGGAACTTCGCCAGTTCAAAGAAACGCCGGAACAGCGCTTCGCGCTGGAGCAGGAACATCTGCAGCCGTTACCGGATACGGACTTCGATACCAGTTACTTCGACATCCGCCATGTGTCCCGGGACAGCTATATCGAGGTTGGTGGTAATCGTTACAGCGTTCCCGAAGCGCTGTGTGGTCAGCCGGTATCGATACGAATATCGCTGGATGACGAGTTGCGGATCTACAGTAATGAGAAACTGGTGGCCTCACATCGCCTCTGTTCGGCATCGTCTGGCTGGCAGACAGTGCCGGAGCATCACGCCCCGCTCTGGCAGCAGGTCAGTCAGGTGGAACATCGACCACTGAGTGCCTATGAGGAGCTGTTGTGATGCATGAGCTGGAAGTCCTGCTGAGTCGCCTGAAAATGGAGCATCTGAGTTATCACGTTGAAAGCCTGCTGGAACAGGCAGCTAAAAAAGAGCTGAACTACCGGGAGTTCCTGTGCATGGCGCTACAGCAGGAATGGAACGGCAGGCATCAGCGCGGTATGGAGTCCAGGCTGAAGCAGGCTCGTCTGCCGTGGGTCAAAACGCTGGAGCAGTTCGACTTTACCTTCCAGCCGGGCATCGACCGTAAGGTTGTCCGGGAACTGGCTGGTCTGGCGTTCGTGGAGCGCAGCGAAAACGTGATCCTGCTGGGACCTCCTGGTGTCGGAAAAACTCATCTGGCCATAGCTCTTGGCGTGAAAGCGGTGGATGCGGGACATCGGGTACTGTTTATGCCACTGGACAGACTGATCGCGACACTGATGAAAGCGAAACAGGAAAACCGGCTGGAGCGTCAGCTGCAGCAACTGAGTTATGCCCGGGTGTTGATCCTGGATGAAATAGGCTATCTGCCGATGAACAGAGAGGAAGCCAGCCTGTTCTTCCGGCTACTGAACCGTCGATATGAAAAAGCGAGCATCATACTGACGTCAAACAAAGGGTTCGCAGACTGGGGAGAAATGTTCGGAGATCACGTGCTGGCAACAGCGATACTGGATCGGTTGCTACATCACTCAACCACGCTGAATATCAAAGGAGAGAGTTACCGGTTAAAAGAGAAACGTAAAGCTGGAGTGCTGACCAAAAACACAACGCCAATCAGTGATGATGAAATGGTGAAAAGCGGACAGCATCAGTAACGAAAGTATCTTAGCGGGCATGAAAATGGCAAATAACGGTCAAACATCGTGGCGTTGACACAGCCACAGAAATTGCAGCCCTGTTCGGCGTACCAGTGCTCCAGCGTGCAGCCGAAACGGCGGCTTAATTCTGCAACAACGTCGCTTTCCGGCTGACACCACGGCGTGTCGAAATCTACCTGAATGAAGTTTTCCCCCTGACTGCTGATATTCAGGTCATACCCACAAGGCCACTTCACGCCATACCGTTCTGTATACCAGTGATATGCAGAAGGAACACCGTTCAGAACACCGCCGTTAAAGCCATTCACTTCAATATCCAGGCGGGTCGGCAAAACCGTCAGCAGGTCAAACGGCATGGTTTTTTCCGACAGTACGTTGTCACACAGACGGTTCCACCACACCGATACATCCTCGTTACCCCAGATGTCACACCAGTCACCTCTTTTTGCGGTGAAATGCACAGTGATAGTTTCCCTGACATCATCCGGTAACCCTTCCCAGCGACGCTGTCCAGTACCGCTCTGCAGCCAGAGTTCATGCAGCATCAGGCAGTTTTGCTCATCCAGCAGTACACCGTCCTGCAGGTGCTTCAGCCAGCGGGTGAACGTGATATTCTCCGGCGATAAAACACCACGTCCGGCAGCCGTCAGTCCGGGGCATGGTTCAAACCGCACATCTTCAGTGGTCTGCAGAAGTCCGGCACTTCCGGCCAGAAACAGCTGAATACCTTCATTTGTGGCGCGGCGATAAAACGGTGTGACTGCACCGCTGGCCAGCCGTTTAATCTCAGCAATCTTTGCCGGTTCACCAGAAAAATACATACGATTCGAGCACCAGTTTGGCATGGGAATTCTCCTCTCACATACGGCCTCCATCAGGCCGTGCCGCACCTGTAACCGGGCGACCGCATACGAATGCAGGTGCGGCCCCGAAGCCGCAGCGCGTGGAGGAGGAACGACGAAACGTGACCGGGTGAGGAGGCCGGCGACAGCGACACACTTGCATCGGATGCAGCCCGATTAACGTGCCGGCACGGCCTGGGTAACCAAGTATTTTGTCCACAGAACCGTGCACAAAATGCTGTGGATAAGCTGGACACAGCAGTCCACAGCAGGCATACAGCCACACCCTCAGAGAATTGAGCGTTTTTTAGTCACAATAATGACATTTGACTGTGTGTGGATTCAGTTATTAGAATACTGTATATACATGGGTCTTCCCCGATCATGGTGGGAAGACTCAGTACGCCATATTCAGTTTCCCATA
>ERZ894206.1470-NODE-1470-length-10753-cov-5.173864_pt1 | contig 10753 bp, 8 predicted proteins | sample MGYA00380287_ERZ894206 | MGnify/ENA primary metagenome ERZ894206 (study PRJEB32331, sample SAMN06328483) | human gut metagenome | biome: human gut microbiome; feature: stool | host: Homo sapiens | collected 2013-04-12 ...
AGCCAGAACCTTAACAGATAAGCCGTTTGGCGTTAATGTTATGCTGATGTCTCCGTTTTCCGATGAGGTAATGGAAGTGGTTATAGAAGAAAAGCCGGCAGTAGTTGCAACAGGTGCCGGTAATCCGGGTAAATACATACCGTCACTTAAAGAGGCAGGAATTAAGATTATGCCGGTTGTTGCAAGTGTTGCAATGGCAAAGAAGATGGAAAAAGACGGTGCAGACGCAATTATCGCAGAGGGTACAGAGGCAGGCGGACATATCGGTGAGCTTACAACAATGGTACTTGTACCGCAGGTTGTTGACGCGGTAAGTATTCCGGTTGTAGCGGCAGGCGGTATAGCTGACAGCAGAGGTGCTGTTGCGGCATTTGCACTTGGCGCAGACGGTATTCAAGTCGGTACAAGATTTATCTGCTCAACAGAGTGTATCGCACACGATAACTATAAGCAAGCCGTTATAAAGGCAAAAGACAGAGATGCGGTTGTTACGGGCAGATCAACAGGTGCGCCTGTAAGAGCGCTTAAAAACAAACTTACTCGTGAATATGACAAACTTGAAAAGCAAGGTGCGTCATTTGAAGAAATAGAAGCACTTGGCGTTGGCGGTCTAAGACGTGCATTTGAAGAAGGTGACACACAAACCGGTTCACTTATGGCAGGTCAATCAGCCGCTATGGTACACGAAATTCAACCTTGTGCAGACATAATCAAGAGTTATTTTGACGGTACAGAGGCAATTATTGAAACAATTACTTCTAAACTTAAATAAGAATTTCTTATTAGATAAATTAAGAAAGGAAAATAAATATAATGGGTAAATTAGCATTTGTATTTGCAGGACAAGGCGCACAAGCTGTCGGAATGGGTAAGGAACTTGCCGAAAACTTCCCGATTGCCGATAAGACATTTGACGAGGCAAGTGAGGCACTTGGCTTTGATATAAAGGATATGATTTGGAACGGCGACAGTGAAACTCTTATGATTACAGAGAACACACAGCCGACAATCGTTACAATGAGCGTTGCGGCACTTAGAGTATTGCAAGAAAAAGGTATTAAGCCTGACGTTGTTGCCGGACTTAGCCTTGGTGAATATACTGCACACATTGCGTCGGGTTCAATGGAATTTGCCGACGGTGTAAGACTTGTAAAAAAACGCGGTAAGTATATGCAGGAGGAAGTGCCTGTAGGAAAAGGTGCTATGGCGGCTATTATCGCACTTTCCGCAGAGGACGTTATCGCTTGCTGCGAAGAGGCGTCAAAAGTCGGTATTTGTTCACCTGCAAACTTTAACTGTCCTGGTCAAATCGTTGTATCGGGTGAAGTTGCGGCAGTGGATAAGTGTTGTGAATTGGCAAAGGAAAAGGGCGCAAAGCGTGCTTTAAAACTTCCTGTTTCAGCTCCGTTCCATTGTGCCATGCTTATAGGTGCAGGCGAAAAACTTGCAAAAGAACTTGAAAATGTAGAAGTTAAGGATATGCAAATTCCTGTAATCACAAACGTAACTGCTGATTACGTTTCTTCAAAGGAAGATATTAAACCGCTTTTAATCAAGCAAGTATCTTCATCTGTTAAATGGGAAGAAACTATCAGAAGAATGATAGCAGACGGAGTTGATACATTCGTTGAAGTCGGACCGGGTAAGGCACTTAGCGGATTTATAAAGAAAGTTTCAAGAGATGTAAAGGTGTTTAACGTAGAGGATATGGCGTCACTTGAAAAGACTCTTGAAGGTCTTAACGCATAACAGAGAGGAGATAAAGAAATGTTAAAAGGTAAAACAGCGGTAATTACAGGCTCGGGCAGAGGTATAGGTAAATCAATCGCCCTAAAACTTGCGTCACACGGTGCAAATATCGTTATAAACGATATTCCTTCATCGGATTATGCAGACGAAACTTGTGAAGAAGTTAAAAAGCTTGGCGTAGAATGTATAGTTGTTAAAGGCGATGTAAGAAATACCGAAGATGTTCAGAAACTTGTATCGGAAACTATGGATAAATTCGGTCATATCGACATATTTGTTAATAACGCAGGCATTACAAGAGACGGTCTTATGATTAGAATGTCAGAGGACGATTGGGATCTTGTTATGGATATAAATCTAAAGGGTGCATTTAATTGTATCAAAGCAGTTGCAAGACCTATGATGAAACAAAGAAGCGGTGCTATAATCAATATGGCGTCAATCGTAGGTGTTATGGGTAATCCGGGTCAGGCAAACTATGTTGCCTCAAAAGCAGGTCTTATCGGTCTTACAAAGACAACAGCAAAGGAATTTGCATCAAGAGGTATCAGATGTAACGCAGTAGCACCGGGCTTTATCCGTTCTGCTATGACAGATGTATTGTCTGATGATGTAAAGAAGAAATATCTTGACTCAATTCCGCTTGGGAAATTCGGAGAAACTGAAAATATTGCAGATGTTGTTACATTTTTGGCATCTGATATGTCAAAATACGTTACAGGTCAAGTAATAAATGTTGACGGCGGACTTGTTATGTAATATAATATGTATATAATTCGTTTAGAATTTATATAGACATTACTGAAAGGGGGTGCAAGTGAATAATGGAATTTGAAAGAGTAAAGAACGTTATCGTTGACCAACTAAGTGTTGATGCAGATGAAGTAACTTTGGAAGCATCATTCGTTGACGATTTGGGTGCAGACTCATTGGACGTTGTTGAACTTATCATGGGTCTTGAAACAGAATTTGATATCGAAATCCCTGATGAAGATGCTGAAAAGATCAGCACAGTAGGCGACGCAGTTGAATATATTAAGAGTCATGCGTAAGATACGAAGTCGTGCCTTGTATCAATACTCTTGGTGCAAGGCATGAAATTTTTTTGAAAAAAGAAATTAATTTTATTATATAGATAAGGATAAACAATAGGAGGTAACTAAATGAGAAGAGTTGTTGTAACAGGCTTAGGTGCTGTAACCCCTATAGGAAATAACGTTGAAGAATTTTGGAACGGTATCAAAGCAGGTAAATGCGGTATTGATAAAGTAACACTTTTTGACGCAACTGATTTTAAGACACAGATTGCCGGTGAAGTTAAGAATTTTGAGCCGACTGATTTTATCGAGAAGAAAGACGCTCGTAAAATGGACAGATATACTCAGCTTGCAATGGTAGCGGCTGACGAGGCTGTTAAGGATTCCGGTCTTAATATGGAAGACGAAGACCCTTGGAAAGTCGGAGTTATAACAGGTTCGGGTATCGGCGGGATCCATACTCTTGAGGAACAGCATAAGTCACTTCTTGACAGAGGTCCGGGACGTGTAAGTCCGTTCTTTATTCCTATGATGATAGGTAATATGGGCGCCGCACAAATTGCTATTAAGTACGGAGCAAGAGGTGTAAATGAAAATATCGTTACAGCTTGTGCTTCGGGTACAAACGCTATCGGTGACGCTTTAAGACACATTCAGCACGGTGCTAACGATGTTATCATCGCAGGCGGTGCAGAGGCGGCTGTAAGTCCGCTTGCATTTGCAGGCTTCTGTAATATGAAAGCTATGTCAACAAGAAATGACGATCCTAAAACAGCGTCAAGACCGTTTGACGCAGAACGTGACGGATTTGTTCTAAGTGAAGGTGCAGGCTTTATAGTTATAGAAGAACTTGAACACGCAAAGAAGAGAGGAGCTCATATTTATTGTGAACTTGTCGGCTACGGTGCAACTGATGATGCTTACCACATCACAAGCCCTATTCCGGGCGGTGTCGGCGGTGCAAAGGCTATGTCACTTGCAATCGAAGACGCAGGTTTAAAGCCTGAAGATGTAACATACATCAATGCTCACGGTACATCAACAAAGTACAATGACGAGTTTGAAACACAAGCCATAAAAGAGGCTCTTGGCGACGCGGCTAAGAACGTTGCAGTAAGCTCAACAAAGTCAATGACAGGTCACCTTTTGGGTGCGGCAGGCGGTGTCGAGGCAATCGTTTGTGCATTGGCTATAAAAGATAGTTACATTCCTGCAACAATCAATTACAATACACCTGACCCTGCTTGTGATTTGGATATAGTTCCGAATAAGGGCAGAGAACAGGAAGTTAAAGTTGCAATGTCAAATTCACTTGGATTTGGCGGTCATAATGCAACTATCGTAATGAAAAAGTACGAAGATTAATTAAATAAACTTAAACAATAGAGGATGTCTTTTTAAGGCACCCTCTACTGTTATGTGGATTGCTCTAAGCGGTGAACGGTTCACTCTTTAGAGCAGTGTATGTACAGAGAAAGGAAAGCTGTTATGAAAAACGTACAAGAGAAAATCGGTTACACATTTAAAAATGTCAATCTTTTAGAAACGGCACTTACACACAGCTCATATGCGAATGAGTGTAAAAAAGAAAATAACGAACGTCTTGAATTTTTGGGCGATTCTGTTTTGAGTGTTATAATCAGTGACTATATATTCAGACGTTTGCCGAATGTTGACGAGGGCTGGCTTTCAAAATATCGTGCAACGCTTGTCTGCGAACAGTCGCTTAACGAAATATCTAAGAAAATTTCGCTTAGCAAATTTATATTGCTTGGTAAGGGTGAAGAAATGACAGGCGGACGTCAGAGAGCGTCTATCGTTTCAGACGCATTTGAGGCAGTTTTGGCGGCAATTTATCTTGACGGCGGTATGGAAACGGCAAGAAAATGGGTAATCGACCTTATGCGTGATTCGATTAACGAAGTTGTGACAGGTCACGGATATGCCGACTATAAAACAATGCTGCAAGAGGCACTTCAAAAAGGTACACAGGGCAAAGTCACATACAGAACAATCGGCGAATCCGGTTTGGATCACAACAAAGTGTTTGAAGTTGAAGTGCTTGTCGATGATGTTCCTAAAAATAAAGGAACAGGTCACAGCAAAAAAGAGGCTGAACAAAATGCGGCACATACTTTGCTTAAATCAATGGGAAAAGTACAGTGATTATGAAAACGTATAATATACCGATATTTGTACCGCACAGAGGTTGTCCGTTTGATTGTGTTTTTTGCAATCAAAAACGTATAACGGGGACACAAAAAGAAGTCACGGCTGATGATGTTCATAATATCATAGGCGAATATCTTAAAACATTGCCGAGTAAAAACAGACGTATTGAGGCGGCGTTTTTCGGCGGCAGTTTTACCGGTATACCGATTAACGAACAAAGCGAACTTTTAGCCGCCGCAAATGAATATCTTAAAAAAGGAGATATTGACGGAATACGTCTTTCGACAAGACCCGATTATATAGATAAAGAAATACTTGATAATCTGCTTAAATACGGAGTTACAACGATTGAACTCGGTGTACAGTCTATGGACGACAGTGTTTTGAAATCATCAAATAGGGGACACACAAGAAAAGATGTCATAAATGCGGTAAAGCTGATAAAGGAATATCCGTTCACACTCGGACTTCAGATGATGACAGGCTTGCCGGGGGATACCGATGAAAAATCTCTTTATACGGCAGATGAAATAATAAAGCTGAAACCTGATATTGTGCGCATATATCCGACGCTTACCATAAAGGACACATTCCTTGAAAAAATGTATTTGACGGGTAAATATAAACCGCAGTCGGTTGATGAGGCGGTTAATCTTGCAAAACAGCTTTTACTGAAATTTGAAAAGAATAATATAACTGTTATAAGAGTGGGTTTGCAGTCAACCGATGAAATAAGCGAGAACGGTTCTGTTGTTGCAGGACCTGTACACAGCTCATTTCGTGAACTTGTCGAAAGCAGTATTTATTATGACATTATATGCGGTAAATTGAAAGACGGCTGTAAAAGAGCAGATGTTTATGTAAATCCGAGAGAAGTTTCAAAAGCAGTCGGTAATAAGCGTTGCAATATAATTAAATTAAAACAAGAGAAAAATATTGATGTAAAGATATGTACAGATGAAAATTTGGAAAAAAGAGAGGTGAGATGTACTTGCTATTAAAAAGACTTGAACTGCAAGGTTTTAAATCATTTGCCGATAAAACAATTCTTGAATTTGTTGAAGGCTCAACGGCGGTCGTAGGTCCTAACGGCAGCGGAAAAAGTAATATTTCCGACGCTATTCGTTGGGTTATCGGTGAAATGAGTGCAAAATCTCTCAGAGGTTCTAATATGCAAGATGTCATTTTTGCAGGTACAGAAACGAGAAAGCCTGTCAATTTTGCGGAAGTGAGTCTTGTACTTGATAACAGCAGTCATTTGTTTGATATAAATTATGATGAAGTTGTTGTAACAAGACGACTTTTCAGAAGCGGTGAAAGTGTGTATCAGATTAATCGCTCAAACTGTCGTTTGAAAGATATACATGAGCTGTTTATGGATACGGGTCTTGGACGTGACGGTTATTCTATTATCGGACAGGGTAATGTGTCGCAGATATTGTCAACCAAAGCCGAGGACAGAAGAAGTCTGTTTGAGGAGGCGGCAGGTATATCAAAATATAAGTACAGACGTGAAGAGGCGGAACGAAAGCTAAAGGGTGTTGAAGAAAACCTTGTAAGAATTTCCGATATAACTACTGAACTTGAAGGTCAGCGAGGACCTCTTAAACGTCAGTCGGAAAAAGCGAGAAAGTATTTGACATACTATGAAGAATATAAAGGACTTGACGTAAATTTAAGCATTATAACGATAGACAAAAACCGACTTGCCGCCAAAGAGGCAGACAGGCTTTATAACAGTGTTGAAGAAGAACTTGCCGAGTTCAGAGCAACGGAATCGGAAACAGAACAAAAAATCACATCGCTTTATAATGAAAGTGAACAAGCCGATACCGAAATAGCGGAACAGAACAAACTTCTTCGTGAGGCTGAGTCAAAGAATATGGAAACCAAAAATCATATTTCTTTATTTGAAAACAACATAAAGAATAATGAGCTTATGCTTAAAAGAATTGATAACGAAATTCAAAGCATAAAAGATAAAAATATTGAACGCGAAAACAGTATAGAAAAGCAAAAGGCAGAGATTGAAGAGAAGAATAAAGATGCTGAAGAAATGCTTACTGCGTTCGATTCTATGAAAGAGGAACAGGACGAAATTGCAAAGCAGAAAGATACTCTTTCAAAAGAAATAGACAGTCTGCAGGGCGATATTATCGAAAAGCAGAATTTGATTGCGACAAAGCGTGCACAAATAAACGGTGTTGAAAATTTGAGGAGCAGTTTTATAGAACGACGAGAAGTGGTTGAAACCGAAATAAAGACCTTTAACGAGGGTGTTTCAAACACAAAACAGGAGATAGAAAACTGCAAAAAGGAAATATCGGAAAAGTCTGAAAAGTGCGGTAAAATGAAAGAAACCATAAACCGCCATAACGAAAACATAAATAAGTTAAAATCCGAAAACGATAAACTTACATCAAGTCTTAACAATATGAATGTCGAGTATAATTCAAAATCTTCAAAGAAGAAAATTCTTGAGGGTATGGAAAACGATTATGCGGGATATTCAAAGAGTGTAAAGGCTGTGCTTAAAGCAGAAGAACTGAAAAAAATCAGAATTTACGGTACTGTATCGGGACTTGTGGACGTAAAAAAGGAATACGTTACGGCTATTGAAATCGCACTCGGCGGAGCGTTGCAGAATATCATAGTAGAGAGCGAAGAGGACGCAAAGACGGCGATTAATTATCTTCGCAGAAATAATGCAGGTCGTGCAACATTTTTGCCGGTGTCGGCTGTAAAAGGCAGAGAACTTGATAATGTTGGCGAAATAAGCAAGCAAAAAGGCTTTATCGGACTTGGAAGTAAACTTATAAAGTATAACAGTAAGTACGACGGTATTATAAAAAGTTTGCTCGGCAGAGTCGTTGTGGTTGATAATGTGGATAATGCCATTGCTATGAGCCGATATTTCGGATATAAATTCAGAGTTGTAACACTTGAGGGCGAAATATTGAACGCAGGCGGTTCGATGTCGGGCGGCAGCGTAAATAAGCAAAGCGGATTTTTGTCGAGAGCTACTGAAATAAAAACACTTACATCGGAATTAAACGATTTGTCAGTTAAAATAAAAGAGGTTGGCGACAAAAAACAGCAGATTGAAAATGATATGAGAACTATAAATAATCAGTTGTCGTCATATGTTCCGCTTGTGAGAGAGTATGAGGACGAGATACTTCGTCTGGAAAATACGCAAAAACATCTTGAAGAAAAGATTGAATCGGGAAGTAATACGGAGAAAAACTATAAAGCAGAGCTTGGACAGATTGAAAAGCAGCTGTCGGAATCTTCGGATGATATTGCCGAGCTTTTGCAGAATGTCAGAAATCTTGAAAAAGAAAGTAATGACTTACAGAGCAAAGCGGAAAAACTGAATGAAGAATTTAATCGGATTTCAGAGGAAAAAGACGAGAAGTCACAAAGCTTGATGGATAACACGATGAAACTTGCAGATATGCAAAGGGACATTAAAGTTATCGAAAAAGATATTGAAACAAAGAAGAATGATATTGCAAATTCCGTAAAAGATATAGCACAAAAAGAGCAGGATAAGACAAGAATATGTGCCGAAAACGAAAGTTTAAAACAGCAGATTGAGGACAAAAACAAGCTGACGGAAGAAATCGCAAAGAGTACGGCGGATATAAATAATTATATCGAGAGTATTCAGAAGAAGAAAAGTGATATTTCAACGTCACTTCAAAATATCCAAAATTCAAATAAGGATTTAACGGATAAATTGCTGAACTTGCAACAGGAACTTTCAAGACTTGAAAACAGACGTGAAAAACTCAATAACGATATTGAAAATATTATAGGCAGATTGTGGGAGGACTATGAACTGACTTATAACAGTGCGTGTGAAATTAAGACAGAAGTGGAAAACGAGAAAGAATCGTTTGCAAGATTGTCGGAATTGAAGTCACAAATAAAATCACTCGGCAGTGTAAACGTCGATTCTATCGAAGAATATAAAGCGGTAGAGGAGAGGTTTGTGTTCTTGACAGAGCAAAAGAGCGATCTTGAAAAGTCGAAAAACGAACTTAACGGAATAATAGATGAAAGAGCATTTCGGGAAGCAGTTTCAGGAAATCAATGAGAGTTTCAGTCTGGTATTCAGTGAACTTTTCGGCGGCGGCAAAGGTGAATTGACTTTGTCTGATCCGAGCAATGTTCTTGAAAGTGGTATTGAAATTATCGCACAGCTTCCGGGTAAAGGTTCGCAGAATATCAATCTGTATTCGGGCGGTGAAAAGTCGTTTATTGCTATTGCACTTCTGTTTGCAATACTTCGAGTAAAACCGGCTCCGTTCTGTATTTTGGACGAGATTGACGCGGCACTTGACGATGTAAACGTTTCGAGATTTGCAACATATTTAAAAAATTATATTGAACAGACACAATTCATTGTTATCACTCACAGACGTGGTACAATGGAGGCGGCAAATATTTTATACGGCGTAACAATGCAGGAAAAAGGCGTTTCTAAGTTGTTGTCACTTCATATAGATGATGTCGCAGACGATATGGTCAGTTAGGAGTAGTATATGGGATTCTTTGATAAGTTAAAAAACGGTTTGACAAAAACCCGTGAATCAATCGCAAAACAAGTTAATAATGTATTCAGTGTGTTCGTAAAAGTTGACGACGAACTTTTTGAAAATCTTGAAGAGGCACTTATTATGGCAGATATAGGTGTAGAAACTTCATCATACATTATTGAAAAACTTCGTGATAATGTTAAACACAAGCATATCACAGACGGAAACCTTGTAAAAGAAGAATTAAAGAGCATAATAAGCGAAATACTCAGTGCGCTTGATACAACGGTGAATACGTCAACAACGCCGTCTGTTATTTTGGTGATTGGCGTAAACGGTGTCGGAAAAACAACAAGTATCGGAAAAATCGCATCACATTATAAGTCGATGGGTAAAAAGGTACTTCTTGCGGCGGCTGACACATTCAGAGCGGCGGCGATAGACCAGCTTGACATATGGGCACAGAGAAGCGGCTGTGATATAATCAAGCACCAAGAAAACAGTGATCCGGCGGCAGTTGTGTTTGACGCTTGTACGGCGGCAAAGGCGCGTGGTGCTGATATTCTTATATGTGATACAGCCGGCAGACTTCATAATAAGAAAAATCTTATGGCGGAGCTTGCAAAGATTAACCGTGTAATTGAACGTGAACTGCCTGATTCGGCAAGAGAAACATTGCTTGTCCTTGACGCGACAACAGGTCAAAATGCGGTAAGTCAGGCAAAATTGTTCTCCGAGGCGGCGGATATTACGGGAATTATCCTTACAAAGCTTGACGGTACGGCAAAAGGCGGTATTGTAATATCAATAGCAAAGGAACAGAATGTTCCGGTTAAATTTGTCGGCGTCGGTGAAGGTATCGACGACTTGCAGGAATTTAACAGCGATGATTTTGCAAAGGCTATATTTGAAGAATAAATAATATAAACTCTGACAGTCAAAAAAATGGCGGTCAGAGTTTTTTTGTACAGTTTTTTGGACATAGGTGAATGTATAATTTAAGTAGAAAAGGAGATGGGAGAAATGAAATTGTATGATAGATTGAATGAAATTGAAAAAAATCATGAATTAAATAAGCATTTAAAGCTGAGAGTATACTGCACAGATAGTGACATTGTTGAAGGATATTTTGCGGGTTACACAGATGCATTAAACAATGAACCTGAAATTACTCAGTTGGAAATGCGTAGATTTAAAACAGATAGAGAAATAGTGTGTATTTTGGAAAATGAAATAAAATCCATAGAAGCA
>ERZ894206.1500-NODE-1500-length-10472-cov-8.384180_pt1 | contig 10472 bp, 7 predicted proteins | sample MGYA00380287_ERZ894206 | MGnify/ENA primary metagenome ERZ894206 (study PRJEB32331, sample SAMN06328483) | human gut metagenome | biome: human gut microbiome; feature: stool | host: Homo sapiens | collected 2013-04-12 ...
TTCATGCTCCTTCCGCGTGCAGCTTTTTGGTGCTTCGCCTAAGCCCTTGTTTGCTCCCCAAAAACTTTCTGCGAAGAACCATTTTTTTACTGCGAATCTTCCTCCGCGCGGCAAAACAGCACCGTCAGCACGCCGTTCTGCGCGGATGCATGAATTTGCACCCCGTACGGCAGCAGATTCACAAACGTGAAGTCGCTGTAACTGCCAACGGCGGCATCAAAAAACTGCGGCACATACACCGCACCCTGCTTGCTGTGCAGCGCCCACTCCTCGATTTGCAGCGGCAGCGTCAGCGCGGCGTTGTAGAGCGTCGTCGTCACTTGACACACCCCGCCGCCGTACCCGAAGCCGTCCGTGCTGACATTCGGCGCAAGCTCATAGCCGTTTGAATGGCGGTATGGCGCACACAGCGCGTTGAAGGAGAATGTTTCCTCGCGCTCCACCGCCACGCCGTCAATGCGCTTGACCCCTTCGCTGATGTTGTGCTCGCGCGCCGCTGCTTTGCCCTGCCCCTGCTGGTCGCCGTAGAAGGTGGTGAAGCCGCCGATGATGTCGCCGGGTTCGGCGGTCTCCCAATCCGCGAAGGGATGATAGGTGCCGATTTCGTCCGTCAGCTGCATCTCGCCGCGCCAGACGGGCAGCAGGTACGCGCCGTCCGCTTGTGCTTCCACACAGGCGATTTGCCCGGCGGACGCGGTGCAGCCTTTGAATTTTCCACCCGAAATCAGCGTATCCTGCGAAAATTCTACATAGCCGCTCATGCGATGCGGCAGATTTTGCAGGGGATAATGCAGCGCATCCAGCGACTGCACGCGGTACAGCCATTCCGGTTTGGCATACCCGACCTTATTGCCGACCTGCACCTTGCACCACGCGTCGTCCCATTCCAGAATGAGGATTTTTGTCTTCTTCTGCACGCTGATGCCGCGGTCGCTCTCGCTGGGCGTTCGGCGCAGGCTGAAAGTGGTGTAGGAATATGCCTGATACTGCGCTTCGCTGTCCTCAGCGAGGCAAGCGGTGGCGGCAAGGGCGAAAATCAGCAGAGAGGTCAGCAAGACTTTCCAAATGTGCTGCATGGGGTGATGCTCCTTTTCTCCGGGGTGGATGAGGGCTGGAAATGTGCGCCCTGCGTATGAAACGAACGTAGGGGGAGGAAAATTCCCGGAAAAGGGAAATTTGAGGGGGATTTCGGCACTTTCTTATCTGGAAATGCTATTACAGGTTGCTTTTTCTATATTCAATTGGAGAGATTCCGTAAATTTCTTTGAATTTGCGGTAAAAATATGGGACATCGTGAAATCCGCATTCTTCTGATATGACCGCAACCTTCATTTCCGTGTTTGCCAGCAGTTCAGCGGCTTTTTTCAGTCTGTACTGTATTAAGTAGGAAACTGGAGACTGGCGAATGCCATTTTTGAAGATTTGCATACAACTGTTATTGCTTACATGGGCAAAATTTGCAATATCAGCAAGGGAAATCTGGTCAGCATAATGACTATGAATAAAACTCATCATCATTTGCAGGCGAGAAGCATTGAGGTCTCTTTTAACAGGCTGCCCCTGCTGAAGCCTGGATTCCATATTTTCATACAGCACTTCCCAAATGGAGGTCAGCAGTCGCAAAGTTGTCAACTCCCTGAAATTTGGCTGCTCTTGTGTTTTGAAAACTTGATTCAGCAGTGAAAGTATCTCCTTATGCCATAAAGAAAGCGGCTCAAAAACCAAATAGGGAATATCGGAAACAAGCAATGGCTTAACATATTGTTGATATACAAAACTTTCTGGTGAAGCTAACAGCACCGGAGAAAAAACAATATTAGGTATCACGGTGGGGTGCTCTGCTGTAAATTGATGTAGTATTTTCGTATTGATAAATAAGCCGCTGCCTGCTGGCAGAGAAAAACGATCTTTTCCGACACAGCAGTGTGCTTCGCCGCTTTGCACATAAACAAATTCAATTTCTTGATGCCAATGCCAACCGAGCGTATGAAAGTCGAAATCCCAGATGTCTTCCAGATAGTATTGGAACGGAAATGCCGGTTGACCGTGGTTTCGCTTTTCCATGAGCGTTTCATCTGTGATGATTTTCAATTCGTTATTATTCTCCAAACATGCCAACCTCCTCTGTATTGTGATATTGTACAACAATAAGGTGGAAAAGTCAATTGCTATTCCAAATTAGACGTGATATTATTCAAGGGAATTCTGAAAGGAGCACTTCGAGTCATGAAGAACTACAGCAAAACATTAAGATCCTGCTATCTTGGCCTCATCACGCAAGCAATTGCCGCTAATTTTGCGCCATTGCTTTTTTGGTCGTTTCATTCTGATTTCAACATTTCGCTGGGTCAGATTGCCTTAATTCCTGCGGTGTTCTATGTGACGCAATTGGTCGTAGACTTAATATGCGCAAAGTATGTAGATGCTATTGGCTACCGAAAGTCCATTGTGGCGTCGCAGCTGTTAGCTGGTCTTGGTCTGATTGGCATTGCGGTTTTACCCAATATCGTATCGCCCTATATCGGAATACTGATCGGCGTGTTTTTTTACGCATTCGGGAGCGGCCTTATTGAGGTACTGTGCAGTCCGATTGTGGAAGCCTGTCCCTTCAAACATAAGGAAAAGGTGATGAGCCTTCTTCATTCTTTCTATTGCTGGGGCAGTGTGGGCGTGATTTTGCTTTCTACGCTGTACTTTGCAATTTTCGGCATCGACAAATGGCAGATACTGGCTTGCGTATGGGCAATTATTCCGCTGTATAATATCTACAATTTTGCTACTTGTCCGATTGAGCGTCTGGTAGAAGACGGGCAAGGAATGTCGCTGCGTCAATTGCTGAAAAAGCCTATTTTTGCAGCTGCAATCATCCTTATGATTTGTGCTGGAGCATCTGAAATGTCAATGGCGCAGTGGGCATCAGCTTTTGCAGAATCCGCATTAGGATTAACGAAATCTGTCGGCGATTTGGCAGGGGCGTGCTTGTTTGCAACCACAATGGGAATTTCGCGTATGCTGTATGGCAAATTCGGAGAAAAGATAGATTTGATAAAGTTTATGCTTATATCGGGCGTTATTTGCGTCGTGAGCTATCTTTTGGCCGGTCTATCTGCAATGCCGATTTGGGGCTTAGTTGGCTGTGTCATGTGCGGCTTCTCAGTGGGTATTATGTGGCCCGGAAGCATCAGCATCACTGTTCCGAGGATTCCCAAAGGCGGTACGGCGCTGTTTGCGCTGCTGGCAATGGCAGGGGACATGGGCGGTGCATTTGGGCCGAGTGTGGTGGGATATTTTTCGCAGCATGCCGGAGATAATCTTCAGGCGGGTCTGCTGACGGGCTGTATATTCCCTTTAATCATGCTGGTAACGCTGATTGCAATGAAAAAAATGACCCCCGAAGGATAAAAGCGGATATATCAGGGCTGTTCCCAATTGCAGCATAGCATTGCAAACCGCGGCACATGCTCTTCTTCCTTTATAGCCAAATCGGTTCATGCCCCAATGTCGGCACGACCTGCGTCCAGAAAACCTCCTGCGCAAACACCACCGTCGCCGTATTATCGCACGGATGGAACGCAATCCGTCCTTCCCGCTTCACATCATGGTCAAAGACCAGCTGAATCCGCTTCTCCTCGTCAAACCACAGACCCAGCGGCGACAAACTGCCTGATTCCAGCCCCAGCATCGTCGGCAGACATTCCGATGGCGCAAATGACAATCGCGAGGAATGCAGCAGCTTGCTCGTGTCCGCCGTGAGGAAAGGCTTGTCCGGCAGGGTCACATACAGATAGAACGCCGTCTGCTGGCGGTTGCACAAGAGAATGTTCTTGCAGAAGGTGACATCCGGCGCGGCGTAGGGCAGCGCGAGGCACTCCTCCATGGCGAAAACCGCGGGATGCTCGTAGACAGCGCAGGGAATGCTAAGCGCTTGCAGGTGATTGAGGACGCGCGCTTTGTTTGACATGGGAAAAAATCCTCCTTTTTCGGCGTGATTGATGGAGAAAAACGCCGCAATCAGGCACAGAACGGGCAATTTCGTCAAAATGACGGTGGAAATTTGCCTGCAACCATGTTATAATACGCTTGAATCCAGCAAAAATCAAGAGGAGGTCAGGTTTGGCAATGAAAAGAAGAATCGGTATTCTGACCAGCGGCGGCGACTGCCCCGGCTTGAACGCGGCAATCCGCGGCGTGACCCGCGCGGCGTATGAACTGTTTGACGCGGAGATTGTCGGCATCCACGACGGCTATCGGGGCCTTATCACGGGCGACTATCAGGAGATGAAGCGCAGCCAGTTCTCCGGCATCCTGACCCTTGGCGGAACGATTCTTGGCACGGCGCGCACGCCCTTCCGCGATATGCGCAAGATTGGCGAGGATAACGTGGACAAGGTTGCCGCGATGAAAAAGACCTACAAGGATTTGAAGCTCGACTGCCTTGTCACCCTCGGCGGCAACGGCACGCACAAGACGGCGAACCTCCTTTCCAAGGAAGGACTGAACGTCATCGGTCTGCCCAAAACGATTGACAACGACCTCTATGGCACGGACTTCACGTTCGGTTTCCACACGGCGATGGACATTGCGACGGAAGTCATCGATCGCATCCACACCACGGCGGCGTCGCATGGTCGCTGCATGGTGGTGGAAATCATGGGCAACAAGGCGGGCTGGCTGACGCTGTATTCCGGCGTGGCGGGCGGCGCGGATGCCATCCTGATTCCCGAAATCCCCTATAAAATCGAAAAGGTTGCCAAGGTTGTCGAAAGCCGCGCGAAAAGCAACAAGGGCTTCACGATTATCGCGGTGGCTGAGGGCGCAATGACCCCCGAAGAAGCGAAGATGGGCAAGAAGGAGCGCGAAGCCAAGCGCGCGGCGGAACATTTCTCGTCCAGCGCGTATGTGGCGCAGCAGCTCCGCGACCTCGTGGGCGTGGAAGCGCGCGCGGTTGTGCCGGGTCACATCCAGCGCGGCGGCAGCCCGAACGCCTACGACCGCGTGCTGTCCACGCAGTTCGGCGTCCACGCGGCGGAACTCATCCGCGACGGCGTGTACGGCGTAACCGTGGCGCTGAAGGGCAACGAAATCACCCACAACAAGCTCTCCGACATTGCCGGCGTGCCGAAGCTGGTTCCGCCGGACAACACGATGATTACGACCGCCCGGAACATCGGCATCTCGTTCGGTGACTAATCAAATAAGCACAAGCGGCTGCGGAAGGACAAACCGTTCTTTCACAGCCCTTTTTCATGCGCGAAAAGCAAAACGGAAAACGAAGTTGACATATTCCTGTAATGTTGTATAATGGAAACAAAAAAAGATGCTGACAAGCACGAAAAATGGGGAAGCACATGCCGTCAGCAGAAATTCGTAATTTCAAAAGGAGGCAGTCTATGCGCTTTTTCCACCTGTCCGACCTCCATCTGGGCATCAAGCTCTACGAGCATGACCTGCTGAAAGATCAGAAGGCCATTCTTGATGAAATCGTCGCGCTGACCCGGCAGTATCAGCCCGATGCCGTTGTTTTCGCGGGGGATATTTACGATCGTTCCGTGCCGCCTGTCGAAGCGGTTGCGCTGTTTGACGACTTCATGACGCAGCTCCGCGCGGCACTCCCGAACGGCGAAATTATGCTGATTTCCGGCAACCACGACAGCGCGCAGCGGCTCGATGTCTTCCGCAGCGAACTGTCTGACCGCGGCATCCACATGATTGGAAATCCGCCCATGCAGAAGGGCGAAACCATCGAGCGCGTCACCCTGACGGACAATTTCGGTGCGGTGAATTTCTACCTGCTGCCGTTCGTGCGGCCGGGCATGGTGCGCCTTGTGACCGGGACGAAGGAGAACGGCGACAATTTGAGCTATCCCGAAGCATTTTCGCGTCTGCTGGCGCTGTCGCCGCTGAACCCCGACGAGCGGAACGTGCTGGTCAGCCATCAGTTCTTCCTGCCCGATGGCGGCGACGCGGAGAACATCGAGCGCGCGGAGAACGAGGTGAAGCAGGTCGGCAATCTGGATGCAATTCCCGCGTCGCTGATTGCGGATTTTGACTATGCCGCGCTGGGGCACATCCACAAGCCGATGAAGGTCGGCAGTGAAACGCTGCGTTACTGCGGCACGCCGATGCCCTACTCCCTCAGCGAGGAAAATCAGCAGAAGGGCATCTTGATGGTGGAAATGGGCGCGAAAGGCGACGTGCAGACGACGGTTTTGCCGCTGCACCCCGTCCATCAGGTGCGGAAGCTGCGCGCGACGCGGGAAGCGCTGCTGTCCGGCGCGAGCGAGGATTTCGTGTCCATCTGCGTGATAGGCGCGGAGGCGGCGGAGATGGTGGGTCTGCGCGAACTGCTGCGGGAGAGGTACCCGAATCTGCTGGAGCTTCGGCGCGAGCGCGAGGAAACGGTGGAGCTGGAAGCACTGCAGGAGCGCACGGAAACGCTCTCCCCCTACGAGCTGTGTCTGCAATTTGCGGGCGAGCGGCTGAACGCCGAGGAAAAGTCGCTGCTGACGGAGGTCATGAATGCCATGAAGGAGGAAAACGCATGAAACCGATTCTTTTGACGATGCAGGCCTTTGGCTCTTACGGCGAGAAAACGGAGATTGACTTCCAAAAGGGCGGCGATTTTTTCCTCATCAGCGGCGACACGGGGTCGGGCAAATCCACCATTTTCGATGCAATGATGTTCGCGCTCTACGGCGAAGTGAGCACAAACGGCAGCGGCAAGGAAAACGAGCTGCTGAGCCAGTTTGTGGACGTGCGGAATGACAAGCCGCTTGTGTCGCTTGTCTTTACGGCGCATCAGCATGGGCAGGAGGAAACGTACAAGATTACGCGCACGCCGCGGCACATCCGCCCCGCCAAGCGAACAGGTGCAAAGCAGCAGGAAGAGGGCGAGACGGCGGAGCTGCTGATGCCGGACGGCTCGCAGTATCCGGGCAAGCTGTCGGACACGAACCGCAAAATCGAAGAGATTGTGGGCTTGACGGCAGACCAGTTCCGCAAAGTGGTGATGATTGCGCAGGGCGAATTTATGGATTTCCTGCGCGCAGGCAGCAAGGAAAAGACGGCGCTGCTGCGCGATTTGCTGAAAACGGACTACTATTATCAGTTGAGCGAACACCTGAAGACGCTGGCGAAGGAGAAGAACACCGCGGCGAAGACCCAGCGGGCGAATATGTCCTTTTTTGCGGGGAGAGCGGTGACGGAAGGACTGCCGGAGGAAGATGCACAGGCGTTGGAAGCGGCGAAAGGCGCGGTTATCACTGCAAAAGAATTGCAGCCTGAACAGGTGGATGCGCTGGCGGAGGTGCTGTCCGACGTGTGCGCGCGCTTGCAGCTGCAGCAGGGCGACTTGGCGCAGCGGCAGACGGCGGCGCAGAAAGACCGCGACGAGTGCATGAAGCGCATCGAAGCCGCACAGCCGCTAATGCAGCGTTTTAAGGAACTGGAGGATGCGGAAAAGGCACTGCAAGAATGCGCGGCACAGGCGGATGAAATCGAGAAAAAGCGCGGGCTGATTGGCAAAATCCGCGATGCGTGGGCAATCGAACCGAAGTATCAGCGCATGAAGGATGCACAGAAGGCATTGACGGATGCACAGCGGGAATTGGCAGCGAAGCAGCAGAAACTTCCGCAGCTGAAGCAGACGGCGGCGGATGCGGTGGTGCTTCATCAGCAGATGGAAAAGACGAAGGATACGGCAACAACGCAATGCGCGGAGGTTGAAACAAAGGTCGAAAAGGCGCTGAAAACATTTGATGCGCTGGAAAAGGCGGAAAAGGCGCTGCGTCAGGCGGAAGAAGCGGATGCGAAGGCGAAGACGAATGCGGAATCAGCCAAGAAAGCACTGGATGATTTCAAGAATCAGGAAGACGCGTGGCGGACGCAGGAAGCGGAATTGCAGGGCGCAGAAGCCGCTTATGAGGTCTGCAAGCAGCAGAATCAGCAGTATCGCGACCTGAAGAAATCGCTGGAGGACTTGCACGGCAACCAGAAAGACGTGCAGGAGAAAGCAAGGCAAGCAGCGGCAGCGAAGGACGCGTATGCCAGCGCAACGCAAAAATATCAGCGGGCACAGAATGAATATGATGATTATCGCTTGGCGTTCCTCAACGCGCAGGCGGGCTTGCTGGCGCGTGAACTTGCGCCCGGAAAGCCTTGCCCGGTCTGCGGCGCACTGGAACATCCAGCGCCGTGCCAGCTCACGCAGGAAAATCAGCAGCTGAACCGTGGGGAGCTGGATCGGCGGCGTAAGGCGGCGGATGACGCGGCGAAAGCGCAGGAAGAGAAAGCAAAAGAATCGGAATCGGCGCAGGTCAAGCTGACAGAGCGGCAAAAAGCTGCTGAAGAAGCGGAAAAAAAGCTGGTAGAGAACGCGAAGAACATCCGCGAAAATGTGCCGATGGCGACAGCGGCGGATGTGGAAGCGATGCTGACGGCGTGGCTGCCGGAACTGCAAAGCGCGTCGAAGTCGGTTCAGGCGAAGGTGGCCGCACTGAAGAAAGTGCGGGAGAATCTCGACGGCGCAAAGGAAAAGCGCGAACAGCTGGAAAAGGCAGCAGCCGACGCGCAGGAGACGGCAAAATCCACCGCAGTGAAAAAGGCTGAAGCAGAAAAAACGTGGAAGCTGCATCAGGAAGAACTGTCCGGCGGGACGTACCGCACGCGCGAGGATGCGGTGGCACAGCGCACACAGGCGAAGGAAGCAAAGCAAAAGGCGGAAGCGGCGGCAAGTCAGGCTGCGGGAAAAGAACGTCAGGCGCAGAAAACGGAAACAGAATGTAGAGCACGGATTCAGCAGCTGGATGCGGAAATGCCGAAGAAACAGGCGGATGCGGAAGAATTTAACCAGCAGTATCAGCAGACGATGGCGGAAAAGTCGCTGGATGAAACGCAGTGGCAGGCACTGACGGAAACCTATCCTGATGTGAAAATAGCTGACCGCTTGCAGGAGGAAGCCGAAGGGTTTAAGGAGAAAAAAACCGCAGCAGAGGAAAAGCATAAGACGGCGCAGAACGCCATTACCGGGCGGGAAAAGCCGAACATGGAGCAGCTGAATGCGGCGTTCGAGGCGGCAAAAGCAGCATGGGAAAAGGCATCAGCAGCCCTGGAAGCCGCGAAACACCTGCATTTGGACAATGCAAGGGTGCTGAACGACTTGCGCGAGGGACGCGAACCGTTGGCGAATGCGTGCAAGGAAGCAAACACCGCGCAGCACCTTTCGGACGTGATGGCAGGCACCGAAAGCGGCAACCGGATGAATCTGGAGACGTTCGTGCAGCGCAGCTATATGGAAAAAATTCTGCGCGACGCGAATCGGCGCTTCCGCGATATGTCGAACGGGCAGTTTGAACTGAAGCTAATTAACGTCGAGGACGCGGGCGAGGGCAAAAACAAGGGGTTAGACTTGGAAGTGTATTCCATCGTGACGGGCAAGACGCGTTCCGTCAACACGCTGTCCGGCGGCGAGTCGTTCATGGCGGCACTGTCGCTGGCGCTCGGCATGGCTGACCAGATTCAGGCGGCGACGGCGGCGATTCATCTGGATGTGATGTTCATCGACGAGGGCTTTGGTTCGCTGAGCGACAACGCGCGCAACGAGGCAGTCAATATATTGAAGGAAATGGCGGGCAAGCAACGGCAGATTGGCATCATTTCGCACGTTTCGGAGCTGAAGGACGAGATTGAAAATCAGCTGATTGTGAAAAAGGACGACCGCGGCAGCCACATTTCTTGGCGATAATGAGCGGATCGGGCATCCGTGGCAGAGAAAGGCTGCGGATGCCCATGCTCTTTTGGCGGACAAAAGGCAAATGATGAACGGAAAAGGTTCGTCCAGAAGCGACGAACAATTGACTGCTAAATCAGGTATATTCGTTCGTCTTTCTAAAAAGTCTTGAAAAAAGCCCAAAAACAAAAGAAAAAAGGGTTGACGCAGGGCTGGAATTGTGATAAGATAACAAAGCTGGTTGCGCGAGCCGCCTCAAAGCCGCTTGCGATACTGGTACGAACCTTGAAAACGATACAGAACAATAACAACGCAAACAAGACAGTAATTCCGAATGAGTGAAACTTGGTCGGGGAAACCTGATTGAGGAATAAAGGATTAAACGAAAGAGTTTGATCCTGGCTCAGGACGAACGCTGGCGGCGTGCCTAACACATGCAAGTCGAGCGGAGACAGTGAGTAGCTTGCTATGAGCTGTTTTAGCGGCGGACGGGTGAGTAACGCGTGAGCAACCTTTCCCAGACAGGGGAATAACACACCGAAAGGTGTACTAATACCGCATAAGACCACGGGATCACATGGTTCTGGGGTAAAAGATTTATCGGTTTGGGGTGGGCTCGCGTCCGATTAGGTAGTTGGTGAGGTAACGGCCCACCAAGCCGACGATCGGTAGCCGACCTGAGAGGGTGATCGGCCACATTGGGACTGAGACACGGCCCAAACTCCTACGGGAGGCAGCAGTGGGG
>ERZ894206.1508-NODE-1508-length-10427-cov-6.518993_pt1 | contig 10427 bp, 8 predicted proteins | sample MGYA00380287_ERZ894206 | MGnify/ENA primary metagenome ERZ894206 (study PRJEB32331, sample SAMN06328483) | human gut metagenome | biome: human gut microbiome; feature: stool | host: Homo sapiens | collected 2013-04-12 ...
GTAGATGTCGGTGATGGCTTGGATGTCGGATTCGACGGCCGGACGGAAGGTGTATGGCATGAGGTTCCTTTGAATATGCAAATAGCCCGTCCTTATGATAAGGACGGGCTATGTCAGTTGAGGTAACCGACTCCCTTCAGTCGCCTTCGGCGATGGCTCCCCTCACCCTGAGGGGAGCCAATTCCTGTCGGAACTACTTGTCGAGCTCGATGGCCTTGTTGAGGGCGTCTTCAAGCTCCTTCTGCGCCTTGCCGTAGGCGGTCCAGTCGCCGTTCTTCATGGCGGACTGGCTGTCCTTCATGGCTTGGGCGGCATCGTTCAGCACCTGCTGGAGTTCGGGGCTACGGTCGGAAGACGAGCCGGAATCCGACTTGCCGTCCGTGGTGCCGGACTGGCCACCATTGGTATCGGAACCAGATTGGTCACCGGATATGCCGGACGACTGGTCGCCGGACGACTGGTCACCAGACGATCCGTCACCGGACACGTTCTCGGCATCGCCTGCGGCCGCGCCGGAATCACCACCGAACACCTGATCCAAGGCCTCATCCAACGTATCCGCGAATCCTACCTGATCACCGAACGCGACCAGCGTCTTCTTGAGCAGCGGGAATGAAGTCGCACCCGAAGACTTGACGTACACGGGCTGCACGTACACCAGTCCGCCACCGAGCGGCAGGGTGAGCAGGTTGCCGCGCACCACTTGCGTGTCGCCGGATTGCAGCAGGTTCAGTTCCTTGGACACGTCGGCGTTGGCGTTGAAGTTGTTCTGCGCCTGGCCGGGGCCCGGCACGTTGGAATCCTTCGGCAGTTCCTGCAATCGTATGGTGCCGTAGCTCGAGCCGATTTTGCCTTTCTCGTGGCCCGCGTCGGAATCGACCGACAGGAAGCCGGTCAGGATTTCCCTGGTGGACGAGCCTGCGGGAATGTACGACGAGGTCAGCGAGAACACCGGTTCGCTGGAGCCGCCGGTCTGCAGCGTCAGATAGTACGGCGGCTGCAGGATGTCTCGCTGTTGCGCCTGCTGCGATTCGGTCGGGTCGACGGGGGTCTGCCAGAAATCCTCTCCGGAGAAGAACTGGTTGGCGCTGGACACGTGGTATTTGGCCAGCAGTTCGCGCTGCACCTTGAACAGGCTTTCCGGATAACGCATGTGGCTCATCAGGTCGCCGGAGATTTCCGACAGCTGGTGGTACTGGCCGGGGAAGATCTTCTCCCAGGCTTTGATGACCGGGTCGGACTGGTCCCATACATACAGGTCCACGGAACCGTCGTATGCGTCCACGGTGGCTTTCACGGAATTGCGGATGTAGTTGGCGTTCTTCGAGTTCAGGCTGCTTACCGTGTCGGAGGATTCCGTGGTGGAGTCCTTGGTGGCCTCGCCCAAGTCGGTCATCTGAGAGTATGGGTAGGCGTCCGAAGTGGTGTAGCCGTCCACGATCCACTTGACCCGTCCGTCCACCACGGCCGGGTATACGCGGCCGTCAAGCGTCAGATACGGCGCGACTTTGGCCACACGTTCCTTCGGGGAACGGTCGTAGAGAATCTGCGAATTGGAGTTCACACGGTTGGAGAACAGGATCTGGTCGGAGCCGAAGCGGATGGCGTACAGCAGTCTGGAGAAGATGTTGCCGATCTTCGGACCGCCATCGCCCTTGAAGGTGTTGGTGGCGCCTTCCGAACCGGTCGGATAGTCGAATTCCCAGGATTTGGTGCCTTCCGGAGCGCCTACGATCGAATATTCGGTGGCGTTCGGAGAGAAGTAGATGCGCGGCTCGTACTTTTCGGAATCGGTGAGCTTGCCTTGGGTGGGGATGCCCGCTTCGAAGAACTTCGGCTGGCCGTCGGCGGTCACCTTGTTGCCGTAGGCGGCCACAACGCCATAGCCGTGCGTGTACACGGTGTGGTCGTTGACCCAGTTGCGGTTGTCGAGACCGTCCAGATCGAGTTCGCGCGCGGCGATCACCGTGTCCTGGCTGACGCCGTCGACGTCGTATTTGTCGACCGCGACGGTGTCGGCGAACGTGTAGTACTGCTTGGACTGCTGCAGCTGTTTGAACGTCGGGGAGATGATCTGCGGGTCGAGCAGGCGGATCTGAGCGGTGGATTCCGCGGAATCGGCCAATGCGCCTTCCTCGCCTTCGGTGGTGGCCTTGTACTGTTCGGCCTTCACCTTGTCCAAGCCGTACGCGGCGCGGGTGGCGTCGATGTTGCGCTGGATATAGGTGGATTCCATTTCCTGCGCGTTCGGATTGACGCGGAAGCGCTGCAGCAGCACCGGCCAGGCCACGGTAAGCACCAGGCTCACCACGATGGCGGAGGCGATGGCCACGGTCGGCACCTTCCACGCCTTGAGCGCTTCGGAAGCACGTGCCGCGATGGGTGCGGAACCTTCCAACGTATGGGATTTCATAATCCACAGGCCCAGTATCACGCCAAGGATGGCGGTGATGGCGGCCATGATGAACGTGACGGGGATGGTGGCGTTCACCGTGGTGTAGGTGGCACCGGTGATTCTGCTGCCTTCCTCGGTCAGGTGCGAGAACACTCCCAGAACCTGATTGGCGGCCCAGGCGAACATGTTGAGCATCAGCCAGATGCCGATCTGGCGGCGGGCGCGTTTGGTGATGCGGAACAGGCCATGGCCGTTCACCGGCATGGTGATGCGGATGCCGCCCATAAGCACGTGGGTGACGATGGAGAAGATGATGCCAGCGAGCAGCAACAGCGAGACAGCGGACATGATGAGTTTCAGTCCGGGCAGCACGAACACGTAGAAGCCGTTGTCGATGCCGAACTGCGGATCCTTGGTGCCGAAGCTTTGCGAGTTGAACATGAGCAGGATTTCGGACCAGTTCGCATTGAACTGGGAGCCGAACACCAGTCCGACAATCAGGGAGATGACCACGGCGATGCGTCGAGCGCTCTTGGAGCTCACGCTCTTGCCGATTTCGATGGTGTCGCCGTTCACGCGGATGGTGGAGCCGTCCGCAGCGTCGGGACGCGCCCATATCGCCAGCGTGGCGGAGATGAAGCCGACTGCGGCGATGAGCACCGCGTACGCCAGCCAGAGGCCGACCCTGGTGCCCAGCTGCGTCCAAATCACGCTTTGGAAGCCGAGCTGGCTGTACCACATGACATCGGTGACGAACTGCGCGAGCGCGAAGAACAGTCCGATGACGATGGCGAGCGCCAGCACCACGCCGATGAAGATCTTGCTGCCGTTCGACGGTTTGCGCGGACGGTTCGGCTTGCTGGTGATGCGGGGGCCCGAAGGTCGTTTCGGGGGAACGTTCGACGATGGTTGCGGACCGTCCCCTCCGTCGGTTTCGACGTTGAGGATGATCGGATCGTCGTTGCTGGGTTTGCGCGGATTCTGCCTGCCGGCACGGTTCGAGCCGCCTTCGGGATCGAACATGGGACCAAACATATCAAAGAAAGACATGCTAATAGCCTAGCGACAGGCGAGGAACGCCGTTAAGCCGCCAGCCGAACGGATCTGGCCGTGGGCTGAATCGGCTGTTCCGTGGCATGTCCGTATGAAGAGAACATATGGGGAATGCCGGCATGCCATAATGGCGGTATGAAGAAGGCTCATGGGTTTTTCACACGATTGGTGGCTGCCTGCTGCGTGGCGATGCTGCCGGTCACGTTGGCCGCATGTTCCGGCGACGCTTCCCCATCGGACGCCGCCACCGCAGCTTTTTCCACTCGCCGGCCGACGGTCACGCATGATTCCCTCGACAAGGCGCAAGTGCCGTCCGTCCGCGACGATTCGCCGCATGCCAAGGCGGTGCGGGCCGTGGAGTCCATGAGTGTCGAGGAACGGGTCGGGCAGCTGGTTATGGCACCATTGTTCGTTGGCTCCGATCCGTCATCGTTGTATGACCTCATTGCGAACAGGCATGTTGGTTCGGTTTTGATCATCGGCAACTGGACTTCGGGGATCGCCGGGGTCGCGGCCGCCACATCCACGCTGCAATCGTATGCTCCGGGCGACAACCAGCTGTTGATGTCCACCGATCAGGAGGGTGGTCTGGTCCAGCATCTCAAGGGGGCCGGGTTCGATACCATGCCTTCGGCCATCCAGCAGGGCGCAATGGATGTCAGCCAGTTGAGGCAATCGGCATCCGCATGGGGCACGCAGCTCAAGGCTGCGGGCATCAATGTCGATCTGGCGCCCGTCGTCGGCACGGTGACCGTGGACCGTTCGTCGAACGCCCCGATTGGCGCGCTGTACCGTGATTTCGGTCTTGATCCGGCCGGCAATGCGGACCATGCGAAGGCGTTCATACAGGGCATGTCCGATTCGGGGGTAGGCAGCGCCATCAAACATTATCCGGGTTTGGGATCGGTGACCGGCAATACCGATTTCACCGCGAACGGCATCCTCGACACCACCACCACGTTGGATGGTCCGGAAATCAGCGCGTTCAACAGCACGTTGGAGGCAAGCCCTTCGATGGTGATGATGTCTTTGGCCACATATCAGGCGATCGATCCGAATAATCCGGCCGTGTTCTCATCAACGCTGGTCACCGGCTATCTGCGCGGGAAAATCGGCTTCCAAGGCGTCGTCACTTCCGATTCCCTGTCCGCAACGGCTTTGAGTGGCGTGCAGCCGAGTGATTTGGGTGTGCGGCTGGTCGAAGCCGGCGGCGATTTGGCATGTATCGGCGCCTCTTCCTACGTGCAGCCGGTGTTGGACGGATTGAACGCCAAAGCGGCCGGCGATGCGACGTTCGCGCGGAAGGTGCAGCAATCCGCCATTCGTGTGATGACGCTCAAATACGAGATGGGGCTCGCCAGGTAATCGCAATGCCAAGCACAGGCGGAAGCCGTCTTACGAGAAAACCAGCTGTACCAGCAGCATATAGACGGCGGTGCCGCCGGCGATCGACAGCAGCATGTTCCTTTTCCATATGTGCAGCAGGGCGATTGCGATAATCGCCAACAATTCGGGAATGCCGTGGCTGCCTGACGTCAGGCGCACTCCTTTGAGCGAGTACACGACAAGCAGGCCTGTCATGGCATACGGCAGGACGGTGCCCAGGTAGGTGATGAAACGCGGCGGTTCCTTCGATTCGGGGAACAGCAGGAACGGCAGGAAACGTGTCAGCATGGTGCCGAGCATCGCCATGATGATGGTGATGACGCCTTGCCACGTGGTCATGATCATCATGCGTTCGTCTCCTTGTCCGCGTTGTTCGTTTCGTTCTCCCCGTCCGTCTTGTCGATCTTCAGGTCGTCCAGGTATGGCCGCAGCAGAATGAACATGACGAGCATGGCGACCAGGGATGGGATCATGAAATTGTCGGCGCCGAACACCCCCAGACAGATCGCGGGCACCGCTATGCCGGTAAGCGCGGCCATGTGGCTTTTGCGTTTCGTGGTCAGCCATTGATCCACGAAAATGACGGCGAACATGGCGGTCATGATGAAGTCGAGACCGGAGGTGTTGAAGGTGATGCGTTCTCCGAGAAGGCCGCCAAGCGTGGCGCCGGCCACCCATGATGACTGGTTGAGCAGGCCGACGAAGAAGTAGAACCATCCGCGATCGACGTCGGCCGCAATGATGGTGCCGTTGTCGATGGCGAAGGTCTCGTCGCACAACGAGAAAATGAGATACGGCTTCTTGGCGCCCATGTTCTTGAACCGGCCGAGCATGGAGATGCCGTAGAACAGATGACGGGTGCCGAGCATGACGGCCAGCATGAACGTGACGAACGGGTTGAACGCGGACACCAGCAGATTCACGGTGACGAATTCCATGGAACCGGTGAAGATGAACGCGCTCATGCACATGGGCCACAGGAACGAAAAGCCGCGCGTGCCCATCAGCACGCCGTACGACAACGCCAGAAGGAAAAAGCTGATGCAGACCGGCGACGTCCGCGGCAATGCCGTTCTGAGCGCCTTGCCCATGACGGCGTTCCTGTTCTGCGTCCGCACCATTAAATATCAGCCCTTCTTCCGTCCGTTCCCATGCTTCTCTTCTCATGCCTTCTCTTGCCGCGTCCTGATATACCCCAACGCGCCACAACGACGGCCAACATACTATCGCCGACCCCGACAAACCATGCGCAACCGTATCGACGCGTGGACATCGACGAATTACGTACAAAGCAAGCGCGACGAGATTATCATGCTGCATACTGGAACGTAACGAAAAACCTTTGGACAAGGAGCATGAATGAAGACACTGGTACTGGTATTCCACCCGCATCTGGAAAAATCGCAGGTCAACCGCAAGCTCATGGACGCGGCCAACGAGACCGGCGACGTGACCGTGGTGGACGAGTACGCCGCATATCCCGACTTCAAAATCAACGTCGAACATGAGCAGGAGCTCATCGAAACGCATGACCGCATCGTGCTGCAGTTCCCGTTCTACTGGTACAGCTCCCCCGCGCTGCTCAAGCAGTGGGAGGATGACGTGATCAAGGCCGGCTGGGCCTACGGCGGCGGGCGGGCGCTCGAAGGCAAGGAGTTCATGTTGGCCGTGTCCACCGGCTCTCCGGCGGACTCCTACACGCGTGAAGGCAGCCATGTGCGCACCATGGAGGAGCTGCTTTCCCCGTTCGAGACCACGTTCCGTCATACGCATGCCACATATCTGAAGCCGTTCCTCATCCAAGGCGTCGCCACGTCCACCGATGAGCAGATCGACGCCGCCGTGGCGAAGTATCCGGCAGCGCTGATCGGCTGATTCCTCTGCCTGTTTCGGCGCGCATTTCCCGATTTTCCGCAGGGAGCCGTGTTCGTTCCAGACGAACGTGGCTCCCTGTTTGACTTCAAGTACTTGAAGTTCCTAGTCTCTTCCAACAGAGCATGAAGGAGCATACGGTGAATAACACTCCAGATACATTTACATCCGCTGCGGAGCAGGACATGTCCGAAACCCGCCAGGCGTTCCTCACCGGCGAGCGCGCGGAGTTCTTCGCGCATGACCGCCGGTACGTCGATACGATTTTCGACGATGGCGAATCGCCGTTGAAGCATGCCCATGACATCGAACTGAGGTCGAGCTCGTTCAAATGGAAGTATCCGCTGTGGTATTGCTCGGATATCGATGCGAAGGACTGCACGTGGTTTGAGATGGCACGTGCGGGCGTATGGTACACGGACCATATCACGGTGGAGGATTCAACGATCGAGGCGCCGAAGAATTTCCGCCGCTGCCATGACGTGACGTTACGCAACGTGGATTTCGTCAACGCCGAGGAGACGTTGTGGGCCTGTTCCGGCGTGACGTTGGACAATGTGAGCGCGCATGGCGACTATCTGGCGATGAATTGCGCGGATGTGAAAGCCGACAACCTACGTTTGGTGGGCAATTATCCGTTCGATGGCGCAAGGAACGTGGAGATTTCCAATTCCCGTCTGATTTCGAAGGATTGTTTCTGGAACTGCGAGAACGTGACGGTGCGCGATTCGTTCATTTCCGGCGAGTATCTGGCGTGGAACTCGCGTAACGTGACGTTCGAGCATTGCACGATCGAAAGCCTGCAGGGCCTGTGCTACGTGGACCATCTGGTGTTGCGTGACTGCCGGCTCGTCAATACGACGCTCGCGTTCGAATATTCCTCCGTCGATGCCGACGTGCGCGGCACGATCGACAGCGTGTTCAATCCTTCGTCCGGCACGATTCGCGCCGACCATATCAACGAGATGACGCTCGATCCGGCGAAAATCGATCCGACGGCCACGACGATCGTGACAGCCGACGCCGCATAACAGTAGGTAGGATTGGCGGTATGACTTACGATTTCGATACTCCGATCGACCGTTCCGGCACGTACTCGCTCAAATGGGAGGAGGCTGGCGACGCGCTGCCCATGTGGGTGGCGGATATGGATTTCCAGACCGCGCCCGTAATCCGCGAGGCGTTGCGTCGGCGCGTCGAGCATGGCGTTTTCGGCTATTCGATCGTGCCGCCAGAATGGAATCAGGCGTACGTGGATTGGTGGGGACGCCGTCATGGGCTTGCCATCGACCCGGACTCGCTGGTGTTCTGCACCGGTGTGGTGCCGGCGATCTCCAGCATGGTCAGGAAACTCACCACGCCGAACGAGAACGTCGTGATCATGACGCCGGTCTACAACATCTTCTTCAATTCGATTCTCAACAATGGCTGCCGTGTGCTTGAATCGCCGCTCGCCTATGACGGCGAAGGACATTACGAGATCGATTGGGCTGATTTCGAAACGAAACTCGCCGACCCGCAGACCACGCTGATGATTCTGTGCAACCCGCATAATCCGATCGACCGTATTTGGGATTGTGAGACTTTGGAACGTATCGGCGAACTGTGCTGGAAGCATCATGTGACGGTGGTCAGCGATGAGATCCACTGCGATCTGACCGATCCGGGTTTCGATTACGTGCCGTTCGCCTCGGTGGGCGAGCATTGCGCGATGAATTCGGTGACCTGCATGGCTCCGACCAAAACGTTCAACATCGCAGGACTGAATTCCGCGGCCGTGATGATTCCGAATCCGGTGTTGCGTCATAAGGTGTGGCGAGCTTTGAACACCGATGAGGTGGCGGAGCCGAACGCCTTCGCCATGGACGCCACCCTGGCCGCGTTCAACGAGGGCGAACCGTGGCTGAACGAACTGCGCGCTTATCTGGCCGGCAACAAGGCGACCGCGCGTGCGATGTTCGACAAATACAACGCTTCGGTGCCGGCCGACCGGCGCATCATCATGGTCGAAGGACATGCCACCTACCTGTTGTGGGTCGACTGTTCGGCCATCACGCATGACACGGATGCGTTGTGCGATTATCTCAAACGCGAGCATAAGGTGATGTTCTCCGAGGGTTCCGAATATGGTGGCAACGGTCATGATTTCGTGCGTATCAACGTGGCCTGTCCGCGTGCACGCATGATCGAGGGTCTTGCACGGTTCATCGACGGTCTGCTCGCGTATCGAGCACAATCGTTTCCAAAGATGGACTGATAAACCCTTGGACTGACGCATGACGGATGCGGCAACGGCCTCTTCAAGGACCATGAAAGGACGCAACATGGTGGTGGTGTTTTTCTCCCGCGCCGGCGAAAACTACGAAGTGGGCGAGGTGACGGTCGGCAATACCGCGAAGCTTGCCCAAGAGGTGGCCCGGCGGACCGATTCGCCGATGATTGAAATCACACGTACCGAGCCTTATCCGGAACGGTACGCCGCGACCTCAGAAATGGTGCAGGAGGAGCAGCGTGTCAACGCGCGTCCGCTGTTCATGCTCAGCGGCGATGTCGATGCGCTCGATTCGTCCGATACCGTGTTCCTTGGCTATCCGATTTGGTGCGGCGATATGCCGATGCCCATGTACGCTTTTCTGGAAAGCCGCGACTGGTCCGGCAAAACCATTTATCCGTTCTGCACGCACGGCGGCAGCGGGCTTGGACGGACTCCGGAACGTATCACCGCAATCACCAAGACGACGGTGAAGCCGGGGCTTGCGGTCATGGGGACCGACGCACAGAACAACGCAAGTAAAGCCGCCGAAGCCGTCAGCGGGTGGATCGCCAAATCCGGTCTATAGATTCGCAATCCACATCCGTCCGTTCCGTCTGCTTCAGCACGCCTTCGAGTTGGAGCAGACGGATTTTGGTTTCAATGCCTCCCGCATAACCGGTGAGACTGCCGTCAGCGCCGACGACCCGATGGCAGGGCACGATAAGCGCGATCGGATTGCGGTGCACCGCTCCCCCGATGGCGCGTGCGGATACCCTACGCCCGTCCGCACGTTTCAACTCCAATCGACGTGCGAGTCCGCCGTATGAAACCGTTTCGCCGTATGGCACTTTCCGCAGCAATGCCCATGCTTCCTTGCGAAACGGCGTGCCTTCCAGCCGCAACGGCACTTCGGTCCGAGGTATGCAACCTGCAAAGTATTCGTCCAGCCATCGTTTCGCGGCGCCAATCGTCGGCGAATCACCCAAAACCGCGGAATCATCGTCCGCATAGCCTGGCTGCCAATCGAACCACAGGCCGAGCAATGCCGTTTCGTCGGTGATCAGCGTGATGCCGCCAAGCGGCGAATCGTAATGCGACTTTGTTTTCACCACTGTCCTCCATCCCTCCACAAAACACCTATCTCGCCTATGGATGGCGGATTTCGTCTTTCGACACATGTTATCTCGCTTATAGATGGCGGACGGCAAAGTGAAAAGCCGCGCTTTTTACCCCCATACGCTATCTCAGGGGGTATAAGTCGAAAAACATCCGCCATCTATAGTGGAGATAGCATCAGGCAGACCCGCAAATCCGCCATTCATAGGCGAGATAGGACCAAAACGAAGGAGTTGGCATGGGATACGCACTCATCACGGGAGCGTCCGGCGGCATCGGACGCGAACTGGCGGCGCTGTTCGCAGCGGACGGACATGACCTGGTGATCACCGCCCGCAGCCAGGAACGGCT
>ERZ894206.1551-NODE-1551-length-10135-cov-6.395933_pt1 | contig 10135 bp, 7 predicted proteins | sample MGYA00380287_ERZ894206 | MGnify/ENA primary metagenome ERZ894206 (study PRJEB32331, sample SAMN06328483) | human gut metagenome | biome: human gut microbiome; feature: stool | host: Homo sapiens | collected 2013-04-12 ...
CCGTCTACTGCGGCGGCAAAGCCTTCGGCATGCGATCGGCCCCCAAAAACCTTAGCCTTGAGGATTTCGAGGAAGGATCGCGCTACGCCCATGAACGCGGCGCTCGCGTGTACGTGACCTGCAACGTGCTGCCGCGCAACAACGAGATCGAAGCCATGCGCGAGTACGTCGGCCAGCTCAAAGACACCGGCGTGGACGCGCTGATCGTCTCCGATATTGGCGTGATGATGATGGCCCGTCAGGTGGCTCCGAATCTGGAACTGCACGTCTCCACCCAGGCCGGCGTGACTAATTATCAGGCTGCGAACGCCTTCTACGAGCTTGGTGCTCGCCGTGTGGTGTTGGCCCGCGAGATGGACTTGCAGGCCGTGCGTGATATTCGCGCCAACATTCCCGATGACCTCGACATCGAATGCTTCGTGCATGGCGCGATGTGCATGGCCTTCTCCGGACGCTGCCTGTTCTCCAACTATCTGACCGGCCGCGACGGCAACCACGGCGAATGCGCGCAGCCGTGCCGCTGGAAGTATTCGATCGTCGAAGAGAAACGCCCCGGCCAGTACTTCCCGATCGAACAGACCGCGGAAGGCGCGTACCTGTTCAATTCGCAGGACATGAACATGCTCGCCCACATCGACGATCTGCTCGATTCGGGCGCGACGAGCCTCAAGATCGAAGGCCGTTCCAAGAGCGCCTACTACATCGCCGCCATGACGAACGCCTACAAGACGGCCGTCAACGAATACATGGTCCAGCGCGGCTTCGAAGATGCCGACGGCAATGTTCTGAAGCCGTTCCGCGACCGCGTGATCCGTCCCGGTGACCCGGAATACGGCAAGCCGGACACCGAGGATGCGATCATGGCCAATGCCGATGGCGCGTTCGCAGGCAAGCCCGACATCGACGCAGTTCCCGTTGGGGGCGTGCCGTCCGGCAACGTTTCGGCTGGCAACGTTTCGTCCGGCAATATCGCGATTGGCGAGCCGGACAATCTGAGCTACCACGCACGCAGCACCCGACGCAAGTCGAACACCGCCGCCGAAATACTGCCGGAAGGCTGGCATCACGCCGGTGTACGGCCGGCACCGCATGTCACCCTGCCGGATTGGCTGCTCGACGAGCCCGACAAAGTGGCGCACCGCGACTACTCCACCGGCTTCTATTATCCGGAACACAAAGTGCGGCAAAGCACCGACCGTTCCGCATACTTCCGCGCATGGCTCGTCGTCGGCGAAGTGCTGTCATGGAGTCCGGAAGACGGAGGACGCGTGACCATCATGAGCCGCAACAAGATCGAAGCCGGCCAGGAAGTCGAATTCGTGCTGCCCGGCGCGGCCCCCTTCGCCTACACCGTGCCTGCCGGCGGTTTCCGTGACGCCGACGGCCACTGGGTCGAAGCCATCAACAACCCGGCGCACGTCTTCTCCATGCCGTGCCCGCAGGAAGTGCCCGTCAACGCGGCCATCCGTTCGCGCACGAAAAAGCCGACGCTGAAAGCCGAATAGAAGACGGCAATCGCAAGCAGGCCTTCCAATCGCAAAACCAAGGAAAAACAAGACATGAGCAGCACACAATACGATGACGCGATCCTCGATTCCAACGCCATCGACCCCACTGACAAAAACGGCAACCCGATTCCCGTGACCATTCCGATCATGCTGGCCCCCGGCATCAAAGTCGTCTACACCACGCGACTCGGCGGCACCAGCGAAGGCGATTTCGCGCACTTCAACCTCGGCGGCAAATCCGGCGACAAACCGGAACACGTGCTCGCCAACCGCAAGGCGCTCGCCGACGTGCTCGGCGCGAAAATCAGCCTTATCAGCCAGGTGCATTCCGGCGACGCGGTGGACGTGGACGAATCATTCGTCATCAACCAGCCGTTCGGATTCGACGTGTCCGGCACGAAGAAGCCGGAAGACGAGACGGACGGCGAAAACAACGCGACGGGGAATGACGGTGAGCCGACCGTCATCGAAGCCGACGGCCAAGTGACGTCCCGGAAGAACGTGGCGCTCGGCATGTTCGCCGCCGACTGCCTGCCGGTGCTCATGGCCGATCCCGAAGCCGGCGTGATCGGCGCAGCGCACTGCGGCCGTCGCGGTCTGCAGAAAGGCGTGATCGGCGCGACCATCGAGAAGATGGTGTCCAAGGGCGCCCAGCCGGAACGTATCGTCGCCACGCTCGGCCCCTGCATCTGCGGCGACTGCTACGAGGTCGGCGGCGACATCGCCGACGAATTCGATGCGCAGTTCCCGGGAACCTTCACGTTGAGCCGATTTGGCCAGCCGGGCATCGACATCGCCGCGGCCGCCCTGCAGGAGCTTGCCAAAGCGGGCGTGCCGGCCGACAACATCGTCTCATCCCGTCCACGCGTCAACGCGGCCACGCAGTACCTGTCCGAAGACGAGGAACTGGCCGGCATCTGCGCCGCCGATGGCGAAGGCGATCCGAAGCTTTCCGAACGGTTCAACAAGATCCGCCGCAGCCTGTGCACGCTCGAAAACCCGTTGTGGTTCTCGCATCGCCGCGCGTCGCTCGCCAAAAAACAGCATGAAGGACGCATGCTGGCGCTGATCGTACGCGAATAATCACCATACGAGCCATACAAGCCACGCGATTCGTGCGATTCGAGTGATTCGCGTGGCCACTGTTGCGGATTGCGTGCAGAACCCGCCGCGGAACGGGGTGGCATGCGGCCGCGGCTTTACGGTGGAGCATATGAGTAAGGGAGAGCAGATGCAGGAACAGAAGATGCCGGTCGTGGCCGTGGTGCTGGCAGCGGGATTCGGCACCCGATTCGACGAGAACAACCCCAAGCAGCTGGTGTCGGTGGGCGGCAAGCCAATCGTCTGCTGGAGCATCGAGGCATTCGAAAACAACGACCGCATCAGCGACATCATCGTGGTGGTCAACGAACGCGTCGAAGAGACGGTGAACGAGCTTATCGACGAAGCCGGCTACGCCAAAGTGCGGGCCATCGTTCCCGGCGGCGCCGAACGCGTGGACAGCACGCTCGCCGCCCTGGACCTGCTCAAACAGGCCGGCATTCCCTCCGGCGCGAAAATCCTCATCCACGACGGCGTGCGTCCGTTCGTCGAGGAGCGGTCCATCGACGGCTGCATCGACAGCCTGGACCAGTTCAACGCCGCCACCGTGGCCTACGCCTCCACCGACACGATTCTGCTCACAGAGGATCTGGGCGACCGCAAGGTGGTCAAATCCGTGCCGGAACGTCCAAACACCTTCCGCGCGCAGACCCCGCAGGCGTTCCGTTTCGGCACCATCGTCAAAGCCTACGAACTGGCCGCCGCCGACCCCGACTTCCACCCGACCGACGACACGCGCGTGGTGGTGGACTACCTGCCCGACGAGCCGGTCGCCATCGTGGACGGTTCCGAAACGAACCTCAAAATCACCACGCCATCCGACATGCCGATCGCCGAAGGCATCGCCCGCAGCCTCGACCCCGAACACGCCAAGGAGGAAGCCAAGGCACGCATGCACGCCGTGTTCGCCGAAGCGTTCTCCCAGATGCACAGCCGTTGATTTTCATCGAACGTTAAGTCCGTCGACGTGTCGGCAGACTTAACGTTCAACACATTCACCACGTACACTGGAAACCATGCAGCAGATCAACATCGTCATCTCCGGTTTCACGCCCTACGAAGGCATCGACGTCAATCCGGCCGTGCTCGTGCCGGCGGCGGTAGCCAAGCAATGGGCCGATCCGGCGCAATCGCAGGCGATCTCCGAAGAACTGCTGCAGGACATCGCCGTCACCGTCACCAACGTCACGCTTCCGGTGAGCTTCGCCAAAGCCTGGCCCACGCTGCTGGAAGCCATCGAACAGGCCAAGCCGGACATCGTCATCGCCACAGGGCTCAAGCGCACCTCCCGTGGCATTCTGCTGGAACGATGCGCCACAAATCTCATGGATGCGGCCAAGCCGGATGCCGACAACGTGATTCCGCCGCGCCGCCCGATCGACCCGGAAGGTCCGGCCGCGTACTGGACGCGCCTGCCGTTGCGGTCGATACTGCGCGATTTCGCCAAACACGAGATTCCCGCCGCGTTGAGTTCCGACGCCGGTACGTTCGTATGCAATTCGCTGTTCTACCATCTGCTCAACTGGTCGGCGGGCCAGGAACGTCGCATTCTGTCGGGGTTCGTCAGCCTGCCGATCGTCAACGGTCGGCCGCACGAACGTGGACTGTCGATCGAACAGCAGACCGCTGCGGTCGATGACGTGCTGCGTGAATCGGTACGATACTTCCTGCAACCCTCGTCAAGCGACATTCTGCTTGGCTGAGGACGGCTCCGCTTTCTACGGCACGATTTTCTGCGACATGTGAGTCATGCGGTTTCGACACGTGGTCGCGGACATACCGCCATACCCCCGACAGACTTTTTCGAACGATTTCTGTGCTCTCTGTGAGAATAATGCATTTCGTTCTGCGTGCCGCCTGCTGACTGAGATAGAGTACTGAACGAGTGCGCGCTGGCAGATGCGCAAAGTGTAGGGAATTCGTGAAAGGAAAAGGGCATGGTTGAGCAGTTCCCAATCGTGTTGAGGGGGTACGACAAGGATCGAGTCGACGAGGCGTTCGCTTCGGCTCAGGAGACGGTGAACCGTCTGCGTGAGCAGGTCAAGGCCGACGACCAGACCATCCTTGAGCTGCAGGCGCAGCTGCAGGAGGAAAAGAACAAGAAGGCCGCTCCGAAGTCCTTCGCGTCACTGGGCGCCAACGCCCAGCAGATGCTCGCCAGCGCGGAACAGACCAGCGCCGAGCTGCTTGAACGAGCCAAGAAGGACGCTTCCGCGGCCCGCGCCACGGTGCAGCTGCAGGCTGAAACACTGCTGAACAACGCCAAAATCGACGCCAAGCGCATCATGGACGACGCCAACGCCAAGGCGGCCAAGGTGCTCGGTGACGCCAAGGACGAATCCGAAGCCATGAGGGCCAATGCCCAGCATGAGGTCGACCAGATGCGCAGCGAGGCCCAGAAGGCCGTGGTGGCGCAGCGTCAGACCGTCGATCTGGAACTGACCAACTCCCGTGAGGAACACGGCAAGCATCTTGCCGCCGAACGCGCCACGCAGGAACGTGAGATTTCCGACATGCGCACCGAGGCGACCAGCAAGATCGCCGAACAGCGCAAGAACGCCAATGAGGAGATCTCCCGCCTGAAGAGCGAGACCAACGACCAGATCGAATCCGCGCTTGCCGAAGCCAACAAGAAGCTGGCGGACGTGCGCGAGCAGGTGTCCAAGATGATGACCGACGCGCAGCGCCGTGCCGCCGAAATCACCGACACCGCCAAGGCGAAGGCCCAGGAGATCACCGACGAGGCGGAGGTGCACCGCACCAAGACCATCAGCCAGGTCAACGCCGAAGTGGAGCAGATCCGCGCCGACATCTCCGCCCAGCAGGAGGAGGCCACGAAGAAGGTCAATGAGCTGCTCACCGACCTGAACGAGCGTCGCGAGGCCGCCAACAAGCAGGCCAGCGAGTTGATTTCCTCCGCGCAGAAGACCCGTGACGAGGCTGAGGCGTACGCTTCCAGCAAGCGTGACGAGGCGGACGCGAACGCGGCGAGCATCCTCAAGCAGGCCACCGAAGACGCCGACGAGCAGATCAACGAGCGTCGCGAGGCCGCGAAGAAGGAACTGGACGGCGTGCAGCAGCGCATCGCCGACCTGCAGAGCCGTGAGGCCCAGATCACGCAGCGCGTCAGCGAACTGCGTGCCATGTTCTCCAACGCGTTCTCCGGTTTCGGCATGAACGACCTGTCCGTGGTCAACGCCGTCGATGAAGGCGAGCCTTCCGACGCGCAATCTGATGACGACGCGCAGCACGACGATGAGACCGCCGCACCGGCAGACGCCGACACGCAGGATGCCGTCGAGAACGATTCCGCAGCCGAGACCGAGCCGGAAGGCGACGCCGAATCCGCAGACGCTTCGCAGAACAACTGAAACCATAGAAAGGGAATGGATAATGACCGACATCACGCCATTGAGCGGTGATGAACTGAACAAGCTCGTCGACGATTTCGAAGCAAGCGAGCACAATCGCATGGCCATGAACGCCGTCACGGCGGCCGGCATCGACAAGGTGGCGCGCAACTACGATCGCGCCCGTCTGATGCAGCGTCGTTTCTCCACCGTCGTGGACAACGGCACCGTCACCCATCAGGACCGTTCCGGCCGTTGCTGGCTGTTCAGCTCGCTGAACGTGGCCCGTTTCGTGGCCAAGCAGAACATGGGTCTCAAGGAGTTCGAGTTCTCCCAGAACTACGCCATGTACTACGACAAGCTCGAACGCGTCAACTACTTCCTGAAGGACGTGGCCAAGCTGGTGCGTGCCGGCGAGCCTGCCGATTCGCGTCTGATGCAGCATCTGCTGTCCGACGTGATGGGCGACGGCGGCCAGTGGACCATGGCCATGAACGTGTACAAGAAGTATGGCGCGGTGCCGAAGGATCTGTTCCCGGAGACCGAATCCTCCAAGAACACCGGTGAGATGAACGTGCAGCTGCGCCGCATGCTGCACACCGCGGTTGCGCATATGTACGCTGATCCGTCCGCGATCGATGCGATCATCGCCGATGCGGTCGCCGCCGGTCACCGTATTCTGACGATTCACTTGGGCGAGCCGCCGAAGAGCTTCGATTGGGAGTGGACCGACAAGGATGGCGAGTTCCACCGCGATGGCGAGATCACGCCTGTCGAGTTCTGGAAGAAATATGTGGGTTCCGCCGATTTGGAAAGCTATGTCTGCCTGGTGGACGATCCGCGTCAGGAGCACGTCAAGGGCAAGAAGATCGGCATCGAGCATCTGGGCAACGTGGCCGGGGGAGACCCGACCGAGTACCTCAACGTGCCGAACCAGTTCATGAAGGACTGCGTGCGTCAGATTCTTCAGGAACAGGGCATTCCGGTATGGTTCGGCGCTGACTGCCATCCGATGATGGACCGTGAGAACGGCGCGTGGGCCACCGACCTGTTCGAGTATGGCCGCGTGTATGGCGTCGATTTCGATCTGGACAAGGAACAGCGTGTCCGTTTCGGCGATTCCGCGATGAATCACGCGATGGCGTTCGTCGGTGTGGATGTGGATGAGGATGGCCACACCACCCGCCGTTGGCGTGTGGAGAACTCGTGGGGAGACAAGATCGCCGACAAGGGCTACTTCACCATGAGCGACGACTGGTTCACCGAATACGTCTACGAGGTCGCCGTCCCCAAGGCCCTCCTTCCCGCCGAATACCTCAAGGCCCTAGAAGAACCCGCCACCATGCTCCCCGCGTGGGATCCGATGGGCGCATTGGCCAAATAGCGCGCGGAGCGCGCGCTGGCCAATACGCGCCGAGCGAATAGCGGAAGCCCGGTGGGCTTCCGCCGCGAGGGAAAACGCCGACAGGCGTTTTCGAGGCTGCAGGCCTCATCGCCTCAGCCCGGCAGGCCCCATGACGCACGTTTCCCCCAAAAAAAGACCCAACCCGGACTCTCCGTCCGCGTTGGGTCTTTCCTATATCGCTTTCTTCGTCCCACGTCACCCCCCACCCATTCCACCATGCAGTCGCCCATCCCCATATTCCGTCCCCATCCGTTAAGGTAACGACGGTGGCGCTATCGCGCTACGCAAGCATAATGATGCAGGGGAGGAACAGAAGCGATGGCAGGTCTTCGCGGTCCGGATAGTTCGAAGGATGCACAGCTGTTGGATGAGCGCGCCGTGTTTCCGGAGACCGTGGATGTCAATATTCGTCAGCTTGACCCGATTCCCGCTCCCCGATATTTTCTGAAGGAACTTCCGCTCACGAACGAGATGAGCGATCTGGTGTTGAAGTCCCGTCAGGAGATTCGTGACGTGCTGCATGGCCGTGACGATCGTCTGCTGGCCATCGTCGGCCCGTGTTCGATTCATGATCCGAAGGCTGCGCACGAGTATGCGGAGAGGCTTGCCGCCGTCAAGAAGGAGCTTGATGATCGTCTGGTCATCGTCATGCGCGTGTATTTCGAGAAGCCGCGCACCACGATCGGTTGGAAGGGTCTGATCAACGATCCTGATCTTGACGGCCAGTTCAATATTCGCAAGGGCATGTTCATGGCTCGCAAGGTGCTTACCGACGTGCTGGGGCTCGGCTTGCCCGCCGCTACGGAATGGCTTGATCCGATTACCCCGCAGTATATTTGCGATCTGATCAGCTGGGGCGCTATTGGCGCGCGTAATACGGAAAGCCAGGTGCACCGCGAGCTGGCGTCCGGCATGTCCATGCCGATCGGTTTCAAGAACGCTACGGATGGTTCCATCAAGCCGGCGGCCGATTCGTGTTTCGCGGCCGCTTTCGAGCATCATTTCCTCTCCATCAATCTGGATGGTCGTGTGATTTCCGCGGAGACCAAGGGCAATCCCGACTGCCATCTGGTGCTGCGTGGTTCCTCGCATGGTCCGAACTACGATGCCGCTTCCGTGGCCCAAGCGTTGGCGGATCTCAAGGCTTCCAAGGCTTCCGGACCAAGCGAGCATGGTCTGATCATCGATGCCGCGCACGGCAACTGCGGCAAGAACGAGGTGCGCGAGGCCGAAGTGGTCGAAGAAATCGCCGCACGCGTCGCGGCCGGCGAACAGGGCATTCTCGGCATCATGATGGAAAGCTTCCTCAAGGCGGGCAATCAGAAGCCCGCGCCGCTCGACCAGCTGGAATACGGCAAGTCGATCACCGACGCATGCGTGCCGTGGGATCGTACCGAGCAGCTGCTGCACACGCTTGCCGACGCGGTCGACGCGCGTCGCAAGCTTGGCTGATGTTTCTGCACCATCGTTGCTATCCTTGGGAAAGGAAGCGACAAGGAGAGCGAGATCATGCAGCAGCAGCTGAACACGCCTGAGGATTTACGTGCCATTAGGCAGGCCATGGATGAGGGCAAGAATCCGCTGGTGGAGACCGACGTGCCGCGCTGGGAGGACCAGGTGGGCATCAGCCGCATCGTGAACCGCCGCGTGCTGGAATTCGAAGTGTTGCCCACGCCGGCGCAGGTGCTGGGCGACCTGCCGTTGAGCGAGCAGGCGCAGGAGATCGTCGCCTATTCGCGTGATGAGATTCGTGCCTGCCTGTACGGTCAGGACGATCGCCTGCTGGTGGTTGTCGGTCCGTGTTCCGTTCACGATCCGAAGGCCGCGCTTGATTACGCGCGTCGCCTGTCCGCGTTGAAAGGCGAGTTGGATGGCGAGCTGCTGATCGTCATGCGCGTGTATTTCGAGAAGCCGCGCACCACGGTCGGTTGGAAGGGTCTGATCAACGATCCGGATATCGACGGCAGCTGCAATATCAGGAAGGGCTTGCTGTTGGCTCGCCGCACGCTGCTTGGCGTGCTTGACGAGGGTTTGGCGGCGGCCACGGAGTTTTTGGAGCCGACCAGTCCGCAGTATATTTCCGACGCGATTAGCTGGGGTGCGATCGGCGCGCGCAATACGGAAAGCCAGGTGCACCGGCAGTTGGCGTCCGGCCTGTCCATGCCGATCGGCTTCAAGAACGCCACGGACGGTTCCATCAAGGCTCCGGCCGATTCCTGCTTCGCTTCCGCACAACAGCACACGTTCTTCGGCATCGACCATCTCGGCCGCGCCGCCGTGGTCAAAACGCTCGGCAATCCCGACTGCCATGTGGTGTTGCGTGGTTCCTCGCACGGCCCGAATTACGATGCCGCTTCGGTGGCCAAGGCCATGGACACCATCCGCGCCGAGATGCCGGCCGATTCCGCTGCGGCACATGGGCTGATCGTCGACTGCTCGCATGGCAACTCCGGCAAGGACGAGCATCGTCAGGCGCAGGTGGTGCGTGACATCGCGGGCCGTATCGCCAAAGGCGAGCAGGGCATCACCGGCATCATGATGGAAAGCTTCATCGAAGGTGGCAACCAGAAGGCCGCGCCGATCGACCAGCTCGTCTACGGCAAGTCCATCACCGACAAATGTCTGAGCTGGAACACCACGGAACAGCTGCTACGCGAGCTTGCCCATGCGGTGGCCGCGCGCCGCTGCGTCGCTCCGCATCCTTGCGGGTTCGGATCCCTCCGCTTGGCGGCGTTGGCTCGATTTGCTTGACGTGAGGGGCTCTTGGCTGG
>ERZ894206.1552-NODE-1552-length-10129-cov-9.264542_pt1 | contig 10129 bp, 7 predicted proteins | sample MGYA00380287_ERZ894206 | MGnify/ENA primary metagenome ERZ894206 (study PRJEB32331, sample SAMN06328483) | human gut metagenome | biome: human gut microbiome; feature: stool | host: Homo sapiens | collected 2013-04-12 ...
AAATAATCTTCTATATTAACAGGAAAACTGTTCATTAAAACTCTCCACTCTCCACTTATTCAAACAATTCATGTTCCAGAGCGGCAATGTTATACTGATAGACGGTTTCGATATACCCTCGCCGGATGTCCCGTGCCGTCGTGACGGACTGTATGTATTCGGCAACGCCCGTTTCGCTCTGTTGCAGTTGCAGGTTGGCGGCTTTGGTCAGTTCTTCCGCTTCTTTGAGAGCGGAAGTAGTATAATAGCGCAGGCTCTCGTTGTATCGTCGGAGGGAGGCTTCCAGTTCCATCACCTTATTGCGAAGTTCGCGGATGTTGGCATCCGCCTGAATCTGTGCCGAAGCGGCAGCCAGTCTGGCTTGCTTCACCTTGCTTTTCTGGGGCAGGAAGTAAACGGGGAAGGAGACTCCCACCATCCATGCATTCAGACTCTTCAAGGGAAGAATGTCCTGACGGGTATATCCTATGCTGATCTCCGGAAAGAAGTGGCTGCGTTCTACATGAAGCATTGCTTTCGCTTCTTCTGCCTGACTCCGGAAGTATCCGGTATGCGCTTCGGACAGATTACCGTCCGAAAGGGTGGTATAAAAGAGAGACAAGGTCGAATCTGCCGGCACAATCGGGCTGTCGGCATAACAGCACCACTGGAAACGTGCCAGTGCCGTCTTTTCCTCTTCCTGTGCCTGATACCAGCGGTTGTGCAGGTCGGCGGCGGTAGTCGTCATCATGTTCTTTTCGAGCAGGGTGATTTCTCCTTGTTGATAACGTATTTCGCCGATACGTTTCAACTCTTCCGCCATCTTGTCCTGATCACGGTACATGGAGCAGAGGTTGGCGGCATATTGATAGTAAGCCCATGCCCGTTTTACTTCCGCTATCACTTCTTTTTCCACCATCCGGCGATAATAAGTACTTGTCTTTACCTGTCGGCTGACCAGTGCATTCTTGTAAAACGGAGTCAGCAGCGAACCGAGGCTCTGTTCGAAAGCAAGTTCCTTGTCTTGCTTGTTTTCTCCGTTGAGTTGTCCCCATGAGTAATTGAATGAGGTGGGAGCTGCCTCGACAATCTCTCCGCGAGTGGCTTTTGCCTGACGGATGGCGTTGGCGGCTATTTTCAGTCTCGGATGATTTTGTTTGGCTATCTCGATGGCTTGTTCCAGACTGACCGCTTCCGGTTGCTGCGCTGAGGCGAAAGAAGGAATCAGCAGCAACAACGGCAGGATGACGAAGAACGGCAGATGAAACTTGCTTCCGGGACGTCTCCATACAGCAAATGAGTTGACAATCTTGTAGAATACCGGAATGATAAGCAAAGTCAGCACGGTAGAGATAATCAGTCCGCCGATGACGACCGTAGCCAGCGGGCGTTGTACCTCGGAACCGGCGGAAGTGGCGATTGCCATCGGGACAAATCCCAGCGAGGCGACCAGTCCGGTGAGGAATACGGGACGCAGCAGATGCGGGGTGCCCAGAGTGAGGATTCGGTTGGTAGTCATAGCATATTTATTTCGTTTACGAAGTTCGTTGAAATGGTTCACCATCAGGATACCGTTCAGTACAGCCACACCGAACAAGGCGATGAAACCGACTCCTGCCGAGATGCTGAACGGGAGTCCGCGCAGCCAGAGGGCTACGATACCTCCGATAAGTGACAGCGGGACGGTGGAGAATACCATCAATGTATAAGTAATGTTCTTGAAAGCGAAAAACAAGATCAGCAGAATCAGCATCAGTGCTACCGGAATGACGATCATCAGCGTATTGATGGCGTTTTGCAGGTTCTCAAACTGACCGCCGTATTCGAAGTAGTAGCCCGGTTGCAGTTTGATGTTCTTGTCCAGTGTCTTCTGGATGTTGGCTACTACTTGCTGAATGTCCGCGTCGCGTACGTTCACACCAATCACGATGCGGCGTTTGGTAGCGTCGCGGTTGATCTGCAACGGACCGCTGACAAGTTCGATGCTTGCCACCTCGCCGACCGGAATCTGAATGCCTTCGGAAGTACGCACAAAGAGCTTGTCCAGATTTAAGTCTGCCACTTTCTCCTGATCCAGACGTACGACAAGGTCGAACTTCCGTTCGTTTTCGAAAACCACACCGCTGGCTTCTCCGGCATAGGCTGTCCGGATAATCGTGTTGAGTTCTTCGATATTAATGCCGTAACGGGCTATCTTGCCGCGGTTGTATTTGACAACCAGCTGAGGCAATCCCATCGTCTGCTCTACGATGACGTCTGCTGCCCCCGGCACTTTCTCTACATACGTGGCGGCTTCCTTTGCCCTCTGATAAAGTTCGTGCGTGTCTTCGCCGTATAACTTGACTGCAATATCGGCTTTCGCACCTGTCATCAGCTCGTTGAACCGGAGCTGTATCGGCTGCGAGAAGTTAAACTCGGCACGTTCCGAGAGGGGTTCGAGCGCTTCTTTCATCTTCTCTACCATTTCCGCTCGGCTCGTTGCGCTGGTCCATTCCTTGAAAGGTTTCATGATGATCATCACGTCGGCGTCTTCCACTGCCATCGGGTCGGTGGGGACTTCTGCCGTACCGATCTTCGCCACTACGTGCTTGATTTCGGGAAACTGATCCATCAATGTCTTTTCCGCTTCTTCGGAGAGTTTGATACTTTCCGAAAGTGAACTTCCGGCGGGTAAGGTCATCTGCATGGCGAAGTCGCCTTCGTCCAGTGTCGGGATGAACTCGGCACCCAGACGGGTGAAGAGGAAGAGGGACCCGATCAGTGCGGCAAAAGCAATGACGACGGTGCGTGCTTTGTGATGCAGGCACGCATGCAGGCAACGCTGGTAGAGTTTGTTCAGCTGCTCGAAGAATCGGTCGGCAAGTGTCGGCTTCACTACGATGGTATGTTTCAGGAAGAGCGACGCCATCATAGGGACGTATGTCAGCGACAGGATCAAGGCGCCGATGATGCAGAACACCAGGGTTTTGGCCATTGGAGTGAAGTATTTTCCTTCGATTCCGTTCAAAGTCAGTATCGGGAAGAACACGATGAGAATAATCAGTACGGCGAATGTAGCCGAGCGGACTACACCGGAAGCACCTTTTTCCACCTCTTCGTCCATCTCTTTGCGGGTCAGTGTCCGTCCGCGGAACTGCTTGCTGTAGATGTGTGCCAGGATACCTTCCAGTATGACAATGGAACCATCTACCACAATACCGAAGTCGATGGCGCCGAGGCTCATCAGATTGGCGGTTACGTTGAAAAGACGCATCATGATGAATGCGAAAAGCATAGCCAGCGGGATGACCGAAGCTACAATCAGCCCGGCACGGACGTTGCCCAGAAAGATAATAAGTACGAGGAAGACGATGATGGCTCCTTCAATAAGGTTGTTGACGACGGTGGAGATGTTCCGGTTGACCAGTTCCGAACGGTTCAGATACGGTTCGATGCTGATGCCTTCGGGCAATAAGTGCTGTATCTTTTCCACCCGCTTTTCCAGTTCCTGCGTCACTACATTGGCGTTGGCGCCTTTCAGCATCATGGCAATTCCGCCTACGCATTCGCCCTTTCCGTCCATCGTCATCGCACCGAAACGTTTGGGGGCGCCGAAGCGGACAGCGCCTACGTCACTGATGTGTACGGGAATCCCGTTCCGGTTGGCTACCACGATCTGCTCGATGTCTTTGATGCGGGTGATCATCCCTTCCGAACGGATGTAATAGGCATTCTTTGCTTTCTCGATGTAGCTTCCGCCCGTGTTCTGGTTGTTGCTGCTCAGTGCTTCGAACACTTCGCCGATGGTGATGTTCAGTGAAAACAGGGCGTCGGGGTCTACCGCCACTTCGTATTGTTTCAGATAACCTCCGAAACTGTTTATTTCCACGATGCCCGGTATGCCCGATAACTGGCGTTTCACCATCCAGTCCTGAATGGTACGGAGTTCCATAGCGTCATATTTCTCTTCGTATCCCGGAGCTACTTTCAATATGTATTGGTAGATTTCGCCCAGTCCGGTGGTGATCGGCATCATTTCCGGTGTTCCCAGTTCGGGGGAGATTTCGCCGGATACGGTTTGTATCTGCTCGTTGATCAGCTGGCGGGCATCGAGTGTGGGCACGTCTTCCTTGAAGACGACCGTTACCACTGATAGCCCGAAGCGACTGACGGAACGGATATCTTCTACATTCATGATGTTGCTCATCGCTATTTCGATGGGCATGGTGATGAGCTGCTCCACTTCCTGCGGCGCAAGCGTAGGAGATACGGTTACAATCTGCACCTGATTGTTGGTTATGTCCGGCACGGCGTCAATGGGGAGCGTCAGCATGGCATAGATTCCCCCGATAAACAGGAAGAGGGTGGTTAACCCTACGAATAGTTTTTTCCTGATCGAAAAACGTACGATAGCTTTAAACATGATTTTACAGTGTTATTGTTTCATGTTACAAAGTTACGGACTATCCTTATCCGTGATTATCGGGAAAGGATGAAGCGGAAAGATTGACAGGTGAAATGACGAAATCAAGGTCTGAACGTGAAGGGCTGTTGTCTGTCGAATCAAGGAGTTTGAACCTCCTTTGGTTATTCGCCACAACGTTTTATGCAGCGTTTTTATTGTCACTTGTCACTTTTGCGACTTAATACGTTGCAAATTAGAATGGTAAGGGTGATAATAAGAGGTGACAATAGGGTGATAATAGGCGGAACTTAGTTTTCTATTGTCACCGCGAAGAACTGAAGTTGAGAGGTAGAATATGCTGAAAATAAATGAATTAAATGCTGAAGAAGAATGTCTTAGATGACGAAGATAAGTGAATCCGATGTTGAAAAGGAGTCGTTTCAATGTTGAAGGTAAGTGGCTTCGATGTCGATACTCTTAATGGGTGGAACAAATAGTCTATATAGAACTTTTGGTTTCTAGAGTTTGAAACTAGAGTTCCGCCCGCTTGAAACTAAAGTTTCATCAGCTTGAAACTAAGGTTTCCAAGGCATGGAACTGTAGTTTCAGCCGCTTGAAACTATTGGTTCCGGCGTAGGAAACTATCTGAAACACTGCTTGCTAATATAATAATAAAAGAGGATGCCTATGGGGTAATGCGGCATCCTCTTGGGAGACAGTCCTGAAGAACTACTTTCACAAGCGGTTCTTCGGTCTGCGACCTCCATATTTAATCTGGTTAGGATTACGAATTAAAGTGGTGAATATTGTAACTCATATTTGTTAAACCTTAAAGATTGCTGTTTCGGTGATCATTCAATGCTTTTATCTTTGTGCGGAATGATAAAGTTCTCATTATATAGGCAGTTCATTTTCGCTCTTTGTGAGTAGGCGATCCCACCAAGATCGGCACGTCCAGCAGAAGAGTTCCCGTAAAGTCAGTTGTTCTTTGAGCGGAATCAGAATATGTCCGCGTTCATAGGTTCCCAGTATGTGCAGATTCCCGTTATAGCAAAGTATGTAAAGATACTCTTCTTCGCAGATTACACTATGAATATGTTTCATGTATAAAGGGAAAGGGTGGTAAGGGTCGTCAGAAGCAAATTCTACGGAATGGAAATTAAGTTTCCCTAGCATACCGGTAAATACGGATGCTAATTCAATAAACTTCTCGCAATCATTTTGTCTGTGCATCTTCCGGATGACGCGGCGCAATGTTTCTTTGTCTGGTCTGTTCATATCTCTTTGAATATTTATGACCGCTCGCATCCTGTTGTATACTACGTACGTATATAAAAGAAGCCGGGCGCTGAGTTCATATTTATCCGCTAAGAGGTAGTACCAATACCTACTGAACTTAATAAATATGTTCACACGCCCGACCCTAAGTCGCACGTATGAAACAGATTTATTGAAGTTCAGTTTTTTGTTTAAATGAAATTTGGTACTTTTCTTAGCGCAAAAAAACGTTTCAATATGCCGCATTTCTCTTCGGCTTTCAAGGGACAAAGGTACGCGAATTGTTGAGGATTGCAAAGAAAAAGGAATGAAATTTCTTGCTAAGTATGTCATCTGTGTTCAATAAGAGAAGATTATTTTGCAAGAGTACTTAAGTGCATTCTCTGATCTCAGTTGGTTGACTCAATCTTTGGAAGAGAAAAAGTGATGGCAAAATCTTGAATTTGCTTGCTATCACTTTGTCATCACTCTTGCCGTCACTCGATTAATGAAGTGATTAACAGTGAATTAATGATTGAAAAACAGTAAAAGTGACGGATGACGGCAAAAAGTGTATATAAACTATGTAGTAAGATTTAAGTAGGCAACTCGCATATATAACTTGAATTCAACTTTTGTTGAACCATTCGACATCGATACGAAGAAACAAGCAATCTTATGCTGCGGCAGAACATTTCTTTGTATAACCTCGTTTATTATATAACAAACTAAATATATATTCAGTATGAAGTCATTCATCTTAATGGTTATAACAATGGTATGTGCAATCTCTCTGGAAGCGCAGAATAAGTCTTTCTACGACTTCAATGTGACCACGATTGATGGTAAGGAATTTCCGCTTTCTTCTTTGAAAGGAAAGAAAGTGCTGGTAGTAAATGTAGCCTCCAAATGCGGACTGACGCCACAGTATGCCAAACTGCAAGAGCTATATGATAAATATAAGGATAAGAATTTTGTAATCATCGGCTTTCCTGCCAACAACTTTATGGGACAGGAACCGGGAAGCAATGAAGAGATCGCTCAGTTCTGCTCCTTAAAGTATGACGTTACTTTTCCGATGATGGCCAAGATTTCCGTCAAGGGCAAAAACATGTCGCCACTTTACCAATGGCTGACGGAAAAGAAACTGAACGGCAAAGAAGATGCGCCCGTCCAGTGGAATTTTCAGAAGTTTATGATTGACGAGAACGGAAACTGGGTCGGCTTTGTGGCCCCCAAAGAGAGTCCGCTCTCGGAAAAAATCGTTACTTGGATAGAGCAGGAGTAGGAGCAGGGAAAAGAGACGGAATAAGGGATACTTTCTTTAATTCCCCTTCGAAGTTGGGGGTGAAAATACCTTTTCCGAGGTTTTCTTCTATTTCTTCGATGGTCCAGAATCGTCCGCCGTCCAGTTCGTCACTGGGGTGCAGTTCACCGTCGTAAACAGTTTTGTGAACAAAGACAAGTTCTTTCTCACGATCCGATTCGAATACATAGCTGGTTAGCAGTTCGGGAGTAAAGTCCGTGATGCCTAGTTCTTCGCGGACTTCCCGTTTGAGTGCGATTTCTACGCTTTCGCCCAGGTCAATATGTCCGCCAACGGCTGTGTCCCATTTTCCGGGCTGGATGTCTTTCCATTCCGGACGTTTCTGCAGATATAAATCTCCTTTCGAATTGAAAACGTGAAGATGGATGACAGGATGAAGGAGCTTGCTTCCGCTATGGCATTCTCCGCGTGTGGCGGCTCCGGTGATGTTTCCCTGTTCGTCTACGATGGGAAACATTTCTTGATTATTATCGCTTGGCATAGTTGTTTTTACTTTTTGGTTTACGGTATCAGCAGAGAAGAATCTCCATAACTCAGAAAACGGAAATCGTGCGCCAGCGCATAATCATAAATTGTGCGCCAGTTTCCCTTCACGAAGGCGGAAACCAAAAGTAACAGTGTACTTTGCGGCTGGTGAAAGTTGGTCACCATCGCTTTCACTATCTTATACTGATATCCCGGAGCTATGATAATCTGCGTACTGCTGTGAAGGGCTTCCAGCCCGTTCCTGTCGAGGTAACCTAAAATCTTTTGCAGTGCGACTACAGGCGGAATCTGATCATACTTTTCGTATGGCTGCCATTGCTTGACGTGCAGTTCTTCTTCCGTAGCATCGGGATTTTCCGCCAATGTTACTCCGATGTGATACAGGCTTTCGAGCGTACGCACCGAAGTGGTGCCTACAGCAACAGCGCAACCGTCATGATCGATCAGCTTTTTGATCGTAGCCCGATTGACGGAGATATACTCCGTATGCATCTCATGCCCTTCTATCTCTTCGCTTTTCACGGGCTTGAAGGTTCCCGCGCCTACATGAAGTGTCAGTTCTTCCAGATCGATGCCTTTTTCCTGCAATGCTTCCAGTACACGGGGAGTGAAGTGCAGTCCGGCTGTCGGTGCGGCTACCGAGCCTTTTATTTTGGAATAAACGGTCTGATAAGTTTCTTTATCGCTCTCTTCCGTATCCCGGTTCAGATATGGGGGAATCGGCAGTTCTCCGAACACTTCGAGGATATCGGCAAAGGTTACTTCCGGATTGTCCCAGGAGAAATCAATCCAGTGGCTGGTGCCCCTGCATTCTCCACGGGTAGCGGTCAGAGTGATCGGGAAACCTTTTACCGTCATCTCCCGTTTCAGTGCTCCGTCTTTCCATTTCTTCAGGTTACCGATCATGCAGAGCCAGGCAGCGTGTTCCGTCTGCTGGAAGTTCAATACATAATCGTTGGGCTGAATCGGTTCCAGACAGAAGACCTCGATCAGCGCCCCCGTTTCTTTGCGGAAGTGGAGGCGTGCCTGAATCACCTTCGTGTTGTTGAATACCATCAGGCTTCCTTTCGGGAGATAGTCCGGCAAGGATGTGAAGACATCTTCGCTTACTTCACCGTGGCGATATACCAACAGTTTTGACTGGTCTCGTACTGCTAAAGGAAATTTGGCGATTCGTTCATCCGGTAGTGGATAGTTGTATTCGCTGATGTGAATATGTTTCGGGTCTTCTTTCATTCTCGTTTCAATAAAAAAAGCATCAATAACCCATCGATTATCAATGCTTTGTCGGTAGTCGGGATGACAAGATTCGAACTTGCGACCACACGCCCCCCAGAGGTGTTTTTATGATAATCCATTGGTTATATTACTTTTTATTAATTGTGTATGTAGCTGTAAATCAAAAGAGTATCTTTTATTGAGTTTTACTTATTTTGATTACATGTGTTCCAAATGTGTTCCACTAAACAAAGAGCTATATACACGTTATTTTAATTTGGGTACAAAGATAATGAATAAAATTGTTTCCGAACTGATTCATTCGTCTAAATGTCGAGGTATTATTAAAGGATAAACCTTGAACTTTTCTATCTAAATGCTTTAGATATTTTTAACCTTAAGGGTATGGCTTTGATTATCAGCTTGTTGTCGTTTTATGACGCACGAAAAATAGGAATCTCAGTTTCTTCTTATCGTATTAGAGAATATAGAGGTATTAATACTCCTCATAACGATATAAAAGATATTGAGCATGATAAGTTTTATAAAAAGGAATGATGTTGCTAATGCACAAGGATTATATGCTGTTCGTTTGAGAATATGTAAGGAACGGCAACGCAGGTATTTTTCCTTAAACATATTTGCGGATAATGAGTACTGGGATGAGGAAAACGAATGTTTCCGTATTCTTAAGAATGTGAGAGATAAAAAGCAGAAAGAAGAAAACGAACAACGCAAACAGTATAATTATTTGCTGAATAGCTATAGGATGCAAGCGCAAGAAATAATAGAAAGTTTTCGGAGAGAGCACATAGATTGGACTTTGAATCAATTTGCAGATGTTTTTTTGAATAAATCGAAGCAGGGGAAAATAAAAGCTTATTTGGAGGATCATATCAATATTTTACGTGAAACGGGACATGTTGGCAATGCTAATTGTTATGCTGCAACTTTAAATATGCTTGAACATTATGATAGCAAATTGGATAAGAAAGTATTTTCAGAGATTGATATAAAGTTTGTAAATGGATTCGATATTTATCTTCAAAAAAGAGGATGCAAAGGAAATACAAGAAAGTATTATTTCAAAGCATTGCGCAGCATATTAAATAAGGCTATTCAAGAAAAGGAAGCAACGGAAAAAACTTATCCTTTTGGTAAAGGTGGTTTTCAAATCGCAAAATTGGATGAAGAAACAGAAAAGCGTTATCTTCCTGTAGAATATTTGAATAAAATAAAAAATACCGTATCGGAAAAGCCGCAACGAGAGTACGCCCGCAAGCTATTTCTGTTGTCATATTATTGCTATGGAATATCATTTATTGATATGGCATATTTGACAAGAAGCAATATTGTAAAGTTCAATGGTGGAGAGTATATTGTCTACAAACGCCATAAAATACAACATCAAAAAGGGGTGAAACCTATTAAGATTAAAATAACGAAAGAAATTGAGCGTTTATTAGATAGCCTTAAAG
>ERZ894206.1556-NODE-1556-length-10103-cov-54.550856_pt1 | contig 10103 bp, 8 predicted proteins | sample MGYA00380287_ERZ894206 | MGnify/ENA primary metagenome ERZ894206 (study PRJEB32331, sample SAMN06328483) | human gut metagenome | biome: human gut microbiome; feature: stool | host: Homo sapiens | collected 2013-04-12 ...
GTCAGTTCCTTCATCCTATTATTGTTGCCGCCGGCCAAAATTATTCCTATTGCCTTCATTTTCCGTCACCTGCCTTGATAATAACTTCTCCGCCCTCAAGCACACCGTCTTTGTAATCCTCTTCGTATGTAACACCGGAGATTGCTGTATTTTTGCCTATCTTTACCCCGTCCGGTATCACAGAATCTTCTCCTATAGTGACAAGCCCAAATGAGTATATACTCTCATTTAATACGTTCGGCTTCTCCTGTCCGAAGCCAAGTGTCACATTGTCGCCCACCTTGCAATTTTCGGCAATAATGGACTTGTCTATCGTGACATTGGAGCCTATCTCCGTGTCACGCATGATGATGGAATCACGTATTACTGCGCCTCTTCCAATCTTGACGTTGGCACCTATAACAGAATGTTCCACATGACCATAGCATTCACAGCCCTCACCCATGATGCTTCGCTCCACATGACCTCCTTTGGCTATATAAAGTGGCTCGATTGCATCGTTCTTTGTGTAAATCTTCCAATACTCCTCGTACAGGTTGAACTCCGGAATGATGTCCACAAGCTCCATATTGGCCTCCCAGTATGAGCCCAGTGTACCTACGTCCTTCCAGTATCCGTTGAACTCGTATGCAAACATACGTCTGTCGTTTTCAAAGCAGTATGGTATGACATGCTTGCCAAAATCACAGTTTTCCTGATTCTTTAGTGCAAGTAAGGCTTCCTTTAGCACCGGCCATGAGAATATGTAAATGCCCATTGATGCGAGATTGCTACGCGGATGAACCGGCTTTTCCTCAAATGCATTGATGCGCTTATCATCATCGGCTATAACGATACCAAATCGGCTGGCCTCCTCGATAGGCACCGGCATTGTTGCTATGGTCACATCTGCATTGTTTTCCTTGTGAAAATCAAGCATCACCTCATAGTCCATCTTGTAAATATGGTCTCCTGACAGTATCAACACATAGTCCGGGTTGTAACTGTCTATATACCTCATATTCTGGTAGATTGCATTGGCTGTACCTGTGTACCACTCGCTGTTGCCGCTCTTCTCATAAGGAGGCAGTATTGCCACTCCTCCGTTATTCCTGTCGAGGTCCCACGGAATACCTATTCCTATGTGGCTGTTAAGTCTGAGTGGCTGATACTGTGTAAGTACCCCAACTGTATCAATGCCTGAATTGATGCAGTTGCTAAGCGGAAAATCTATGATTCTGTACTTTCCACCAAACGAAACTGCCGGTTTTGCTACGTCCGCTGTCAGAACACCAAGTCTGCTGCCTTGACCGCCTGCTAAAAGCATGGCTATCATTTCTTTCTTAATCACGTTATCACTCCTCGTCTGTCCTAATTTTTGTTGTGCCCATCCGGTCCCCACCACTAGTTTCTGTAATAACCGTATCTGTAATGCTTCTATAATAAATCACAATTGTTTCCATATAAATTATAGTTGCCGCTGCATAAATTGCAGTTACTGCCATATACTTTAAACCCATCAAATTCATATGGTCCGGATGAATTATTTTTATAAAAAAAATTATACCACAGCCGCATTATCACTTCAACATTTTTCACAAAATCAAATAATATTTTTCTTTTTTTTTGACATTTTGCACAAGTGTCATTTATCGTATATCTGTTTAACCTGCAAGGGTTCTTATCATTTGAAAGTCATGCCTGCTTTCACCTTATTTTTCCTTTGCAAATACTGTATTTAGTTGTATAATTAATATAAAGTAACTATTCAGAACAAGAAAATCTGTCGCTTACATGCAATCATGACGCATCGGCTTTTTGTTCTCAGCAGTTCTTAATAGTTACAATTATAATAAATCAGGCAGGTAAAATAAATGTATAAAATAGATTTCAGCAAACCAATACACATCCATTTCATAGGCATCGGCGGTATCAGCATGAGCGGTCTCGCAGAGATTCTGCATGAGGAGGGCTTTACCATTTCCGGCTCCGATTCAAAGGAATCAGACCTCACAAAAACTCTTGCTGCCAAGGGCATAAAAGTCATATATGGTCAGAGCGCAGACAATATCACCTCCGATATCGACCTGGTGGTTTACACTGCTGCTATCCACGAAAGCAATCCTGAGTTTGCCGCAGCAAAAGCAGCCGGTATTCCAATGCTTACCAGAGCCGAGCTTCTCGGACAGATTATGGACAATTACGATTATTCTATCGCTGTAGCCGGCACACACGGCAAGACTACCACCACATCCATGATCAGTGAGATTCTTCTCGCCGCTCAGACAGATCCTACCATTTCCGTAGGAGGTATTTTGTCATCTATCCACGGCAATCTGCGTGTGGGCGATTCAGAGTACTTCATCTCTGAGGCGTGTGAGTACACAAACAGCTTTTTGAATTTCAGACCACGCTACAGTATTATTTTAAATATTGAGGCTGAGCATCTGGATTTCTTCAAGGATATCAACGACATCAGGCATTCCTTCCGCGAGTATGCATCAAACACTCTCGCAGGCGGTGCTACCATCATCAACGGTGAGATTGACCGCTATGAAGAGATTGTCGCAGGTCTTCCTCAGAAGATTATCACCTATGGCTTTGATTCAAAATATGATTTCTATCCGGAAAATATAACCTATGACGATAAAGCTTGTGCATCTTTTACAGCTATGAGACAGGGTAGTCCACTTTTCGACGTAAAACTCTCTGTTCCGGGCGCTCACAATGTAAGCAATGCGCTCGCAGCCATAGCTTTATCCACCACACTCGGTCTTGATGAGGAGTCTATCCTCACAGGCCTCGACAAATTTGGCGGTGCTGACAGACGTTTCCAGTACAAGGGCAAGGTAAACGGCGTCACAATCATTGATGACTACGCTCACCATCCAACAGAGATCCGTGCAACACTGACAGCTGCACAAAAATATCCACATGACAGGCTTGTCCTTTGCTTCCAGCCACATACCTATTCCAGAACCAAGGCATTCTTAAATGATTTTGCCGATGTTCTTTCAATGGCAGATGTTGTGGTGCTAGCTGATATCTATGCTGCTCGTGAGCAGAACACCTATGGCATTTCATCTAAGGACATCCTTGATTTATTGCTCGAAAAAGGTGTGAATGCGCACTATTTCCCATCATTTGAGGAAATCGAGAAATTTTTATCAGAAAATTGTGTAAACGGCGACCTGTTGATAACAATGGGTGCCGGAAATGTAGTAGAAATCGGCGAAGACCTGCTTAAGAAATAAGTTATCCACGTTATCCACATACAAAATGTTAACAACTCTCATTTTGTGTGTGGATTTTTTAAATAATTTTCAACAGCTTATATACCCTGTGATACATTGATTTTTCAATTATTTTACATAGTTATCCACATTATCCACATTTTTTTGTGGATTCAGAAAGCCCGAGTTTACAAGGCTTGTAGCACTTTTACCATCTTCACACGGTTAAAATATTGTGCTATAATTGCTCACAGGTTAAGCGAAAGAGAGTTTTTTATATGACAGCGATAAACATTAGCAGTGACATAGCAACATCATTCACTACTGTGTCAGATATTTTTATAGATCAATACATGCCAAAGGCAAACGGTGAGTTTGTCAAGGTATACCTTTATCTGCTCCGTGCGACAGGCTCCGGGGCAGGCATAGCAACTATTTCAGAGATTGCCGATCATTTCAGCAATACTGAGGCCGACATCATACGTGCTCTCAATTACTGGGCTTCTGAGGGCATTTTACAGCTGCAATCCGGCGCTGATGGCCAGATTATGGGAATCAACCTCTGCAGTCTTTCTGTATCCGGTATGCAGGCTGCTCAGAGTAATATACAAAGCGCTGTGGCTGATAATGCCGCGCAGAATAATTTGCAAAACAGCGTGGTTAATAATGCTACACAGAATATTTTGAAAAACGGCGTGGTTAATAATGCTACACAGAATAATTTGCAAAACGGCGTGGTTAATAATGCTGCACAGAATATTTCTACCGCGAATATTCGGATGCAGGATTCTGTTGTGGAAAAGCTTAAGAGCCAGAGTCCTGACAAGCCTGCTTCTTCACAGAAGGAATACACACTTGATGAGATTAAGGAGTTTAGAAAGAATCCTGACATTTCAGAGCTTTTCTTTATTATAGAGACATATCTGAAGCATACGCTTTCATCCACAGACACCAATATGGTGCTCTACTGGCTGGACGAGCTTCATTTTTCTACAGACCTGGTGGAGTATCTCGTGGAGTATTGCATTACCAAGGGTCACTCAAGCCTTCGTTACATGAACAAGGTCGCTCTCGGCTGGGCCGATGCCGGCATAAAGACCGTAGACCAGGCAAAGGACGATGCAGCCGCTCACTCACAGATTTACTATTCTGTAATGAAGGCTCTAGGCATCACAGGCCGCAATCTGGTTGACTCTGAGGTGTCACTCATCAACAAATGGGTCGGCGAATACGGTTTCGATATAGAGCTTGTAAAGGCCGCCTGCAGTAAAACTATTTCAGCTATTCAGAAGCCAAGCTTCGAGTACACAGACTCGATACTCGCGAACTGGAGGAAAAAGGATGTACATACATTAAAGGATGTTGAAGTGCTTGATGCCAACTTTGCCAAGGCCAATAAGGCCTCTGCTACCGGCTCATCACAGAGTACAAATGCTGCAAACGGTTCCTCAAAACCAAAAAGTAATAATTCAAGTTCCAAGAATAAATTTAACAACTTCAATCAGCGCAACAATGATTACGACAAGCTGGAGAAGCTGTTTCTCAATTCTACGGTATGATTTAAGCTACATGATTTCAATTATATAATTTAACTTGTATGATTTCTGTTGCGCAATTTAGTTATATGATTTTTCAAGTTAGATTTACACATCCCAAGGAGGGTATATGGCACTTACCAATGCTCAATATGATGAGATAATGCGAGGCTACGATAAACGCCAGCTTCAGAACAAATACATACATGACAAGCGTATTGAGGAAGCCTATCGCAAGGCGCCCCGCCTCAGGGAGATTGACTCAGAGATTGCATCCGCATCTGTCAGGCAGGCGTACAGGCTTATGGACGGCGATGAGAATGCTCTTGCCGCTTTACGCCTTGCAATCGATGACTATAAGGAGGAGCGTGCTGCACTGCTATCCACACTCGGATATCCGCTTGATTATTTTGAGCCTATTTACACCTGTCCAGATTGCCACGATACAGGATACATAAACGGTCAGAAATGTCATTGTTTCAAGCAGGCTATTATCAATACCGTTTATTCGCAGTCCAATATCAGGGAGATTTTGTCTCGTGAGAATTTTTCCACGCTCTCATTTGATTATTACTCAGATGAGCAGAAAAATCCTGCGACAGGGTTGTCTGCGCTCGCCACAGCAAAACTTGCCGTGACGAACTGTCATGATTTTATAGATAATTTTGAAAACAAACCTAAAAACATATTTTTCTACGGTAATACCGGTGTCGGAAAGACTTTTTTATCTAATTGCATTGCAAAAGAGCTTTTAGATGCAGGTTACTCCGTAATTTACTTTACAGCATTCCAATTATTTGATATATTAAGCAAAGGTGTGTTTGAAAAGGATGCAGATGCCATCGCAGCGCACCAGAATATATTCGACTGTGATTTACTTATCATAGACGATCTCGGAACCGAGCTTTCCAACTCATTTACCACATCACAGCTTTTCCTTTGTGTAAATGAGCGTATACTGCGCCGGAAATCTACTATTATTTCCACTAATCTGAATCTGGAGCAGATAGCAGAGATTTACTCCGAGAGAACACTTTCAAGAATTTCAAGCAATTATAGTTTTATCAAGCTCTTTGGAGATGACATACGAATTAAAAAGCGTCTTTCCAAATAACGCTTTTTATATTATATATTTAGTTTATTTATTATATGGTTATATGGAGGAATAACAATGCCAAACGATGAGAGAATTTTGGAGACTATGCCAACCGGTACACTTGGACTTGTTGCAACCGACAGTTGTATAGGTCTTGCCCAGAAGGTAGATGCATACTTACAGGGCTGGAGAGAGCACAGAGAGCACCAGCATGCTAATGAGAGTGCTTTCAAGGACTACTACAAAAACAGCTACATTATCAAGCCTTCTACACCTAGATTCGGTTCTGGCGAGGCTAAATGTGTTATCAACCAGTCTGTTCGTGGTTATGATCTGTACATCATGGTAGATGTAACTAACTACAGTCTTACCTACACAGTATGCGGTCAGACAAACCACATGTCACCTGATGACCACTATGCTGACTTAAAGCGTGTTATCGCTGCAGCCGGCGGAAAAGCAAGAAGAATAACAGTTATCATGCCTTTCCTTTATGAGAGCCGTCAGCACAGACGTACAGGCCGTGAGTCTCTTGACTGTCCATTGGCTCTTCAGGAACTTATCAACATGGGTGTAGACAATATCATCACCTTCGATGCTCATGACCCTCGTGTGGTAAATGCTATTCCTCTGAATGGTTTTGAGAATGTAATGCCTTCTTACCAGTTCATCAAGGGTATCTTAAAGAACGTAAAGGATATCACTATTGATGCTGACCATCTTATGATTATCTCTCCTGATGAGGGCGCTACAAACCGTGCTATTTACCTTGCAAACGTACTCGGAGTAGACATGGGTATGTTCTACAAACGTCGTGATTACAGCCGCATCGTTGACGGACGTAACCCTATCGTAGCTCATGAGTTCCTCGGAACAAATGTGGAGGGTAAGGATGTTCTTATCATCGATGATATGATTTCTTCCGGCGAGAGTATGATAGATACAGCAAGAGAGCTCAAGAAGCGTAAAGCTAACAGAATCTTTGTTGTTTCTACATTCGGTCTCTTCACAAACGGCTTCGCTTCATTTGACAAGGCTTACGAGGAGGGTCTCATCTACAGAGTAGTTACAACAAACCTTATCTACCAGTCACCTGAGCTTCTCTCTAAGGAGTACTATATCAGCTGTGACATGAGCAAATACATCGCATACCTCATTGATACATTAAACCACGACTGTTCTATCAGTGATCTTCTCTCACCATATGACAGAATCAAGAAGTGTGTTCAGAAGTACAATGACGAGCAGGCTGCAGCAAAGAATAAATAATTAATCGTATTTAAAAAAAGCCGTGTGAAATGATTTAGATTTCACACGGCTTTTTTATTTTCTTATAAGTTCATAGTAACTATAGAAAAAAATTTAGAACAATCAAACCTGCTGCTTTCAAGCAATCATAACGCTTAAGTTTTTCTCAATAGTTCTGAATAATTATCTTAGTAATATAAAAAACCAGAGAAATGAGTGTCATCAACTCAAATCTCTGGTTTTATTTAGTCTAAGATTTATACCGATTAAATATTAAACTAACTCAAGGAGAACCTCTAAAGCTCCGTCACCTTTACGCTGTCCAATCTTAACGATTCTTGTGTAACCACCGTTACGATCAGCATACTTAGGAGCGATCTCATCGAATAACTTATTTGTTACATCGATAGTCTTTGTTCCCTTCTTTGTGCCGTCAGACTCTTTAGCTGTGTAAAGAACCTTGAGCATCTGTCTTCTGGCATGAAGACGTGAAGCAGAATCCTTCTTGATCTTCTTCTCTACTTCGTCATAAACAGTAACTTTCTTTCCGTCTACAACCTCTTTTACTCTCTTGCCATCTTTGTCCTTGCGGGCAACCTTAGCTGTTACAGTAACCTCTTCGAAGTTGTCTTTCTCTTTTACTGCTAATGCGATAAGACCCTCAGCGATCTTACGAACCTCTTTAGCCTTAGCCTCTGTAGTAACGATCTTTCCGTTAACAAGAAGCTGTGTAACCTGACCTCTGAGTAAAGCCTTTCTCTGGCTTGATGTTCTGCTTAACTTACGATATTTTGCCATTTTAATTTCCTCCATTTGTGGGACATCCGGTCACGCTCATCGGTCTTACTGCCAGACATCGTATCTTGTTGTGATAAAGCATTGCCTTATTTCAAAAAGCAAATGCTCAAATCAGTTGCCACTCATGTATCAGACACGGTCACGCTCTTTGGTCTTACTGACCCTGCCGCTATGAGTTTTGTCACACATAAACATAAATATAAACATAAATATGATATTTAAAATTTATATATGACCAATTTATTTAGAAGAATCAGTGCAAGGATTATTCGAATGAATTATTCCTCAGTCTGATTTAACTCTAAACCTAATTCTTTTAATTTTGCTAAAACTTCCTCTAAAGACTTGCGACCAAGGTTACGAACCTTCATCATGTCCTCAGGTGTTCTATTGATAAGCTCTGCAACAGTGTTGATTCCTGCACGCTTTAAGCAGTTGTATGAACGAACTGAAAGCTCAAGCTCATCGATGTTCATCTCAAGAACCTTCTCCTGAGCATCGTTTTCCTTCTCGACCATAACGTCAACCTGCTGTGCTGCCTCTGAAAGATCGATGAACAGATTTAAGTGCTCACTTAATACCTTAGCTGCAAGACTAACTGCCTCGTCAGGCTCCAATGCACCATTTGTAAATACATCTAATGTAAGCTTATCATAATCTGTAACCTGACCTACACGGGTATTCTCTACAGTAAGGTTAACACGCTCAACAGGAGTGTAGATTGAATCTACAGCAAGAACTCCGATTGGTGTATCCTCGTTCTTGTTCTTCTCTGCTCCGACATAACCTCTGCCGTTTGTGATTGTAAGCTCCATGTAAAGCTTAGAATCTGCACCACCATTCAAGTGTGCAATCTCTAACTCAGGATTCAAAATCTCGATATCTGAATCAACCTGAATATCGGCTGCTGTAACAACGCCTTCACCTTCGAATTCGATATATGCAACCTTTGGTTCATTTGTAGAACTATTATTGCGAATTGCAAGGTTCTTGATATTCATGATGATTTCTGTAACATCTTCCTTAACACCAGGAATAGAGCTGAATTCATGTAAAACACCATCAATCTTGACCTGGCTTACTGCAGCGCCCGGTAAAGAAGAAAGCATGATACGTCTTAAAGAGTTTCCAAGTGTTGTACCGTAACCTCTCTCTAATGGCTCTACAACAAATCTGCCATATGTCTTGTCTTCTGAAATTTCTGCGATTTCAATTTTTGGTTTTTCAAAATCGAACACTTCAAATTCCCTCCTTCTCGGGTATCGTTGTTATATGTTATCAAAGAGTGGATAAGCCGGGAAATAAATCCCCGGCAAATCAACCTAATTTTACTTAGAATATAACTCGACGATGAGCATCTCATCTACAGGAACATCAATCTGCTCACGTGTAGGTAAGTCTTTTACAGTTCCCTGTAATTTCTCAGCATCTACGTCTAACCACTCAGGAACGATTCTTCCGCCAGCTACCTCGACGATATCTTTCATTCTCTGAGTATTCTTTTTGCTCTCTTTAATTTCGATAACATCGCCAGCCTTTACAAGGTATGAAGGGATGTTAACAACTTTTCCGTTTACTGTAACGAACTTGTGATCAACGATCTGTCTAGCTTCTTTTCTTGTTCTTGCGAAACCAAGACGGAAGATTACGTTGTCAAGTCTTGACTCAAGGATTGTCATAAGGTTGAGACCTGTTAATCCTTTCATCTGATCTGCTTTCTTGTAGTAGTTACGGAAAGGCTTCTCTAAAACACCATAGATGAATTTAGCTTTCTGCTTTTCTCTTAACTGAAGTCCGTACTCAGACACCTTTCTGTTTGCTCTTGTAAGGTTTCTTCTAGACTTCTTATCATATCCTAAATAACTTGGCTCTAAACCAAGTGATCTGCATCTCTTAAGTACAGGTACTTTATTAACTGCCATTTTAATCTATACCTCCTGATTAGACTCTTCTACGTTTTGGTGGACGACATCCATTGTGAGGTACCGGAGTAACGTCTCTGATTGATGTAACCTCAAGACCACATGCTGAAAGGGCACGGATAGCTGCCTCTCTTCCTGAACCTGGTCCCTTAACGAATACGTCAACTGTCTTTAATCCATGGATTAAAGCTGCCTTTGTAGCTGTTTCTGCTGCCATCTGTGCAGCATATGGAGTAGATTTCTTTGAACCTCTAAATCCAAGACCACCGGCACTTGCCCATGATAAAGCATT
>ERZ894206.1559-NODE-1559-length-10090-cov-9.782960_pt1 | contig 10090 bp, 11 predicted proteins | sample MGYA00380287_ERZ894206 | MGnify/ENA primary metagenome ERZ894206 (study PRJEB32331, sample SAMN06328483) | human gut metagenome | biome: human gut microbiome; feature: stool | host: Homo sapiens | collected 2013-04-12 ...
CACCTGCGGTTTGGCAAGGCGGAACTGACCCCGGACGAACTGAGCCGGTTGAGCAAGGCGCAGAAGCGGGAGATGTACGCTGCCCATGCCGCCCGCTCTGCGGTGCATCACGAAGTTGACCAGTACGAGGATGAAAACGTCGGTGTGCAGGCGTTGAGCGAGGGCGAAAAGGCGGCAGGAAATGTCCGTGATATTTCCAAAAGCCGCTATGCCCGGAAGCTCAAGAAGAAAGCCAAGATGCAGGGCAAGAAAGGCTCCAAAACCGCAAAATCTTCTGCACGAGAGCCGACTGCGGCACAAGATGCAGGCGCATCCGGCACCGGTGAGGTCGGCTCCAACTGGCTTTCACGTTGGAAACAGCGGCAAGAAATTCACAAAAGCTATTATACCGCCGCCCGGTCGGGCACGGCGGCGCAGACCGCAGGCGGCAAAGCGGCATCCAACGGTGCATCTGCCGCCCGGTCCAGCATGGAACAGGCGGTAGAAAAGGGCAAAACTGCCGTCAGCACCGCCGTAAAGGGGCTGATGAATGCCGCCAAGGGCAACGCACACGTTCTGGTGATCGTGGGCGTTTTTCTTTTGCTCATCCTCATAGTGATGTCCGGCTTTTCCTCCTGCGGCATCCTCTTTTCCGGCGGCACACAGGTGTCCGGGCAGACCATGTACTCCGCCGAGGACAGGGACATCCGGGGCGCAGAACAGGACTACAAGAAGCTGGAAAAGGAACTGGACAAAAAGATCAAGCGCACCCCCGCCGACCACCCCGGCTACAACGAGTACCAGTACCACCTTGACCCCATCGAGCATGACCCGTGGCAGTTGACTTCTTTTCTCACGACCCTGTATGACGATTACACCCGGTCGGAGGTGCAGGGCAAGTTGAAGGAGACCCTCAAGAAGCAGTACAAGCTGACCACATGGGTAGAGGTGCAGACCCGGTATATGACTGTGTGGGTCATGACTCCCGCAGGAATCCCAGTCCCCACGCAGGTGCCCTACGAGTACCGCATCTTCCACACCAAGCTGGTGAACCGTGGCTTGGAAGTGGTCATTCGGGAAGAACTGAATAACGACCAATGGAAACGGTACGAGATTTTCCAAGATACCTTGGGCGGTAGACCTTATCTTTTTAATGGCGGATTGCCGCCCGGTGGTTCGGACGGCTCCGGCACACCGGGCATCGACTATCAGATTCCGGCAGAAGCCCTGACCGACAGCGAGTTTGCCGCCATCTACAAGGAAGCCCAAAAGTATGTGGGCACGCCCTACGTCTGGGGCGGTTCCACCCCGGAAACCGGGTTTGACTGCTCTGGCTACGTCTGCTGGGTGTACAACCAGAACGGCTACAATGTGGGGCGCACCACCGCCAACGGCTTGTGGAATAAGAGCCAGCACATCAGCGAAGCCGAAGCAAAGCCCGGAGATTTGGTCTTTTTCAAAGGAACCTACGACACCCCCGGCATGAGCCACACCGGAATCTATCTTGGCAATGGCATGATGGTCAGTGCCGGAGACCCCATCAAGTACGCAAACATTCACTCGTCCTACTGGGAGAAGCATCTCGCCGGGTTCGGACGGCTTTCAAAATGATTGGAGGAGTTTTATGAGCGAAAAATCGGATAAGCTGCGGGCGATGCTGGAAAAAGAGAAGGAGCGCCGCATCAAACTGAACAACCGCATCGAGATTCTGGAACGGCGCATTCAGGAGGAGGATTCCGCCGAGGTCAACGAGATGGTGCGGACTGCAAAGGTCACGCCGGAACAGCTTGCCGCCCTGCTGCGGCAGTCGGCAACCGCCACCCCGAACCCGGCTGCGCTGTCTGCCGTGGGTGCAACTTTTGAGAAGGAGGTCGATGCAGATGAAGATTAAGAAACTGGGTGCGCTGTTGGTATCGGCGGCGCTGTGCGCTGGCATAGCGGCTCCCTCTTTTGCCTATGAGGGCGAAGCCGCCCCCGTGGAGCAGCCTGTTCTGCCGGAAGTGGTGGAGGAGGATGTTGTCACCATCACGGACGAAACCTCTGGTGCCCTGACCCCGGAGGGCAATCTGACGCTGGTAGACGACTACCACACCGACTATTCCGATGGCAGCGGACAGCAGTTCATTACGCTGGTGTCGAAGTCGGGTGCGACTTTCTATCTGGTGATTGACCGCAATGCCAAGGGGCAGCAGACCGTTCACTTTATGAACCTTGTGGACGAAGCCGACCTTCTGGCTCTGATGGAGGAAGATGCTGCCGATGCCTATACCGCTGAAAAAGAAGCAGCGGCGCAGGCGGAACAGGATAAGCTGAAAGCCGAGGAAGAAGCCAAGAAAGCCGCAGAAGAAGCGGCGGCATCCGGCGAGGAACAGCCCAAGGAAAACAAGGTCACAAAGATCGCATCCGGCTTTCTGGGCGTAGTCGTGCTGATCGCACTGGCGGCAGGCGGCGGCTTCTACGCTTTCACAAAGCAGAAGCAGAAAAAGCAGGCCGAAAAAGAAGCCCTTGACCCCGATGCAAACTACACCGAGGACAAGGGCGACTTCGAGATTCCCACCGAGGACGAGCCGGAGGAACCCGGTGAGGAAGATACCGAACCCATCTGATTTTAAGGCGGCGTTTTGCCGCCCTACATATTGCAATCCGAAACAGAATGGAGGGATTCTTATCGCAAAATTGATCGTAGCAGAAAAGCCCTCGGTTGCCATGTCCTACGCCATAGTCCTCGGTGCCACCAACCGGCAGGACGGCTACCTTGAGGGCAACGGCTATCTCGTCAGCTGGTGCGTTGGTCATCTGGTGGAACTGGCACCGCCCAATGTCTACAATGCCAAATACGTCAAGTGGAGCATTGCAGAATTGCCCATCCTACCGCAGAAGTGGCAATATCTGGTGTCTGCGTCCACCAAAAAGCAGTTTGGCATCCTGCAAAAACTTATGCACCGCCCGGATGTGGACAGCGTGATCTGTGCTACGGACGCAGGGCGCGAGGGAGAACTGATCTTCCGCTTGGTGTACCAGCAAGCAGGCTGCAAAAAGCCCTTTTCCCGCCTGTGGCTGTCCAGTATGGAGGAATCTGCCATCCGGGAGGGCTTTGCCCACCTCAAACCGTCAACTGAATACGATGCGCTGTACAACGCAGCACTCTGCCGGGAACGCGCCGACTGGATGGTCGGCATCAATGCGTCCCGGCTTTTTTCGTGCCTGTACGGTCAACCGCTGGCGGTGGGGCGTGTTATGACCCCGGTGCTTGCTATGACGGTAGTGCGGGAAGCCGCCATCGCCGCCTTTACCCCGGAAAGATTCTACACGGTTGCCCTGACCCTTGCAGACGGCGGCACAGCATCCAGCAAGCGGTTTGCCCAGAAAGAGGATGCCGAATTGCTGCTTTCCAAATGCCGAAAGGAGGGGCGTGCCACGGTGCAAAAGATGGAACGCAAGGAAAAATCCGAAAGCCCGCCGCAACTCTATGACCTTACCGCATTGCAGCGGGATGCAAACCGTCTGCTGGGATTTACGGCACAGCAGACCTTGGATTATGCCCAAAGCCTTTACGAAAAACGGCTCATCACCTACCCCCGCACAGACAGCCGATTTTTGACGGAGGATATGGCGGCATCCATTCCGGGGCTTGTGACGGACACGGGTAAGGCGTTTGCTTTGGAGGAACCACTTCCCATCCGTGTGCAGCAGGTCATCAATGGCAGCAAAGTCACCGACCACCATGCACTGCTGCCCACGAAAAGCATGGCAAACGCAGACCTTGCCGCACTCCCTGCCGGGGAGCGGAATATCCTACGGCTGATTGCTACACGGCTGCTCTGCGCCGTGGGTGAGCCGCACTGCTATGCAGAAACCACGCTCACCACCATCTGCGCCGGGGAAGAGTTCTCCGCAAAAGGCAAGATGGTGCTGTCCGAGGGATGGAAAGCCATGGAGCGGAAAATGCTGGGCGAACTGCTGGGCAAGCAGAAAGAAGTGGCTGCTCTGCCCGATGTGCAGGAGCAGAGCCAGTGCAGCGTTGCCGGTGCTGAACTGAAGGAAGGTCAAACGTCCCCGCCGAAATCCTACACGGAAGATACCCTCCTGTCAGCTATGCAGGCAGCGGGTGCGGACAGTATGCCGGAGGGGGGTGAACGTCGGGGCATCGGCACTCCAGCAACCAGAGCTGCCACCATCGAAAAGCTGGTGCAGAAGGGTTTTCTGGAACGCAAGGGCAACAAGAAAACCAAGGTGCTGCTGCCTACCGACAAGGGCAAAGCCCTTATTACCGTAATGCCCGAAGAAATTCAGTCCCCGGAAATGACCGCCGACTGGGAAACAAAACTGCTGCAAATCGAGCGCAGCGAAATGGAGCCGGAAACTTTTATGACTGAAATCAAAGAGATGATTTCCTCGCTGGTAACGACCACCGAGGCTGCGAAAGGAGCGAATGCGCTTATGAAAAACAAAATTATTGGTGTCTGCCCGAACTGCGGTAAGTCTGTCGTGGAGCGTGAAAAGGGCTGGTTCTGTGAGAACAGGGAGTGCCGTTTCGTGCTGTGGAAGGACAATGCGTTCTTTAAGCGTCTGGGAAAGCGTCTGGACGCTCATGTGGCAGACAAGCTGCTGCGGGATGGTCGAGTCCGGCTGAAGGACTGCAAGAATGCCAAGGGCAAGACCTACAACGCCACCGTGCTGCTGTCCTGTGAAGCGGATGGCCGCAGTAAGTTTTCTCTGGAATTTGAAGGGGGCTGCTGATGAAGGATGACGCTGTGATAAAGGACAACGAGGCGGTCTACCTCCTCAACGAGCAGACGTATCTGCATCTGCGGGAAAATCTCCAAGGTGTCGGGTACGAGGTCTTTGACAAAAACAGCCCGCTTCCGGTGGAGGAAGGGCAGATTCCACCGGAAGCTCTGGGCAACACTCAGCGGCGCATCGAGACCGCCCGTGCGTACTATCTGGCAGAGCATCAGGACGAGCCTGTGGGGAGAATCCAAAATGTTGCCGTTACCACCTTGGAGAAGTTTCGCTCCGGGGTTCGCAGGCGCAGGAATCTGGCTCCACGTTCTCTGCCGGACAATGATGTGCGGTTCATTGACCCGATGTATAACGAACTGTTTCGGGTGCCGGACGGCGGCGTTGTGCAGATGACCTACCCGGATGGGCACCAGCGTTCCGAGAAGGTCGAATATCTCGGTGCCTACCACATGAAGATCGGGTCCTCGGTGCAGCACATCTGCGAATTTGCAGAGCGCATGGCGCGCAGTCATGCCATCGTGGAGCCGGAGCCGCTGACGCAGCAGAACTGCCGAGCATGGAATCTGGAATACGATTATTATCTCACTGTGCAGACGAACGGCGGCGCATGGGAGTATGCGCTCTATCAGGGCGACTGCTGCCTGCTGGAGCGCGGGAAAATCGACGCACCCGAACTGATGATCGAGGAAGTGCGGGACGAGATCCTGTACAGCCACAATCTGCGGAACAAGGACTGCATCCCACTCACGCAAGAGGAGTTTGCCCAGAAGCTCGCAGACCGAGATGAGATACAGTCATACCGGGTGAAGCAATTCCAGCAAAGCGGGCACGACTGCTATCTGGTCATGCAGCTGCATCAGGATGCAGACCCTGCGCTGCGCTTTGCTGCCATGCGCTCTCTGAACAAGCAGAACATCGCTCCGTCCGTTGAGAGCTACGAGATCCTGTACCGGGGAAATCTCCCGGAAGGAAAGCGCAGCGTTCCGCAAGCAGAACTGCTGGAACAACTGTACCAGAAATTCAACTTCGCCCGCCCGACGGATTACCATGGGCACAGCCTGTCGGTCAGCGATGTGATCATGCTGAATCAGGATGGGAAGATTTCAGCGCATTATGTGGACAGCATCGGCTTCAAGGAACTGCCGGGGTTTCTGGATAAAAAGCAGGAGCGCTCTTCTGTTCTGCAAACTCTCAAGGAGAAGTGCGATGCCCCGGAGTGCAACCCCACCGTCTGCCGGAAAGCGAGGGATGAACATGAACTTTAACCATGAGGAACTGATGCTGATGATGCTCTACAACTCCGGCACCCGGCTGGGGCTTATCCACGAGTTGCGGCTCATGCAGTGCTACCTGATGCCCGATGAGACCGCCCTGCGGGAACTGTCAGAGGGCGTTATCGAAAAGCTGAAACTGCTGACCGATGCAGAGTTTGCCGAGTTGGAATTTCCGCTCGACTGAATTTTGCCGCCTGCGGGCGGCGTACATATAATTAGAAAAGTTACTTTTCCTTTCAGACGAATTGTACGCAGCAGGCATAATATTGAGATTCCCTTGCAGGAAATGCTTAATAAGCGTATATTATAGTTAATATCGAGTCGCGCAATATAGGAGATAAGCGGATATTCTGCTATGCGCCTTGCAAAGGTTGTACAGTGACGAACGTGAGTGCCGTTTTAAGTCTGCTTTTTGTTTACTGAACATTTCACTATTGAGGGAGGGACAATCATGCTTACTTTGTGTTATGCGCCATCGTATGGAATCGAGATTTGCGAAGCTCGTCGGCTTACCACAGAGGAAAAGGGGCATTATGCAGCATGGTTTGCTGAAACTGGTTTTATCGGAGTCGGCAGTCATACGGATCTCCCTTGTATCTCTCATGAAGATCTTCCGAATCGCTCTGACGACGGAAGCTTTCTGGGCTGTTATAATCAGGCATGGATTATTACAGAAGCGGAGGCTGCATCATACGAGAAATTAAATCGTCAGCGCCAGAATGAGAAGGATTTAGCCCAAAAAGCTGCGCAAGATGCTTATAACGCAAAAATTGCCGACTTTGAAACGGGCTATGAAAATTGCAAGAAGCAATTTGAAAGCTGGACGGTTACGGATGTAAAACAAAAACAGGGTGATTTATTCGCTGAGCACACATTTGTTCTTCATGGAAAAGAGTTCTCTTTTATTGAAAGAGATTTGCATGACCTTGGGTTTGTAATCAATCCTATGTACCGGATTGATCCTGATTCTACCGCTAGTGGCTATCTTACTTGCGATGACACTGGCGCAAAAGTCTGGTGTGTAAACGGATCTCGGTATATTCCGTTATCGGAAGATGAGGCTCTTTGTGTCAATGCGATTTGCCAGTATGGAAAATTTGTAAATTCTTCAATTCGTATGTGAGGTATATGGAGATGGCTCAAAATCTATATCCCCCGATGGCGTTATTAAAAAAGACTGCCCAGCAGTATCCAAAAGCATGGGAACTCATGGCAAATTTCCATGCCGAGAATGGTATGAATGGGCTGCCAACATGGCCAGATTGGTGCTATGCTCCGATGTCTGCGGCGGTAGCAATTGCCAGTGGTGGACGTAATTTCTTATTACTTCCGGTAAACCAACAGCAGGATATCATAAACTCTGCTCAAAAGTTATTTGCCCTTGCAACATGGCGTTTAAGCAAAGAAGTATATCAACTTGATCCAGACTTCGCGCAGTTGCTTTTTGAGCAAACTAATGATTTGGATATTCCTTCGGAGATTTTTTTACAGCTTCCTTATCCTTGCTTCTACATCGAAGTTCCAGACTTGTTTTTTGGAGCCAAACCAATTCATGGCTTCTTCGTAAACTTGGAATATGATGTTAATAACGGTGACCGTGAACTGCGGCTTTATTTTTTATATCAAGATGGTACTGGCTTTGGCTATCCCATTCATATAGACGAGCATACTATTTCTGACAATATGGCTCATGTTGCCAAGGAAGCCCTATACAATTCCAGAAACGACAAATTCATACAGGCACAAACTTATCAGGCAATACAAGAAACCGATGCTCTGCAAGAGCTGCTGCTTAAAGCACTTCAAGTTGTTCTTTACATACTGGCTTCAAATGCTGAGATTGTTCCCAATAGCGAACAGTCATTCATAACGAAACGAGGTGCCACTATCAAAGATAAATATTCTGAAATTCGGAAATGGGATGTAGGTATTCGCATTGGAGCCGCTATTCGTCAGAAATCTGCGTCAGTAGAAAAAGGAGAAAGCACAAAGACGGCAAGCGGCCATTCCTCACCTCGTCCACATATGCGGAGAGGCCATTGGCATCATTATTGGACTGGACCACGCAACGTTTCTGAAAACAGACGTCTTATTTTGAAATGGCTCTCTCCTATGGCAGTTGCAGCAACACCAGAGGATGCCCCTATTGTTATACATGAAATAAAAAACAATTTCTGACGGTGTGACAGCATAACAACGCTGGAAAGTAATTGCATTTACAGGCAATCGTAAAATCGGTTGCCTGTTTTTATAAAATCCAGAAGGAAGGGAGCAATAAAATGCCGGGCAAAACCGAAGACTATCTCCTTCTTGCTCAGCGTCCGGCTGGGGCTTATCCACGAACTGCGGCTGATGCAGTGCTACCTGATGCGCGATGAAACCGCCCTGCGGGAGCTGTCGGAGGGGGTTATCGAAAAGCTGAAACTGCTGACCGATGCAGAGTTTGCCGAACTGGAATTTCCCCCGGAATGACTTTTGCCGCCTGCGGGCGGCGTACATAGGCTCTTTTACAATGGAGTTCGATGTGATATACTGAAATCGACAACTCGGGATTTGAAAGGAGCGTTTTCAATGGCAAGCAAGAAAGTCGAAATGTATGCTAAAAAACGATATGAATTAGATGAAATCAAAAATAAAATCAAAGAAGAATTTGATAAACGTAAGTTCTCCGATGTGGAATTCAAAGACGAAATTATACGTGAATTGGGAGACACCAAAACACTACTATTAATTTTTGAAAACTGGTTTTTACGAACAGGAAGTTATGCCAGTTTAGTAATTATGTTATCCGAGTATCAGGGGTATCAGAGTGCAGATATTATTGCCACTGGTGGTAAAGAAGCTTTCTTTTCTTTTGGTGCAGAAGGTGACTTTGCAAAGATTGGAGAAGATGCTTTGAAGAATTTAGGCTTTCAAGGAAAAGTTAGATAAATTCCAGTTTGTGGGGAAGGAACACCTATATGTCAAAACCCAAAGTCGCCTTTATCTGTGTCCATAATTCCTGCCGCAGCCAGATTGCCGAAGCCTTTGGCAAGGTACTGGCCGCAGATGTGTTTGAAAGCTACTCGGCTGGAACCGAAACCAAACCGCAGATCAATCAGGATGCTGTGCGCCTGATGAAAGAACTATATGGTATCGACATGGAAAAGACACAGTATTCCAAGCTGATCTCTGCAATTCCAAAGCCGGATATCGCTATTTCCATGGGCTGCAATGTCAGCTGCCCGTTCATTGGCAGACCTTTTGATGAGAATTGGGGTCTGGATGACCCTACCGGAAAAAGCGATGATGAATTCAAAGCAGTCATGGAGCAGATTCGTCAGAATGTCCTTACGTTAAAATCGAAACTTTACGATGGTTCCAGTTTTTGAAACCCTCAAAAGTAAGGTCTTGATAGAATGCATCAGTTCATGCTATACTAAAACCAGTTTTATTGTACGGACAAAAATAGAAAGTGAGGCTTGCCAATGGACACCACAAAACGCTCTCCCCTTGACCGCCTGCTCTTTGCCACTTTTCTGAAAGGCCGCACTTCTTCCCGTGACTTGTGGGAAGAAAAGGGTGATATGACCCCCGAAGATAACCAGAAGATCATCGAGGAAACCAACGAGATCATCAATGATGATTCCACCTATCCGTTCATCAGTTATCTGACCAACCTGCTTGCTAAGTCTAAACCCTCCGATGATGCTGTCAAAAAACTACATGAACACATTGACACTATCGCAGAAGGATTGTATGAGGACAGCACCGATGTGTTCCGTGCGCTCCTTGCAAAACTGATCGAACAACCGGAAGAAAAGCAGACCTTTGACCGTCTGCTGGAGATAGCAGAAAAGTTTGCCGCACGATACGAATAAAACACCATAGATTCCATAAGCGAGTGACCTGAAAAGGCCGCTCGCTTTTTTGTTTACCATGAACTTGAAGGGAGGAACGCTATGCCAAGCAAAACCGAAGAATATCTCGCCCTTGCCCAGCGCACGGCCAACGGCTTGACCCGATACTGGGAAAGCTGGACGGACTACCTGACCACCGCATCCCGGCTGTACAAGTACAGTTTTGCGGACCAGCTCATGATCTACGCCCAGCGC
>ERZ894206.1570-NODE-1570-length-10018-cov-7.178260_pt1 | contig 10018 bp, 8 predicted proteins | sample MGYA00380287_ERZ894206 | MGnify/ENA primary metagenome ERZ894206 (study PRJEB32331, sample SAMN06328483) | human gut metagenome | biome: human gut microbiome; feature: stool | host: Homo sapiens | collected 2013-04-12 ...
GTATGAAGCGTAGGGGAACTTCAAGCCAAAATTCTTTTACAACAGAGTTGTAATATAATCGCATAGGCTGTTTATTGTCAACGGTAATTGCTTGTAAAGGAAAAGTTTCTTGCTGAATATATCTTTTTTAGCGGTTCAATAAACAGGATATCCGCGAGCTTTGCCCAACAATCAGCGACAGTTCCATTGAAGGAGCTTTGAGGAAACCGGTCGCAGCCGGCGAACTTAAGAAAGAAGGTTGCGGCAAGAATACCTGCTATTTCAGGCTGAATTAGTTTTCCCTTAACACTTACGACTTTCCCTTAAAATAACGGCATAATTAAGGGAAACCGAACTATATTAAAATAAAGTGTGTAAGTTAGAAAAATAGCTTACACACTTTTTTATTTTATACATAATGAAAGTAATGACAGAAAAGGAATGAACGAAATGCCTAAGAAAAACGACTTAAACCGTCTCCAAAAAAATCGTGATATACCTTTTTTAATGTTATTTAACTCTGTCTACGCTGTAAATTGTAAATCCGTTGAATTCCTTTTCATCCTTGTAAACAATGACGGAATCCTTTTTGCCGTAATATTGGTTAAGATAATTTTCTTTGATAAAAGTAATTTTTTTATCGATAACATATACATTTCTTCCGTCAACGACCGCCTCATAAATATTTGTTGAGAGGTTGCGGTTCACAAGCTGATTTGTCCGATGAAGATATCCGAAGCCGTCAACATTATGGAGAAAATCGGAAGAAAATCCCCACAGCGGATGAATATAGTTATCGGTATATGAAATGTATTCTTTAGCTGTTACAGGATCGAGAACATAATAATTTTCGGGATGTCTGTCAACCTCAGTATAAAGATCACTCGGCTTTTTGTCATATGAAACAGGAGTGATATGGAAGAAATATGATACACAGCTTGCCACACCTAATATCACAAATACAATAACCGAAATAAGAACAGTTTTTCTGCTTTTATCCGTAATATTACTGTATTCGTCTTTTCTGAGATGACCGAAATCAAACGAATACATTGTAAACGAAAGAATCATCAGCAAAATTCCGTACATTGTGTATGCCGAAGAATCCATTGCATAACGAACATACATACAAGCCGCAAATCCCACCGCAAAATACAAAGCAGGGAAGAAGGCGAATCTTTTTTTCTGAACGGTAAGAAAAACAACCATAACGGCAAGTATTACCGCAAAGGCAATAAGATATGAATCAAAATTTATAATATGTCCCCATGCATCTGAAAACAATGCACCCGCATTATCAAAAAAATTATACGGATTTTCCCGTTTTTGGATATCCGCAACCTTTTCAAGGGCAGCAGTATTCAGTCCGTTGTTTTCATCATAATATCCGTCAACAAAAAGTTCATACTCATTTGCCGAATTTATTCCGACCGAATTAAGCTCCTCACAGTAATCGGAATAGTTTGGAAAAGCATTATCATCGGTCTTATCGGCAAGGACGCTGTATCTGTACAGCCCCGAAGTTTCTGCATTTGCATTATTGACCGAATATGAATAATATTCAAGACCGCAGCCGACAAGAACAATAAAGACAAATACAAGCACAAAAGGTCTGAAATACCAGAAGAATTTTCTGAACGGCAACTTGTACTTTCTTTTTGCAATCATATCACCGATGAAGAATGCAATGAAAAATGCAAGTCCTACAAAGAAATATTTGAAACATAAAAATGTTCCGAATATAACTTCAAGTACACCAATCCAAAACGGGAGAGAGTACCTTTTATTTCTGATTGCATTAAGTGCCATCAGAAACCCTGCCGTAAGCAGAAAAGCGGCGGTTTTACTGCTTAGAATGTTTGAATAATGGTCAAAAGAAAACAAAATATTCAGCACAAGAGTGAATATGAAAGCCTTGTGCTTTCCGAATTTATCGGCAAAAACAAATGTAACAGAAGAAAAAGCGGCACAGGAGAGAAGAATTTGAAAAAGTACAAAACAGTTGAAATTCAAAAGAATGTACTGCAATGAACCGGTAATTGTCGCAAAAATGTAGTTAATATCATTATTGTAATAGTTATGATACTGACAGATATATAAAGAATTGTAAAAATCGTCAGCACTGTCATAGGAAAATGCAGTAACACCTATAATCAAAGCCATAATAACAATATTAATTGCCAAAGCAAAGAAGGTCTTGCTTTTTAGTGCGTTTAATATTTTATCTTTCATAATAACTCCTCTGCATTATCTTTCTTGTTTAAAAATCACTTTCTTGATCTTCTTTCGTTAATCAAAAGCTGAAGATTCTTCTGTTCGTAAGTATTAAATTTAACATTCTTCTCAAATTCTTCGGGTGTATATTTGCCCTCATACCATGACTGCGAGTTAAAGTATGCATTAAGGCTTGCGTCTTTAAAAATTCTGCCTCGTCTTGCATAAATCTCATTAATTGCAAGCTGTAAGTCGTCATCACTCAAAGCGCTTACCTGTGCGTTGCTGAGATATGAAGAATCGCTGTTAGGGAAGATAAATCCGCCGTTATTATTAGTGTTTGTATTGCTTGATGACTGTGCATTTGAACTCTGTGAATTTGAATTGCCCGATGAGCTGCTCTGACTATTTGATGACTGCTGAGCCTGTGTTGCAGGAGCTTCCGTTTCTCTCTGAATCTGTCCGCTTGAGATAACAAGTTTAACAACTGTACCCGTACTTGCGCTTGTGTCACCTTCCGGAGTCTGGGAGATAATATATCCTTCCGGATAATCATAACTGTATTCATAGTCAGAAATTTCAACGGTAAATCCTGCCTGTTCAAGAAGCTTTTTACCGTAACTGTAACCGTAACCGACAACAGGAACAACATTGTTATATGAAGAAGATGTTGTAACCTGTTCCGTTGTAGCAGGAACTGTAGTAGGCATCGCCGTACTCGACGCCTGTGTGGTTACTTCGGCAGATGTTGCAGTTTCGGCTGTAGTAGCTTTATTGTCAGTAGATGAATTTGACAAACCGTTATAAACGCAGAAACCGATAAATCCGAGTGCGGCGGCAATTACAACGGCACAAAGAATAATGATAAATTTATTCTTCTTTTTCTTTACATTTTCTTTATTATCTTCTTCATCTGCATATCCGAATTCATTGTCATTATCTTCAAAGCTGTTATCGTCAAAGTCGTTTTTTTCTTCAATTTTTTTAGTATCGTCAGCTTTATTGTCAGTACGCTTAACAGACGGCTCGTCCTCAAAGAAATCACCGTAGTCCTTGCTTGATTCATTGCTTGTAAGAACATTTTTATGGTCTGCACCGGAGTAATCGTCAAACACTTCAACGCTTGTAACAGGAGGAAGAACTTCCGGAGCTACTTCGCTGTTGCTTGAAACATCTTCAAATTCTTCAGCTTTTTTATCTGTAACAGTTTGTTCTTTCTTGTCATCTTCACTTGATACGGAACTGATATCTTCAAATTCAGGCTGTTTTTCTTCTGATACTTCGTTAGTTTTAACCTCGGAATTTTCAGACTCATCAACTGCATCTGTCACATCAACAACCTCAAATCCGCCGTTTTCATCAGCATCAGACTCACTGACTTCATCTGAATCTACAGGAGCATTACCGTCAACAGGCAGGGATCCTTCACCGGCTAAAACTTCGGCAATGCCAAGCTGTTCGCCGCCTTTAAATTCATTATCAAGAACAGCGTCCTCAACTGTCTGAACCTCATCCTTATCGTCAAAATTATCCTGCGATTCAGTCGGCTCTGTATCCTCAAATTCATCATAATCATATTCTTCAAATACATTTCCGTCAAAATCCGTGTTTTCGGGAACGACAACATCGGGATTCGGAACAGGGGAGGATGTACCTATTTCAGCCTTGATAGATGTGAGAGCATTTTTAATGTTGCCAGCATTTTTCCATCGGTTTGTATTATTCGGCTGACATGCAATTACAATAACACTCTTGAGTTTTTCGTCACCCTCAGACGGTGCGGTAACAGCCTTGCCAGAGAATCTTTCTTCACAGGCATTCTTTCTGTCGCATGAATCACTTTCAAACGGAATTTTACCGCCGTTGCACATTGCATACATAATTATTCCGACAGAATAAATGTCGGTTGTATAATCAACATTTTCCTGCTTGTAAACCTCAGGCGCAACAAATGAGGTATCCGCAATCTTGCCTTCAAAATCTGTAAATCCGCCGATTTTATACTTTCCGTCAGCAGTTACAAAAATATTCTTTGGCGAAATATTACCGTGAAAAATATTCTTTGCTTCCAAAGTTTCAAGCATTTCACTCATCTGAATACCAAAATCAACAACTTCATCCTCAGCGAAAGTTTTGGTTTTCATAAGTTCTTCAAGACTTGTGAGTTCTTCTGTAAATATGTACAAATCACAGGTTTTTTTGTTCTGATTATCCTGAACATAAACATCCAGATAGTTTGAAACACCGTCAAGCTCCTTAACCGATTCAATAAAATCAGCCTCTTCGGTAAAATACTCGGCACGTTCATCGGTATAATTGCTTTTGCCGACAAATGCGTGTCTGAGAATCGCATTTTGAGCAGTATTTTTATCAATCTTTCTTGATACCTTGTAAACTTCACAGCCGTTGTCTTCCCCAACAAATGAAGTAACCTTCCAATCCCTTAAATCTGCCGGCAATTTAATCGTTTTTGCCATACTAACACTCCTTAAATATTTCCTTATTTTTCATATTACATATTATATCTAAATCAAGGTCATTAACCCTCACTATCTCATTCTCCGGATTATTGTACCATATTACGAGCTGTTTTACCATAGATATTTCAATTTTTTAAAAAATAATTCTAATTTGTAATTAAATCCGACATAAAAACAGCAGTCCGCCTAAACGAACTGCCGAAAACATAATTTCAATAAAATATCTTACTCGATCTTATCTGATTTTTATTTTTTCCTTTTTGTTGACTCCGATAATTCCGCCTATTCCTCCTCCCAGAACGGATGACATCAGTTTTAGCAGGGTTAATATCGTTATAGGCTCACCGTTAAAAATCAATGCAATAGAGGTTATGACAAGAAAAATAAAAAATCCTGTCAGCGAACCCACCGCAAGACCTGCACTTCCTGTAATTCTTGATGATATTATTCCCGACATCAGCGTTGCAACACCGACCATGCCGACCGTGCAGTAATCAAGTATATCTGCTGAAATTACTCCAGATGACATCATCACGGCTGCAAGCAAACACATCAAAATTACCAGTATGAGTATTCCGCATACTGATGAAAACAAAACAGCCTTTGCAAGTAGTTTTTTATCAGACATAAAACAACCCCCGAATATATTCTGTTACAAATATATTCGGGGGAAAGAACATTCATTCAAAAAGTTATTCTTTTGTAGCTTTAGTTTCGTCAGAATCTTTCTTCTTGCCAAAACCGAAGAAGCCTTTCTTTTCAGGCTGACCTGCCTGCTGTGGCTGTTCCTTAACTGTGTCAACAGTAGAAATACACCACTTTTTAAACTTCATCTTAACTCTGTCAGAGCCTGTTTCAATGATGATAGCATCCTCGTCGTCCTTAATGGCAACTACTCTGCCCATAATTCCGCCGATTGTTGTAATTTCATCACCGATCTCAAGAGAGTTACGAAGCTGAGCTTCTTCTTTTTTCTTCTTTGAGTTAGGTCTGATGAGGAAGAAATAGAGAGCTGCAAAAATAGCAACATAGAAGAGAATCATAAAAATCATACTTGATGACTGATTTCCGCCGCTTGCACTTGCTTCTGCAACTACAGGTAAAAAGTTTGTCATTTTCGTCATTCCTTTCATACAATGTACTGATTATATCAGTTTTAATCACATCTTGCAAGTATTTTTTCTGTTTTGAAAAAATATTAGATACGCACGCCTAAAATGTTGCGATATTTCTCGTAAAATTCCATATATGTGCCGTTATCAAGCTGAGTTCTGATAACTTCCATAAGATTATTGTAAAAATAGAGGTTGTGCAAAACAGCAAGTCGCATTCCGAGCATCTCACCGCTCTTGAGAAGATGTCTTATGTATGCCCTTGAAAAGTTTCGGCAAACAGGGCAGTCACAATGCTCGTCAATCGGAGATTCATCTGTTTCATATTTTGCATTATTGATGTTACGCACTCCGTCCCAAGTGAAGAGCTGACCGTGTCTTGCGTTTCTGCTCGGCATAACACAGTCAAAAAGATCAACACCTCTTGCAACGCTTTCAAGAATATTCACGGGAGTTCCGACTCCCATAAGATATCTGATTTTATCTTTCGGAGCAAACGGCTCAACCTCTTCAATGATATGGTACATCGTTTCTGCAGGCTCACCCACGGCAAGACCTCCGATTGCATAGCCGTCAAGATTAAGCTCTGCAATTTCTTTCATATGATTGACGCGCAAATCGTCATAGATACCTCCCTGATTTATGCCGAACAGCATCTGGTTTTTATTTATGGTATCATCAAGACTGTTGAGCCTTTTCATCTCTGTAACGCATCTTTTAAGCCATCTTGTGGTTCTTTCAACGCTGTTTTTTGTATATTCATATGGAGAAGGGTTTTCAACGCATTCGTCAAATGCCATCGCAATTGTAGATGCAAGATTTGACTGGATTCTCATACTCTCCTCAGGTCCCATAAAAATTTTGCGGCCGTCAATGTGAGAATTGAAGTAAACGCCTTCTTCTTTAATATTTCTCAACTTTGCAAGAGAGAACACCTGAAATCCGCCGCTGTCGGTAAGGATAGGACCGTTCCACCTTGTAAATTTGTGAAGTCCGCCCATTTGCTTAACCTTTTCATCACCCGGACGAAGATGCAGATGATAGGTGTTGCAAAGCTGAACCTGGCATTTTATATTCTTTAAATCAAGCGCAGAAACAGCACCCTTGATTGCACCGCATGTTGCAACATTCATAAAGGCGGGAGTCTGAACCGTACCGTGAACCGTGACGAATTCGCCACGTCTTGCGCTGCCTTCCTTTTTAATTACCTTAAACATAAATCCGTAAAATCCTCCTATGATATGAACATAGCGTCACCGAAAGAGAAGAATCTGTACTTTTCCTTTACAGCTTCTTTGTATGCATTCATAATAAAATCATATCCCGCAAAAGCGGATACAAGCATAATGAGTGTACTTTCGGGAAGATGAAAGTTAGTAATAAGTCCGTCCAGCACCTTAAATTCAAATCCGGGATAAATAAAAATATCCGTAAATCCCTCACAGGGTTTGATTTCTCCGTACATTGCCGCAACACTTTCAAGCGTTCTGCAGGATGTTGTGCCGACTGCAATAACCCGTCCGCCGTTTTTCTTAGTTTCATTTATGAGCTTTGCGGTTTCTTCGGGGACTTCGTAATGCTCGCTGTGCATTTTATGCTTTGTAACATCGTCAACCTTAACCGGTCTGAATGTACCGAGTCCCACATGAAGTGTAACATACGCAATCTTTACACCTTTAGCCTTGATTCTGTCCATAAGCTCGGTTGTAAAGTGAAGTCCTGCCGTCGGAGCTGCCGCAGAACCGAGTTCATGGCTGTAAACCGTCTGATAGCGTTCCTTGTCTTTAAGCTCGGCAGTAATATAAGGGGGAAGAGGCATCTGACCGATTTTGTCAAGAGTGGTAAAGAAATTCTCTTCGCAATCAAAATCAACTATTCTGTTGCCGTCATCCTTAACTTCAACAACAGTTGCACGCAAAATGCCGTTGCCGAATGAAAATTTTGTGCCGACTTTTGCTTTTTTACCCGGCTTGCAAAGTGTTTCCCAACGATTGTTTGCAATTTGTTTCAGAAGCAGAAATTCAACTTTTGCACCTGTTTCATCTTTGATACCGTAAATTCTTGCAGGCAAAACTCTTGAATCGTTGGCAACAAGAAGGTCACCCTCGTTAAGATAATCAATAATGTCATAAAAATGTTTATGCTCCAGAGTTTGTTTTTCTCTGTCAAGCACAAGCAATCTTGAACTGTCCCTCGGTTCAAGCGGAGTCTGTGCGATAAGCTCTTTAGGCAAATCGTAATAAAAATCACTTGTTTTCATTTTATTTCCTTTCAAGAACTAAAATTGCTTTTTAAAAGCTGTTCTGTCAAAAATCTTTGTAAAACACAAGTATTTGTCCTGTAAAATTCTCAAAATAATTGACATTACCCTTTTAAAATGATATATTATCTTATTATGAGCAGTTTGCATAATCGACAAACAGTCGTGTTTTCAGACATCTCTTCATATAATATAATATTTGTTTGAATAAGGCAACCGCTTTTTTAAAATTTGTTTAATTCGGAGGAATTATTATGAAAAAGTATAAAGTCGGTATTATCGGCGCTACCGGTATGGTAGGTCAGCGTTTTACACTTCTTCTTGAGAATCACCCGTGGTTTGAGGTTACTGTTCTTGCCGCAAGTAAGAGAAGTGCAGGCAAAACATACGGTGAAACAGTTGAAGGCAGATGGCATATGACTGCTCCTCTTCCTGAGAAGTACAAGGATATGGTTATCGTTGACGCTGAAAATGTTGAAGAGGTTGCATCACAGGTTGATTTCTGTTTCTGCGCAGTTAATATGAAGAAGGATGAAATCCGTGATCTCGAAGACAGATATGCAAAGGCAGAGTGTCCTATCGTATCAAACAACAGCGCTCATCGTTTTACAGATGATGTTCCTATGGTTATTCCTGAAATTAACGCCGATCACATTAAGATTATTGACGCTCAGAGAAAGCGTCTCGGCACAAAAAGAGGCTTTGTTGCAGTTAAGTCCAATTGCTCACTTCAGAGCTATGTTCCTGCAATTCATCCTTTAAAGGCACTCGGCGTTGACAAGGTTCTTGCTTGCACATATCAGGCAATTTCAGGCGCAGGCAAAACATTCAAGACATGGCCTGAAATGGTAGATAATGTTATTCCTTACATCGGCGGTGAGGAAGAGAAGTCAGAGCAGGAGCCGCTTAAAATCTGGGGTAAGATTGAAGGCGACAAGATTGTTAAAACCGATGATATTTCAATCACATCACAGTGCATCCGTGTTCCCGTATCTGACGGTCACACAGCAGCTGTATTTATGTCATTTAAGGACGGCGTAAAGAAACCTACTGTCGAAGAAATTATTGACATTTGGTCAAACTACAGCGGCAGAGCACAGGAGCTTAATCTTCCGAGTGCGCCAAAGCATTTTCTCCACTACTTCACAGAACCCGACCGTCCGCAGATTAAATCTGAAAGAAATCTTGAAAACGGTATGGCAGTATCGGTTGGCAGATTAAGACCTGATACTCAATATGATTATAAGTTCGTTTGTATGTCACACAACACATTAAGAGGCGCAGCAGGCGGTGCAGTTCTTCTTGCAGAGCTCCTTTGTGCTGAGGGCTACATGGACTGATTACTTACGGAGGTAAATTATGTCTAACCACATTTTTACAGGCTCAGGTGTTGCACTTATCACTCCTATGAAGTCTGACGGAAGCGTAAACTACGATGTTCTCGGCGATCTCGTAGAATTTCATGTTCAAAACGGTACCGATGCAATTATTGTATGCGGTACAACAGGTGAGGCTGCAACTCTTTCGGAAAAAGAGCATTGCGAAACAATTTCTTTCGTTGCAGAAAAGACAAACGGCAGAATTCCTGTTATTGCTGGTACAGGCAGTAACGATACTTCAACAGCCGTTATGCTCTCAAAATCTGCCGCAAGCACAGGCGTTGACGCACTTCTCTGCGTAACTCCTTACTACAATAAAACATCTCAGCAGGGTCTTGTAAGACACTTCAACGTTGTTGCAGATTCGGTTGATATTCCGATTATTCTTTACAACGTTCCTTCAAGAACCGGCTGTAACATCAAGCCAAAGACTTATCAGGAGCTTTGCAAGCATCCTAACATCGTTGCCGCAAAAGAGGCAAGCGGCGACATCTCTCAGGTTGCTCTCATCCGTTCACTTTGCGGTGACAATCTTGACATCTACTCAGGTAACGACGACCAGACTGTTCCTTTCATGTCACTCGGTGCTCTCGG
>ERZ894206.1601-NODE-1601-length-9857-cov-6.947256_pt1 | contig 9857 bp, 7 predicted proteins | sample MGYA00380287_ERZ894206 | MGnify/ENA primary metagenome ERZ894206 (study PRJEB32331, sample SAMN06328483) | human gut metagenome | biome: human gut microbiome; feature: stool | host: Homo sapiens | collected 2013-04-12 ...
GTTTAAAAAGAAACCCGTTGCAGTGGCAGCCCCTGCGGAACGTCCGTCGGAATATTATGCCAAGTATGTGTTCAACAAGGAAAAGATGTTCAGGTATCTGCCGAGTAAGGTATATGCCAAACTGATTGACGTGATCGACAATGGTGCTCCGCTGGATCGCAGCATTGCCGATGAAGTGGCAGCCGGTATGAAGAAATGGGCACTCGAAATGGGTGTTACCCACTATACCCACTGGTTCCACCCGTTGACAGAGGGTACAGCCGAGAAACATGACGCTTTCATCGAGCACGATGGTAAAGGCGGTGTGATGGAAGAATTCACAGGCAAACTTCTCGTTCAGCAGGAACCGGATGCATCCAGCTTCCCTAACGGTGGTATCCGCAATACGTTCGAGGCACGCGGTTACAGCGCATGGGACCCCTCTTCTCCGGCTTTCATCGTCGATGATACGCTCTGTATACCGACCATTTTCATCGCATACACCGGTGAGTCACTGGACTACAAAGCACCGTTGCTGAAAGCCCTGCGTGCCGTAGACAAAGCTGCCGTAGACGTATGCCGTTACTTCAATCCGGAAGTGAAGAAAGTAGTTGCCTATCTGGGTTGGGAACAGGAATATTTCCTGATCGACGAAGGTCTGTATGCCGCACGTCCCGACCTATTGATGACAGGCCGCACGCTGATGGGGCACGACAGTGCCAAAAACCAACAGTTGGAAGACCACTATTTCGGTGCCATCCCTACCCGCGTGGCAGCCTTTATGAAGGAATTGGAAATCGAGGCATTGAAGCTCGGTATCCCCGTTAAAACGCGTCACAATGAGGTAGCTCCCAACCAGTTCGAGCTGGCTCCCATCTTCGAAGAATGTAACCTGGCTGTAGACCATAACATGCTCATCATGGCACTGATGCGTAAAGTAGCCCGTAACCACGGCTTCCGCGTATTGCTGCACGAAAAGCCTTTCAAGGGCGTCAACGGTAGCGGTAAGCACAACAACTGGTCATTGGGTACGGATACAGGCATCGGACTGATGGGACCGGGTAAACTACCCGAAGAAAACCTGCGCTTCATCACCTTCGTAGTGAATACCCTGATGGCAGTCTACAAGCACAATGGATTGTTGAAAGCCGCTATTTCCAGTGCCACGAACGCACACCGCCTGGGTGCCAACGAAGCACCTCCCGCAATCATTTCCAGCTTCCTGGGCAAACAATTGTCACAGGTATTGGAACACATTGAAGAGAGTACCAAGGATGATCTCGTAAGCCTTAGCGGCAAGCAAGGTATGAAACTGGATATTCCGCAGATTCCGGAATTGTTGATTGACAATACCGACCGTAACCGCACCAGTCCGTTCGCCTTCACCGGAAACCGTTTTGAGTTCCGCGCCGTAGGTTCGGAAGCAAACTGTGCCTGCGCCATGATTGCCCTGAATGCCGCCGTAGCCGAGCAACTGGTAGAATTCAAAAAAGATGTGGACGAACTCATCGAAAAGGGCGAACCGAAGATTTCGGCTATCCTTGAGGTTATCCGCAAATACATCAAGATCTGCAAACCTATCCATTTCGATGGCAACGGCTACAGTGACGAATGGAAAGAAGAGGCCAAGAAACGCGGTCTGGATTGCGAAACCAGTGTGCCTCTCATCTTCGACAGCTATCTGAAGCCGGAAAGTATCCGCATGTTCGAAAATACCGGTGTCCTGACTCAGAAAGAACTGGAAGCCCGCAATGAAGTGAAATGGGAAACTTACACTAAGAAAATCCAAATTGAGGCTCGTGTATTAGGTGATTTGGCCATGAACCACATCATTCCGGTAGCCACGCAGTATCAAACGGATCTCATTGATAACGTTTACAAGATGAAGAACTTGTTCCCTGGCGACAAAGCTGCAAAACTGTCTGCCAAGAACCTTGAACTCATTGAAGAGATTGCCGACCGCACCGCCTTCATCAAAGAGCATGTAGATGCCATGATCGAAGCCCGCAAAGTGGCCAACAAGATCGAAAGTGAACGCGAGAAAGCCATTGCCTACCACGACACCATCGTACCGGCAATGGAGGAGATCCGTTATCATATCGACAAGCTGGAACTGATTGTCGACAACCAGATGTGGACGCTGCCAAAATACAGGGAACTCTTGTTTATTCGTTAAATGAAGAATGAAGAATGAGGAATGAAGAATGAAGAATGAAGAATTTAGCTGCGCTATGCAAGCACGCCGCACGGCAATTCTTCATTTTTCATTCTTCATCCTTCATTTAATAACTTTCTTTTGTTGGTTGTTTTAAGTTTGCAGGGGGAGAGGTGCCGGGAGGTAGTTCTCTCTCTTTTTTTGAAAACTAAAATATCATCGTAATTTATTTCCCGGCATACCACTTTTTCGTACCTTTGTCAATATTTACAAAACCAGATGATAAATTAAAAACGATTCATTATGAAGAACATGCACATTCGCTATGCAGCACTCCTACTCTTTGTTTTGCTGTCAGCATCGACCTCTTCTTTCGCACAGACCGTTCTGGAGCAAAAAATCAGCGCGATTTCCGCCATTAAAGAAATCCGCCCACTGGAAACTTCTGAGTTTTCAGAGAAATATGTGACCTATTTTACTCAACCGCTGGATCACCGCCATCCGGAGAAAGGCAGCTTTCGCCAACGCGTTATCGTTTCTCATGCCGGCTTCGACCGCCCCACAGTAATCGTTACCGAAGGCTATGGCGCCGCTTACGCTCTCCGTCCCCAATATCGTGAAGAGCTTTCAAAACTTCTCAATGCCAACATGATATTCGTGGAATACCGCTACTTCCTTGAGTCTACCCCCGAACCCAAAGATTGGCAATACCTGACAGCTGAGAACTCCGCAGACGACTTACATGCCATCACCACCGCATTCAAAAGCATCTATCCGGGCAAATGGATCGCCACCGGCATCAGCAAAGGAGGGCAGACTACCCTTCTTTACCGCACTTTCTATCCGGATGATGTAGTTATTTCCGTTCCTTACGTAGCTCCGCTTTGTTATGGAGTAGAAGATGGACGTCATGAGCCTTTCCTGCATAAAGTTTCAACACCGGAAAACCGCAAGAAAATTGAAGATTTCCAATTGGAAGCTTTGAAACGGAAAGCAACTTTACTTCCCCGTTTTGAAAAGTATTGCACCGAAAAGAATTATTCATTCCGTGCACCGATTGAAGAAATTTACGATTACTCGGTATTGGAATATTCTTTCGCTTTGTGGCAGTGGGGTACTCCTATCAGCTCCATACCCGCTACAACAGCCTCTGATGATGAAATATTCTCTCATCTACTTGCCATCAGTGAACCGGGATATTTCACCGCCGACAGCCCCAATGCTTCTTTCTTTGTACAAGCTGCCCGTGAATTGGGATACTATGGTTATGACGTCCAACCGTTCAAGCAGTATCTCTCCATCCAGTCCAGTGAAGGCTATCTGCACCGTCTGATGCTTCCCGAAGAGTTGAAAGATATGCCCTTCGACAAAACTTTAAGTAAGAAAATAACCAAGTTTCTAAAGAAACAGGACCCGAAGATGATCTTCATTTACGGTCAGAACGACCCATGGACAGCCGCAGGCGTCACCTGGCTGAAAAACAAAAAGAATATTCATGTATTCATCCAACCGAATGGCAGCCATTTGGCACGTATCAACACATTGCCCGAAGCCGAAAAGGCAAAAGTTATGGAGTTAATAAACGAATGGTTGAAATAATAGAGCTACAAGTGACGAGCTACAAGCTACGAGTGCCTTTCGGTGTGCAGTTTATAGTCTCACGCTGAAAAGCACTCGTAGCTTGTAGCTCGTAGCTTGTCACTCATTTATCTTCTATAATTTCCGCGTCCTCAATATTGTCTACAGCCTTTGAAGAAGCTCCCGGCGTACCCGGTGCCTTCGGCCGTTTGCGAGTGAATGTGAACCAATTTATCAATTCGGAAACTGCATATACTATGCTGGTGATCCCGATAATGATAAATGCCGTGGAACGTACCCCCGTCGGATTGAACAAGGCAATCAGTCCTGCAATCAGAATGAGCACCGGAATGATATAAAATCCCACACGAACCGGCATCCAGCGACGGGCTGCAGAAAGCGATGCAATCTGTTGCACACCACCCAGTACAAGGATAAATCCCAGTACAAACGTCAGTAAATCCGCAAAGAAGCCGGGCATGATCACCAACCAAAGGCCGAACAGCAGACTACCGATTCCTTCGATAGGAAGGCGACGTCTCTCTTCCGCACTCATGGCAAAATATCCGATGATACTTAGAAGTGCCGGTATCAGAAATATAACACCGATCGTTATAACAAAATAATCTCCGGCTTCATTGGGAAACATCACCAATACCAAACCGATTATCAGCGCACATATCGTACGCAAAAATGAGTTACTTATTCCTTTCATGAGCTTATGATTTTTTGCGAAGATACATTTTTATCCGCACAACTCCACAAGAAAATCAAGAAAAATTAGTTTACGTTCAACCAAGCGTTCATATCTTCAGCTACCAAGAGCCAATATAATAACAAAAGTATAGCAATAGACACGCCAATGGCTACTAAATGTTTTCGTTTCATAGTTCATCCTTTCTTTTTTATATAAATAATAGTTGTTCAAAACACAACTATAAAACAAGTTCCCATACAAAAGGTTTACTGATTTCCCTAAATACAAAAAACAAGAGTAAAAGCTCGCATATTCCTATAGTTTCAAGCTGATGAAACAAAAATGAGCCGTTTAAAGAAAAAAAGCAAGAAATTCTTTGGTAATTAAAACAAAGTGCTTACATTTGTCCCCAACTAAAACAAAAAGACAATGAAAACAATGCTCATAAATACATATTGGTGGTGGCGCCCGTTACAACTCCGACAGTCGTAAGGGAGCAGTGCTCGTATGTATATATGTGAACATAATACTGATTAAGAAAGAGCCCTGTCGCAACCTGCGACAGGGCTCTTTTCTTTTATCCGGTTTTGAAACCCGGACAAATCCCAATAGTTAATAGTTAAATCGTAAATAAAATGATGAGTTTTTTAGTAAATCAAGATGGTTATTACGGAGAATTCGGTGGAGCATATGTTCCCGAAATACTCCACAAGTGTGTGGAAGAGTTGCAGAACACCTATCTCAAAGTACTGCAAAGCGAAGATTTCAAGCAAGAGTTCGACCAACTGTTGCGTGACTACGTAGGACGTCCTTCCCCACTCTACTATGCCCGCCGGCTTTCCGAAAAGTATGGCTGCAAACTCTACCTCAAGCGTGAAGACCTGAACCACACAGGAGCCCACAAGATCAACAACACTATCGGGCAGATTCTTCTGGCACGCCGCATGGGCAAGCATCGCATCATCGCCGAAACTGGTGCCGGACAACATGGCGTAGCTACTGCCACCGTATGTGCCCTGATGAACATGGAATGCATCGTCTACATGGGAAAAACGGATGTAGAACGCCAGCATGTCAATGTAGAAAAAATGAAGATGCTGGGTGCAACCGTCATACCCGTCACTTCCGGAAATATGACGCTGAAAGATGCTACCAACGAGGCAATCCGCGACTGGTGTTGTCATCCTGCCGATACCTACTACATCATCGGTTCCACAGTCGGTCCTCATCCTTATCCCGACATGGTGGCACGCCTGCAATCCGTCATCAGCGAGGAAATCAAAAAGCAACTCATTGAGAAAGAAGGCCGTGACTGCCCCGACTACCTTATCGCTTGTGTAGGTGGTGGTAGCAATGCCGCCGGAACCATTTACCATTATATCGACGATAGCCGCGTGCAGATCGTCCTCGCCGAAGCCGGCGGTAAAGGAATAGATACGGGTATGACTGCCGCCACCATCGCCCTCGGACAGATGGGAATCATCCACGGTGCACGCACTTATGTCATCCAAAACGAAGACGGCCAGATCGAAGAGCCCTACTCCATCTCTGCCGGACTGGATTACCCGGGTATCGGCCCCATGCATGCCAATCTGGCTGCACAAAAACGTGCCATCGTACTTGCTGTTAATGATGATGAAGCCATCCGCGCCGCCTACGAACTGACGAAACTGGAAGGTATCATCCCCGCTCTGGAAAGTGCCCACGCCCTCGGTGCCCTCGAAAAGCTGAACTTCAAACCCGATGATGTTGTTGTACTGACCGTTTCGGGACGTGGAGACAAGGATGTAGAAACTTATCTTAATGAAGAATTATGAATGAAGAATTAAAAATTAAAGGGTTATGAATACATATAATTATCAAACACATAGCCGTACTATTCTCGGCGACTTGCACACTCCTGTAAGTACCTATCTTAAAGTCCGCGACGTCTTTCCCCAAAGTGCGCTCATGGAAAGCTCCGACTATCACGGCAGTGAAAACAACCGTTCATTCATCGGACTCTGTCCATTGGCAAGCGTCAGCATCGACCATGGAACAGCCATCTTCCGCCTGCCCGACGGCACTCGCGAAGAACGCCCCATCACACCGGAATATCCTGTAGAAAAAGCTTTAGAGGATTTCCTCGGCCGCTTCCATGTGGAAGGCGAATATGCCAATTACTGCGGTCTTTATGGCTACACCTCTTTCAATGCCGTACGCTATTTCGAAAATATTCCCGTAAAAGATAGCCGCGAAGCCACCAACGACGCACCGGATATGCTCTACATCTTGTATCAATACCTCATTGTCTTCAACGACTTTAAGAACGAAATGGTTCTTCTTGAAATGCTTGCCCCCGGTGAAGAAAGTGAACTGGATACCGTGCAGAAAGCCATCAATAACCGTAATTACACCGCCTACGATTTCCGTGCCGTTGGTGAAACCACTTCCCCACTGACCGATGAACAGCATAAAGCAAATATCCGTCAGGGAATCGCCCACTGCCTGCGTGGGGATGTTTTCCAGATTGTTCTCTCCCGCCGTTTCGAACAACGTTTCGTAGGCGATGACTTCAAACTTTATCGTGCCTTGCGCAGCATCAACCCCTCTCCTTATCTGTTCTATTTCGATTTCGGAGGTTTCCGCATCTTCGGTTCATCACCCGAGACGCACTGCCGCATCGAAGGCCGTCACGCCTATATCGACCCCATCGCCGGTACTACCAAGCGCACCGGAGATCCCGAACAGGATGCGCTGAACGCCCAATACCTGCATGATGATCCCAAAGAGAATGCAGAGCATGTCATGCTGGTCGATCTCGCCCGTAACGATCTTTCCCGCAACTGCCACGATGTAAAAGTGGATTTCTACAAGGAAATGCAATATTACAGTCATGTTATCCACCTGGTAAGCCGTGTCAGCGGTACGCTGAACGAGGATGCACGCCCCATCAAAGCATTCATTGACACTTTCCCGGCAGGTACTCTGAGCGGTGCACCCAAGGTACGCGCCATGCAACTCATCAGCGAGCTGGAACCGCACAATCGCGGCGCTTACGGCGGTTGCATCGGCTTCATCGGACTGAACGGTTCACTGAACCAGGCCATTACCATCCGCACTTTCGTCAGTCGCAACGGTGTACTTTGGTTTCAGGCAGGCGGCGGCATCGTAGCCAAGAGCAATGAAGAATACGAGTTGCAAGAGGTGAACAACAAACTGGGAGCACTGAAAAAGGCAATCGTAATGGCGGAGAAAATGTAAATTGTAAATTGTAAATCGTAAATCGTTAAATCGTAAATAAAATGATAGTAATCATAGACAACTACGACTCTTTCACCTACAACCTTGCCCATCTGGTAAAAGAACTCGGCGCAGAAGTAGATGTACTGCGCAATGATAAATTTGAGCTTGAGGAATTGGAGAAATATGATAAGATCATCCTTTCACCCGGTCCCGGCATTCCCGAGGAGGCAGGCTTACTATTAGAGGTCATCCGCACTTACGCAGGACGGAAACCCATGCTTGGCGTCTGCCTGGGCGAACAGGCCATCGGACAAGTATTCGGAGGGAAGCTCACTAATCTGAGCGAAGTCTTTCACGGTATACAAACGAATGTGAAAATAAAGAATAAAGATTACATTTTCGACGGTCTTCCCACAGAAATTCCAGTCGGTCGTTATCACTCCTGGGTAGTGGATACGGACGGATTTCCCGAAGAACTGGTGGTCACAGCCATCAGCCCCGAAGGTAAAATCATGGCACTGAAACATCGGGAATACGATGTTCACGGCATCCAATTCCATCCGGAATCGGTACTGACTCCCGATGGAAAACAGATTGTAGGCAACTGGCTGAAAGGCGTCTGAAATACCACACCTCATGAGGCCAAATGCCACACTTCACAGGTCGGAATACCACACCTCATGACCGTCAACATGTGGCATTCCGAACGCTGAAGTGAGGCATCCCGAACACAACAGAATTTTCAATCGTAAATTGTAAATCGTCTAATCGTAAATAAGAAAATGAAAGATATATTAACCCGTCTCTTCAACCACGAAGAGCTTACTTCGGAAGAAACCAAGCAAATTCTCCTGAACATCACCCGGGAAGCTTATCCCGAAGCACAGATTTCCGCATTACTCACTGTATTCCAGATGCGTAGCATCACAGTAGATGAACTGATCGGCTTTCGCGAAGCCCTTATGGAGACTCGTATCCCTATCAACTTCGCGCCTTATCGGCCTATCGATATCGTAGGTACGGGAGGTGATGGAAAGAACACGTTCAACATTTCCACATGTGCCTGTTTTGTGGTGGCCGGAGCCGGTTACAAAGTTGCCAAACACGGCAATTATGGCGCCACTTCCGTCAGTGGAGCAAGCAATGTCATGGAGCAACACGGCATCCGCTTCACCAATGATCCCGATAAGTTGAAACGCAGCATGGACGAGTGTAACATCGCCTACCTACACGCCCAACTTTTCAATCCGGCAATGAAGTTCGTCGGCCCTGTGCGCAAGGCATTGGGAGTACGTACACTGTTCAACCTTCTTGGCCCGCTTGTCAATCCCTGCAAGCCTACTTACCAGTTGCTCGGTGTGGCCGATCTTGCACAGATGCGGCTCTACACGAATGTTTTTTACAAACTCGGTATCGATTTTGCGGTAGTCAACAGTCTCGACAGCTACGACGAAATCTCCCTCACGGACGAATTCAAAGTCATGACGCGCAATTACGAACGGATTTACCGTCCGCAAGCGCTGGGTTTCAGTGCCGCGCAGCCCGAAGAACTCTTCGGCGGAGCCTGCAAAGAGGATGCCGCCCGCATCTTTGATAACATCCTTAATAACCGTGCCACACGTGCCCAAACGCAATGTGTCATTGTTAACGCCGCCTTCGCCATCCAGGTGATGGAACCTGAAAAGGAAATCGAAGAATGCATTGCCATCGCTCGCCAATCGCTGGAGAGTGGACGGGCACTGGAGACGTTGAAGAAGTTTATAGAAATCAATCAATGAGCTAAAAAAATATGAAAGATATTTTATCCGAAATCATCGCCCACAAGCGGATTGAGATAGAGCAGCAAAAACAAGCAGTCTCCCTCAGTCAATTGCAAGAACAAGCTGCTGCCATGATGCAGGAAGCTGCCGGAACCGAAGTTTCCGGCACAACGCCCGTCCGCAGCATGAAGCGTGCACTCGCAAGCTCTTCATCCGGCATCATTGCCGAGTTCAAACGCCGTTCTCCTTCCAAGGGCTGGATCAAGGAAGGCGCACAGGCCGATCTCATTCCCCCTGCTTATGAAACTGCCGGTGCTTCCGCCCTCTCCATCCTCACGGATGAAAAGTTCTTCGGCGGAACTCTGCGTGACATCCGTACAGCGCGCCCGTTGGTCAACATCCCGATCCTGCGTAAGGACTTCATCATTGACAAGTATCAGCTTCTGCAAGCCCGCATTGTGGG
>ERZ894206.1604-NODE-1604-length-9844-cov-12.467157_pt1 | contig 9844 bp, 9 predicted proteins | sample MGYA00380287_ERZ894206 | MGnify/ENA primary metagenome ERZ894206 (study PRJEB32331, sample SAMN06328483) | human gut metagenome | biome: human gut microbiome; feature: stool | host: Homo sapiens | collected 2013-04-12 ...
CGGCGATTCGAATGACGGTAATGGCGATTCGACCGGCAACGGCAACGGCGATTCAAACGGCGGCGGTAACGGCGATTCGAATGACGGTAATGGCGATTCGACCGGCAACGGCAACGGCGATTCAGATACAGGTACTGCTGGCGAATAAGCCATACCGGAGAAGGATTTGGATATAGCGAATGGTACCCCCATAGGTCCCTCTTAATTTCTGGGGGGGGGGCTTGTAGTAAATTAACTACTTGAGTGTGCATTTTTAAGAGGAGAGAGACATGCAAGACAGTGCCAGCGGTGCTGCGATAAACAGCAAAGCACGGTTGAATAATAAAGTGTCCGAGCAGCTGTCTCAGATTTCTTATTGGAGATTGGCTGTCAACCTTGTACTTATGCTGTTGGACATGGCGATGTTCGTCATCGCAGTTGCCGCGGTGCTGGTAGCACGCAATGAGATCACGTTCTACTCTTCGCGATTCAAATTCACGCTTTTCCCTGTCGTATATTTCGTGCTGACCGCTTTGATTTGGATTCTGTGCCTGCATAGTTCGGGCGTATACCATCGTCATATCATGGGCGATGGATACCAGCTGAACGTGCTCATTGGGAAAGCCACCGTCAAATGCTGGTTCGTATTGTGCGCATGCCATTTTGTGCTCAACATGTATGCGAAGCTCACCGCCATTACCTTAACCGTTCTACTGGCAGCCCTGCTTACCATGATTGAGCGTGTAATCGTAAGGAAATTCATTATTGCAAGTCGTAAAAACGGTAAATATCTCTATTCAACGGTGCTTGTTGGCTCTCCGGAAGGCATTTTGAGTGCATTGAAGATGCTGGGGCAGAGCAAGCAGCTCAATTACCGCCCGGTGGCAGTGTGTCCTATTCGTTTGAATGAGAATACCGGTATGGTAGAAACTGAGACGGATCTTGGCGACTTCCTGCAAGAAATCAACGATAGGTGGGGATCCCGCCTTATGATGGTAAATTATGGTGACCGTTTGGCAGAACGTATCGTCGCGGTCGGCGCACAGACGGTCATGGTAACTGATGTTCTTCACCGCTTCTCCGATAATTTCAATGCTTTTGCATTGCAGATGGAATCTTTGAACCTTGAAATCGCGCTTACTGCTTCTGCGGTTGAAATCAGCGGCCATGAGACTCAGATTCGTGATATTCAAGGTACGTCGATTATGACGATTCGACTGCCTCAATACTCTCCGTACGCACGAATCTGCAAGCGTCTTTTTGATATTGTCGTTTCTCTGGTGGCTATTATTCTTTCTTCCCCAATTATGCTTGTTGTTGCGGCATTGATTAAGAAAGAAGACGGAGGTCCTGTCTTTTACACTCAGGAACGTATCGGCCTACGTGGAAAGCCGTTTAAGATTCACAAGTTCCGTTCCATGCGTGTGAATGCTGACGCGCATTTGGCTGAAGTCGCCGCAGCGAATGGTCAAGAGATGGGTGCTCGCGTGAAAATTAAAAAGGATCCGCGTATCACCAAGATTGGTCATTTCATTCGAAAAACCAGTTTGGACGAGATTCCGCAGTTCTTCGATTCTCTCATTGGAACCATGAGTGTTGTTGGTCCTCGTCCGCAGCGTCAGTTCGAAGTGGACGAATACGATCAGATTTATGCTACAAGGCTTTTGGTCAAGCCTGGCATTACTGGTCCGTGGCAGGTGTCCGGACGAAATGATTTGGATGAAGAGGAAAGCCGACGTCTTGACGTCAATTACGTACAGAATTGGTCCGTGCTTGGGGACTTCGTTTACGTGCTGAGGACCATTGGTGTGGTAATTCATCCAAACGGCGCATATTAAAACGCGGCTGCTTTAATTCGGTATTTCTTGATTTCCCTCTGTTCTTGTGATGGAACAGAGGGAAATTTCATTTGGCGGCCGAAAAAAAGGGGTGCCATGTGGCACAATAATGCGCTGGAATAGTCAAATTGAGTGCTTAATGATTTGAGGAGCAAAGCATGGGGCAACATGCTCAAGCAATACGGGAAAAACATACGGCACGGAATGTGACGCTTATTGTACTTGCGGTGCTGATCGTGCTACTTGCCATTGCTGCAGTGTTTGGTATGCAACTGTATAAGCAGGCAAAAAGCGTCAAGGCACACGAATCGCAAGCCATATCCTCACTATCCGCAATCAATGACCCTGCAAAGCTCAAGGATGCCGCCGCGTTGCAGGCGTCCATCGCGCAGGCTCAGCAGCAGACGACGCAGGCCAAGCAGATTGCGCACGGTTCATTATGGAACGTGGCTGCGAAAATGCCGTTCGTCGGCAGTGACATCGCCACTGTGCAAGGCATGACGGAAGTCGTGGACAACCTTGCACAGCAGACACTGCCATCGTTGACCACTGCGGTGCAACAGCTTGCCGATGCCAATCTTTCCGGTGCGGAAGGGCAACTTAATCTGCAGCCAATCGCCGATGCGCAAGGTAACTTCGACAAGCTCAACCAGCAGGTGCAGCAGCAGAACAAGCAGTATAACAGTCTTGCCGAGCCGAAAATCGGCATGGTGAAGAAAGCCTATCAGCAGGGCAAGGACCAGCTTGACAATATCGCCGATTTGGTCGGACAGGTCAGCAACGCCACTCACATGCTGCCTTCCTTCCTCGGCCAGAACGGTGCCCGCACATACTTGCTGGCGGCACAGACCACATCCGAAACACGTTCCGGCGGCGGCTTGGTTGGCTCTCTCGGCACCATGACTGCGGATCATGGCAAAATCGCGGTGGGGGACTTCCACCCGAATGGTGAGTTCGTCAATGGCAACAACGGCACCGCTGAGGAACATGCGGTATTCAACAGGCCGTTGGGTTTCTCCTTCGACGTGCGAGACACCTTCGCGGTGCCGGATGTTTCCCGCAACGCGGAAATGCTCAACGCTTCATGGCAGCGTTCGCAATATGCCTGCAACATCGACGGTTTGATTTCCGTGGATCCGGTGTTCATCCAGAAAATGGTGGAAATCAACGGACCAGTCACCTTGTCCAACGGCACTGTGCTTACCGGCGAGAACACCGCCGAATACATGCTCAACACCATCTACAAAGACGTTCCTGTGGCACAGCAGGACGAATACTTCGAGTACATTGCCAAAACGGTGATGGACGGCGCTTTTGGCAACATGACTGTGGACAAGATGATGAAGGTGGCGCAAAGCATCGGTGATTTGGCCGAGAACCGCCACTTCTACGCCTACACGTTCCACGATGACGAAGCGAAGTACTTCCAAGGTGCTGGACTCGCCAAGAATGCGCCTGAGAGCGAGACCAATCCGGAAACGGGCATTTACATCAGCGAGCAGAATCCTTCGAAGATGGGTTGGTATATCGACCGTACCAGCGAAGTGACCAAGACAGGGGACAAGACCTACCACGTGAAGTACACGCTGACCAACCGTATGACTTCCACGGAAATGGCTACCTGCACGAGTTACATTCTCGGTGGTGAGCAGAAGGGCGTTGGTGGCGTGCCCGTGGCGCCGAGTGGCACATCCGCGCAGCGTGTGCTGATTTACGCGCCTGCAGGTGGTTCGATTGGATCAATCGCCGTGACCGGTGATGTGCGTGACCGTAGCAATGCCACCATGGACGGCAAGCCATTGAACTCCAGTATGGCGTACATCGCACCTGGCAAGAGCGTGACGTACGAGTTCGACGTGACCGTGTCTGACAAGGCCACGGCTGATATGAAGCTCGATCAGACGCCGTGTGGCAAAATGACCAATGATGTGAAATACAACTATTGAAATATGGCGCGGTAATTCTCGACATTATTGGTGCATGATTTCCTTGAATTCATCTCAATGAAAACTTGTTCAATGAAGTCTATGAATTATTGCTATATTCTTGGAAATACAGGGGGTATTTCTGCTGGAAAGCGGAGATACCCCCTATTTTATTAGTGAAAAAAGGGTGTATTTATGCGAATTGTTGTATTATATTGCATGTAATTAATATCCTATATTTTCAAGGGGTTGGCATGTCTGTTCTTGACGGATTTGAAGCAGTGGGAGAAAAGATCACCACCAATAAGATGACCATGACGGTCATGGAATCATCCGTTCGCTTTTCCAAAGGCGTGACCGAAGCGCTCGGATGCCCGGCATACGTGAAATTGTTGGTGAATGACAAGCAGAAGAAGATCGCAGTCCAGGCATGCGACGCCAAAGACGAGAACGCCATCAAGTTCTGCAAGACCAAGCGAAGCAAGGCCGATGGCGTCGACTCTGACGCTGCAGGAAAGGCTTCTTCCGTGACCGTGCGTACCACCGATGTGCTGGTAGCGGTGCAGAAGTATTTCACCTTCCCGCCGGTCGCAGACGACCAGATCGCCTATTTCGCCATGAATGGCGAGTCCTACCCGGATGAGAAGGTTGTCATTTTTGCTGTGGCCGATGCCGCAAAAGGTGTGTCCGGCAAGCGTGGTCCCCGCAAAGGTTCACATCATACAGCCAAAGATGGCGAGTAAGTGAACAATATTCCGCTCAGCTTGAAAAATCGCATATAGTACAGTTCTCTTGATGTGAGTGCTGTACTATATGCAGTATCTTGATAGGCTGTGCGAAACGTTCATAAACGCTAATAATGAGTACGTATGCATCCAGCCCAAAAATCCTGAAAAAGGGAGCTTGGAATGAATGTGGCAGGTAGTGGGCGTGTAGGATCTTCGTTCAGTATTCGAGTCGCTCAAAATAACGTGCTTGGTTGGCGATGGACGGTGGAAAAAGAGCATGACGGCTTTTTCGAGCACGTTGCGTCTGGCCGTTCGCTCACACGTAAGATGGCCAAAAGGGCCTCGATAAAAGCGATGAATGAATTGCGTGCATAAACAACCGTAACGCCATGAATGGCCTGCATCTTTCCATATGAAATATAAAAGAGGCATATAAGACAGGAGAGGTTCCGCACAATGTGTGCGGAACCTCTCCTGTCTGAAAAACTAAAACTCAGTAGCAGTGGTTGGCGAGCCAGTAGGTGTAGGCGCCTTGGATGGAGCCGTAGCGCTGTGCGCAGTAGCCCCAGAACCACTTAAGCTGGGTCTGGTAGTTGGTGGCCCAATCGGCACCGGCGCTCACCATCTTCGAACCGGGCAGCGCCTGCGGCAGACCGTACGCGCCGGAGCTTGGGTTCGTGGCTGCGACATTCCAACCGGACTCATGAGAAATGATGTACACGGTGGCGGTGAAATCGGCCTCGGAATAGCCGCTGGACAGCAGATAATCGTGAGCCCACTGCTGCATTTCGCCAGCCGGCACGGTGGTGCCGATCGACGCTGCGGCCGCGGACGGCGTGGACGAGGAGCCGGTGCCGACGAGGATCACCTTGTCGGTCGGAGCCTTCTTCACGAAAGAGCTGATCATATTGGAAGACATGACCTTGCCGCCGGACTTGGTGACGAGGTTCGTGGTCTCCATAACACCGTTCGCGCCTTCGGTCTCGACCTTCTCCTGGCCCTTCGGCAGGCTGGAGGTCTCCTTCTTGACCGTGTTGAATGCGATATCCGTATCAGACACCTCAACGGAAGCGCCGGCACGTTCGATTTTGATGACGGTGTTCTCGTTCACCTTCGTATCCAAAGACGGGGAAACGGTGTCTTCCGTATCAAGGGTGATGTCGCCCGCGTCAAGCACGGACTTCACGTCGGTGAAATGCATGCCGGGAACCACGCGGGTCTTGCCGTTGATCTTCACGGTGACGTACGAAGTATCTCCGGAAAGCGCCTCACGGGCGTTGCCACGGGAGGCTTCGATGCTGTCGGTGACGGAATACGCGGTGACCTGCTTGGCAGGAGACTTCTCCGCGGTGGCGTACAGATTATGCGACACGATGCCGCCAGTGGCCAACAGCCCCACTGCCGCAACCGTTACGACAATCTTCACCATCTGAGATTTGCCCGGCAAGGCAAACGTAGTTGGTTGGGCATGTTTCTTATGGCTAGCCATTCTGCTCCTACATCGGGTACAATTCCTCGGCGGATTCCGTGCCTAGGGCACGGCGCACAACCGCTAGGGTTCCGCCGGAATGCGCGCAACTGCATATAGTCTACCGCACCCCAAGGAACTTGAAGATAACGTATGCAACGCGCAGGCGACGGGCCGAATCATCGTTCCGACTGACTACTTGGCGTTTTCACTTTGGCGTCTCCGCTGGAAGCGGTGTCCCCATCGGAAGCGGCCGCATCCATATCCAACGCCTTGGCCTGGCTGATCAGATCATCCAAATCGGAAGCGCGCAACGCGCCGGCCTGCTGAAAGATGATCTGCTGCTTCTTGACGACCATCAGCGTCGGCACTGCCTGAACCTTGGCCGCGGCGGCCAGATCGGGATTCTGATCGATATCCACCTTCGCGAAATAGACGTCCGGATTCGCCTCGCTTGCCTTCTCGAACGTCGGGCCGAATGCACGGCACGGACCGCACCACGTGGCCCAGAAATCCACGAACACCAGATCATTGGATTCGACGACCTGGTTGAAATCCTGCGAAGTGACTGCATGCGTTGCCATATGCGTTCCCCATTCCCCGGCTTACGCTATAAGCCGATTTCAAAAAACAATATCGTGCAATGCTGCGCAATATTGCGAAAGCCCGTTTGCGAAAAGTATATAGCCGCACGCCACGCAAACACACTGCCGCACCCGATTGCGCTATGGGAAGAATCGGAAGCACGTGACATTCACATGCCGTGCGTGATAATGGAACCATGCCAGTGATGAATGATGAAGTGCCCGACGAGGGCGATTTCGACGCCAACCGCCATCGCGGGGAATTCGACGACATTACGCCGGAGGATTTCATCCGCGGAATGGGCAACCCTCCGGGATGGCTCCCATCGGACGAAATCAACCGCATGCGCCACGAAATACCGATTCCGTACGTCGTGGTCGTGCCGGTGCGCACCGACGATCTCGGCAGGGTGGCGCAAATCGGCTCGCTGCTGCGCGTCACTGACGACGGCGGTATCGAACGCACATTGATCGCCGGACGTGTGCTCTATCACGAATCGTTGCGTGAAGCGGTGGCGCGCAACGTCGCAAAAGATTTGGGCGATATCGCCCTGCCGCAGCTGCCGATCAGCCTGCAGCCGTTCACCGTGGCCGAATTCTTCCCGACACCCGGCCTATCCGACTATTACGATCCACGCCAACATGCGATCGCGCTGTGCTACGTGGTGCCGATCGCCGGCGATTGCAAGCCGCAGGACGAGACGCTCGATGTGGAATGGGTCGACCCGTCCGGAGACATGCTCGACACCTTCGTCGGGCAGATGGCCAATGGTTACGGCACCATCGTGCGGCAGGCGCTCGCATGGACCGGCAAGTAGGACAAGCCGCGCAAGCGGGGCAAAAGCCAAGCAAACTAGGCGAATAGGCAGATAGGGGAGGATTAGAAAAAATATGGCGATTGAACTGAACAACAACATATATACGGACGGCGGCAACGATACCGAAACCACGCCGGTGGTGCTCGTGCACGGCTTTCCGGTGGACCACCGCATGTGGGACGAGTGCGCGGCGGCTTTACGCGACCAAGCTGTGAAACAAGGCGTGAAACCATTTGCGATCTGGGCTCCGGACATGCCCGGCGCCGGCGAAGGACCGATTCCGTCCGACGAAGACAGCGGCGGCAAGGACGCCGACGGCGCGTTCCCATACGGACTGGACCGCATGGCGGACGCGTACGTGGACCTGCTGCACGCCGCCGGCTACAGCAAAGCCATCTGGGTGGGCCTGTCGATGGGCGGCTACCTGATTCTCGACATCCAACGCCTGCATCCGGAAGCGGTGGCGGCGCTCGCCCTGTGCGACACGAAAGCCGACGCCGACTCCGCCGACATGCGATTGAAGCGCGTCGCAATCGCCACCGACTGCGAAACGACCGGCACACACGAGCCGGTCATGGGATTCGCCGTGCCGTCGGAAGCCGACTCCACCGTGAAACAGTCGGACGCCTACTGCAGGCAGTTCGAAACGTGGATCAACGAACAGCCCGCCGACGGCATCGCCTGGCGCGAACGCATGGCCGCTGGCCGTCCCGACCTGAACGATGTGCTGCCGAACATCAACGTGCCAGTCGCAGTAATCTGCGGCGACAAGGACCCGTCCAGCCCGCCGGCAGTGATGAAGCCGGTCGCCGACGCGATGACGAAAACCGACGTGACGATGACGGTGATCGACGACTGCGGCCACTTCAGCGCGTACGAACACCCCGACCAGGTGGCCGCCGCGTTACTGGAACTGGTGAAGCGAGTCGGCTGAGCCGGCTGCGACGATTATCTGTGGCAGACCATCCGGCGTATCGACAAGATATAGAGAAAATATATAAAACGTATATACGAAATATGTACTACGTATGTATAACGAATATATTCCGTATATAACACGCATGAAAGAGGCAACACAACCATGAGCGTGTTCTCACCACTGGCATTGACGCAGACCCTGCCGTTCCTGCCACTCGCCCAAGGAGACATCGACTACGAAGTGGCACGACGCGGCGAACCCGACCTGTTCGCCAAAGTCCTGGCGGAACCGGCAACGAAAGTCATCCTCGTCAAAGACGGCAAAGTGGCCGTGCCGCACGGCCAAGGCGCCATCGCCGACTACGCCAACGTGAAAATGCGCCTCGCTCAACTGCCGGGCGCGTACGTTGCCGCGGAACTCGAATCGCACCCATCGGCGCTCGCCATATTCCTCGGCTCGTACGGCGGACGATTGGGCGAGCACGTCGTCGCCGTGGACGTGACGCACGTCCAGCCGAACGATACGACGATTACGGCTGCGACGGCTCGCAGCGGGGGAGCGGACGACGCGTTCGCCGAAGTGCCGGCGCATGAATCGCAGGAAAACGCGAAATCGCTGCTCGAAAGCGCGGCAACCCGATTCGACTGGGTGGACCTGCGCGGATTCGCGCCCCACGCCAGCGCACGCGAAGCCGGACAGGCAACCTCCGCCATCTCGCTCAGCATGTGGCACGCCCGGCAGCGTCACTGCCCGACGTGCGGCGCGCCCGTCGAACCGGCGCTCGGCGGCTGGGCTCAGCACTGCACGAACGATGAGGATGGCAATCGTTTGCTGTTCCCCCGAATCGAGCCAGCGGTGATCACCGCGATCGTCGACCATGATGACCGTCTGCTGCTGCAGCACAACAGCGCATGGCGCAACAACGGCCTGTACTCGGTTTCGGCCGGATTCGTGGAGGCTGGCGAAAACCTGGAGCACGCATGCCGGCGCGAAGCCAAAGAGGAAGTCGGCATCGAAATAGGCGAACTCAAATACCTCGGCTCCCAGCCGTGGCCGTTCCCCTCGTCTCTCATGATGGCGTTCAAAGGCGTGGCGGTCACCACCGACGTGCACGTGGACGGCGAGGAAACGTTGCAGGCGCGTTGGGTCACACGCGACGAATACATGAGCGAACTGGTTTCGGGACGTATGGAGGCTCCGGGCAAAGCCACGATCGCACGTTACATGATTGAGGAATGGCTCGGCCACGACCTGCCGTGACAAGACCTGCCATTAAAAGGTGGTATCGGCTGAGCCTGTCTTCGGGGCGGTTGCCGGGGGAGCTTGTTTAGGTATTCGTTTGGGCACTCGTCTGCGTATCATGCTGCATGGTATGTACCGTTAAGAGAGTGAATGAGGAAACCGCATACATGTCTGATAGAAGTGGGCAGAACGATGCGGACAACAGTTTCGCCGGCATCTCGTTTGAAGGGGTGAATGCCGTGCCGCCGCAGTCTGGTGAGAACGGCGATACGATCAATCTCGCCGACGTGGCCGATGTGTCCGAACAGGACGACGTGTCCAACGCCGCCACCGAGACCATGCC
>ERZ894206.1608-NODE-1608-length-9830-cov-7.837545_pt1 | contig 9830 bp, 10 predicted proteins | sample MGYA00380287_ERZ894206 | MGnify/ENA primary metagenome ERZ894206 (study PRJEB32331, sample SAMN06328483) | human gut metagenome | biome: human gut microbiome; feature: stool | host: Homo sapiens | collected 2013-04-12 ...
TTAATGATACGGCGACCACCGAGATCTACACAAGGAGTATCGTCGGCAGCGTCGGATTCTCTTCGGCAGTCGCGTGCATCATCCACGCGGTCAGCAGAAGCATCAGCGCAAGCATCAGGATGTGGGTGGTTCTCTTCATCGTTCATGTCCTCCTTGTTCGCCGCGGCGTTTCCAGTGTGTGGAAATTGTCCGCATTTGGTTAAGCGCTAAACCTATACCATGATTATAGCAGGAAATTTGGAAATGTGCAATGTGCCTGAAGATAAAAATTTTCAGAAAAAGCCTCTTTTCCCCTCTTGACATGTGGCAAATGGTATGTTATAATCATGTCAACGATAGGTTGAGCGTTAAACCTATCCACCCGTCAACATCATAAAGGAGGTATCCCCATGAAGAAGTTCCTTGCTTTCCTGCTTTCCCTGACGATGGTGTTCGCGATGGCAGCCGTTGCGTTTGCTGAAGGCGAAACCTACCTGTGGGACAACTTTGACGACCGTGACCCGAATGCCAAGCCTGAGCTTGCGCCCAACGGCGTGCACCTCTGGTGGGACAACTGGGCGAACCTGCGCGCAAAGAATGAGGACGGCGCGTTGAAGCTCGACATGCGCCCCAAGGCGTATGACCCGGAAGACTACGACAGCGAAGACGACTACTACGCCCATGCCGCCGACTGGATGGCGAACTGGGGCGAAGCCGTTGACATGTGGGGTCTGGACGGCGTTTCCTACTGCAAATACCTGACCATCCGCATCAAGGGTGCGGAAGGCGGCGAAGAGAACAAGCTGATCATGGACTGGCATCCGGAAGACGCCAAGTTCTACGCGGCGCGCTTCTCTGACCTTGTGCTGGCGGACGGCACGCACCCGGTCATCACCACCGAATGGCAGGATCTCGTCATCGACCTCGAAGCGTCCGGCTTCCCGGGCATGACCAACGCCCTGCACATCCGCGCGTTCGCCAAGTGCGTCATCTACCTGGACGAAATCACCTTCTCTGAAGCCGTTGCGCCCATCGACGCCACCAGCTCCGAAACCATTCAGGCTGGTCTGACCGCGCCGGAAACCGGCAAGCCCGGCGACCTGCCGATTAAGGACTATCTGGCTGAACTGGAATAATTCCAAAACGTTCAAAAAGGGGGGACAGTTTCGGCTGTCTCCCCCTTCTTTTACGGATTTTTTCCCAGAAACCGCTTGCGAACAACTTCAAAGACTGGTATACTTTTTATGATGCGCACGCGGACTTCGTCCGTTTTCGTTTCACGTCTGCGGACATGGTTTTCTGCGCATATTGCCATTTCTAAAACACTGCATAAAATGGAGCATCGCATGGTCACACTCAAAGACATTGCCGCCGAAGCAGGCGTAAGCATTACAACCGTTTCCAACGTGGTGCATAACCGCAAAAGCCGCGTTTCCGAAAAGAAGGTTGCAAAAATCTGGGAGATTATCGAGCGCGAACACTACGTTCCCAGCATGTCCGCGCGCTCGCTGGCGAACGACCAGTCCGCCATCATCGCCATGGTCACTTACATCACGCCGCGCACCACCGGCAGCACCGTCAGCGACCCCTTCATGAGCAGCGTCGCCGCCAGCGTCGAGCAGCGCACCCGCGAAGCCGGCTACTACCTGATGCTGCGCTCCGCCGAAAGCGTCGCCGCGCTGGAAGGGCTGATTCACAGCTGGCGGCTCTCCGGGCTGATTATGACGGGGCTGTTTCAGGATTCGTTCTTCGATGCCGTAGCAAAGCTGGGCATTCCCGTCGTCCTCATCGACAGCTATGTGGACGACCCGAACATCTGCTGCGTCGGCTTGGAGGATGAAAAAGGCGGCTACCTCGCCACGAAGCACCTGCTGGAGAACGGCCACCGCGTGATTGCGTTCGCGTCGCCGCCGATTTCCCCCGCGGGCGTTATTGAACTGCGCCTGCAGGGCTATCGCCGCGCCTTGGCGGAATACGGCGTGCCGTACGACCCGGCGCTTGTCTTTACGCAGGAAATTTCCGTGCAGGAGGGCAAGAAGCTGGGGCATCAGCTCAGCACGCGTCCCGAAATCACGGGGATTTTCGCCTCGGCGGATATTCTGGCGGCGGGCATCATGTCCGGGCTGCATGAGTGCGGGGTAAGTGTGCCGCGCGATAAGTCGATTGTGGGCTTTGATGATCATTATATTTCGCAGCTGGCGATTCCGGGGCTGACGACGATTCATCAGGATTCGGAGAAGAAAGGCACTTTGGCGACGGAGATGATTTTGGCACAGCTGCGGAAGGAAGAGATTGCGCAGAAGAAGGTTATTTTGCCGGTGCACCTTGTGGAAAGGGGCAGCGTGAGGAATATCAAGGAATAAGGAAAAAGAGGATAAAAACGCATCTTTCCTTCTTTGTCGATTCCGTGATGAACCAATTCGGAAATAGCATCATACAAAATCATCGGCACAGCGTCAAATGAAAACTTGGCGCTGTGCCGATGCTGTTTATACCCGAAGAGAAAGGGCGCAAGCAGGTTCAGAAATGGCAAGTCATCAAGCAAAGCCATCCTTCGCTCCACCATTCAGAGGCGCTGCCCTTTATCCCAGCGTGATGCTGACCGCGCCATCCGGGCTAACATTCAATTTCATGCACAGCAAGTATCGCTTGTAAAACGCTTCCTTCTCCTTGTCCGTCATCATAATCCACGAGTTTTGCAGCGCCGTCTCCATCATCTCGCGAACGTTGAATGGTTTCGCGCTTTCTCCCGCCAGCTGCTGATTGATTTGCTCCTGAATTGCATTGATCAGCGTACTGGTTTTGATGTTGTACGACGCCGCCGTACAGAAGTCGTCAATGAAGCAGAACGGGATTTCATGCCGCGCCAAGGTGTCCATGATGGCCATGCCCGTTTTGCCCTTCTCCAGCATAACAAGGAAGCGGACGCTGTCCAGCTGGCGAATCATCGCCCAGTAGTCGCTGTCCGACGAAACAAGGATGACCGCATCCACGCCGGAGGTATACACTTCGCGGCTTGTCCGCACCGCCAGCGCCATATCACACTGCGATTTGTTCTGGTTCAGCCGCTCGACCTTAATATGTTCCAGCTCAAGGTTCGCTTTTTCATCCACCGCCGTAGAGAGCGTGCGGTCAACCAGCGTTTTCCATTGTGCCGTTGTATACTCGCTGTCAAACAGAATCACCTTGGATATTTTGCCCAGCTGCTCGGTCGGGAGGCTGCTCAGCGCCGCCGCGAGCTTCACGGCATCCGAATTTTCGCAGTCCACCGCAATCAGGCATTTTTTGCACTGCCCCAGCAGCCTGCCCAGATTGCGCATCGTGCTGTTGCCCGCATCACGCACCAGCGACAGGTTTTCAAAGCGGTCTTCGTGGCGCTCATAGAGAATCGTTACGAATTTTTCATCATTATAGAGGATATTGCCCTTGCTCTCCGGGCTTGTGGCAACGGCATCCCAGTTAATCCAGCAGTGGAACGGGTAGCGGCGGGTATCGCTTTTATAGTATTCCCCTGCTTTTTTGATACCATCTTTTTTCGTCCCGTTCGGCATCAGGAAAATGGGTTTCACATAGTCCCACTTCACCCATTCCGGGAAAAAGCGCGCCACTTGATTGATTCGGTTGCTGATTTCACAATTGATGCTGATAATGTATTCGTCAATATCCGGCTTTGCTTTGTAAATTCTGACGCCGTCCTGTTCCAGCTGCGCCACCGCTTCTGATGGAATGAGATTCGGCACGCTGCCGATATTGCGGAAACTCATGCGAAATTCACTCACAATGGCTGGATAATTGCGTTCCATCGCCGTGCGAATGCGGCACAGATTGCGGATAATGCGCGCCTCTTTGTGCGCATCCAGCTCTTCGTAACTTTTCAGCAGAAATGGTCTTGCATTTTCTTCGCCAAAGTTTTCTTTGTCGATGCCAATGAGGTACGCCATCGGCGACACCAGCGTGTACGTTGAATTCTGGAACTCATTGTAGATGATTTTTTTGTCAAGCGCCGATGGCTTTTGCTGATTTTCCGGATTCTCATCGTCTATTTGAAGTGCTTGAACGAGTTTTGATAAATCAGCGAGATTATTGGAGGTGATTGTTTTACGCGCTTTCGGCTGGGTTTTCGTTTTCTTTGCCATGTGGAAGACTGCTTTTTTGTATTTCTTTGTTCATTTCCATCATACCATTTTGGCGGCGGCATTGCAAGGGCAGCAGCGCACAAATATATTCCTGCTTTGCGCATTGTTTTTCCCGGAAGTGCTTGACAAAAAGTGCTCGATAGTTTTATTTTTCTTGACAGCAGGTTATTATAGTGCTATACTATTATTAACATTAGATACACACAAATTGATTATGTCGGGAGGGCTTTCTGTATGGAATACGTCACCCACCTCCGCGAATACGGCAGCTATCAGCCGCTCAACAATGCCGTGGGATGATGTGGTCAAGAAGGCGGCTTCCGCGAAGAAAAAAGGTGCGTGGCATGTGGATATGGTCAATATCTTGTGGATAAAAAGAAAAAACCATCTACATTTTGCAATGCAGATGGTAAAAAGTGTCGAAGTGGCGGGATTCGAACCCGCGGCCTTTTGGTCCCGAAGAGCCGTTGGACAGGGCGATTGCATTGATTATCTTTCATTTTGGCTTCAAACTGCGTGATTTCGTCATTTTCTGACGCGGAAATTCGATATTTCTTGGCTTCATTCGATGTTTTGGGGACAGGTGTCCCCCAATGATTGTCCCCAGCCAGTTTGGTGAGGGCTATTTTTTTGCGCCTGCATCGGCTGCGCTATCGGCGGATGTGCCGGATGCAGCGGTGCTGGATTGTGCTGCGGAGGCGGGCTGTGCGTCCGGCGCGGTCACTTCGTCCGAAGCGGGTGACGTGTTCGGGGCGGTGGCGGCATCGAGATAGTGTTGCATGGCGGCGGCGCTGGCGGCATCACGGCTGTTGATGGCGTGGGCATAGAAGCGGTACGTCACTTCGGGAGAAGAATGACCGAGACGGTGCGCGACGGCAACGGCATCCATGTTGTTGGCGAAGAGCAGCGTGGCATGGCTATGGCGCAAGTCGTGGAAGCGGATACCCTCGAAGCCGTGCTTGTCGGCGAACTTGCGGAACTGCTTGGAGGGTGTGTCGTGATGCTGCGGTGTACCATCCCAGCCGCAGACGATGCGGCCTTGCCCGCGCCAGCGGTCGCCCAGCTTGGCGGCAATGTCGTCCTGATAGGCTTTTGTCTCTTGGAGCAGGGTCATCATGCCTGCGGGGAGGTCGATGGTGCGGCTGCTTTCCTCGGTTTTCGGGTCGGAGGTATAATTGCCCAACTCCGGCACATAGTTCAGTCCTCGGCTAATGTCGATGGTGCAGCGCTTCCAGTCTACATCATCCCAGCACAATGCGCCGACCTCGCCAAGCCGAAGTCCGCACGTCAGCGCAAGCATCACTGCTGCGCGGAAGGACAGTGAATCTTCCTTTGCCAGGCATCGGAGAAGCTCGACGGCACGTTCATCGTCCAGCACTTTCAGCTTCTTTCGACGTGCGGTCGGGCGCTTCACATCCTTGAACGGATTCTCCGGGATGAGCTTCCACGAAACGCCCATGTCAAACATGCCGCTGATGGTCGTGAAGTGATGCTGAACAGTTCGGGCGCTCAGGGGCTTCGGCGGCTGCGGCTGACGCTGGCGGTCTGCTTTGCGCTTCCGCTGTTCCGGGTCAATGGCGGTCGTGCGCCGCGGCGCTTGCCGCAGGCTGGCAATCAGCTGCTGTGCGTCGAAAGCGGTCAGGCTAGTGATTTGCCGATTGCCGATCAGCGGAAGGACGCGTGTCTCCATGAGTGAGCGATACGTCTTTGCGGTCGTGGGTGCAAGGTTGGGGATGCAGTAGATTTCCATCCACCGGTCATAGAGTTCCTGCACGGTCAGCTTCCAGCGGTCGCTTGCCTTCCCTGCGCCGAGCTTTGCGGCATCCTCCGGCGTGATGTGGTACTTCTCAATCAGCGACAGCACGTCTGCCGAGGATGGCGCGGTCATTGCCTGCCGTCCATCGGCTTCCTGCACAATCAGCCGTGCCAGCTCCACCTCGCACGCTTTGCGCTGCTCTACTTCGGGCATGTCTGCCGGGAACGAGAGCGTCTTGCGCACCCAGCCGCGTCCGTCCGCGACCGAGCGCCGAAACCCGACGCGCCATGTGTTTTCACCGCGCTTTTCAATTGACCCCATGCTGCTCATCCTCTCTGGAAAAGATATAGAGGGGGTAGGTGTGTTTTTTCTGCGTTACTTGTGTAACGGCGGTAACGCTTCTTATATTAAGTCGGTCAAAAAACGGACGTGTAACATGCGCCTGATTTGCGTTACACGCCCGGTCTTTTTGTGTTACGGCAGGGTTATTTGGCGGTGATGCTCCACTCGACACCCTTGTCACACTCAATTGCCCAGAGATATGCGGCATACTTATCCTCTGGCTTTATGATTGCAGTGTAGGTATTCGGGTCGTTGTTGAAAACCACATCATTTACAACAGTCTCAATCCGAGAAAAATATCCCGAATTGCTGATTCCGTACAGCTTTACACCAATATAGGAGGAAGATGCATCAACAATCTGGAACGAAAGAGTTACTTTTTGCGGCTTTGTGCAAACAAAGAAGTCGCTCACATAACCGCCGTTGCCGCTGCACTCAATTGTGCCATCCATTGTGATGGGGGTGTAGCTGATGCTCCAGTCGGAGTCGGTTTCTACACAGGCATAATCAACAATAGCGGAAGCGGACAACGCCACAGGTTCGGCAACAATTTTCCGACCGATGTCCACTTTTTCGTTTTTCCCATTGACTGTAAATGTTACGATGTCATCATATTTCGCCGTGGGAGCAGTGATTACGCGCCGCCAGAGGCCTGCGGGAAGGGTATAGGTATCCGTAATGTCCAGCCCGCTGCCGGAGAGCGTCATGCCTTCCTCTCCACACGCGGCACTTGCAAGGTTGGCAGCAATCTGCCGACTGATGGCAGTCTTTGCGTCCGCAAGTGCATCCGTGCTGGCCTCCTGCCAGCCATCCGACAGCACGCCTTCCGCCATTGCTGCACCCGGCAGCAGGAAGCAGGCAGTCAAAACCGAAGCAATCCATCGTTTCATGTGGGTAAACCTCCTGTCATTCGTTTCGCGTTAAGTATTCCGAAGTGATATTCGACACGTCCAGCACGCTTTTAATGAGCGCGTTGCTTGCATCCAGAACGCCAGCGGCACTCTCATGATTGAGTGCTTTCAGCATTTCCGTCAGTTTAAGGATAATATCACGCGACAAAACGAGTGGTGCAGTACCTACGGAACAGCGTTCGTCTGTGTATGCTGTAATGGCAGCCATCAGCGCCCGGATGTCCTCTGGTGCAATTGGCACAACCCCAGCAGATTCTGTCTGCTGTGATGCGCGATTCGTTTCTGTCATCAGCGCGTCAGTATCCTGCTTCCGCGTACTCGTTAAGCCGAGCAGGTAGTCCGCTGAAACATCGAAGTAATTAGCAATCTGCACAAGCACATCAAAGGGTGGTTCACGCCCGTTTTCATAGGCGGATGCCATCCCCTGCGAAAAGTGCAATGCTTCAGCCAGTTCCGACTGCTTCATGCCCTTCTCCATTCTCAACGTGCGCAAGCGCTTGGAGAACAAGTCCATTGTTTTTCCCTCCATCATTAAATATTGTAATGCGTTATCGAATATCTGTCAATTTCGTTTGCGTTTTTGCATTTTCGTGATTTTTTGTATTGACAAATTAGGTTTTGCGATATACAATTCTATCGTATCAGCAAAACGCAAATAAGAGAATCGCTGATACACCCGGAAATTGCGACAGCATTCCGCCAAGAATGGCGGGAAACGGAGGGAACATGAGCAAGAAACAAACGATTTACTACGCAGCGCGCATGGAGGCGGCGCGGAAAAACCGCATTTTCGCCAGCCGTGAACGCGCTGCCGACCTGATTCACGTCAGCGCAGAGGCGCTGATGGACTACGAAACCGGGCTGACTGTGCCGCCGTGCGACGTTGTTGCGTGTATGTGCCGCATATACGCTCTTCCTGACCTGCGCAATGCGCATATGCGCACCATCTGCCCGCTGATGTTAGAAGGAATCGCGGAACGCAGTGAGCTTTGCGCGGCTGCGCTCGGTTGGGCGGTACAGCTGCACGATGCGGACAGCGCGGTACAGCGCTTTGTGTCGCTTGCCCTGGACGGGCGCATCCGACCGGACGAAGTGGAGGAGGCACTGCATATACGGCGGAAGGCCGTGGAGCTGACGAAGCTGATGCAGGAGACAATCACGGCGATTGATGCGGCAATGGGAGGGCAGAGAGAATGAAGATGATGACGTGCCGAGAAGCAAGCCAGGCAATGTTGGCGGAACATGCGCTGCGCATCACGGCAGCGCGGATCCGCCAGGGCTGCACAAGCGGGAAATATCCATATATGCTGGTAGGCAACCGTGTGATGGTCGATTTCGACGCGATTTGTCCACTGCTGATGACAGAGTATGCCGACAAGGGGCTGAGCACATCGGATCTTGCCCAGCGAATCGGGCTGAGCGAAAGCGCCATCCGCCGCGCGGTCGCCGATGGGTGGCTGCCCTGCGAAAAGGGCGGACGTTCCATGCGGTTCGATCTGACGGAAGTTCAAAGTGCCATCAAAAAGCGGATGAACGACAAATACGAACGCTGAGGAGGGGGCGCGGATGAACCTGAAAGAGGTGCTTGAACACTTCGAGGTGAAGAGCGGGCCGAACGGCGAAAGTGGGTACTATGAATGCTTCTGCCCAGCGCACAAGGACACGCATCCCAGTCTGCTCATCAAGGCGGGTGAAAGTGGCGTACAGGTCAAATGCCAGCGGAACTGCCGGACAGAGGATGTTCTGGCGGCGGTCGGGCTAAAAATGAGCGACCTGTTCTACGAACCGCGAAAGGGTGTGACGAAACCGACTGCACCGAAGATTTCTTCGCCAAAGCCTGCCGAACTTCCGAAAGCGAAAAAGCCGGAAGAAGCGGTCAAGCGCGTTGTGGATCGGGTCTACACCTACACGGATGAACAGGGAAAAACCGTCTTTGAGGTCGTCCGCTACAAGCCGAAGGACTTCCGGCAGCGTGTGCCGGACGCAAGTCAGCGTGGCGGGTATCGGTGGAGCATCAAGGGTGTGCGCCCGGTGATTTACAATCTGCCGCACGTTCTTGCCGCTATTGCCGCCGGTGAAGCCATCTTCGTCGTCGAAGGCGAGAAGGACGCGGACAATCTGGCGCTCATTGGGCTGACCGGCACAACCTGCGCAATGGGCGCGTGCAAGTGGCACAAGGAACACAGTGAGTTTCTGCGCAGCGCGGACGTATACATCATCCCGGACAACGATGAACCCGGCGAGCAGCACGCGCAGAAGGTGGCACAGCAGCTATTCGGCATTGCGCGGAGTATCCGCATCCTGCATATCAAGGATGTCTGCCCGGAACTGCCAGCAAAGGGCGATGTCAGCGACATGATGCAGCTGCTTGGCAAGTCGGAAACGCGCCGATTGCTTGACAAACTCATGGCAGAAACGCCGGAGGAAACCGCGCCGGAGGTCAGCCAGTATGAACGGGCAGTTGAACTCTACGACGATGTGCCGGGGTACTGCATCATCGACGGCGGCATCTGCGCAATGGGCAAGGAAAGCGTGCGCAAGCTGTCCACCTTCGTCGCGCTGCCGACGAACATCATCACGAAAGACGACGGCGTGAACATCGAAAAGTACTTCGGCATCAGCGGATGGACAAAAACGGGTCATCCCCTGCCGCCTGTGACTGTTCGAGCAGAAGAGTTCAGCGGCATGGGCTGGGTGCTGAAGAAC
>ERZ894206.1612-NODE-1612-length-9769-cov-4.968396_pt1 | contig 9769 bp, 8 predicted proteins | sample MGYA00380287_ERZ894206 | MGnify/ENA primary metagenome ERZ894206 (study PRJEB32331, sample SAMN06328483) | human gut metagenome | biome: human gut microbiome; feature: stool | host: Homo sapiens | collected 2013-04-12 ...
GTGTGGAAATGTCCCGGGCAAAGACGGGCGCGTTGATCGTTGTCAGACAGCTGGACTCCCTGGCAGAATATGAACGTACTGGCATTGCAGTGGATGGTATTGTGACCAGCCAGCTGCTGATCAATATTTTCGAACACAATACGCCGCTGCACGACGGAGCCGTGATTGTACGGAACAACCGTGTCACGGCAGCAACATGTTACCTGCCGCTGTCCGACAACATGGATCTGAACAAGAATCTTGGAACACGCCACCGTGCAGGTGTCGGCATCAGTGAGGTGACGGATTCCTTTACGATTATTGTCTCCGAGGAAACCGGAAATGTGTCGTATGCTTCCGGCGGAGAACTCCACACGGCAGTAACACCGAGCGACCTTCGGGAGCAGCTTCACAAAATCCAGAAGCTCGCGAAAAAACCGGAAGAGAAGAAAGGATGGCATATCCGTGGAATGCGTCAGAAAGTGGAGGGAGAGAAGAAATGAAAAAGAAAATTCTGAAAAAGCTTCTGAACAATCTCCCTTTGAAAATTCTTTCTATCCTGATTGCCATTGTAATCTGGTACGTTGTGGTCAGTGTGAATGACCCGATTGTGAAAGAGCGCTTTGATGTCCCCGTGCAGGTGACCAATGAAGCCTACATCGCAGCCGGAAAGAAAACATACCAGATTGCGGAGGAATACCAGACGGTCACGGTTACTGTCACGGACAACAACTCGGTTGTCAGCCGGCTGAAGGCATCGGATATCACCGTCACGGCCGATCTGACCCAGATTGTGACGATGGATACAAACCCGGTTTATGTGCCGATCAAGGCAGCGTGCTCCATGGTAAAACAGGAAAAACTGAGCACAGTGACAGCAACGATCCCTGTGGAAATCGAGGATGTGGACAGCGAAAAATTCCCGATCACAATTGACGCAGGAAATACGAAACCGGCAAAAGATTACGAAGTGGGAACGATGACTTCCGATCCGGAGAGCATCACCATTTCCGGCCCGACGTCCCTGATCAATAAGATCAGCAGTGTGGTGGCAAAAGTAGATGTAACCAATATGCGGAATTCCGGAACCGTCACGGCGGATCTGATGATTATTGATAAAAACCAGGATGAGATGCCGGAATCCCAGATGGAATTTTTGAATTTCGACAGCGGCTCCCCGCAGGTGGATGTGGATATTGAACTGTGGCGCCGTGTATCCGGTATTAAGCTGAGTGCACTGTACAGCGGAACTCCGGCAGACGGCTATCAGATTAAAAATATCTATACCACACCGGAGGAAATCACCGTTGCCGGATCCGAGGAGGCACTTGCAAAGCTGGCGGATGAAGGCAATACGATTGAAATTCCGGAAGACTATACCTCCGTTGCAGGACAGCGCTCCGATGTGGAGACGACGGTTGACTTAAGCGATGTTCTCGCCGATGTGACAGATCTGAAAGTATCCTCCAGTTCGTCTGCATCCGTTACCGTTCACGTAACGGTTATGCCGAATGAGAGCAGGGAATTTGAACTTGATGTCGATCAGATCGAGACGGGCAATCTTCAGTCCACTTATACCGTTCTGTATGATCAGACACAGCTTGCAATCCGCATTAAAGCATCGGACAAAAATCTGGCCAAATTAGATACTTCCCAGATCAACGCATCCATAGATCTGAATGGAATGGGTGTCGGGGATTACGAGGTACCGGTAAAAATCACACTGCCGGATGGCTATGAGCTCGTAGACAGTGTCAAGACAACGATTCATATCAAAGAAAAAGCAGTAGCAAATAAAACGACAGGAACAAATTAGGAGGGAAACCAATGGTAAGCGGAAAAGTGACCGTGAAAAATCCAACCGGCCTTCATCTTCGCCCGGCCGGAACCCTGTGCAAACAGGCAATGCAGTTTAAATCATCTATTACATTCCACTACGGAGATGGAAATACAGCAAATGCAAAGAGCGTCTTAAGCGTCCTTGGCGCATGCGTCAAATGCGGAGACGAAATTGAGCTGTTCTGCGAGGGAGAGGACGAGGAGGAAGCTCTGCAGTTCCTTGTCAATTCCATCCGGACGGGACTTGGGGAAGAACTGTAAGGAGAAAGAACAATGAAGAAATATGATTATGTTCTGGTTGGCGCCGGTCTGTATTCCGGAGTGATTGCTTATCTTGCCGGTCAGGCAGGGAAAAGCTGTCTTGTACTGGAACGAAGAGATCATACAGGCGGAAATATTTACTGTGAAGAAATCGAGGGAATTCATGTACACAAGTATGGAGCGCATATTTTCCATACTTCGAATAAAGAGGTGTGGCAGTTTGTCAATTCGCTGGCAGAATTCAACCGTTATACAAACTCGCCGATTGCCAACTACAAAGGCGAAATTTATAATATGCCGTTCAATATGAATACCTTCAGTAAAATGTGGGGAATCCGCACACCGGAAGAGGCGAAAACAATCATCGAAGAGCAGAGAAAAGCTGTTCCGGGAGAGCCGAAAAATCTGGAAGAGCAGGCGATCAAACTGGTTGGAAAAGATATTTATGAAAAGCTGGTCAAGGGTTATACAGAAAAGCAGTGGGGAAGAGACTGCAGTGAGCTGCCGAGCTTTATCATCAAACGGCTTCCGGTGCGCTTTACGTATGACAACAACTATTTCAATGACCTTTATCAGGGAATTCCGATTGGCGGCTATAACGTTCTGACAGAGCGGCTTTTTGAAAAAGCGGATGTACAGACAGGTGTTGATTTTCTGGAAGATAAAGGAAAGTACCTGGCGATGGGTGAGAAGGTGATTTACACCGGAGCGATTGATGCGTTTTACGATTATGCACTTGGCAAGCTGGAATACCGTACGGTGCGCTTTGAAACAGAAGTGCTGGATACCGACAATTATCAGGGCGTGGCTGTAGTAAACTACACCGATCGGGAGACACCGTATACGCGTGTGATCGAACATAAGCATTTCGAATTCGGAACCCAGAAAAAGACCGTCATTTCCAGAGAGTATTCCACCGACTGGAAAGAGGGGATGGAGCCGTACTACCCGGTGAATGATGCCAGAAACCAGGAACTTTATCAGAAATATGCCGCACTTGCGGAAAAAGAAGAGAAGGTTATCTTTGGCGGAAGACTTGGAGAATACAAGTATTACGATATGGATAAAGTCATTGAGGCTGCACTGAACCAGTGGGAGAAAATGCAGCGGTAGGAAAAGAACTGCAAACGGAAATCAATCAAAACGGACTGCACACTTGACAGCAGTCCGTTTTTTGACTATATTATAAACGATATCCGGCTGGAAAATACCGGAAAATAAGAAAATGAAAGAGGTCGTTATGAGAAAAGAATATGATGACGAGGATGAAATCCCGGAAAGACGCCATTCCTCAGGAAAGAAAAAGAAGAAATTCGGCTGGGTTAATGTGCTCACCATCCTTCTCGTAGTTGTACTGGTTGTGCTCGTCGGTGTCTATGCTGTAATCAATCACTATTACAGCAAGAGTAACTACGTAAGCGACGATAAAATCACGATCAATAAATCCACAGAGGTTGAGACCGAAAGTACCGGGTTGACTGATGAGGAGACGGATGCCCTGCAGTCTGAGATTTTAAATGAGACACAGGACATTGAACTTCCAAACAACAATAACGTGTACAACATTCTGCTGATCGGTGTTGACCGTCGTGACAAAACGTGGTATGGAAACTCCGATTCCATGATTCTGATGTCCATCAATAAAGATACAAAACAGATCCACATGACATCCTTTATGCGTGACCTGTATGCAAATATCCCGGATGTCGGTGTGAAAAAACTGAATGCAGCCTGCGCATATGGCGGCGGTCCGCTGGTTGTACGAACCATCGAGGACAACTACAAACTGCCGATTGACAATTATGCAAGTGTTGACTTCGATTCCATGATTGACATTATCGATGCCATCGGCGGAATCGAGCTTTCGCCGAGCGATGATGAAATCCGTGTAGCGAACCAATATGTTGATGAAATGTGCAGACTCCGTAATGTGGATGCTTCCGCCCACCAGTATACAGCAGGCGGAGAGCAGCATGTGGATGGCTATCAGGCAGTTGCATATGCAAGAATCCGTTACGTTGGAAATTCTGATTATCAGAGAACGGAGCGTCAGCGAGAGGTTTTAAGCAAGATGATGCAGAAAATGAAATCGTCAAGCGTAACAGAACTGAGTGCACTGGCGGATACCATTCTTCCAAGTGTTACCCATAACATTGATCAGTCTACATTGATGACATTGATCGGAGAGCTGCCGACAATTCTGTCCTACGAGATTGTACAGAGCCGTGTACCGTACGACGACTTGTACTCCAGCAAGGGTGAGATGCTTGTTCCGGACTTCGCAGCAACCATCTCGAGACTTCAGACAGAGATCTATGGATCTACCACGGTAAACGAATAAACGAACAGTAAAAAGCCTTCTGTTTCTGGTCAGAAAACCGGGGTCAGGAGGTTTTTTCTGCCCGAAAAACCGGAAAAAACCATAAGAAATTTGTAAGGTATTTTACCGGCGGATAACTTGAAATAGATGGAAAAATGTAGTAAGCTATAAATTGTATAAGAGTAAAAAAATGGGAGGATGAATAAGAATGAAAAGAAAGTTTCTGGCCGCAGCCGTACTTGGCGTCATGGTAAGTGTTACACCAGCCGGTGCATATGCAGCTTCTACAGAAACCAGTCCATTACCGGTAAATTCGGAAAGTGATACTGTAGCTCAGGCCGAAGACGAAGAAACGACTCCGACTCCGGCGCCAACTGAGACCCCAGAGGTTACACCGAGTGAGACTCCGGCTCCAACCGAAGCACCGACCGCAACACCAACCGTAACACCAACTGAGACCCCTTCCGAGACACCGACGCCGAGCGCAACTCCGGCTCCGGAAGTAAGTAATCTGAAGGAAGGCTGGAACAGCGTTGAAAAAGATGGAAAGAAACAGTTTCAGTACGGAGTTCTGGATGAGAATAATAAGGTGGTAGCTGCTACCGGACCAATAGAAATCGACGGCGTCGATTATGCGTTTGACGAAAATGGCTATATGCTGACCGGTGAAGTAGAGCTGACGGATGAAGATGGAAAAACCGGAATCTACTACTTTGAGACAGAAGGGGAAGATCCTGCAAAAGATGAACTTGGTTCGAGACAGCAGGGTATTTGTGAAGGAAAAGTATTTGCACCGGAACTGAAAAAAAATGAACTTGTTACCATCAAATTTGAGGATGGCAGTGTGGATGATTACTATGCCGATGAAGAAGGCTATGCAGTCTGGAGCACAACTCAGAAAGTAGGAGATGTAACATATCTGTTTGGCAATGATGGAACCCGCGTAAAAGAGGCAGGTTTCCAGACTGTTGTTGATGAAAACAATGTAACGCATACCTATTATCTGAATGCAGAAGACAGCACTGTATCTCTTGGAAATCACAATGCGTATCAGCAGGGAGATCGTACGGTAAGCTGGTTGACGGTTGGCTCTAACTGGTACTTAGTGGATGCGGAAACAGGGGAACTTCTTTCAGGATGGCAAAAGGTAGATACAGCAATCTACTATATGAAACCAGCTTCCTTTGATGCAAACGGAAATTTGAAAGATGGAAGTTTCGAGATGGAAACCGGTAATCAGAAAAATAAATCCGGCTGGGCACAGATTGATGGAAAATGGTACAGCTTCTGCAGCTGGGGCGGCGTACGGACAGGCTGGTTCAATTACGATGGAAATAAATATTATCTCCATGAAGACGGTCATATGGAAGACAACGCGCTGAATGTGAACGGAACCATGTATCTCTTCAAGAGCTGGGGCGGCATGTGTGTCAACGATGTTGGAAGCTATAATGGAAATTATTATTACGTTGGTGCTGACGGAGCCGTTTCGACGACAACAGGATGGAAAAAAATTAAAACCAGCACGCAGACAATCTGGTACTGGGCAACTGCAGACGGCGGAAAACTGCTGACGAATTCCTGGCTGGATTACAATGGAAACAGCTATTATCTGAAAGCCGATGGAAAAATGGCTTTTAATGAGTGGCTGGATAACACCTATTACTTCCGCAGCTGGGGTGCGGCCTACAAAAACGCATGGGCAAAAGTCAACAATGTATGGTATTATTTTGACGGAAACGGAAAGAAATATACCAGCGGCTGGCTGACCTACAAAGGAAATAAGTATTATCTGAAATCCGATGGAACCATGCTTGCCAATGAATGGCTCGATGGAAAATACTACTTCAAGAGCTGGGGTGGTATGTATAAAAACGAATGGGGCAAGTCCGGCGATACCTGGTACTGGTTTAATGCAGATGGAACCAAACGGACGCAAAAAGGCTGGTTCCTCTATGATAAAAATTATTATTATCTGGATAAAGATGGAAAAATGCTGACCGGCTGGGTTTACCATGACGGTAACTATTATTACATGAAGAGCTGGGGCGGCATGGCACATGACGAGTGGATTCTTCATGATAAGAACTGGTACTACTTCAAGAGCTGGGGCGGCATGTACCATGATCAGTGGCTGACACTGAACGGTTCTCAGTATTATTTCCGCAGCTGGGGCGGAAGATATCAGAACTGCACCGCTACGATCAATGGAAAACAGTACAAATTCGATGCTTCCGGACGCAGAATCACGGAAGGATGGGAGTACATCGGAAAATACCGCCGTTACCGCAAAGCAGACGGTTCTTTGATGGAGGATGTGACAAGCATCTTCAATCCGTCATCCAAATACATCACAGTAGACAGAACCCGCGGACGTGTCACCATTTACGGCTATAACAGTGCAACCGGTTCTTACGATACCCCGATCAAATCAATGATCTGCTCCGTAGGAAATCCAATCAGTTACACTGCAGCAGGAACATATAAAATCGGCTGGCAGTTGAAAAAGAAGCAAATGAGAGGTGAAGATTATGTGTGCTGGGCACCATATGTATCACAGATTTATGACGCTGTTTACTTCCATGGCGTAGCAAGCAGCACACCGGATCTGAATATGATCTCTGCCGTAGACTTCAATTCCCTGGGATCACCGATGTCACATGGTTGTGTCAGACTGACTGCAATCGATGCAAAATGGATTTATGATAACGTCAGCAGCGGAACAACGGTCCGCATTGGCGACAATCTGGATTATCCGCTGACAAACCCGACCCGTTATACCTGGACAGGCGGTGCTTTCGGAAGCGATCCGACATATCGATAAAAAATAGAACAGGAATACCTGTATGAGAAAATCCATCGGGGCAGCAGTGCCGCCGATGGATTTTCTCATAAGAAGACATCGGTCATTTTACAGGAAAGGAAGACAGATACGATGGAATTACAGGAAAAGAAAAAGAACCGGACAGAACAGAAAACAGATATGCAGAATAAGGAAAAGGCATTGCTTACCCAACTTGACGAGATTGCAAAACAGGATCTCTGTCTGGCATTCTCCTGCGGTGTGGACAGCAGTCTGCTGCTGAAGCTTGTCATGGATGCATCTGCAAAATATGGAACAAAGGTTTATGCAGTAACCTTTCAGACACGGCTGCATCCGCCCTGCGACCTGGAGACAGCGACAAGAGTAGCAAAGGAGGTTGGCGCTGTTCATGAGGTCCTTTTTGTTGATGAGCTGGAGCAGGAGGCAATCCGTTACAATCCGGAAAACCGCTGCTATCTCTGTAAGCACTATCTATTTGGGAAACTTCTGGAATTTGCCCGCGATCACGGTGTCACCCAGGTACTCGACGGAACAAATGAGGATGACCTTCATGTCTACCGGCCGGGGCGAAAAGCGCTGAGAGAATATGGTGTTATCAGCCCGCTTGCAGCGTGTCATGTGACAAAAACAGAGGTAAAAGCACTTGCTGCAAAGTACGGCGTTTCCGTAGCACACCGTCCATCCACTCCATGTATGGCGACACGCCTTCCCTACGGGGCAGAAATTAACTATGACGTTCTGGATCGGATTGCGGACGGCGAAGCATGGCTTCATACGCTGTTCGGTGCGGAAGAGAATCTCCGCCTGCGTGTACATGGCGATGTGGTGCGTCTTGAAATTGCACCGGAGCGTATGGGGGAAGTGCTTGAGAAGAGAGAAGAAATGATTGCATATCTGAAAAAGATCGGCTTTTCTTACCTGACGATGGATCTGGAAGGGTTCCGTTCCGGCAGTATGGATGAGAAAATAACACAGAAAGAGGAAACAAAATGAAAGCAATTTTAAGTGCGGACCGCAAATGGGGTCTGGGATATCAGGGACGGCTGCTGGTAAGTATTCCGTCTGATCTGCGGTTCTTCCGTGAAACTACGATGGGACACGTTGTCGTGATGGGAAGAAAGACACTTGCTACACTCCCGGCAGGCCAGCCGTTAAAAGGCAGAACGAATATTATTTTAAGCCGTGATCCGGAATGGACTGTCCGCGGCGCAACCGTTGTCCACAGTATTAAAGAGCTGATGGAAGTGTTAAAGCCGTATGAGGACGACGATATTTATGTTGCGGGCGGCGGAGAAATTTACCGTCAGCTTCTCCCATACTGTGATACGGCATACGTCACACGAATTGACATGACGTATCAGGCGGATACATTCTTTGAGGATCTTGACGAATCACCGGATTGGGAGATGGTAGAAGAGGGCGATGAGCAGACCTGCTTTGATATTGAATTTTATTTCACGGAATACCGAAGAAAGAATGAAAAGGCAGAACGCCCGAGATAAGGGTAAGACAGGACGTAAAAAACGGAGAAACCACAGAAAAAGCGGCTTCTCCGTTTTTTTTTCATATAGGATACAAAAAGTATCAGTGCTGTCCGCCTGCAGAAAGCTCCAGCATTTTTTTCTTAATATCATTTTCGAGCTGTACCAGCTCAACTTCAGCGGCGGCACGTTTCTGGCGGCCGTCCTCCTGAATCTTCATCACTTCATCGAGGGTAGAGATCAGGCTCTGGTTCGTCTGTTTTAAGGTTTCCATATCGACGATACCGCGCTCAGATTCTTTTGCAGTCTCGATTGTTGCCATCTTCAGATTCTCCGCATTCTTTTTCAGAAGCTCATTTGTCATATCCGAAACCTGGCGCTGTGCTTTGGCAGCCTCAGTCGAGTGATGAACGCCGAGTGCAATGATCATCTGGTTTTTCCAAAGCGGAATGGTGTTGACGAGTGTGGATTGGATCTTTTCGGCCATTACAGAATCGCTGTTCTGAATCATGCGGATCTGCGGCGCTGTCTGGATCGAAACCATACGGGTCAGTTCCAGATCATACAGTTTCTTCTCAAATCGGTTGCAGAGATCTTCGAGATCCTTGGCAGCCTGTGCGTCTTCGGCCTTTCCGGTCATCTGCGCTTTATTCTGCAGATCACGGAGTTCTGTGGAACGTACCAGCTCCAGCTTTTTCTTTCCAGCGAGAATGTACATGGTCAGCTCTTTAAAATAATTCAGGTTCTGTGCATACATCGCCTCTTTAAGTCTATCTGAGAAAGTTGTCATTTGAAAATCTCCTTTCAAACTAAAAAGTTCAATTTAAAAATAAAACAGTGAAGTTCAAAACTTAAATTGATTATAGCACTTCGAATGATTTGGTTCAATAACAAATATTATTTTTGGTTCAAAAAGTTTGATTCTAGCAACGGCACCCTGAAAAAAGGCGGTATCCCGCCAAAATTCAGATGCTCTGGTAACTTAGTTGCCGAGTAATTCACAAATAATGATAAGTATTACGTTTCAGGACGATAAAAGTTCCGGTAACGCATAAAGTTAAAAGT
>ERZ894206.1630-NODE-1630-length-9640-cov-11.532707_pt1 | contig 9640 bp, 8 predicted proteins | sample MGYA00380287_ERZ894206 | MGnify/ENA primary metagenome ERZ894206 (study PRJEB32331, sample SAMN06328483) | human gut metagenome | biome: human gut microbiome; feature: stool | host: Homo sapiens | collected 2013-04-12 ...
TTGATTAAATAATGATAAAATGATAGTGGTAGGTGATAGGTAATAAGTAATAGGTGATAAGTAATAGGTAATAAGTAGGGAGTAGTGTTTGTTTCACTATTCTTAATAATACGATAATAAAATTCTATGGAACAAAAAATAAAATTTTCCCGTTCTCAGAAAGTGTATCTGCCGGGTAAACTCTATCCGAACATCCGTGTAGCCATGCGGAAAGTTGAACAAGTGCCCAGTGTCAGCTTCGAAGGAGAAGAAAAGATAGCTACTCCGAATCCGGAAGTATACGTATATGACACCAGCGGTCCGTTCAGTGACCCGTCAATGAGCATTGATCTCAAGAAAGGACTTCCCCGCTTACGTGAAGAATGGATTGTGGGACGCGGTGACGTAGAGCAACTCCCCGAAATCACTTCGGAATACGGACAAATGAGACGTGATGACAAAAGTCTGGATCATCTCCGCTTTGAACACATTGCCCTTCCCTATCGTGCCAAAAAGGGAGAAGCCATCACTCAGATAGCATACGCCAAACGAGGAATCATCACTCCGGAAATGGAATATGTGGCGATCCGCGAAAATATGAACTGTGAGGAACTGGGAATCGAGACTCACATTACTCCCGAATTTGTCCGTAAAGAAATAGCAGAAGGACGTGCAGTGCTGCCTGCCAACATCAATCATCCGGAAGCCGAACCGATGATTATCGGCCGTAACTTCCTAGTGAAAATCAATACGAATATCGGAAACTCCGCCACCACTTCCAGCATTGACGAGGAAGTGGAAAAGGCTTTATGGAGCTGCAAATGGGGAGGTGATACGCTGATGGACCTTTCAACAGGAGAAAATATTCATGAGACACGTGAATGGATCATCCGCAACTGCCCTGTACCGGTAGGCACTGTACCTATCTATCAGGCACTTGAGAAAGTGAATGGTGTAGTGGAAGACCTTAACTGGGAAATCTATCGGGACACACTGATCGAACAATGCGAACAGGGAGTAGATTATTTTACGATTCATGCAGGTATCCGCCGTCATAATGTTCATCTTGCCGATAAACGTCTGTGCGGCATTGTCAGCCGTGGAGGAAGCATCATGAGCAAATGGTGTCTGGTGCACGATCAGGAAAGTTTCCTGTATGAACACTTTGACGATATCTGTGATATTCTGGCTCAATACGACGTTGCCGTATCATTGGGAGACGGACTGCGTCCGGGCTCTATCCATGATGCCAACGACGAAGCACAGTTTGCAGAACTGGACACGATGGGAGAACTGGTACTTCGTGCATGGGAAAAGAACGTGCAGGCATTTATCGAAGGTCCGGGACACGTACCGATGCATAAAATCAAGGAGAACATGGAACGTCAGATCGAGAAATGCCATGATGCGCCATTTTATACACTCGGCCCTTTAGTGACGGATATCGCTCCTGGCTACGATCACATTACCTCTGCCATCGGAGCTGCTCAAATCGGCTGGTTAGGTACAGCTATGCTTTGTTATGTCACTCCGAAAGAGCATCTTGCCCTGCCGGATAAAGAAGACGTACGTGTAGGGGTTATCACTTATAAGATTGCCGCTCATGCTGCCGACCTTGCCAAAGGGCATCCGGGAGCACAGGTACGCGACAATGCCTTGAGCAAAGCCCGTTACGAGTTCCGCTGGAAAGATCAGTTCGACTTGTCTCTCGATCCGGAACGGGCACAAGGATATTTCCGCGCGGGACATCACATTGACGGAGAATACTGCACGATGTGCGGACCAAATTTCTGCGCCATGAGATTATCCCGTGATCTGAAGAAAAATGCCAAGAGTGATAAATAATGAGTTGTGAATATCCCCAAACCAAGTCACAACCTCATTTCTTTTTAATTTTCAACTTTCAATTAATTAAAATGTTCTCAGACGAATTAGAAAAAATATCCTGGGAAGAGACGACAAAAGCCATCTATTCCAAAACAGATGCTGACGTACGCCGTGCGTTGGGTAAAAAAGAGCATCTGGATGTCAACGACTTTATGGCGCTGATTTCACCTGCCGCCACTCCTTATCTGGAAGTGATGGCACGCCTTAGTCAGAAATATACAATGGAACGGTTCGGTAAGACAATCTCTATGTTTGTACCGCTCTACCTGACTAATTCATGTACCAATTCCTGTGTCTATTGCGGTTTTCACATCAGCAATCCGATGAAGAGAACGATATTGACAGAGGAAGAGATTGTCAATGAATACAAAGCCATCAAACGGTTGGCTCCTTTTGAGAATCTACTGCTTGTAACCGGTGAAAACCCGGCCGCAGCAGGTGTTCCATACATTGCCCGGGCGTTGGATTTGGCAAAGCCTTATTTCAGCAACCTGCAAATTGAAGTAATGCCTCTTAAAGCGGAAGAATACAAGGAGCTAACCAATCATGGCCTGAACGGAGTGATCTGTTTTCAAGAGACTTACCATAAAGCAAATTACAAAACGTATCATCCAAGAGGTATGAAGTCAAAATTCGAATGGCGTGTAAACGGCTTCGACCGCATGGGACAGGCAGGTGTACACAAGATTGGTATGGGTGTCCTGATCGGCCTGGAGGAATGGCGAACCGACGTAACGATGATGGCTTATCATCTGCGTTATTTGCAGAAGCATTACTGGAAAACGAAATACAGCGTAAACTTCCCGCGTATGCGCCCATCTGAAAACGGCGGATTCCAGCCGAATGTAGTCATGAATGACCGAGAACTCGCCCAACTTACATTCGCCATGCGAATCTTCGACCATGATGTAGATATCTCTTATTCTACCCGTGAGAGCGCAGAAATCCGAAACCACATGGCAACACTTGGCGTAACCACAATGAGTGCGGAAAGTAAAACTGAACCGGGAGGATATTTCAGTTATCCTCAAACCCTGGAACAATTTCACGTAAGTGATGAGCGAAAGGCGGTTGAAGTGGAACGTGATTTGAAAAAACTGGGTCGTGAACCCGTCTGGAAAGATTGGGATCAGTCTTTTGATTTTAAAAGATAAACAGATGCGATACGACAGACAAATTATACTTCCCGAAGTCGGAGAAGAAGGTCAGAAGAAACTGCAGGAAGCCAAAGTGCTTATTGTAGGCGTGGGAGGGCTGGGCTCTCCCATCGCCCTCTACCTGACAGGTGCTGGTGTGGGATGCCTGGGGCTGGTAGATGATGACTTGGTAAGCATCACCAACCTACAACGACAAGTGCTCTATTCCGAAAAGGAGTTAGGTAAACCCAAAGCTATCTGTGCTGCGGAACGGCTCTCCGCTCTCAACAGTGAAATCGAAATACATCCCTACGCTACCCGGCTGACGAAAGACAATGCGTATGATATCATTCAGGAATATGATATAGTGGTGGATGGCTGCGACAACTTTGCCACCCGCTACCTGATTAACGACATTTGCATTGAACAGAAAAAGCCCTACGTATATGGTGCTATCTGCGGTTTTGAAGGACAGGTTTCTGTGTTCAACTACGGAAATCAAAAGAAAAACTACCGGGATCTTTATCCTGACGAGGAAGAAATGCAACGGATGCCTCCTCCACCCAAAGGAGTGATGGGGGTTACTCCTGCCATTGTAGGGAGCATTGAAGCTACGGAAGTATTGAAAATAATCTGTGGCTTTGGTGATGTTTTAGCCGGCGAACTATGGACAATTGACCTGCGGACACTGCAATCTAACAAATTTTCACTATAAAGGTTGGTTTCTGACATAGTTAATTAGTAACTTTGCTAAACAATCCAATTTTAACAAAAGAAATGAAACTAATTGTAGTTACCACCCCTACTTTCTTCGTCGAAGAAGATAAGATTATTACCGCTCTTTTCGAAGAGGGGCTGGATGTCCTACATCTTAGGAAGCCGGAGACTCCGGCTATGTATTCGGAACGGCTATTGACACTTATTCCGGATAAATATCACCGTCGCATCGTTACACATGAGCATTTTTATCTGAAAGAAGAATTCAACCTGATGGGAATCCACCTGAATGCACGTAACCCCAAAGAACCGCATGATTATTATGGTCATATCAGTTGTTCCTGCCATTCTGTGGAGGAGGTAAAAAACAGAAAGCACTTTTACGACTATGTTTTTATGAGCCCTATCTATGACAGCATCTCTAAAGTGAATTACTATTCAACATACACTGCCGAAGAGTTACGCGAAGCACAAAGAGCCAAGATTATCGACTCGAAAGTGATGGCATTGGGAGGTATCAATGAAGACAATTTATTGGAGATTAAGGATTTCGGTTTCGGAGGGGCTGTCGTCTTAGGAGATCTCTGGAATAGATTCGACGCTTGTCAGGACCAAAATTATTTAGCCGTAATCGAGCATTTCAAAAAGCTGAAGAAACTATCAGATTAATAAATATAGCCGATCATAAAACTAACTGGTTATGCTTCCTCATTTTATCCAATAAGAGAAGTGTTTTTCCCAATCATGAAATATAAAAAAAGCCGTTGCGAGTTACCTTCTGCAACGGCTCTCTATTTTTTCAGTGTTTTCTTATCAGAACTTATATCCTACAACAATAGAAAAGTTCATGTTTTTAGGATTACCAACTTTTTGTACGTCAACTAAACCGAACTGACCTTCCAAACCTGCAATGATTTTACCAAATTCCAATGCAACTCCTACACCAAGACCTGCATCAAAACGCTTCAAAGCATCGTCACCAAACGTATCTTCCTTATACTCTACATTACCCATATCCATTTTCGATTTTCCTGCAATTCCACATGCCAAATAAGGACCTGCATTAACCACAAGATTAGTATTGTCTGCAACATTAAAACGAGCAGCAGCCATTACAGGTAATTCCAAATAATAAGCGTTGATAGTCAATTCATCTTTTTTGGCACCTTTGCTAGTCAGGTATAATGAAGGCTGCAATGACCATGTATCATTAAAAGCATATTCAAAACCTCCACCAAGTTTGAAACCAATCTTAGCATTCATATCAGTATCTCCAGTGTAATTACTGATGTTCATACCTACCTTGGCATTCCAACCTGTAATTTGAGAAAAACCTGCTACTGAAATCAGCGCAAATAAAACAAACAAAACACTCTTCTTCATAATTTTAAAGTTTTAAATTAATACTAAAGGTTTTTATTGACCTTATTGTTTAACAATGCAAATGTATAATTGTAATTTGTATTAAACAACTTTTTCGTTAACAAGTGCGTAATTTATAGAGATTATACATAAAAAAAGGGAATTCCCTATTTTTGAGAACTCCCTTTCCTATTTTGTTGAATTACTTTTCTTCTTATCAGAATGCGTAGTGGAAACCAATTGAAAGGTCTTCGCTAGTAAGTTGAAGACCAAAAGAATCTCCAAGAGTGTTTATATTTCTACGATATCCAAGGAAACCATACTTGGCAATAAAAGAGAAGTGATCGTTCAATTTAACAGCAATACCCGGTCTAAGTCCCACTTGTCCTGCTTTGCTAGTGTCTCCGTCTTTAACTTTCACGAAACCAACAGCAGCAGTTCCGTCCAAGAACAAACGAACAGCGCCTGTTTCGCAGTAAGACCAACGAATGTACGGAGCTACAAATACTGAATTTTTAGTTACTCCTCCATCATAATTGTGTGAATAGTCCAATTCAGCACCCAGCGCCCATGTTTCATTAAAGTTATATCCGATTTCCGGAGCAATTTTAAAAGAAGTAGTGTTGCCTGTACTGTTACGCCAAACGTTCAAAGATCCGCCTACATAAATGTCTTGTGCTTTTACAGCGATAGTTGCTAACATCACAACTACCAATAATAAACCCTTTTTCATTTTCTTTGTTTTTTAAATTAAACGTTAGACCCCAATTCGGTCGATTGATTTCTGGGGTGCAAATGTAAAGCAGTTTTTACGAATGAACAAATATTTGGTTAGTTTTTTATAATAAATACCAAATAAATGTTTGACAGAGGCTCTACACATCATATTATATAGCAGCACAAAATTCTTGCTATCGATTCTTATTCAAATATATTGCATGTAGTGAGTGTCGTCATACCATAATAAGCCAAAGGATTTAAGAAGTAATGAGGACTGTTTCTTTAAGATTTAGTATCTTTGACGGGTGGTAAGCCTTTCAGCCATCAGACACAGACGCGTTTGACTGACATTGTATAGTGTAAAATGCTTCGATATTATGAAAGTAAAGGCAATAAAACAGTTAGTTTAAACGATTGGTTATGTCAATAGAAATAAAGTATTTCGAGAACAGAAAAGATTGGCGAAAGTGGTTGAATGACAACTTTGAGACTGCCAATGAAGTTTGGTTTGTATTTCCCAGCAAGTCTTCAGGCGAAAAAAGTATCACATACAACGACGCTGTTGAAGAAGCCCTTTGTTTCGAGTGGATTGACAGTACGATAAAATCGCTCGACAAAGAACATAAAATTCAGCATTTCACACCCAGAAACCCTAAAAGTACCTATTCGCAAGCTAACAAAGAAAGACTTAAGTGGCTATTGGAAAATAAAATGATACACCCCAAATTTGAGGATAAAATACGAACTGTATTATCTGATCCTTTCATCTTCCCCAATGATATAATTGAAAAATTGAAGGAAGATAAAACAATCTGGGAAAACTATCTCCATTTTTCCGACGCATATAAACGTATCCGAATTGCATACATTGAAGCAGCCAGAAAACGACCTGAAGAATTTGAAAAGCGATTAAACAACTTTATCAATAAAACGAAAGAAAATAAAAAGATCACAGGATTTGGTGGAATTGAGAAATACTATTAATCCCAACTAAAAATCAATGATAATCTAAAATAAAATAGACTGCAAATACTTTCGCAAGTATTTACAGTCTATTTATCAGATAGTTAAGTACCTAACCAGCGTATCTGACTATCCTTCTATCGCTGCCTGCGCCGCCGCCAGTCTGGCAATCGGCACTCTAAATGGAGAACAACTAACGTAGTTCAAACCTACCCGGTGACAGAACTTCACAGAAGAAGGCTCACCACCATGTTCACCACAGATACCACATTTCAAATCCGGACGGATAGCACGGCCTTTTTCTGTCGCCATACGTACCAGCTGTCCCACACCATTCTGGTCGAGAACCTGGAACGGGTCTACTTTCAAAATCTTCTTTTCCAGATAAACAGGAAGGAAAGAAGCTATATCATCACGAGAATAACCGAAGGTCATCTGCGTCAAGTCATTTGTACCGAATGAGAAGAACTCGGCAGAAGAAGCAATACGGTCGGCAGTCAAAGCAGCACGCGGGATCTCGATCATTGTACCTACTTTGAAGTCAATACTATCTCCTACTTCCTCAAACAATTTCTTAGCTTCCGAGCGAATCACATTTTCCTGCTCCTTGAATTCATACAAGATACCGGTTAACGGAACCATGATTTCCGGATGAGTTTCCACTCCTTCTTTCTTCAGTTCCAATGCAGCACCCAAAATTGCACGTGTCTGCATTTGAGTAATTTCAGGATAAGTATTACCTAAACGGCAACCACGGTGACCCAACATCGGGTTATGTTCACACAGTGATTCTACACGTTGCTGGATATATTGCAGGCTTACACCCATTGTATCCGCCATTTCTTGCTGTCCCTTCAAATCGTGAGGAACGAACTCATGCAAAGGAGGATCGAGCAAACGAACGGTTACCGGGCAACCAGCCATTGCTTTAAAGATACCTTTGAAGTCTTCTTGTTGATATGGAAGAATCTTAGCCAATGCTTTCCGACGTCCTTCTGCATTTTCCGCCAGGATCATTTCACGCATTGCTTTGATCTTTTCGCCTTCGAAGAACATGTGTTCTGTACGGCAAAGGCCGATACCTACCGCACCGAAGTTACGTGCAACTTCCGCATCATGAGGAGTGTCCGCATTGGTACGTACCTGCAAACGAGTATATTTATCAGCCAGTGTCATCAATTCGGCAAAGTCGCCGGAAAGCTCTGCAGCTTTCGTTTCTACCTTACCATTATATACTACACCTGTACTTCCGTTCAAAGAGATATAGTCACCTTCTTTCAGCAACACACCGTCAATCTCTACCGTACGGTTTTTATAATCAATATTCAATGCACCTGCACCCGATACGCAGCATTTACCCATACCACGAGCCACAACAGCCGCGTGAGAAGTCATACCGCCACGAGCCGTAAGAATACCTTCGGCAACTGCCATACCGGCCAAGTCTTCCGGAGAAGTTTCGATACGAACCATCACCACACGTTTACCGGCAGCATGCCATTCGGCAGCGTCATCAGCAAAGAATACGATCTGACCGGTTGCAGCACCCGGAGAAGCCGGAAGACCACGGGTCAACACTTTGGCTTTCTTCAAAGCATCCTTATCGAATACAGGGTGGAGCAATTCATCAAGTTTATTCGGTTCCACGCGCATCAAAGCAGTCTTTTCGTCGATCATACCCTGACGGAGCAAGTCCATAGCAATCTTTACCATAGCAGCACCTGTACGCTTACCGTTACGTGTCTGGAGGAACCAGAGTTTACCTTCCTGTACGGTGAACTCCATGTCCTGCATATCTTTATAATGATTTTCCAGTTTAGTCTGAAGAGCATCCAATTCTTTATAGATTTCCGGCATTGCCTCCTCCATTGAAGGGAATTTAGCAGCACGCAGTTCTTCGGTTACGCCAGCCAATACAGCCCAACGTTGAGAACCGATCTTAGTGATCTGTTGCGGAGTACGGATACCAGCCACTACGTCTTCACCTTGTGCGTTAATCAAGTATTCACCGTTGAAAAGGTCTTCACCTGTACCGGCATCCCGTGAGAAACAAACACCTGTAGCCGAAGTTTCACCCATATTACCGAATACCATAGCCTGTACATTGACAGCTGTACCCCATTCATCAGGTATACTTTCCATCTTACGGTAAAGGATAGCGCGTTCATTCATCCATGAATCAAATACGGCACAGATAGCTCCCCAAAGTTGTTCGTATGCACCAGTCGGGAAATCTTTTCCGGTCTGTTCTTTTACGGCAGCTTTAAATTTCTTTACGAGTTCCTGCAAGTCTTCCACTTTCAACTCGTTATCCAGTTCTACCCCTTTCGCTTTTTTCACCTCTTCGATGATTGCTTCGAACGGGTCGATATCTTCTTTATTGGTAGGCTTCATGCCCAACACAACATCACCGTACATCTGTACAAAACGACGGTAAGAGTCCCATGCAAAACGTGCATTACCCGTCTTACGGATAATACCTTCCACCACTTCGTCATTCAATCCGAGGTTCAGGATCGTATCCATCATACCCGGCATAGATGCGCGTGCACCGGAACGTACAGACACCAACAAAGGATTTTCAACGTCACCGAATTTAGATTTCATCAACGTTTCCACATGAGTGATCGCTTTTACAACTTCATCTTTCAGCAACTCAACCACTTTATCACGTCCTAACGTATTGTATTCCGTACAAACATCTGTAGTTATTGTGAATCCGGGAGGGACAGGAATTCCGATTAAATTCATTTCAGCAAGGTTGGCTCCCTTACCACCGAGCAAATTCTTCATGTCAGCCTTTCCTTCTGCCTGACCATTACCAAAGGTATAAACTCTTTTTTTATCCATAATATTGTGTTTAAAGTTACATTATG
>ERZ894206.1635-NODE-1635-length-9607-cov-10.008899_pt1 | contig 9607 bp, 10 predicted proteins | sample MGYA00380287_ERZ894206 | MGnify/ENA primary metagenome ERZ894206 (study PRJEB32331, sample SAMN06328483) | human gut metagenome | biome: human gut microbiome; feature: stool | host: Homo sapiens | collected 2013-04-12 ...
CTTCGTATCAATGACGAGCACATCCGCGGGCGCATCATGACCGTATGTGTAGGAAGCGCCTGGGGCTGGGGACAGACTCCGAGTGCCGTACCCTACAACGGCTGGCTGGATGTATCCGTCATCTACCGTCCGGAATTCCTGCAAATCATTTCGGGATTGTGGATGCTGATTCAGGGAAGAATCCTGAACCATAAGATGGTGAAAAGCTATCGGACAAGAAAAGTAAAAGTGCTCCGCGCACAAAATGCTTCCGTCGATCTGGACGGTCGCCTGCTGGCAAGACATTTCCCACTGGAAATAGGCGTATTATCAGAAAAGACGACCCTGATTATTCCGAATTAGCCAACAGAACCGGGCTTCTGGCGAAAAACAGCCCTTCACTCATGAAACTATAAATAAGTAATTAGTAACTTGTAATTAATAAAATGATCGAACTTAAGAACAATCCTGCCGGTAACTTCTTTCTGCTGGCCGGTCCATGTGTAATAGAAGGTGAAGAGATGGCAATGCGCATCGCTGAGCGTGTGGTCGGAGTCACTGAAAAATTACAGATTCCTTATGTATTCAAAGGTTCTTACCGCAAGGCAAACCGTTCGCGTCTTGATTCATTCACAGGCATCGGTGACGAGAAGGCACTCAAAGTGCTGAAAAAGGTACATGATACTTTCGGAGTGCCCACAGTGACGGATATCCATTCGGCCGACGAGGCTGAGATGGCTGCCGAATACGTAGACATTCTCCAGATTCCGGCTTTCCTTTGCCGTCAGACGGATTTACTGGTTGCTGCTGCTAAAACGGGTAAGACGATTAACATCAAGAAAGGACAGTTCCTCTCTCCGCTCGCCATGCAGTTTGCCGCTGACAAAGTGGTGGAAGCAGGCAACAAGAACGTGATGCTGACCGAACGCGGAACAACTTTCGGTTATCAGGACCTTGTAGTAGACTACCGGGGGATTCCGGAAATGCAAACGTTCGGTTATCCGGTCATACTGGATGTCACCCATTCATTGCAGCAACCCAACCAGACCAGCGGAGTGACCGGTGGTATGCCCCAACTGATCGAAACCGTAGCCAAAGCCGGCATCGCCGTAGGAGCCGACGGTATCTTTATCGAAACACACGAAAACCCCGCCGTAGCCAAGAGCGACGGAGCAAACATGTTGAAGCTGGACCTTCTGGAAGGACTATTAACGAAATTAGTCAGAATACGGGAAGCTATCAAATAACTCTTTTTTCTGCCCGTTTGTGATTATACACAAAAGAATACGACAGATATTTCAAACAACTTTTTTATAAACTAAATAGAACATGAAACATTTATTACGTGGATTTTTTATTGCAGTTCTCTTTATATGCTGCAACTTCCAACTCGTGCTTGCACAACCTATGCAAACACTGCCCGTGGACAAAAATGTCCGCATAGGTAAACTTGACAACGGGCTTACTTATTACATCCGACACAACGCACTCCCAGAAAAACGCGTCGAATTTCACATTGCACAGAAAGTGGGTTCCATCCTTGAAGAGCCGCAACAGCGCGGTTTGGCTCACTTCCTTGAACACATGGCTTTCAACGGAACAAAAAACTTCCCGGGTGATGAAACCGGACTGGGCATCGTGCCTTGGTGTGAGACTAAAGGTATCAAGTTCGGAACAAACCTGAATGCATACACCAGTATCGACAAAACAGTATACCGAATCAGCAATGTACCTACCGACAACGTCAGTGTAGTAGACTCTTGTCTGCTGATCCTGCACGACTCTGGTCAAGCGCCATCAACCTTGCCGACAAGGAAATCGACAAAGAACGTGGTGTGATCCGTGAAGAATGGAGAAGCCGTAACAGTGGTATGCAGCGCATCATGACCAATGCCCTGCCTGTCATGTATCCGGATTCCAAATATGCAGACTGTATGCCAATCGGAAGCCTCGATGTAATCAACAATTTCCCTTATCAGGACATCCGTGACTACTATGCGAAATGGTACCGTCCGGACCTGCAAGGTATCATGATTGTCGGCGACATCAATGTAGATGAAATGGAAGCAAAGCTGAAAAAGGTATTTGCAGACGTGAAAGCTCCGGTGAATCCGGCTGAACGTATCTACTATCCGGTAGCAGACAATCAGGAACCGCAAATCTTTATCGGTACGGACAAGGAAATCGAAACTCCTTCCATCAGCTTCTTCTTCAAGAGCGAAGCCTTCCCGGATTCACTGAAGAATACAATCAACTATTACGGCATTCAATACATGATTAGCATGGGAGTTACAATGCTGAACAGCCGTTTGGCAGAAATCCGTCAGCAAGCGAATCCTCCTTTTACAGGTGCAAGTGCAGGTTATGGCGACTTCTTCGTAGCCAAGACCAAAAATGCTTTCGGAGTAGACGCCAGCAGCAAAATCGATGGTATCGAACTGGCCATGAAAACGATTCTCGAAGAAACTGAACGCGCACGCCGCTTCGGATTCACCGAAACTGAATATGACCGTGCCCGTGCCAACTATCTGCAACGCGTAGAATCTGCTTACAATGAACGCGAAAAGATGAAAAACGACACTTATGTCAACGAATACATCAGTAACTTCCTTGACAATGAACCGATGCCGGGCATTGAATACGAATATGCTATGATGAATCAGCTGGCTCCAAACATTCCGGTAGCGGCTATCAATCAAGTGATGCAACAGCTGATCACTGACAACAATCAGGTAGTACTGTTGGCAGGTCCGGAGAAGGAAGGTGTAAAATACCCGACGAAAGAAGAAATCGCTGCTTTGCTGAAACAAATGAAATCTTTCGATCTGAAGCCTTACGAAGACAAAGTTTCTAACGAACCATTGCTGAAAGAAGAGCCGAAAGGCGGAAAGATCGTTTCTGAAAAAGCCGGAGATATTTACGGAACAACAAAACTTGTTCTGTCCAACGGTGTGAAAGTATATATCAAAACAACCGACTACAAAGCTGACCAGATTCTGATGAAAGGTACCAGTCTTGGTGGTAGCAGCCAGTTCCCCGACAAAGAGATTCTGAATATCTCTCAAATCAACAGCGTAGCAATGGTTGGTGGTATCGGTAACTTCAGCAAAGTAGATTTGAGTAAAGCACTTGCAGGCAAACGTGCTTCTGTAGGAGCCGGTGTGAGCGCAACAACAGAAACGGTTTCCGGCAGTTGTTCTCCGAAGGACTTTGAAACAATGATGCAGCTGACTTATCTGACTTTCACTGCTCCCCGCAAGGACAACGAAGCATTCGAATCATACAAGAACCGCATGAAAGCCGAATTGCAGAATGCTGACGCTAATCCGATGACCGCATTCAGTGATACAGTCTCTTATGCATTGTACGGCAATCACCCACGTTCTTTCAGCATGAAAGAAAACATGGTGGACAAGATCGACTATGACCGTGTAATGGAAATGTACAAAGACCGTTTCAAAGATGCGAGCGACTTTACATTCTACTTTGTAGGAAACATTGATGTTGAGAAAATGAAACCGATGATCGCCAAATATCTGGGTGGTCTGCCATCTATCAATCGCAAAGAGACTTTCAAAGATACGAAGATGGAAATCCGCAAAGGTCAATACAAGAACGAGTTTGCCAAGAAACAAGAAACACCGATGGCAACCATCATGTTCCTGTTCAACGGTACTTGCAAATATGATTTACGCAACAACCTTACTCTCAGCATCCTCGATCAGGCATTGGATATGGTTTACACCGCAGAAATCCGTGAGAAAGAAGGCGGTACTTATGGCGTAAGCTGCAGCGGAAGCCTCACCAAATATCCGAAAGAACAACTCGTGCTTCAGATTGTATTCCAGACCGATCCGGCCAAGAAAGACAAACTATCGGGCATCGTCATCGAACAGTTGGAAAAAATGGCCAAAGAAGGTCCGTCTGCCGAACACATGCAGAAGATCAAAGAGTATATGCTGAAAAAATACAAAGACGCCCAAAAGGAAAACGGCTACTGGCTGGGCAATCTGGATGAGTATTTCTACACAGGTATCGATTATACAAAAGACTATGAAACGTTGGTCAACAGCATCACAGCAAAAGATGTACAGGAATTCCTTGCCAAGCTGATGAAACAGAACAACGAAATCCAAGTCATCATGACCGTACCTGAAGAAGAAGCTAAATAAACTTTTATAGCATACCAACAGTATGATGATATTTAACGAATTACGCAAACATGGACGGCTCGCCTCCAAACGGCATCCGATGTATGAAAAGAACAAAGTTGCCAAAATATTCGGATATATCGGGGTTGCTTTTTGGGCAGGATACCTGATATTCTTCGGTACGACGTTTGCATTCGGTTTTGCAGATATGGTTCCCAACCGGGAACCATATCATGTAATGAATGCCGTTGCCCTGATATTTATTCTGGCACTTGACTTCCTCTTGCGTATTCCGTTCCAAAAGACACCGACGCAGGAGGTAAAACCTTACCTCCTGTTGCCGGTTAAACGAAATCGGATCATCGATTTCCTGCTTATCCGTTCGGGACTTAGTCTGTTCAACCTGTTCTGGTTGTTTATGTTCGTCCCCTTTTCCTTCATTACCATTACCAAATATTTCGGTATCTCAGGTGTACTCACCTATCTCATAGGCATCTGGCTTTTGATCGTTGCCAACAATTACTGGTACTTGTTATGTCGCACACTAATCAATGAACGTATTTGGTGGGTGCTGCTCCCCATCGCTTTCTACGGTGGACTGGGCTGCCTTGCCTTTATTCCCGAAGACAGTCCCCTGTTCTACTTCTTTATGGACTTGGGCGACGGATATATCAACGGGAATATTCTCTGTTTCCTCGGTACCATTCTTGTCATAGCCATCTTATGGCTGATTAACCGCAAAATCATGTCCGGCCTCATCTACGCCGAATTGGCAAAAGTAGATGATACCCGCATCAAGCATGTTTCAGAATACAAATTCTTCGAGCGATACGGAGAAGTTGGTGAATATATGCGGTTGGAATTAAAAATGCTTTTGCGCAACCGGCGTTGCAAAGGTGCATTGCGCAATGTTCTCCTTGTAGTCATCGCCTTCTCCTGCCTGTTGAGCTTTTCAAGCCTTTATGACACGAGCACCATGACTACCTTTATCTGTGTTTACAACTTTGCCGTATTCGGCATGATCATCCTTTCGCAACTCATGTCCTTCGAAGGCAATTACATCGATGGACTAATGTCCCGCAAAGAATCCATCATGAGTCTGCTGAAAGCAAAATATTATATCTATACTATCGGCGAGATCGTCCCATTTGTCCTGATGATTCCCGCCATTGTAATGGATAAAGTCCCCTTACTGGGTATCTTTGCCTGGTTCTTCTATACCACCGGTTTTATCTATTTTTGTTTCTTCCAACTGGCTGTTTACAATAAGCAGACCGTAGCACTGAACGAGAAAGTGACAAGCCGCCAGACCAACAGCGCCATACAAATGGTTGTCAACTTCGGAGCTTTCGGTATCCCGTTGATCCTGTATTCTGTGTTGAATGCGTTTCTGGGTGAAACGGCCGCCTACTCTATCCTGTTCGCCATCGGGCTTGGATTCACACTGACTTCTCCGCTTTGGATCAGAAACGTCTATAAGCGTTTCATGAAACGGAGATACGAGAATATGGAAGGCTTCAGAGACAGTCGCCAATAAGAGATTTACGATTGAACCGATTAATCATTTACGATAAAAATACCAAGACAATGATAAGCATCAATAATCTTCAAAAGAAATTCGGCGAAAAGTTAGCCGTGAACATAGATCACTATGAAATCAATCAAGGCGATATGCTCGGATTGGTAGGAAACAACGGTGCCGGTAAAACAACACTTTTCCGGTTGATGCTCGACTTACTGAAAGCGGATAATGGGAATGTCGTCATTAACGAAATTGACGTCAGTCAAAGTGAAGACTGGAAAAACTTCACAGGTGCTTTCATTGACGATGGATTTCTGATAGACTACCTTACCCCGGAAGAGTATTTCTATTTTATCGGGAAAATGTACGGACTGAAAAAAGAAGAGGTGGACGAACGCCTTCTGCCGTTCGAACGTCTGATGAGCGGAGAAGTGATCGGACAAAAGAAACTGATCCGTAACTACTCAGCCGGTAATAAACAGAAAATCGGCATCATCTCCGCCATGCTTCATTATCCTCAGTTGCTGATACTCGACGAACCGTTCAACTTCCTCGATCCCAGTTCGCAATCCATTATCAAACATATGCTCAAAAAGTACAGCGAAGAGCATAATGCAACTGTAATCATTTCCAGCCACAATCTGAATCATACGATAGATGTATGTCCGCGTATTGCCCTGCTGGAGAATGGCGTCATCATCCGGGATATTATGAATGAGAATAATTCAGCTGAAAAAGAACTGGAAGACTACTTCAATGTAGAAGAATAAAGTTACTTATAATTTTACGATATACGAAAAGAAAGATAGCCGATGAGAGTGAACTTCAAACTAATCTTCATACTGACAGGACTGATCTTTATCCTTAGTTCCTGCCGCACGTCTGCTCCCCGTCTGGATTACCAGGCACTGGCACGCGCCTCCATCCTGCTGGGCGTGGACATCAATATGGAAGATAACCACAAGCTCTATCTGGAATCAGCCGAATGGATTGGTGTTCCTTATCGTGGAGGCGGCGATTCAAAACGCGGTACCGACTGTTCGGGACTCACCTACCAGATATACCGGAAAGTATACCGTACTCAGGTTCCGCGAAATACTGAAGACCTGAGAAAAGAAAGTACCAAAGTCGCCAAACGGAATTTGCGAGAAGGCGATCTGGTATTCTTCAGCAGTAGCCGTTCCCGAAAAAAGGTAGCTCACGTAGGTATCTATCTCAAAAATGGGAAATTCATTCATGCCAGTACCAGCAAAGGAGTGATTGTCAGTCGACTGAGCGAAGACTATTACACCAGACACTGGATATCCGGAGGAAGAATACGCTGATTATCAACTTAAAAACATATAGAATCATGAAATCGTTTATTGGAGCAGTCATATTTATCTGCGTAGCGTTAAGCGCAAACGCACAGCTTTTATGGAAAGTATCTGGTAACGGACTTAGCAGCCCTTCATACATTATGGGGACTCACCATCTCGCTCCGTTGAGTGTCAAAGACGGCATTACCGGACTACAGAAAGCGATGGATGAAACACAACAGGTATATGGAGAACTGAAAATGTCGGATATCCAGTCTCCGGCCACCATCCAGAAGATGCAGAAAATGATGATGATAGAAAGCGATACGACTCTGACTACCCTCCTCTCACCGGAAGATTACGAAACCGCTAATAAATTCTGCAAGGAGAACCTGATGATGGACCTCAACATGGCACCCAAAATCAAACCGGCTTTCTTACTGAACAACATAGCAGTAGTGGCGTACATCAAGCACATCGGAAACTATAATCCGCAAGAACAGCTCGATACTTATTTCCAGACTCAGGCAACACAAAAAGGAAAAAAAGTGGATGGACTGGAAACTCCGGATTTCCAGTTTAACCTGCTATACAATGGAATTTCCCTGCAACGCCAAGCCCAACTGCTCATGTGTACCCTCAATAACATCGACAAAGAGGTGGAAAGCCTCAAAAGACTGACAGATGCCTACATGAAACAAGATTTGGAAACCATGTTGAAAATCAACGAAGAGCGTAAAGGAAATCAATGTGATGCACTTCCCACAGAAGAAGATGCCCTAATTTACGACCGCAATAAAACATGGGCACAGAAACTACCGGCTATCATGAAAGCCGCTCCTACCTTCGTTGCAGTCGGCGCTTTGCACCTGCCGGGTAATAAAGGCTTATTAAGCTTACTGAAAAAACAGGGATATACAGTAGAAGCAGTAAAATAATGAATTATAAAACTTATTTATTCGATTTCGACTATACACTAGCCGATTCATCACGGGGTATCGTTACTTGTTTCAGAAATGTACTTAATCGTCACCAATATACGAATGTCACTGACGAAGCGATCAAACGTACCATTGGTAAAACATTGGAAGAATCTTTCAGCATACTGACCGGAGTCACCGACTGGGAACAGCTCACCGCTTTTCGACAAGAGTACAGACTGGAAGCGGATGTTCACATGAACGTGAATACCCGCCTTTTTCCTGATACACTCTCTACTCTGAAAGAACTAAAAGAGCGAGGTGCCCGCATCGGCATTATCTCTACTAAATACCGTTTCCGTATACTTAGTTTTCTGGATGAGTATCTGCCGGAAAACTTTCTCGACATAGTGGTAGGCGGAGAAGATGTACAAGCTGCCAAGCCTTCACCGGAAGGAATAAAATTCGCTCTCGAACACTTGGGCAGGACTCCGCAAGAAACCTTATACATCGGAGACAGTACTGTGGATGCCGAAACAGCACAAAATGCGGGAGTAGATTTTGCAGGTGTCCTTAATGGAATGACTACCGCTGACGAACTCAGAGCATATCCGCACCGGTTTATTATGGAGAATTTATCCGGTTTGCTATATATCTGATTATCTTCTGTTACAACAGCAAAAAAATAAAGGAAATATTTGTCTGAAACAAATAAAAGAAGTACTTTTGTGCCCGATTATTCCGCAACGGGTTCGATAAAGAGCTCTTTAAGTGATTAAAGACCACCCGCCGGAGCTAACTTATACATTATATATAAGATGTACGCAATTGTAGAAATTAACGGTCAGCAATTTAAAGCAGAAGCTGGTCAGAAACTGTTCGTTCACCACATTGAAGGTGCAGAAAACGGTTCAACTGTAGAATTTGAAAAAGTTCTTTTAGTAGACAAAGACGGAAACGTAACTGTAGGTGCTCCGACTGTAGAAGGTGCTAAAGTTGTTTGCCAGGTTATTTCAAACTTGGTTAAAGGTGACAAAGTTCTTGTATTCCACAAGAAAAGAAGAAAAGGTTACAGAAAACTGAACGGTCACCGTCAGCAGTTCACAGAGTTAACAATCACAGAAGTAGTAGCTTAATCATTTAAAAAGTAAGAAGAAATGGCACATAAAAAAGGTGTCGGTAGTTCTAAGAACGGCCGCGAATCACATAGCAAAAGATTAGGCGTTAAGATATTTGGTGGTGAAGCTTGCAAAGCAGGTAATATTATCATTCGTCAAAGAGGTACTGAATTCCATCCGGGTGAAAACATCGGAATGGGTAAAGACCACACTCTTTTCGCTTTAGTAGATGGTACAGTTAAATTTAAAGTAGGTAGAGAAGACAGAAGATATGTTTCTATCATCCCTGCTGAAGCAACAGAAGCATAACCTGTACAACTGAAAATATTCAAGAAAAGGAGATGTAATCCAAAGGATTGCTTCTCCTTTCTTTTTTTATGCAGATTTTCATTGCTCGCTTATTCGTTTTTTCTTTATCTTTGTAGCCTTAATAAAGAAAGTTCATAAAAAGTATAGATATGCTTACCATTAAACAAATTACAGAAAATACAGAAGCGGTACTCCGCGGACTGGAAAAGAAGCATTTCAAGAATGCAAAAGAGACGATTGATGAAGTCATCGCTCTCAACGACAAGAGACGTACTACGCAAAACCTATTAGATAAGAACCTGGCAGAGGT